>Ga0136560_1000244_pt1 | contig 25623 bp, 19 predicted proteins | sample AntRauMeHopE1497_FD_104925 | JGI IMG/M metagenome (GOLD analysis project Ga0136560, IMG submission 104925) | Saline lake microbial communities from Rauer Islands, Antarctica - Metagenome Hop E1 #497 | ecosystem: Environmental > Aquatic > Non-marine Saline and Alkaline > Saline | place... | reverse complement strand
CTAGAGGAATTATTTTGTTGGTATCAGTGTTAATAACTGAAACCCCTTTTTTTGTTCCAACATACAGGGTGTTCTTGAAAGTAAATAGTTTTCTAACATAATCATTTACCAGACCGTTAGTCTCATTTATTACTTCAAAAGTAGTACCATTATAGTAGGTGACCCCACCGCCATAACTACCAAACCATAAGTTATTATTAGAATCTTCTACTATAGACCAACAGTTATTATATCCTAGCCCATCTGTATTATAAAAATTTGTTATTTTATTATTTTCAATTTTAGAAAGACCTTTATCTGTGCCAACCCATAAAAAATTTCTACTATCCTTAAAGATTGAATAGATGGCGTTACTGGGCAAACCATCTGTTTGGGAGTAATTTTTTGTAATAACATTTTGCGAAAAACAAGAATGAACTACGAACAAACAAAGGATTAGATGTAAGAAATTACTCTTTCGAAAGTATGGCATTTATAAAATGTTCATTTTTTCTAGTAGATACAGGCAACTGTTCATTTGAAATAAGCCGCAATAGGTGGTCTTTTTTAGAATAGGATGTTATATAGTTGAGGTTTACTAAAAATGATTTGTGTATTCTAAAGAATATAGTCGTAGGCAATATAGTTTGAATATGTTTTAGTGTTTTAGAAAGTAAAATCTCTCTGTTTTCACTGGTCTTTATTAGAGTGTAATTATCCTGTGCCCTGCAGTATACTATGTTTCCGATGGTTTCTAGAACAAAACCGTCTACCGTAGGTAAAGCTATTTTATTGTAGCTTAATGCGTCTAATCCTAAATTGCTTATTGGACTGTTTATTCTAGTTTCTTTTTGTTTATTTTTTTTTAAAGCTTCTAATCGTTTTAATGCAGCGTTAAGGTCAATAAAATTTATTGGCTTTAATAAATAGTCAAAGGCAGAGTGTTTAATCGCACTAATTGCATAGTTCTTGTGAGCGGTTGTGAAAATTACCTCAAACGTAATATCCGTTACATATTTAAAGAGGTCAAAGCCATTATCTTCCTGTATTTGTATGTCTAGAAAAACGATGTCCAAAGCCGTTTTGTATTTTTTAATAGCTTCAACAGCTTTTGCAACCGAATTAACTTCCTCTAGAACTACTATTTTGTTAGAAAAATGACGTAGCAAGAGTTTTGCTAAAAACTCTCTACTGTTTTTTTCGTCCTCAACTATTATTGCTGTAAACATATATTAGCATTACGCCTATTACTCTTAAATGAATTCCATGTAAATAAACAAATTTTTGAGCTTTTAAACGAGTAAATTTTTTTAAAATAATTTATTATTGTATAAGAAGTTAAAATAATTGTAATGATTAATAGACTTTATTCCAAAGTTGGATGTTTATAAAAATTTTATATATTTTGAACTAAACATAACTACTCTGTTATCCTTAAATATTCCGAGTAACTTGTCGTTTGCGAACTTCCATCATCACACATATAACTTTCTCCTTCTGTCAACAATTCTGTAATTCTAAGCGTATTTCCATTAAATTCAATCGATGCCCTATTGTTAAAGACAGTACCATAATTTAATACCCATTGGCTAAACTCAATGTACCCCTTACTTCTATAAAAAACACGCAATCTCCATTATCTTCCGATTCATACTCCTTGAAGAAGAAACTACCATCTTTATTGAATTCAATAGTTCCTTTTTTTCACAGGCATCATACTCGTAAATTTCCTCACTTCCACTAGAGCAGACACTAACATCCATAAGTGGACTCCAAATACCAATTAATGCACTTGAATTGTTATTATCCTCGTTCTTGGAGCAAGACGAGAACAACAGTACTGACATTAAAATTGCAAACAATAAATGTTGCTTTTTCATCTTACCTTAGTTGTTTAGGCTTCACCTACGTGAAGAAAATATATAAAATTTTACTTTGTTGGTTTTATTAAGGATTACCTGCTAACCATTTCATTTTTCACGATAAACCTATATAAATTCTCAAATTTATAGTTGGTGAACCTATTTTCGGACAAAAATTAGTTAACGTATCTCTTTAGTGTTTCTTCGCTCCTTACGTGTTAGTATTCGTTTTAGAGGGTATAACTCTAGTGGGCATTAAAAGTTAGGTTGCGTTCTTTGAAATTTTTTGTATATCCTATCTGCGACAGTTTTTGATGGCGTGACGATTTGAATCGGAAATTTGGATTTTTACCAAAAAATCCATGAACCAAGGCAAATATGTCTTCGCCCAGATTACCGAGTTCCTTCCCCGAAGGGTCTTCGACCGAATCGTCAAGTCCCATCAAGGGAACAAATATGTCAGGAGCTTTACCTGTTGGAACTATGGTCTTCGGCCAACTTACCGCGCGTGACAGCATGCGCGATCTGATGTTGAGCCTTGAGGCGCACCGCCCGAAATACTACCATCTGGGGTTCGGCACTACCGTTTCGCGGCGGAACCTAGGTGCCGCCAACGAAAGGAGAAGCTACAAGATCTTCGAGGAGTTCGCCTATGTCTTGATAGCAAAGGCCAGAAAAAGCTGTTACCGCAATGATTTCGAGATCGATCCCGAAGGAAACGTCTACGCCCTCGACTCGACAACGATAGACCTTTGCCTGAGCGTATTCTGGTGGGCGGAGCTCAGAAAGGTAAAGAGGGATCAAGCTCCATGCGCTTTGTGACGTAAAAACATCCGTACCGAGCTTTCTCCTAATATCCAAGGCCAGCCTCCACGATGTCAACGTATTGGACGAAATTGCCTGCGATGGCGGAAGCCTTTATGTCATGGACAAAGCGTACATCGACTTTGCACGCCTTTACAGGATTCATCTCTAAGAAGCCTTTTTCGTCACACGTGCCAAGGACAATATGCGCTTCAAGAGAATGTACTCCATGGGGGCGGACAGGTCAAAAGGTATCAAATACGACCAGGTCGGTAGACTGGAAGGGCATTACTCGAAAAGGGGATACCCGGAAAAGCTGCGCAGGATAAAGTATGACGATAGTGAGACAGAAAAGGAACTCGTTTTCCTGACCAACAATATGGATCTCGATGCGACGGAAATAGCCCTGCTGTACAAGAAACGTTGGGAGGTGGAACTGTTCTTCAAATGGATGAAACAGCACCTTAGGATAAAATCCTTTTGGGGCACGAGCATCAATGCTGTCAGGATACAGATATATTGCGTCATCATCGCCTATTGCCTAGTGGCCGTTCTGGGAAACAAACTAAGATCGAAGTGTAGGATCTACGAAATATTACAAATATTGAGCATATCGCTGCTCGACAAAATACCTGTAAGAGAGATGCTTACGGATTACGATTACAAAAATGTAAAAGAACTAAAAGATAAACAATTGAAAATCAATGGGTTTTAAATGCCCACTAATGTAATTTTCTAATTCTTTAAAAAGAGCACTAACCAGAAGAAACACCAAATAAAACCCAGAGTATTAATTGGTGCCAAAAGTTTATCTTCTTGATTTTTTTTTAAATTTAAGAAGGCTGGGATCAATAAAATATTTATGGAGAGTGTAATTGGTAACAATATGATTCCCAAACCTCCTTCTCCTTTACCCCATATAATAGTATAGGTAGACCATAGGAAGTACAAATTCACCATAATAATAAGAAATGACAATAATTTACAAGCTATATCGAATCTGCCCATATCAGTAGATATCTAAGAATTTAAAGTTTGAAATTTACCATCAAAAGGAGATAGGAAGAAACTAAATGTAATAAGTGGTTGTTTTATTGTTTTTATGCTTAGGCAAAAGAACCCCTTTTCTGCGGGTATACTTTCTAAAATTGAAGAGTTACAAGGATAGGTGTTTTCTAGTATCCCGAAATAAGAATGGATTTTTTTGATGAAAAAAATGTTGTTACATGCCTTCCAATTTCATTAAATCATTACGTTGTCTCATCAGGATTTACGATACATCTAAGGTGTATCTGGATATAGGCTATTATAACGTAGAACTCCAATCATAATTAGATATTTAATGCGAGCACTATGAATAGGGATAAGATCAACTTATTCTTATATTAGAAAACAAAAGAATGATTAGCGATGTAAATATTCCAATGAAAATCCAAATAATAGCCGTCGTAATACGATTACTCCATAAAAAATTTAAGTACGAAACGGTAAACGTCGCATGGGTTAAGCGGTCTAAATAACTTATGATAAATTTATTACTGTTTTTTAAAAATAATTAAACTTGAAAGATAGACTGTAAAAAGTAAATACCAAGAAAACCGTAGAGTTTAATCTATCAGCCAAGGCAATGTTAGGAGTACATTATAAATTATCACACTTAAGGGATTGGTATCAAGGTAATGGCAACGTGCCTTCGATTCCAGTCAGTATTTTAAGAAGAGAAACATTACTTCTTTTGATATTAAATCTTGTTAAGAGAGAGATTTTGTTATTTTTTTCGTTGTTAACATCCAGATTGGTAAAACTGGTAACTTTTGTTATTTGCGTTGGAGGTATGGCTTAAACCTTATCGAGGTTTTTTGAAAGTGACTTCTAAGAAATTGAAAGCTCAAATATATTGAAATGAGGTCGCCCTTAGCTCTTGTGTAAGTCGGTTAATCTTCCACTACAATTTTCCCCAAGCACCGCTGCGCTAGGGAAGCCTTCACGTTCCAGTTTCGCAACTCCTGCAAAATATGAGTGGCATCTAACCATTTTAAAGCGCACATTATCTAAATTTATAAGAGGTAGAGGTTCTTTTAACTATTTTGACATCAAGTACTAAGAAATTGAAAAAAAGAATAGACAGCATTGCTGCTTGGCTAGTAAACCTAAATGTAAGGCTGTACAAGGTCAACAATGGGTTCAATACTTTCATGAAAAGGGGGAGTAATGGTGTGCTCGTGGGAAGTGTTCTTTTTTCATATTTTTTCATTCATTGGTCTTATACTCTCTATAACCAATATGGAAATTTATGGCTGGCGGCAGCCCCTACCTGTCTTTTTGTGATTTTTATCGGTGGAATCTTAATTTCAATCTCCTATAAAGAAAAGTTGAGGAACCAAAATACAAGCCCTCACATAAGACTGGTAGGCATCAGTATGGACTTCAACGAGCGTATCCTTAGAAAAATTTATATTTCCCTCACCCGCCACGAATTTTTGGACGAGGATTTGACCAGCTTCAGAGATTTTTATAACGTGCTTGTCCTAGATTTTGACGAACACGATTCAGCAGTACATTTTTGCTGTACCCAGCCGCAATTAAAGTATATCCTTGATAAGTTCAAAGAGTTGAAAAAGGGAGTCCACCTGACCACGTTTCAGTGTTCCGAGAAAATATACCACAAAGGAAACTTGATTACTTCCGAAGTACTTTCCAAAAAGTATAATGAACGTCCACCACACCAAGAGTTTGAACAATTGGTCGACTCTTTCTTCGATTTTTTGGGGGATAAGTGAATTTTTTAAGGGGGATATTTCCCCTTTTTGCTCTTCCAACAGTTTTCATCCATTTACATTGTGTTTCACAATTGTAACACAAGTTAGCAGCAACGCAGCTACTTTAAACACTAAAATTATGGAAACTGAAAATGACATGGTGGAACTCCTAAGGGAGATAAAAGGATTACTCTCCCATCAAAAGAAAGTAATGAACATAGACGACCTTGTAGCCTATACGGGACTATCAAAAAGTAAGATCTATAAGCTGACCCAATTGCGGTTGATTCCTATGGGAGGAAACAAACACATCCGCCAAAAATTCTTCGATAGGGATATTATAGATGCTTGGTTATTGGGAGCACCCAATCTATCCGATGACTACTTGGATAGTAAATTCGATAAACAGCTTTCACGAGTCAAAAAGTAAATAGACTATGGAGAGTCTAATTTGTAATCAGCAAAATGATTGACATCAAATAAGAGTTTTACTAGATTAATTTTTAGAAATTCTAAAAGTGAAAAAGAAGTTCGTACAATGTAAATATTCAATTTATAAGAAAATACTGCTCAGGGACAGGTGCGAAATCAACTTTAAGCACATCGGAAATATGTGCCGAAAACAGAATGCAAAACTGGCCGATGAAATGATGCAACTGGCCAATGAAATATGGGAACATCTATTGAGTTTCAGAAAATGATAGGTTTGGGGAAATCCATATCACATACAGGAGCTTCCATGGGATATGGATGGGATCAAGAAAAAGATGCGAAGGTGGTGTATCTAGAACATCTTTCTGGTGACAATCCCAAAGAAGTTATACAGGAATTCAAGATCATACAATTGCAAAACTACAGGTGCAAAAAGAATACGTTGAGTTTTGTGCTAAGTCCTACCATAGAAGATGGGCGGGAATTACGAGATAAGGAACTGCGAGAAATCACGCAACGATTCGTAAAAGAAATGGGATTGCAAGAGCGACAGGCGATTGCATTCGTGCATCAAGATAAAAGTCATTTGCATATCCATTTATACGTGAACCGAATCAGTTTTGAAGGGAAGGCTTACAAGGACAACTTTATCGGAAAACGAAGCCAACTAGCTGCGGAAAGGGTGGCAGGGGAAATGGGACTGACTGGCCACGGTTAGGGAGGTGCAACAGCAACAATTAGATAGGGTCAAACAAGTGCGATCGGAAATCAAACACATTCATGAAAAGGTAATGACCGAGATGCAACCCATGGATTTTCTTCAATATATTACCAGTATGAAACAGAGCAATGTTGAGGTAATGCCAAGTATCAACAAGGCAAATCGTTGGTAGGGTTTTGGTTTTAAGTATAAAAGATATAATTTGAAGGGAAGCGATGTGCACCGCTCCATGTCCGTGGGAAGAATAGCCGAGGGTATATGATTTGGATGTACTGGTAACTTAAAATATCAAAAAGGAAAACACCACATAACTTTGAGGAAATAGGGTAGGAATATCGCCAAATTTGGCAGCGACTATGGCAAAGAAGGCGATGAAACTAATCATTAAAAAATCCATCGAAATAGGATTTGAAATATAAGATTATGGCAAAAATGGACGAAATTATGGAGGTGCTTATCCAAGAAATAACTGGGTTCAACAACTCTATTGGTAAACTGGAAGAACTTTCGAAAAAGTTCGATATCTTAAAAAGAGAAACGTATACCACAATTTTGGAATCCCGATTGGATGATTTTATGATCTCGCAAAAGCGAACGGTCGAATCCTATGAAAATAGGATGGAGGAAGTTCTGAAAAGTATATAGAAATCTAGATGGACATCAAAATGGGAAGTTGCGCTGTTGTATATCTGTATAAGCATCAATACCATTGCTTTTGGTTATTTGGGGTATTATTTTATCAACTATGATCTTAAAATGCAGGATGCCGTTACTCAGGCCGAACACGATGGCTTGGGTAGCGCAAGAAGCTATTTCAAAGAGCAATATGTTATTTGCAAAGATTATAAAAGGTGGGCTAAAAAGCAGGATAGCGTTTCAAATCAAAAGTAGGGTTGCGCTCTATCTAGTTTATGCTTATCTGCCAGAACGCTACAAAAAACGGATAGGATCCATCCGCAGGTACCTTATGGTAAGATTTGGGACTGACTTACCTTAAAAAGAACCTACTGTTGAAATATTGAATTATAAACTAGTTTAATCGGTGGAAATTTGTGCCCAAAAGGACACTTTTTGTGGATAGGGAGAAGGAAGAAAAAAGGACGTTACCTTTTTTAATCCCTTCCTGAAAGTAATATTTAAATATATATGATTCTTAAATCTTCGTCATACGTAAGTTCTTCAAGGTTAATCCTATTATTTTATTATTTTTACATATAAGCATAATTTTAGTACAGCTCGCAAACATAATTTACGAACAACATTCAATCATAATTTATATACATCAAGCAAACATAATTTTAATGCTTTGAGGATATATAATTTTAAAATAAGATATCCCCACTCCAAAGGAAAAACTTGGATCATCGTTAGAAGTGTTACATGCGTTGCAGAACAAAAACAAAAAAGTAGGAATACAAACTACTGATTTAAATCGAACGCACAGAGAGCGTTTGATGAAAAATGGATTTTTGAAAGAAGTAACCAAGGGCTGGTACATAGCAACCAATCCGACCGAAAAAGTGGGTGGTAGTTCATCATGGTACACATCCTACTGGAAATTCTGCGGACAATACCTTAATGAGAAATATAATAATGACTATTGTATCTCCGCTGAACAAGCGGTGTTAATACATTCTGGAAATACGAACATACCTGTTCAGCTTGTCGTTGGGCTTTGAAATCGTCAAATACAACTGTAAACTTTATTTATAATACCTCTTTATTAGCGATGCAATCTCCGTTGCCGGCTAGTGCGCAAAAAATGGAGATTAATGGACTTCGAATGCTAACTTTGCCCTCTGCATTAATACATTGTTCCCCCACGATGTTCAAAAAAAATCCTATCGATATGAGAACTGTTTTGGCTACTATTCCGGATAGTTCTAAAATTTTGCAACTATTACTTGACGGATCACATACGGTAATAGCTGGACGTTTGGCGGGAGCATTTCGGAATATTGGTCAAGACCGTATTGCTGACGATATTGTTAAAACAATGAAAGCAGCCGATTTTGATGTACGTGAGAGCGATCCATTTCAAAATCGGTTGACGACCGAGTTGTCTTTTAGGGAAAAATCGCCTTATACCAATAGAATTAGACTAATGTGGCAAAATTTTAGGGAAGTGATAATAAAGCACTTTCCAAAGAGCCCAGGACTTCCAATAAGCAAAGAGGACTATTTAAAGAAAGTAGCGGATATCTACGTAACAGATGCTTATCATTCACTCTCCATTGAACGTTATGTGGTTTCTATAGGACTTATTGAAAAAGTGAGAAGCGGGGCATGGGATTTAGAGGAAAATGCCGAGGATAAATCACATAGGGATGCTATGGCGGCAAGAGGCTATTGGCAAGCCTCACAAGCAGTCAAAACATCGATTTCAACTATTCTAGACGGTTCGAATTCAGGAAGAGTAGCCGATTATGACCATTCCAATTGGTACCGCGAATTGTTTGCACCTAGCGTAGCAGCAGGGCTATTGAAACCTTCGGACTTGGCCGGATACAGAACCAATCAAGTTTATATTGCTCAATCTATGTATGTTCCTTTGAATAAGGACGCCGTCCGCGATGCGATGCCAGTTTTATTTGAGCTATTGGAAAATGAAGACCATGCAGGAGTTAGAGCTGTTTTAGGCCACTTTGTTTTCGTTTATATCCATCCCTATATGGATGGTAATGGAAGAATGGGGCGTTTTTTAATGAACGTGATGCTGGCATCCGGTGGATATCCATGGACCGTTATTCCAGTAGAAGAAAGAAATAGATATATGCAAGCATTGGAAAAAGCTAGTGTAGAAAATAATATTGAGCCATTGGCTAAGTTTATCTCCAATTTGGTCGATCAGAGCTTAAAGGGGTCACCAGTAGCCCATCTTTAGATTTTACGATATTTTCCTTGCCATTATCGTATTTGTGGAATATTTTAAGTTTACTGGGTTTCAATTTATAAATTTAAGGATGCTAAAAACCGTTTAAAAAGGTACTTTTTGAAACGATATGTAATTAGGTGGAATTCTACTCCTTTTCTTCGTAAATTTGAAACAGTCAAAACATATAAAATTACGTTCATTTAGTTACTTCTGAGATTAACGGTGTTAATAACGGGATTTTACTTTAAATTAAAATAAGTAAAATGCTGTATATCAATTACATGAAGATAAAAAAGGGTTCCTGCCACCCCGACAAAATAGAGTATCAATCTATACTAAAAACCTGTTAATCTTATGATTATCAGGTTTTTCTGTTTTTAGGGATATCAAAACAAATCAATCAATCCCAAGAAACACGTTAGCAATTCGGTTAGCAAAATACTTTTTTAAAAAGTGCTAACCTATTTGTTAAAATGACTAAGCGTTGGCTAAATAAAGGTATCTTTAAAGTGATTTGACTTTCGTCTGACAAAAACATCAATGTTAACTAAAAGACGAAATCATGAAAACATCTGCTACATTCAGTATTCTGTTCTGGGTTGAATTGTCCAGAACAAAAAATCATCAGGCATCCCTTTATGCCCGTATTACGGTAAACGGACAAAGGTCGGCAATTAGCTTGAAGCGTAAAGTTTTTATCACCGATTGGGATAGCGATAGAAATAGGGCCAAGGGAACCGGTCAGAAATTGCGACTGCTCAATAGCTATCTTGACGAAACCTACAATCAGTTGTTTGAGGCGTATCGTGACCTAAAGTCAGAACACAAGCTGATAACCGCTCAGACCATTAAAGCAAGGTTTTTGGGTTTGGACGAGGATAATCGTTCGGTTTTAGATATCATAAGCTGTCATAACGAGGATATGAAAGGCAAGCTGAAATGGGGAACCCAGAAGAACTATTTTACTACACAGCTTTATATTTCTAGATTTCTTTCAAAATCTTATAAGACCACAGATATGCATTTGAGGGAACTGGACTATGACTTCATCATAAAATTCGAAAAATTTTTAAGAGCCTATATTCCTAAAGACCATCAAAAACGTATGGGGAATAATACGGTTATGAAGCATATAGAACGCTTTAGGAAACTGATTAATCTATCCTATAAATTGGGTTGGATGGAGCGTGATCCCTTTGTTAATTTTAAGGCAAAGTTTGATAAGACAGAAAGAGGCTTCCTAAGTCTAGCTGAACTAAAGAGAATAGAGGAAAAACAATTTGTGATATCTAGATTGAAACTGGTAAGAGATCTGTTCGTCTTTAGTTGTTATACAAGTCTGAGCTACATTGATGCTATCAATTTAACCACGGACAATATTCGGATCGGTATTGATGGCGAGCTATGGATTTATTACCATCGGGAAAAAACTACTAAGCCCATTCGTATTCCTTTATTGCCGAGGGCATTGGATATTATTGAAAAGTATAAAAATAACCAAAAAGCGATTTCTCAGGGTAGGGTATTTCCCAAAATATCAAATCAGAAATTGAATGCATATTTAAAGGAAATAGCAGACGTCTGTGGTATTCAAAAGAACCTCACTTTTCATATTGCCAGACATACCTTTGCCACAACGGTAACTTTAAGTAACGGTATGCCGATAAAGACAGTTTCAAAGTTATTGGGGCACTCAAAAATATCCACTACCCAAATTTACGCCAAGGTCATTGAACGCAAGGTAAGCAACGATATGCAACGCTTACGTAACCACTTTAATCAATTGGAAAGCCAACCGGTTTCGAAGACCCATAAAAACCTTTAATATTTCATAAAAAATAAACTATGGAACTTTCAATAATTAAATTCAAAATTCAAAATTCACAATATTCAAGGTAGCAAGGTAATTCTTGATTTTGATTTGGCCGAGCTTCATGAAGTGGAAACTAGAGTGCTCAAACAAGCCGTAAGGCGTAACTTTAACCGATTTCCGGAAGACTTTATGTTTAAGTTGTCAAAGGAGACCTGGAAAGAGCTTATCACAAATTGTGATAAGCTTCCCGAGAACATCAAATATAGCCCAACGACTCCCTTTGCATTTTCTGAACAAGGTGTGGCAATGATATCTAGTGTTCTCAACAGCGACAAGGCCATAGATGTAAACATTTCTATAATGCGCGCCTTTGTATTGCTTAGGCAGCATCTAACGGACTATGGAAACTTAAAGGAGGAAGCAGCTCAACTTGAAAAGGAAATGAAAGTAAAATTTAAGGATATTCAGCAAGGTATGAACTACTAACTCCAAAAAGATAAGGTAATGGTTGAACAGAAAAATAGGGAGCGGGGTGGATATAAAACAGATGTTAAAGAGTAAAAATCAAACGTATATGACTAGCAACTTTAGCTAATAAATACTCTCCTTTTATATCGTATTAAGAGAAAGCTCAAAGTCACAAATGATTTTCTATAATCATAAATAACGTCTCTAGGTTTCTAATTTGACCTAATAAGTTTCGTGCGTAGGATAGAAAATGCTTTGCAAATATGCTTCTCTACGGTTTTTATTGAAATATTTTTATACTCTGAAATCTCAATATAGGTAAGTCCTTCTTTCTTATGCAGAAGAAAGGTGTCTTTGCACTTTTCGGGTAAATTGTCAATTTCAAGTTTCATTTGAGTGATTAAGCGGTCTAAAGAGGCTTCATCTTCATTCTCAAAGGCAATATCTAAACCTTCGATGTATTTTTTTTCGAGAACTGTAATAGCTATTTCTTTTCTGTACTGGTCTATAAATTCATTGTAAACAGACTTGTATAGATAATTCTTAATTGAAATGTCGACACTTAATTTATCCCGTTGGCGCCAAACTCTGACCAAAACATTCTGAACTATATCTTCTGACTTAAAGTCATCTCTTGCTAGATTGGTTGCATAATCACATAGACTTGGGTAATAGGTTTTGATCAAATAATTGAATGCCGCTCTATTGCCTTTTTTAAGGTTTTTAAGTAATTTTTTATGATTTAAGAATTTATTACTCAAGTTTGTGGATGGATTAATTAAATCAAATTTATTTATTTTTTTTAAATATAAGGAGGGTAATTGGTTTTGGCTTCGTCGCTATGTTATACATAGTTTTTTAAATGGATAAGAACATAGAAATACTAATAGTAAAATTCCTTTCCAAAGAGGCTAATCTTGAAGAGCTGAGGCAATTAGGTCTTTGGATAAATAATCCGAATAATCAAATATTGTTCAACCAATACATTAGAACGAATTCATTAGTAAATATTGGTTTCGAAAGGTTTAAAGGAAAAAATGTAAAAGGCATAATTCTAAAACGAATTAAAGAAGAGTCTGGGGTTCAAGGAATCGTATTTAGCTCTAACAATATGGTAAGATATGCTGCGGCAGTGGCGGTTATCGCTTTATCAACCTTAGTATTTGTCCAGTATAATAGCCGAAGCGATGAAGTCACTGTTAATCCTTCGCTGCCTATTTCAACAACTAGCAACATTGAGACCGGAAGTAGTAAAGCTACATTAATTTTGGGAGATGGTTCTGTTGTGCCTTTAGAGGAGGGAATTGCTTTTAGAACACAAAATGCGAACAGTACGGGGCAAAAGCTTTCTTATGATACCGATAAAGATAATCGCGTAGTTGAAAAAGTTTATAATTATTTAACGATTCCCAGAGGTGGTCAATACCAAGTGAGATTAGCAGATGGAACTGAAGTTTGGTTGAATTCAGAATCGCAGCTAAAATTTCCCGTCGCGTTTCTTGATGATGAAATTCGTGAAGTCGAACTTGTTTATGGTGAGGCCTATTTTCAAGTATCTTCTAGTGAAAATCATAATGGTGCCAAATTTAAGGTAGTAAATAGTGTTCAAAATGTAGAAGTGCTAGGTACTGAATTTAATATCAAGGCCTATAGGGACGAGTCTAATGTGTACACTACTTTGATAGAAGGTAAAGTGCAAATAAATGCTGGAGGAAATGAACAGCTCTTGTTGCCAAATGAGCAGTCCGATGTAGCCATTGTTGATAGAAAAATAATAATTAACGAGGTTGATGTTGCTTCAGAAATCTCATGGAAAGATGGGGTTTTTAGTTTTAAAGGGAAACCGTTAAAAGATATTATGAAGGTAATATCTAGATGGTATGATGTTGATGTTATTTTTGAAAATAAGGCGTTGGAAGATGTTAAGTTTAAAGGAATTTTGGATAAGACATTAGAAATAGAAGAGATTCTATTCATAATAAAATCTAGCTCCATCAACAATTACCAGATAAAAAATAATACGATAATCTTAAGTTGAAAAATTAGTAACTACTTAAAATAGACTATATGAAATGAACTAAAATTTAAAAAAGAGGGATAACGTCTAACCCGCAAAAGTAGAGATCGTTATCCCGAATTACCATTATCGATTAATTCAAAAATGTTGAACTAACTTAATAATTAATAAATTTATGGAAATTAAATTAGCCAATCCTTGTTTTCAGCTCAGAAAGCAAGTCCTAATGAGCCTTATGAAACTACTCATTTTTCTATTTTGTACCACAATTTTCGCCTTAACACCGAATAAGCTACTTTCTCAAAAGTCTTCTATTAAAATAGAGAAAGACGCAAGCTTGACAGTAGATCAAGTGTTTGATCTTATTATGGAAAATACCGATTTTAAATTCTTTTACGAAGAGGGTATCTTTGAGGATTTTCCAAAAGTAGAAGTCAAAAAGGGAAGAATAAGTACTAATAAATTAGTTGAAGTGAGTCTTGCTCAAGGTAATTTAGATGTCACGGTAACTGAAAACAACGCGATTGTTATCAATGTAAAAGCAGAGGAAAAAGTTAAAGTAGCAATTGTAAAGCAAGGATATGATGTAAAAGGAACTGTAACCGATGTCCAAGGCACCCCTCTTCCTGGTGCAAATATATTGGAAAAGGGAACAACTAATGGTGTTCAAACCGATTTCGACGGAAACTTTTCCATTCAAATTTCTGATGAAAACGCCATATTGGTAATTTCTTATTTAGGTTTTATTAAAAAGGATGTTGAGGTTAATGGTCAGAGTTCAGTTACGATTGTTTTAGAAGAAGATACAGCTAATTTAGATGAAGTAGTTGTTATTGGCTACGGTACCGTAAAGAAAAGTGATCTGACCGGTTCTGTAAGTTCCATTCAGGCAGATAAGTTAAACACGGATTCCCAGGCATCGGTTGAGCAGATAATCCAAGGAAGACTACCTGGGGTGCAAGTGACGCAGTCAAGTGCGGAGCCAGGTGGAGCATTTTCTATAAGGGTAAGGGGAACCAATTCCATTTCCGCCGGAAACGAACCTTTATATGTTATTGACGGCCTCGCCGGAGCCAATCCGGAAAATTCCCTAAACCCTTCTGATATAAAATCTATTGAGGTTTTAAAGGATGCCTCCGCAACGGCCATTTATGGCGCAAGGGGTTCCAACGGCGTAGTGTTGATAACCACCAAGCAGGGACAAAAGAATTCAGCCTTGGATATAAGCTATAACGTGTCTACCAGTTTTCAAACGGCAGCACGGACGCTTGATATGATGGATGCCCAAGAGTATATGTCATTTTACAACGATGTACTTGCAGATAGGGGACGCGAACCTTTATTCACTGATGAGGACTTTAATACTCAGGGGGCGGGCACCAATTGGCAGGACGAAATTTTCAGAACCGCACCGATATACGAGCATCGACTTTCTTTTTCGGGCGGGTCCGAGGATACACAATATTACGTGTCCCTTAATGCATTTGATCAAGAGGGAATTGTTATAAATTCAGGTTTTGAAAGGTGGGCCGCAAGGATAAACCTTACGCACTCCGTTGGGGATAAATTAAAGATAGGAATGAATCTGAACACCAGTTTTGAAAATGAAAATAGAGTACCACTTGGTTTGGGGGTAAACGCGGGTGCAGGGGTCATTGCGGCTGGTTTACAATTACCCCCTACCGAATCTGTTTTCAATGATGAGGGTGGTTATTCTACAAGTTTGCAGGATTTGAGTAATCCCGTAGCCCAAGCAGAGACCATAGACGAATATGAAAAGACAACCCGAATTTTCGGGAATGGTTTTGTCGAGTATGAATTCTTAAAGGATTTAAAGGCGAAAGCGAATTTCGGTTTTGATCAAACAATCGGAAGAAGGAGTAATTTCTTTGATCTTGAGACCCAGATAGGCCAGTTAAATCAAGGAAGGGCTACCCAAGCACTCATTGAAAACAACAATTATCTTTTTGAACTTACCCTGAACTACGACAAGGTAATAGCCGAAAAACATAAACTGAACCTTTTAGGAGGGTATTCGTTTCAAGAGTTTACAAATTCAGGATTTAATGCTGCAGGTCAAGAATTCCCGACTACGGCGTTCGGACCAAATAATTTAGGTGCAGGGAACCCCCTTCAATATAGAGTGGGATCCAACAGAGGAGAAAATACCCTAATTTCTGGTTTTGGTCGGGTAAATTATTCTTACGACGATAGGTATATAGTAACAGGTTCCTTCAGGGCAGACGGCTCCTCCAGATTTGGCGAGAACAATAAAGTCGCTTATTTTCCATCGGGTGCCGTGGCTTGGAATATAAATAATGAATCCTTTTTTCCGGAAGATGCATTCGTTTCCAATTTAAAGCTAAGGGCCAGTTACGGTTTAAGCGGTAATCAGGAAATCGCTAATGGGCAATCATTAATACTATTGGGTTCCGGACCCGTCGCAGTTTTGGATGGAGTTGAACTACAGTCTATTCAACCCGAGCAACTTGCAAACCCCAATCTACAATGGGAGACTACGGAATCTTTCAACTTAGGCATTGATTTTGGATTCCTAAACAACCGTATTTCTGGAACGGTAGAATATTTTGAGAACAATACAAGAGATCTTTTATTAAACTTGCCCGTGCCTACCACCACAGGTTTTGGCAGCTCTTTGCAGAATGTTGGCGATACAAGAAATAGCGGTTTTGAACTTTCAATATCATCAAGAAATTTTGTTGGTGATTTTTCATGGACAACGGATGTTAACCTAGCTACCCTTGAGAACGAAGTTACAAATTTGGGCGAACTGCCGCGGATTCTTCAAGGGGGTGTAAGATTTGTAAATGATTTTACCTTATTGGAAGTGGGGAGTCCGGTAAACTCTTATAATGGCTTTGTATTCGAAGGTATTTTTCAATCAGAGGATGAAGTGGCCAACTCAGCTACCCAAAACAATGCCGCGGTAGGTGGCAGAAAGTTTCAGGACACCAATGGGGACAATGTTATTAATGATGACGATAGGGTTATTTTGGGAGACCCCCTTCCCAACCTTACCTTTGGTATAAATAATACCTTTAGTTATAAAGGTTTTGCCTTAGACGTTTTCATTGAGGGCAAATCTGGTTTTGAACTGGCAAATTTTACGAATATCGATTCCGAAAATCCTATTGACGATTTAAGAAATAGACAAACCTATGTATTAGATAGATGGACTCCCCAAAACCCTACAAACGAGCAACCTTCTTTCGTAAACCCTTCTCGCGCCTACGATTTTAATAGCAGGGTGGTAGAAGATGCTTCTTTTGTGAGATTAAGAAGTGCGAGAATTTCATACGCGTTCCCCAACTTGAATTTAAAACATGTATCATCTTTAATGGTATATGCCTCTGGCCAAAATTTGGCTACTTGGACAGATTATCGAGGTTTTAACCCTGATGTAAATTCCTTGGGCAATTCAAATGTAAGAATAGATTACGCTGCTTATCCTTTAGCAAGAATTTTTTCAATAGGACTTAATGTAAATTTTTAAAACCATGAAAACTATAAAATCATATTTCATCCTTTTAGTCATAACCTTGATATTTCCAATTTTTTCATCCTGCGAGGATAGATTGGAAGAAAAAACATTTACTGTTTTGAGTCCAAATGACTTTTTTAATACGGGCGATGATCTTGAGGTCGTTTTACTTTCAGTCTATGGAGAGTTAAGGTATAGCGATATAACAAGAGATGCCGTTACACTCCAAGAAGTATGCACAGATATCGCGTTTGAACGAGGTGGCGGTATTTTCACTTGGAACGAGCCCATGGAGGAATTTACCTGGACCACCACCCATCAATGGTTGCAAAATTCTTGGGAGCGTCGTTATCGGGGCATATTCAAGGCCAATACTGTTTTGGATAATGCTGACTTCGTAGAAATGGACGAGGAACGAAGAAACGAGATAATTGCCGAGGCTAGATTTTTAAGGGCATTCAATTACTTTTTGTTGTATGACTTCTTTGGTCCTGTCCCACTGGTTACCAGTAGTGAGACCGAGGTAACCGATCGACCCGAGCGGTCTTCCGAAGAAGAAATTATATCCTTCATTGAAAATGAATTAGCCGCTGCAGCCCAAGGGTTGCCCGTAAACCCACCGCGAGATCAGTACGGCCGTCCTACACGAGGGGCTGCACTGGGCGCTTTGACCAAATTTTATATGATGACAAAAAAATGGCAGGAAGCCGCTACTACCGCAAAACAAGTCATGGATCTAGGCGAATATGATTTGTTCATAGAGGCGGATAGAACTGAACTTTTTAGTCCCGATAATCAGCGGGATAACGAATTTATTTTTGTTTCGGTGATGTCGGATACCCCTGACGACAATACCGGCAATGGTTGGTTGAGCCATGTGGTTCCTAGGGGTTATCAATGGGATTTTCCACCTAGACAGATATTTGCTGCGAAATATAAGATTTATACTGCTTTTCTAAACACATTTGATCCGGAAGACGAAAGGTTAGATGCATTTAGGACTGAATTTATTAATGCGGCCGGAGAGACTATTGTTGTGGGAGAAGATAATGCCTTTAGCTTAAAGTTTCCTGAGTATCCTAACCAAGACGCTAGTAGATCATCCGACGATTTTCCTTTTATCAGATATGCCGATATTCTTCTTTCCCGATCCGAAGCTTTAAATGAAATCAACGGACCGAACCAAGAATCGGTCGATTTACTAAATATGGTAAGAGAAGCGGCTGGGGTTGCCACTTACCAAGTGTCCGATTTTGCCAACACACTAGAATTAAGAGATGCCATTCTTGATGAAAGAGGCTGGGAATTTCATACGGAAGCATTAAGGAGGCAAGATTTAATCCGGCACGGTAAATTTATTGAAATGGCCATAGAACGTGGTAAGCCAGCGCAAGCTTTTCAGGTGAGGTACCCACTTCCACAAACCGAAATAGAGAGAAATACAAACCTCGTTCAAAATGAGGGTTATTAATGATTTTTATTATTACTCCAAAGAAAGAAAGTATGAGAGAAAACATATATAAGGCCAATATTACTATAAATAGTCGACTTTGTGTTTTGCTGTTGTTAATTTTCAGTACAGTGTCATGTAAAAATGCAGCCACTTCGGAGGTGCAAAAAGCGGTTATAAAGGAAAGACCTAATATTTTATTTATTATGTCGGACGACCATGCTTATCAAGCCATTAGTGCTTATAGTGATAAGCTTATTGAAACCCCAAATATTGACCGGTTGGCCAAGGAAGGGATATTGTTTACAAACGCAAGTGTTACGAACTCCATTTGCGCTCCTGCAAGGGCTGTAATATTAACTGGAAAGCACAGTCACCTTAATGGAAAGATTGATAACATTATGCCCTTTGATACAACGCAGGTAACCTTTCCCCAGTTATTTCAAAAGGCAGGCTATCAAACAGCAATGTTTGGCAAGTTACATTTTGGTAACAGTCCAAAAGGGGTTGATGAATTTATGATTTTGCCTGGTCAGGGGGACTATATAAATCCTGAATTCATTACACAAAACGGAAATATCACCAAAGAAGGGTATGTCACAGATATTATTACAGATATGACATTAGATTGGTTAAAGGAAAAGAGAAATCCTGAAAAACCTTTTATGATGATGTATCTCCACAAAGCCCCGCATAGAGCTTGGTGGCCAAGGGCCGATAAGTTCAAAGAATTTTCAAAAAAGACATTTCCCTTGCCGGAGACGCTTTTTGATACTTATGAAAATAGGGGCACTGCTGCAAAGACAGCTGAGATGAATCTTTTAAACCATATGATGTATAGCCACGATAGTAAAGTTTACCCTGAAACGGTTAAAGAAATGGGTAATGTCCAACCTAGCGTAACAGAGTTTGAAAATAGTTTTTGGGGGCCTTATAATAGAGCCAATGAAAATCAAAAGGCCGATTATAAACCTATCCTAGATGCAATCAGTAAGGACTTTAAAGAAAATTGGCCAAACATGACTGATAGAGAGAAGATGATTTGGAAATATCAGAGATACATGCAAGATTATCTGGCCACAATCTCCTCTGTAGATGACAACGTTGGACGTGTATTGGACTATTTAGATGAAAGTGGGTTGACCGATAATACATTGGTAGTCTATACCTCCGATCAAGGATTTTACCTGGGGGAACATGGTTGGTTTGATAAAAGGTTTATTTATGACGAATCCTTTAAGACCCCCCTGTTAGTGCGTTGGCCCAATACGATTACCGCGGGTACGACTGAGAATGAAATGGTTCAGAACCTTGATTTTGCCCAAACATTTCTTGAAGCAGCTGGTATAGTCGCTCCAAACGATATGCAAGGCAAAAGTCTGATGCCTTTATTAACGGGAGAAAAGGAAAACTGGGATCGTGATGGCGTCTATTATCACTATTATGAATACCCTAGCGTACATATGGTAAAAAGACATTACGGTATTGTAACAAAGGAATATAAACTAGTACATTTCTACTATGATGTAGATGAATGGGAACTTTACGATCGTAAAAAAGACCCCAATGAGATGAATAGTGTATATAATGACCCTGAATATGCTCAAATAGTGGCTGACCTGAAAATTAGGCTTAAAGATATGCGAGAGGAATATAAGGACTCACCAGAATTAGATCAAAAGTATATAGATATGATTAAAGAACGCTAAAATTCTTCCTAGTAAAGGTCAATTCTTATTTGTTGAAATTAAAATAGAGTTTTAGTTGAGTTAGTTTGAAAGAAGCCGTCTAAAGAATTTTAGGCGGTTTTTTTATGTGTGCCTTGCATGGCCACTAACTAGACGGTGCAAGTCCGTTATGGGGGTTTGTAGTTACCTACCATTAGCTCAAGGCAAGGGTGTTCCCCGCGAGGTGGAATCTGAAGGAAGCCGGCGGCAAAGTTCCGACCCGAGGAACACGAACACAATCAGGCATATGCAGCGCGGATGAGTTTGCATAACAAAACGAAGTCCAAAAGCTACACGGGTGCTGCGGTGTAAATTGTGCGGGTACATGGAACGAAAGTGAGTGGTCTTACCGCGGGAGATCTCACGGACACTCTGAAAACAAACGTATGAGGAGTGGTCGAAACAGGTTTATCGTGAAAAGTCAGCAAAAGCCATAGTAGCTACTGGAACGAGCTGCGCAGAACAGCGTGGAAGTCTCACATGATAGCGAAGGGCTGAACTTTAAGAAGTGATTAGTCAATGAAAGTTACCAAATGAAGGGAGAAAAGCAGAAAATATCTAAAGATACCTGTCGGCAGAAGAATAGGGCAGAACCCGAAGGCTATGCAGAAGGGCAGACCTTTATGTGGATAACTGAAAACGACATCACAAATACCGATCCGTCCGACTATGATATGCTTGAACACATTCTATCGCCCGCCAATCTGAACCGTGCTATAAACGGGTGCGGAGTAACAAAAGAAAGGGTGGAGTTGTCAAGATGGAAGTCGAATCATTGGGCGACTACCTTGCTACGCATAAGGATGATTTGATAGCAGGGATATTGGACGGAAAATATAGACCTAATCCTGTACGACGGGTAGAAATACCCAAAGAAGGCCGGAAGAAACGAAAGCTTGGCATCCCCACGGTTGTAGATCGGGTTGTGCAACAGGCTATCGCACAAGTCCTTTGACCTGTTTACGAGAGGCAGTTTTCACCGTATAGCTATGGTTTTAGACCTGGGCGCAATCAACATCAGGCATTGAACGAATGCAAGAAAATTATCACGGACGGCTACAAACATGTCGTAGATATGGACTTGGAGAAGTTCTTTGACACGGTAAATCAGAGCAAACTGATAGAAGTGTTGGGAAGGACGGTAAAAGATGGGAGAGTTATCTCGCTTATTCATAAATACCTAAATGCAGGAGTAGTTGTACGCGACAAGTTTGAAACGACAGATGCCGTTGTACCACAGGGCGGACCACTAAGTCCTTTGCTGAGCAATATTATGCTCAACGAGTTGGACAAAGAGCTTGAAGCCCGTGGACACCGCTTTGTACGCTATGCCGACGATCTGGTTATCTTTTGCAAGAGCAAAAGAAGCGCAGAGCGGACGCTAATAGCAACTACACGGTTTATTGAAAACAAGCTTTTCTTAAAAGTAAACAAAGAAAAGACAACGGTAGACTATATTTCAAAAATCAAATTCTTGGGGTACTCTTTTTACATTAGAAAAGGAGAAGCACGGCTACGCATCCATCCTAAAAGTGTTGCACGGATGAAAGAGCGTATAAAAATGCTCACATCTCGTAGCAATGGTTGGGGGAATGAAAGACGAAAGTTGGCACTCAAACAATTTATTATTGGATGGGTGAACTATTACAATCAATTTTCAATAACGCTTAAAATATTGATTTCTATATTTTTAAAAAATAATCTGACCCTTAATTCAGTATTTTTTTTCCTAAAATTTACGAATTAGTCTTATGGTTTAGGGTTAAATTTTCCAGCCCACCGTATAGCATTTTCAAGTAGCTGAAGATGATCGGGCTCTTGAAAAGAGCTGCCTGAATGTCCTAACGCCGAATAAAAAACTCGCCCTTTTTCCAAAGAATGATACCAGACTATAGGATGGTCCTCTCCCATGCCAAAATCCTTGTTCGGGGCTAGGATAGGTATACTGCCGCTAGTATTCATCTTTTCTTCGTCTACCGTATATAACACTTGAAATCCTTTTTCTCGCGGATTCTCATGGAACATATACCATTCTTCCTCCCTTTCCCAAGATTTTGGTAGGCTGTTTTCCAAAATAGCGTTCCCTGGCTCTAAATGCATCGTCGCTTTCTGAAATTGAGGGTGTAAGGTATGGTGGGAAAATAAAGTACCTAAAACTTTTTCCTCGTACCATTCCCATTGGTGGGAGTTATCACCAGCGGCATGAATTCCTACAAAACCGCCACCGTTTTCCAAGTAGTTTTTAAAATGTCCACGCTGTTCTTCATTTAAGGTTTTTCCACTGGTATTGTTCCAAATGACCACATCGAATTTTTGTAACTGATCTGGATTAAAAACCGCTCCGTTTTCTGTAGAAAAGAGGAGCCAGCCATTATCCTGCGCCATTTGTTCAAAAGCAGGGATAGCTGCTTCAATGGCCTCCCCGTGGCGAAACCCATTGGTTTTTGAAAAAAGAAGAACAGAGTTCCCCGAGAGATCCGATGGCAGTTCTGGCGGGTTGCTATCGTAAAAATTAAATCCGTACGTGGCTTTATAGATAAAAAGTCCGATGGTTACAACCGCCAATAAAATCAATCCTAGAGCTACCTTTAAAACAATTTTTAGTATGCGTTTCATATTTTTAAATTTGGTTGTTACTCATTACTTAGTGTTGGGTCTTGGCATCATACATTAAAGTTCTTTATTGTAGAACTCTAGCCAATCCACAATGCCTACAAGGGTAGCATCGTCTGTATCATCGGTCTTGAAAACGATATACAAATCTTGCTTTCCGCTTACCGTTTTGTTTAAATTTGTTTGTAATTCCTTAAGCCCAAATTCTGTAAGCCCTACTTCCACTATCACGGTACCAATAAGCTCCCCATCTTGGCTTCCCAAGCGGAACTCAACCTCACCTCCTTTAACGATACCGGCCGCAACGGCAAATCGTCCTTTTATGGCCTTTACCCCTGTTAGATCGATATCTTTGAACATAAAATAGGAGTTTTTCTGACCAATGGCGATGCTTAGTGCTTCATCTAGATCTGGCACCGTGCCGGCGGGAACATTCATTTTCTGGGCAGAGCCTTCATCAAAATTTTCGGCTTCTAGCTGAGGGTAATTAAGGAAAAATGTTTGCTGGGTATTTAGTCCTTCTATTGCTCCACCGCCCATATCGGTATAACTTGCCATTAAAATATAGGTGCCCTTGGTTTTGCTACCTATATGTACCTCGCTGGTATAGCTGCCTGCTGGTGGATATTTCGATTTCTTTGGTACCGCAGATTCGGAAAGGCTAAGGATGTAATCGGCCATTTGTTTTGCTTCCATGGCGCTCAGGTCAGGGTGTGCCGCCATGGCTATTTCCCCCCAGTTACCGCTACCACCGTTAATGATTTTACTGGCAAGCATTTCAGAAGCGCCGGCCAATGTGGCGTATTTATTTGCAATATCAAGGTAGGATGGCCCAATGGATTTCTCTTTTTCCTTATGGCAAGAAATACAGTCGGAGCCGTTCATTAGGGTTTTTCCGATGGAGGCATACGCGGCATCGGCCATGTTGGCATGGTCTTTTGCCGCAAGTACCTTATCGCTTCCCTCCGCCAAATAATCAAACGATACAATGACGCGGGAAGCATCTAGAGAACCATCGGAAAGTTTGCCGTCTTCTACATCGTTGACATCCACCTTATACCTGATATCAATGGGAGCATCGGGCCAGTAGAAACTTCCGTTACCCCCCATAATTTCCCAAGAAAGTTCAGGCAGTTCGTTGCCTACCATGATTTCTGTTTCCGAGTTTGCTACTTTTCCCTCAGAATCTGTAACTTCCAGATGCACCTTGTATTTTCCAGATTCATTGAACGTATAGGTAGGGTTTACTTCAGTCGATTCCTCGCGAGTATCCCCAAATGTCCATTTATAGGTCAACTTGTCCCCATCATAGTCAATGGAATTTCGTCCCACGAAATTCACGGTCAGGGGATTTGCTCCAATGGTCTTGTCAGCCGCTATTTCTGCTTTGGGCGCCCTATTGCCTTTGATGAACTCGATTCGCGAAAGCGTGGCATTGGCATTCTGCGAAAACCAGCCCGTACCATATTCCAAAATATACAATGCACCATCTGGGCCAAAAACCATATCGATGGTATTGTTCAATTTCATGTTCGGAACAATCTGGGTCATCTTTTCAAAAGAACCATCTTCCTTCATGGTTACGGCAAATATCCAACCCCGCATCCAATCATAGGCCAATAGTTTTCCATCGAAATAATCCGGCCAATTTCTTCCACTTTCTGGATAGTCCTCACTATAATAAATAGGTCCCGCCATGGCATTTCTAGATCCTGTACCCAATGCCGGAAATACTTCTGAGGTTGCGTACGGGTAATAGATCATAGCGGGCTGCGACGGCGGTAATTCCCGTAATCCCATATTATTGGGGGATTCGTTGATTGGTTTTAAGGAATCATAAATGGCTCCGGTTGTTTTGGCTGTAAAATTGCGGGTGTTATACGCTTGGTTATCGGCAATGAGATAAGGCCAACCGAAATTTCCGGCCTTTTGTGCCTGATTGATCTCATCATAACCTCTTGGCCCCAAATTCAAGGAATCATTATTTCCATCGGGGCCTACCTCGCCCCAATACAGGAAGCCCGTGCGGGAATCTACCGAAATTCGATAGGGGTTTCTGTTGCCCATCACATAGATTTCAGGTCTTGTTTTGGCTTCTCCTATGGCAAAAAGATTGCCTTCGGGAATGCTATATGTACCATCGGCTTCGGGTTTAATACGGAGAATTTTTCCGCGAAGATCGTTCGTGTTCGCAGATGATTTTTGAGCATCCCAAGGCATGCGACCTTCTCGGGTATCGATCGGAGCATAACCGTCAGCTCTCGGACTGGTATTGTCCCCTGTGGAAAGATAGAGCAGACCATCGCCACCGAATTCCAAAGACCCACCCGAATGACAACATTCTTGTCTTTGGGTTGCGACTTGAAGCAGTACTTTTTCGGAAGCTAGGTCGAGCGCATCATTTTTCAGCTCAAAACGCGATAAATTTTGCCTGTCCTCGTCCGGTTTGGAATAGTACATGTAAACCCAATTGTTTTTCTTGTAATTAGGGTCTACGGCAAGACCTAACAAGCCGTCCTCCAATCCAGAAAATACATCCATAGTATGGATGATGGAATCCTTTCTTTTTTCAAGATCATAAATATGTACAGCTCCTTTTCG
>Ga0136560_1000243_pt1 | contig 25649 bp, 20 predicted proteins | sample AntRauMeHopE1497_FD_104925 | JGI IMG/M metagenome (GOLD analysis project Ga0136560, IMG submission 104925) | Saline lake microbial communities from Rauer Islands, Antarctica - Metagenome Hop E1 #497 | ecosystem: Environmental > Aquatic > Non-marine Saline and Alkaline > Saline | place... | reverse complement strand
GGAGGATCGTCCGGATGAGCCGCCATTGTAACCCCTGCTTCTTCTGCAACCGGAATTATTTCATTAAGAAAGTATTCCAGCCGTTCCCATAATATTTCATGGGAAACATTTTTTATTACACCATTTGTTGGTTGGGTACCATAGGTCATGTTCCAAACCATCCCATTGGGAATAGGTCGGTCACTCACCCGGTCCATACCAACAGATAGAGCTCCTCCTCTCGCAAAAGGACCAGTAGTTCTGCTACAAACCCCCGCCAAACTAAAATTATATCCAATTACAGGAATACCCGCTTGCCCTACATTACGGATAAGTTGTTTGATAAGCTCAATTTGATGCTTTTTATTAGGCCCGTCTAATAGAATATCATACCAGTCTGCAGGATCAAAGTTTTCTATCGCCTCTAATTCAAGTCCGGCATTATTAATTTCCTTTTTTAGTCTAAGAAGATTATCCAATTGCCAGAGTTCTTTTGAATTACCTGCAATACCCCAGCCATCATCAGTTCCCACCGGTTGATTGCCCTTATTAAAATAATCCACAAGGTGAACCACTACATGCGAACAGCTACATTGCTTTGCAAAAGCAAAATGATTTTTATCTAGCATATGCCTATATAAGCCTAATCCAAGTTTCATAAATATTCTGTTTTTATTGATTTATAAAATACCATATTTTCTAAATGCCTCCGTATTTGAAATACCTCCCTGATTGTCGATAACAACGTCAAAATGCCTTTCGAGTTCTTTTAGAATCAAACCACTTCATAATTAATCAAAAGTGTTTTTGACCTAAAATCACTATGGGGTACAATTAAATCGTTTTTTTTTGAGGATTGGCTTTTAAAAGCCTGTCCTTTTTTTCCGAATCAATTTTCATATTATAATCAACAGCTGAGACAAAACAAAATTGTTTTGAAAAAAGAATACCACCAATTAAGTCTTCCATTAATTAAATTCCTGCAATACTCGTTAGTACGATATCCAAATATTCTTTAATCTTTTTATCAAAACTACTTAGAAAAGGTCTATTTTTTAAATTAGGTTTTTACCTTCCAAATAATACAATCTTAAAAACTGTTTTAATTTCACAAAAAAAAATCAGTAAAAGGGCATGTGTGATGAAATAGTGCTATAAAAAAGTCAAATAGAGTTATTTTAACAAAGTTTAGCCGTATACATAAAAAACCTAAATTCAGATTCCGGTCAAAGTTTCAGATACTTGATCGAGCATATCGGCACGACGGTATCTATCCATCACGTAGCCGTTTGCGCCAGTATTTTTTCCCGGTTCATTTAATATGTTTCTGTTTCCTCCTTTATTAGGAATTTGGCCCCATGCTGTAAAAGTATTTCTACCATAAATAACAACCCATTATAAAAGGTGGATTTTGTAAAGAGTTATGATTTTTTGGGTATATCTCAGGGAGCCTATCCACAATCCCGAAACCATGTCCAAAGGGTGAAATGTAAAGAGTCATATTAAGGAGACCACTAATTTTCATGAAAAGGTGGAGGACTATCTGAGTGGTTCATTATTTTGCCGAATATTATCCGATGTAATCCAAATCGAATTCTTCTGAGGTAATTTTAAAAACTCCGGCGAAATACAACAATTGCTAAGTCGTAGTAAACAATTAAATCAAAAGAGAGGAGTTTAAAAGAAAGCCTTAAGGGCATCGATAGTTGACAATAAATGGTATCCCTGATAAAGGTTGCAGAGGAAACCAGACTGAACGAATTCATTTTCAAAAGGCTTAACGAGCAGTACACTGTTAGGGTGCAGTAAAAATCCAAAATGTTATCCGCGTTACTGTAGTCATTGAAATATTGATGGTCGGAATATTTGACGGGGTAATCGTAATTATTCAGCCATTTCAGGGACGAACGGTTTTTCGCAGAAGGCGAGCTGAATGCTCTAGAGTAGGTTCTCATTGTTTTGCTTGACCGTGGAGATGTTCCCCCTTATGCGGGAAAAATATTTTGCATGGGTATCCGACCTGAAGTTGCCGGACACCTTTTGTTTGGCCTTGATCATTCTCAGATCGCGTTCCGATTGGTTATTGTCAAAGAGCACAATGGCGCAGAAACATAAACAGAAAATAGTAGTTCTCGATCCTGGAAATAGGATGGTGGATTCAGACCGGACTCGAACCATCAACCTTCGGGTTATGAATCCCAAGGGCAGCCATGGTAAAGAGGTAATATTGGAACAATTTAGGAGTCGATTACTGACCCTGACAGATTCATTGAACATAATGGGCAAGAAGCCTATCATTGTAAATTGCTATGTCCAAGGGCTATTTACAGATATTGACTATGGCTATACGAAAAAAATGAACCAAGTTATAAATACTTGTGAATATCCTAGCGTGAATGTTTTGGGCACAATAGACAACGGAAAAGGAAATTGGTTAACAGACTATTTTCACGATTCTAGGTATCTGAACGACCTTGGCCATGAAGAAATAACCTACGCATTTGTCCCCTTTTTTTTTGAAGCCATTGAACATGGAAAGGGAACACCTCATTACGATTGGAAGCATAACTATATTAGTCTAAAAAAAATAAAGCAGCCGGTTCGATTCAATTTCAAGTTAAAAATAAAATCCATTCATAATAAACCAATGATATACGATTAAGCACTTCTTTATTAAAAATCTTCAAAAGGAAATAGGGGTTTTTTTCTGTTGTTGTAAAAAAGCCGGGTAGCATCAGCACAGGTCACACCTGGAGTGTTCACTTTAATTATAGAGCTGCAAACTGGGCCATAGGCTGCAATCGGGGCATTAACGCCTTTGGCTACCACCATATCAAAATGTTTTGGCTTAATGCCAAATGTCGTTAATTGACTCAAACTAAATGGAGGCACTCGTTTTGACATTAACTGAATAGTGGATCCATTGGCCGTTTCAAGAATGGCTATTCTTCCCATATCGTATTTTACCTGACCTCCATGTCTACGTTCCTTTTCCTGAAAACAACCATTTGCTAAAATTTTAACGGTTATATCCAATTGGCATGGGGTGCCATGTTCATTGTCGGTCTTAGCTCCAATCGCAATAGATAATTTATTACCCACCCCTGCATTTTCACATTGTGCCACGGCATCCGGGTCATAGATGGATAACAAGTATTTTATTGTTCTATATTCCTCCATCTCACGGAGTAAAAAAGTACTGTCTCCGGGAGAACCGCCACCGACATTATCACCCATATCTAACAGTAATACTGGTTTCATCATATTCAAAGCACAACTCACAGCTTCTTTTTGATTCAAACTCTTACCAACAAACAACTTCCTGTTTTCTTCTAAATATTGTTTTAATTGTCGACCCGTTTCCTGAGCCAGAGCCTTTTTCCCATCTGTCACGACTATAAATGATGAACCCATTTTAGGCACATCAGAATATGGAAAACCCAATATTATACTGATAGATAATATATGCTGATTTGTAGAAAGCATTTCTGTAGCCATCTCATACAGTTGAACACATGGCTCTGAAAAGGTATCTTGTTGTTCAATGCTAATGGACACCTGTGTGGGGATAAATGCTAATTCGAGTTGAACTTTACCATACATTTCATCTAACAATAGTCTAGCCGCTTTCTTACCGGTTTCTCGTTGATCTAAATGGGGATTTGTGGCATAGGACACAATAGCGTTTACAGAATCGGCCATATCGGTGCTTACATTTGCATGCGGATCAATGGTAGCGACTATTGGAATTTGGTCTCCAACCTGTTCGCGAATCCTTTTAAACCAGTTTCCATCTGTATCAAGATAGCCTTCGGAGACCGCCGCACCATGTGCACATAGCATTATTCCGTCCCATGCCCCCCCCCTTTGAATGGTTTTCAACATTTCGGCACGTAAATATTCATAGGTTTCTTTCTCTATGGTGCCGCCAGGAATGGCATCTGCAAAAAACAATGGCACTATTTCTATATCCGAGTAATCAAAAACCTCTAAAATACCCCCGATCTCATGAAAGGCACCACTATATTCATTACGAATTTGATCACCTACAAAAAGATTACCATCAAGAAAATTTTGAAGTGTTGTCGGAGCTGTTAAAAAAGTATTGGACTCATGATAAATTCCTGCTAAACAAACTCTCATAATCAAGTTGTTTTTTTAGTAATGCCTTCGATTTTTATAACACCTATCAACATTGTTTTAGCGTAAGGCAATTATCCTCAATCTCAAATTTGAGTAACCCCCCCCAGACAATTTATAATTGTGGTTCGTCCTGGAAAAGGGGGGGTAAAACAATCCATGTATATCAAATTGAATTACTCTAAATACTCCTGTTTGCCTAGAAAATTCGGCAACGGAACCGAATCCTCCAAGGTTAAGACCCGAGCCGTCCAGTATCTTTGTGACATTTTCAAAGGATTGTTAATAATATTGCCTTCTTGGTCTACAGAAGCTTGTCCTGGCATGAACACAAACACGCCAACTTTAAAAATGAGAGAGAACGAAAAGGAACATCTTTACCGGTAATAACTTCTCTTTTCATAGTCTATAATATTTGTAATAATTACAACACTCCGTACTTTTCGTAGGCTGCCGTGGCCTTCATACCCTTTTTGATTGCATCTCGCGTAACATTTTCCGCATCAACTTTAGTCAATGCCTTTTTTATTACCTCGTCTTCTATTTCCTGAGGTATAAAAACAATACCGTCTTCATCCGCAAAAACGATATCACCAGGGGTTATGAACACTCCGTCAATTTCAATAGGCACGTCAATATCGACAATTCTTTGTCTGTTCTTACTATCGAATAAGCATTTGGATGTCGCAAATACGGGAAATCGCATTTCTTTCATTTGGGAAACATCCCTTATCGCACCATGTATGATAGCTCCAACACACCCAGAATTTAATGCTGCCGTCGACAATAGCTCTCCCCAGATACCAGATCTTATGGATCCACCTGCAGCAGCAATTAGAACATCATCTTTCTTACAAGCATCCACAGCCTTTAGTTCTAGCTCATAAGGGCTAGAATCCTCATGATACATATCCACCCAAAGCGTGGTTTTACTGCGACCCATAAGCCGTTCAACCCCAGTATTTACACTAAATTGAGTCCTTGGTGATTGATTTTTATAACCAACGCTATCCAATGCATCGCATATAACGGCAGTATATAATCTCTTTGACAATTCAGAAAAATCCATAAAACATTTTTTAAATTAAATTAGTTCCTTTCATTAAACGCTATTTTACTGTATCTTAAATTTTGTACAGAATCTTTTGTAAGTCCTCAATGGTGTATTCGATAAAAGTGTTCTTATTTAAATATACTAACTAAAAAGTTAACAAGTTTCTGGTTCATTATTAATCGGTATTGCCATTTTCGGCAACAGGGCCAGAGTGTAATTTTGACTCTGGTCTCTTCACCTCCCCTACGGCCTCCCGTCGGGGAGGTGCTCAAAGCGAGCCGCATACGGCCCACAGTTAATGAATTTTTGTTGAGCGGTCGTGGCCTAGTTCCTCAAAGTTGACGGCCACTTCTTCTCAATGTTCCTCATAGTGAGGTAAACCACCAGACCCATATGTAGCGCACTACCCTGATAAAAGTTAAGCCCTTGCTCTTTCAAAAAAAAGGAACGTCCTGCCTCATACCGTTCAGCTTCCCTTTCAAAAGGGACCTGAACATCTCGAAATCGATTACTTTGGCTATCTTTTCCAACGGATTTCGGATTTCCGATAATTTTTCCACTGAAAATTACCCGTCGATCTGTAGATTTGCCTCGTCATAAATTATATTCGATTTTTTCACGTAAATACACGAATAACTATCAGAAAATCAATATTTTGAATTCTACAACTCCCCTTTAACCTGTTTATAAAAATTGCTTATAAAAGGTCCATTTTTCAAACTATAGTTTTTATCTTCCAAATAATACAATCTTAAAACTGCTCTAATTTTACAAAAAAAAATCAGTAAAGGGGCATGTGTGATGAAATAGTGCTATAAAAAAGTCAAATAGGGTTATTTTAACAAAGTATAATCGTATTTATAAAAAACCTAAATTCAGATTCCGGTCAAAGTTTCAGATACTTGATCGGGCATATCGGCACGGAGGTATCTATCCATCACGTATCCGTTTGCGCCAGTATATTGTCTTGAAAGGCCATAACCATGGACATAATCACCTGTACTTGAAGCGATAATATTATATGACTATCGGATTCTCTACAACTTATTTTCCCATGTACAAGAAACGGCTGCTATGATAACTTTTTGAAAGACCGAATCGAAATATCTTCTGTTGAATTTATAGCAAAATTCATCGAGATAGCTATGGAGGTAATCGCTTCCGATAGAATAATGTATATCCAGTAAAAATCTCTTGGCATTGCTAATAGCTATATGCACCCAAGGCAAAACTTTTCCGGTTTCACTTATTATCTCCACTACCACCGCATCATGGTTGACCAAGGTTTCGTTGAGATCGTTACAGTTGTTCGCTCCATCTGTTGTAGCGGATGATTGTTCATCAATTGATTTATCGACTTGTTTATTGGTGGTTTCTTTAGAAAGACCCTCCAATAATTACATTTTTATATGCCCCACCTTTTTATTTGGCCTGTATCTGTACTTTTCCGATGGCTCGACAGTCTTCGATTCCCCCATTACCAATACCGCCATCTGTTTTTGGCTTCTCTTTCCCCGTTTATATTTACCGTTGTTCTCTTTAAGTTCAACAGCAATTCTTTCACGATGCTGCTTGTTGGGCACTATTTCAAAAAAGCCCTCATCAAGTTCAAGTTCATTGAAAAGAGTGTATTTGTTATTTCTTTTACCGATCGCAAAGCGTATTTTGTGGAGCATATACCATATAGGCTCATAGTAGCGATGATCTAATCATTATATGACAGACGAGGCAGAACCTAAAGGAATTCTATTGATTAGATTTAAAGACAACCCATCACTCTTAGTGGTTTTCTCAAATTAGTATTGTGCAAAGCAGGTCATACTAATTAAGTATCCGTATTATCTTCATTTTATGCAAATAGAAAAGGTGTTGAATTCAATCAAAATATATTTAAGCAGAAATTCTACCGTCATATTTGTCTCCCCGAAAAAGGAACAGGATTTATCGATTTTGTTATATTCAAGAGTTTTAATATATGCTAAATTGCCCTCAATATTTTCTCAATGTTATATTCAATTAAATACATCGTGAAAGATGGGCGACCCTTTGATTTTTGGTTCTGGCACGACAGTTCAAAAGATTTGGTAACACCCTTTTAAAATTCAATCATAAAGACTGGACTAAAATGGTTGCCAATTCTAAAAGCGGGAAAAACGACCTGGGTAAATTTGGCAGGGAATATTATGCGGTAGCCGAAATGAAAAAAGGGGAAGACCTGTGCCTAACCTGTCTGTTATACCTCCATAACCAATCAAGGTAGAACGCTATGGTGTTAGATTTTTATTTCTAAGACCATTGATCTAAATAAATATTAAGGATGAAAAGTACTATATAAAAGCGGTAGCCGGTCTTGGCAGATAACGGCTCCGCAAATCAACCGCAGTCTAATTATAGTTGACAGCAAGATCTTTAATGCTGCTAAAAATGAAAACTTAATATTCAAAATACGATTTTTATGGATAAAATTCACAACTACCTCCAGACTCTGGATTATATCGTTGTGCTCATCTACCTTATTTTGCTTGTAGCTTTGGGCTACTGGGTAAGTTTCGTTAAGAAGAAAAAGCAGGATGAAAACCTGTTCCTTGCTGGGCATTCTTTGAAATGGTATAGCATTGGGTTAACCATGTGGGGAACCAACGTAGGACCTTCAATGTTGATAGCCTCGGCAGCCTCCGGATTCAGCGTTGGAATTGCGGGTGCCAATTTCTCCTGGTTCGGGTTTTTGTTCCTCATGATGCTCGCAATGGTTTTTGCACCGTTTTACCGAACCACCAAGGTCAGTACATTACCTGAGTTTATCGGAAAACGGTATAGCGAGAGGACACGCGAACTTCTGGCATGGTACTCACTTATCACGATTTTATTGAGTTGGTTGGGAATCACCCTCTATACCGGAGGATTGTTGGTTAGTCAAATTTTGGGCTGGCCGCTCTGGATATCCATGACAGGCCTGACCACTCTGGCTGCGTTTTTTGCCATAGCGGGCGGACTTGAAGCCATAGCCATTACCAATATCTTTCAAATGGTGCTACTGATCGTTGTATCCCTTGGGCTCACAATTACAGGTATTGTCCAAGTAGGTGGGATAACAAATGTCTACGAGGCTGTACCTGCCGAGTTCTGGACCTTGTTCCGTCCCAATAGTGATGTCAATTATCCTTGGTTGCCCATCGTACTGGGTTATCCAGTGATGGCGATTTGGTTTTATTGTACCGATCAATCCATGGTGCAATCCGTGTTGGCTGCGAAGAACCTCAAGCAGGGCCAGTTCGGTGTAAACATGATTGGTTGGTTGAAAATCATCGATATGCCTTTGTTCATTCTACCCGGGATAATTTGTTTCATTCTTTTCCCTGACCTTGCCGCACCCGAAGAAGCTTATGCTACTATGGTAACGAATTTGATGCCAGTTGGGATTATCGGACTTGTAATGGCCGTATTGATTGCCGCACTTGTGAGTACAATCGATTCCTCACTCAATTCATTGAGCACCATCTTCACGCTCGATATCTTTGTTAGGAGATTTAGACCAAATGCTAGCCAAAAGGAGATTATCCGTATCGGTCGCATTGTAGCCCTTATTGCTGCCGTCCTCGGCGTTTTTATAGCCCTTGGGATTAGTTCCATCCAAATTGACGACCTGTACATCATGTTACAATCCATTTTAGCCTTTTTGGCACCGCCCATGTCCGTTGTGTTCTTGATTGGAATCTTATGGAAAAAGGCCACCCCGGCCGCTGCTAATGTCGTTTTGTCCTTGGGGTCTGCGATAAGTATCGGTATTGGTGTTTGCTCGCTCTGGAATATCCCGAATAAGGAATTTTGGCCACATCCATTACTGTTGTCATTCTTTGTTTTTGTCGGATTGATGGCACTAGCCATTCTGGTTTCTTTGGCAACGATGAAGAATTATAAAGGGAGTAATCTGCCCCGATTAAAACAAATCTGGTCGGAAAATGAAAGTAACTTATCCATTTGGTTTCTATGGGGGGCACTTGGGATTCTGACAATTGCCTTATATATCTTTTTCAACTGATCTACTAAATTGAGCTATACATGGAAAACAGAAAACCAACATATCGTAAAAATAAAGTGCCAGCAGAACTTGTGCTCGGTACTGCCGGTCTTGGAGGCGTTTGGGGGCACATTGAACGGCGAGAATCCGTCGATACAATTCTCTATGCCCTAGAAAACGGGATTCAACGTTTAGATACAGCACCTGCTTATAACATTTCCGAGGAGATAGTTGGTGAAGCCCTGAGTGAATGGAACGGGAAACGCCCCTTTGTCAGTACCAAGGTCGGTATGCTTAAAGGCAAAACTGCCCATTCCAATAACCATAATTTTGAAACAAGGGTTATGAATTCGAGCGTATCCCTGAGTATGGAACGTCTCCATTGCCAACAGTTGGACTTACTTTTTTTGCATGCACCAGAACTGGTATTTGAGGAAGATGTGGAACGGGTGGTCGATTTTATGGTAGGTCTTAAAAATGAAAGAAAAGTAGCCAATATCGGATTCGGGGGAACACCGCCTAAAACCTTTTGGCCTCATATCAAAAAAGGACGCTTTGATATCGTTATGGGATACAACAATTTGGATGCCTGTTGTTTAGAAGGTATGCTGGATGATGTTCCTTTTTTAAAAGGACAGGGGCTTACCCTATATCAAGGCAGTCCATTGCACATGGGTCTTTTAGGTAACCGATTCAAAAGCTATATACAAGAGACTCCTGAATGGATAACGAAAGAAATGGTCGAGAATGCCACAAAAATAAAGCGATTGGCAGATAGTGCTGGAATATCCCTTCCAGAACTTGCACATCGTTACATCCTGTCCGTTCTTGAAGTAGACTATCTGGTTTTAGGTGCGAGGAACATGAAACAACTTAAAAGCTCACTTTCAGATTGTAACAAAGGCATACTGGAAGAAGACTTATTTAATAAAATTACAAAAATACTGATATGAACAATTTAGAAGGATTCAAACTTTGGAAGATATGTATGCCGATAGGCAGGAAAATTGGCGACAATATGTGCCATTACGAACACCTTAACATATGCGTGGTCAAACTGATCGATTCGGCAGATAACATTGGCTGGGGCTTTGGAGAAAAAGTAGCTGACGGTCATTTTGCCAAGGAAGCCTCCTGGAACCAGCCAATGCCCACACTCAAGGAGCTGGAAAGGGAGTTTATAAAGGATTACTGGCCATTAATGAAAGGACGAACCCCCGATGAATTGATGGAGGCCGATCTCCTTAAAGGCGATTATTGCCTTAAAAATGCTTTGCGTTATGCGCTTTGGGACCTAAGATCAAAAAGTAGGGGAATACCGCTCTATAAATTATTGAACCCCGAATCTACCGCCACTAACAAAATATCGTACGCAAGTGCCTGCGGTTATCACCAAACCGATGAATGGCTGTGCGAATTCTACAGGCACAAGGTATTTTCCCAAGGATATAAGGCGATTAAGATCAAGACCGGACATCCCGATGCCGATAGCGACTTGAGGCGTTTGAGCGTAATTAGGGAAAGTATCGGTGAAGATGTGGAAATAGCTATAGACTCCAATATTGCCTGGGATGCCAAAACAACAATAGAACGTATCAATTATTTTCAAAAGAACGGGATTAAACTTAGTTATATCGAAGACCCATTGGCACCTACCGATCTGGAAGGTTACCGACTTTTAGAAAAAGAACTGGACATGAAGATTGCCGGACATGATTATATTCCCAATCCACATGATTTACGTCCCTTGCTAGATACGGGCGCAATCGATTTTCTTCGGGTAATCTATGGCACCGACTACGGATTGGTAGCTTCTGAATTATCAAAGGAATACGACATCCCCATGATTGTTTCCAACACCTTCCTTGAAGTGGGTATCCATTTCGCTATTTCTAATGACCGCGTAGACCGGATCGAGTTTGCCGATCTGGGTTGGAACGATATGATAAAACAGCCCGTTCAGATTCTTGACGGACACATGTTTCCACTTCAAAAGCCGGGACATGGTTTTGAACCTAAAATGGAACTTCTGGAGAAGTGGGGGATAGATTAAATTGTATAAACATACATATTAATCAAAAGTATAATTTAGTTCTTATTATTCTTATAATAGGGGTAATAACGTAAAGACTTAAAAGCAATGCCAGTCGAAAAAAGGATATAAAAATAAAGAACAGACAGGCCCAGGAGTAAACCCGAATTCGGGTGGCGGACTAACTGAGATGCGGGATGGCGACCCAGAAGGAGGCCGTCTCCATCTTCTTTCTTAGCGAGCGAGCAGTCCTCAAGATATGAGGCAGGACAAAAAAGGCGGCAAGCGCACCCTTCCAAGCGAGAAATGTGAAGTGGAGGGCGGAATGAAGTTTAAAAAGAACCAAGCCTACAGGATGCGGCAGCTCATCAGGGAAGAACTTTCCGAACCGTTGAAGCTCTCCCTCGGACTCTGGACTAGGGCGGCCTTACAGTAACTGATCTCTTAGAGATTCGGTGTCTAAATATCCCGTTGGCAGATAGGTGACTATCTGAAAAAGGAAGGATACGCGCTACAGAAAGAGCTTTACGAGACCACCGAAAAGTTTTGCTAGAACATAATCTTATAACCATATGGAAAGTTTGATGATTAATACTTCCTTATCCTTTATAGATACCCATTTGCATCTTTGGGATCGCGCAAAATTTTCAGTTGACTGGACTCATGAAGCACCCCATTTTGACCGGAACTTCTCCCTTTCCGAATACCTTGAAGACGTTAGCAACCTTCCCTTGGAAGCAGCTGTCTACATGGAAGTGGATGCCGCGCCCTCCGCCAAGGAAAAGGAAATGGAATATGTCCGAGCCCTTTGTACATCCCCAGACAACCCCTTGAAAGGGGCTGTGTTTTTTGCAGATCCACTTGCCGTCGATTTCAAGTCGCAGGTCAAAAGGTTGGCCTCGGATCCATTTACGAAGGGAATACGACGTGCGCTGCACTTACCGGAACAGGAAAAGGGGTTATGCCTAAAGAAAGAATTTGTATCGGGACTTAACTTGTTAGCCGACTTTGGCCTGTCCTTTGATTTGTGCATGCGTGCCGATGAACTGGGTAATGCACTTGAACTTTCACAAAAATGCCCGGAAACGATCTTTGTCCTTGATCACTGCGGATATATTGGCCTTCCGTTAAGGTTTGATGACCTAAAGGATGGAGAAGTCCAAAAATGGAAAGACAGGATGGCTCGGTTGGGAGAACGTAAAAATGTATACTGTAAGCTTTCTGGGTTAGTCTCACAACTTTCTGGGTCTAATAATATCCATGCAATACTTCCGATCATCACTGTTTGTCTAGAGAGTTTTCCTGTAAATCGTATAGTTATTGGTAGTGATTGGCCCATTTGCACCCTCGGGGCAAGTGCCAAAAATTGGCTGCACGTACTCATGGAGTTTCTTGGAGATTTGCCAATTGCCGATAGAGAAAAGATTTTAAGCAAAAATGCAAAGGAACTATACCGATTGGCGTAAACTTGGTACTTAATCATGGCTAAATCCCAAGAATATATGGAAATTATAGATTCCATTGGTTAACCAAACATTAAGATATGGCAACCTCAATGAAAAAACGGCTCTAGTTTAATTTGCTATCCCGATTTTTGGTTGAACGTTAGGGTAAATTGCCCTGGATAAGGATCAGGCTCTTTGTTTTCTGATTTTCCACCTTCCCTCAAAGATCTTGATTCGCACCTCTTTCAGGCCGTATTTGGGATTTTTATGCGTCTAACCCCTTTAAATTTTAGGTTTTCAGAAAAATATGCCAAACATTCCGCTACATTTGTTGCACATAAATCTGCCCAACCTACAAATCTTTTTATGCCGCCAAATGCAGTAAGAACCTAGTTTTGGCTTCTGATTGATTTGCCTACCCCGCTAAACCGCCGGCCAAATTTTCCTTCACAAACAAATCCCGAAAATCATCCGGCATAAAATCTCACCGTAAAACTTCCATCGATTTATTTACCCAGCTGCCTTTCAGGATGATAGTTCCTAAAATGTTGATGGCCACCTATTCCCATTACTGATATGCCTTTACTTTTTGCCTAGAACTTCCCAAGCTTTCTATTCCTAGTTCTACGACATCGCCGGGTTTTAGATATTTGGGAGGATTAAATCCTAATCCAACCCCGAAAGGAGTACCGGTGGAAATTATATCTCCTGGTAGCAATGTCATATACTTATGGTAGCAATGTCATATACTTACTAATGCCAATCAAGGGTTGAAAGTAATAAAAAACAAGCTTAATTTGTTGAAAAATCAACACCTTAAAATTGTTCAAGTCATTGGTATGCAGCATCTTAATAGTCAATTTCAACAAGATTATTTTGGATACGAAAACCAATGACAAGATTGACAAGTTAGTGAAAATATATTATTATGCATGCGAGAAGTTCGAGGAGGACTTGCAGTACAGGTGCGAGCGCTTCAGCAACAATAAAAAACCCAAGCTGACAGATCAGGAAGTCCTGACCATATATCTGTTCGTGATCGAACATCAGGGAATCCTTGAAATGAACCGGATACATCAGTTCGCAAAGGACTGGTTACTGGACCGGTTTCCCGATCTGGGTAGCTATCAGGCCTTTAATTACAGGCTCAACAGGATCTCCAGCGTTCTGGGCCCGTTCGTCGAGGCGCTCGTGCAGTAATTCGTACCGCAAGGATGCTCCTACCTTTTTCGGGGACAAGATATATATCGACGCCACTTTTTTTGAAGATATGAAACGCAAGTTCAACTCCGAGATGTTGACCCCTGTAAAGGCCGTCAAGGGAATGCCCGAGGTCCTGAAGAAATTCGACAGGGCCTGCAACGACCTATACTCAAGGGCCGTGTCCAGGATACGACAACCGATAGAAGGCCTTTTCAGTTGGCTTAGCGAAAAAGCGGATATACAGAAAGCAAGGTAAGGTCCACCAAAGGATTAACGGTACATGCATATGGAAGACTGGTGGCGGCATTTATAACCCTAATATTTTAACCCTTGATTCGCATTGATAACTGAACCATATCTATTTCTTTATAAATAATTTTCTTTTGTGAAAAGCATGATGAAGTAACTAAGTACAAGAAAATTAAAAACGAAGTATTAGTAGTTCTTTTCATGTTGAGCTTAATTCTATGTTTATATAATGAACTAATAGTTTAAAGGTAATAATTGAATTTTAAAAGCAAAATATCAATACCGTGGTGAATATACTATTCTGACTTTATTTCCCATACATAGGAGTCATTTAAAAGTTCTTGGTATTCTGTTATTAAAAGCTTTTTCATTTTAGTCACTATTGGCAATGAATTTCTGGTGAGCTCCGTTGTTTCAGTCGGGTCTTATTTAATATTATATATACGGAAATCGACCAACTCAGAGCCTTGGACAATATCGATATTGTCAACGGTCAAGTTAGAAGATTTCAACCTATCTCCTTTTTTAGATTTTAGTTTTGCTAAAATTTTATAATTACCATGTCTCAAAGCAACCGTTTCTTCACCAATTGTGTTATAAAAACACCATAAAAGTGGCTTTCGATTTAAAATAGTTTCCACTTTTCCAAGTATAAGAGATGAAATATCAGCACCATCCATTGCAGGGAAATCAACATCTTTTACATTTGTTAATTTAGAAATTGTTGGGAGAAAATCTAAAGCGGCAACTGGACCATCATAGATTTTTAGACCTTTTATACTTTTGGCCACGAAATTATTCCAGGAACAAGATGCCCCCTTCCAAAATTTCCAATTTTCTTCCCCTCAACCCAGCAGTAGAACCTTAAGATCTATTTGCCTTATCATATCTGTTTAATGTTTCTGGCACATTATCAGATGTGAAAATAATTAGGGTATTGTTGTGCTGCCCTCTATCATTCAAAGCTTTGAGTAGGAATCCAACAGCTTTATCAACGTTCTCTACATTTGCATAATACTGGGATTCATCTCTTGCATAGCCTTCGGCCATATATTTGTCAACCAAATCCTCGGGTGAAGAGATAGGTTTGTGCGGTTCATGAAATGTTACCTGAAGATAGATCGGATTATCCTTGGCATTATCGTCGATTCATTCAATCGCTTTACGTATCAGTATGTTACAACTGAAACCCTTAATCTCACCTAACTCCTTCCCGTTTTCCACAAAATTTGAAGGATTTTTATGGTTTGGAACAGCATTTTTTTGAGTTGAGAACCAGTAATCAAATCCAAAATCATCAGGTTGAGGCTGTTCGCTCGAATTGAACTTGGAATTGCAATGCTATTTACCGACTAAACAGGTTTCGTATGCAGCCGATTTAAGCAAACTAGCTATAGTTACCTCAGAACTCCTCATATGAACCAAGTCTCTTAAATCATCTTTTTTTTTGTTGCCTTCTGGAATCCAATCGTAGACTCCGGCACGATTTGGGTTTCGACCTGTAAGGAGCCCTACTCTTGAAGGAGAACATACAGTTGCAGCAGCATATAAAGAAGTTAATTTTATTCCACCTAAAAAAAGTGCATCTAAATTTGGAGTTTTGATTACTAGGTGTCCAAAACTACCAAGGTCACCGAAACCAAGATCGTCGCAGACCAGTAAAATAATATTTGGTCTATTGTTTACGAAACTATTATTGTTCGAACTACAACCATAGAATAACACACCGATTAACGCGCAATGATAAATTTTAAATTCGTATATGGATGGATTGGGATTTTTGTCTACTTTCATTACTGAATATCTCTACTTAGTTATTATAAAATTTTCGCTCATGTTCTTTAGCAAAATTCAGCAAAGTATTTGCTACATTTTTGTTTTTCTTTATTACATCGTTAGTTTCAAAAGGATCTATTTTTAAGTCAAATAAGGCAGGTCCTAACGAATCTTGTTTATATATTCCCTGCGAGCCATCATTACCAAACTCTTCAACAGTCCTAAACCGGTGAGGTAAATGTAATTTGTATCTCCCATCACCACTAATTAAAGCTTCTAAACGATTATTTGTAGAAATAGCATAATATGAGTGAGGATTCTCATAGTTAGTTTCATCTACTATGCTTTGCCACACATCAATCCCATCTATTTCATTTTTAGGTAGAGGAATTTTAAGTAAGTTGCAAATGGATGGAAGGATATCTATTGAAAAAAAGGTGAAGTCGGATTGGGAACCTCTCTTGATTTGATTGGGATATTTAATGATAGTGGCAGAGCGAACTCCACCATCAAATGAAGTGGCTTTGGCTTCCCTAAAGGGTGTATTGCCGGAATGTTTGCCATATACCGACCAAGGTCCATTATCAGATGTAAAAATGATGATAGTACTCTCTTCGATCCCGTTTTCTTTTATTGCTTTGTTTATTTCCCCGACGGACCAATCAAGTTCCAATAAGACATCTCCATAGAGACCCTTTCCCGACTTGCCATTAAAATCATCACTACTGAAAATGGGTACATGCGGCATTGAATGTGGAACGTAGAGCAGAAATGGATTGTCTTTATTTCTCTCAATAAAACTTACAGCGTCCTTAGTATACCATTTTGTTAGGTTTTTTTGGTCATCCGTGGTCACTTCCGAAATTGTCACCTCTCCATTTTCCCAGTATTGCAAGGGATACCGACCCCAGAATTCCGGATCTTCAGGGTGGTCTTTCCACATGTCGTTAGAATAAAGTAAACCACTTGTTTCTTGAAAACCTCTATTATGCGGCCTAGTATCCTCGTGGTCACCCAAGTGCCATTTACCGAATAAAGCAGTTTTGTACCCTGCCTGTGAGAATATTTCTCCCATGGTAGGGAAAATAGTGTCCAACCCTCTTTCCTTTGGGGCATGCGCACCAAACACCTTAGTTCTTCCTGGATATGATCCAGTTAACAGAGCTGCTCTAGAAGCACTGCAAATAGCTTGGGGAACATAAAAATTAGTATACTTGCAACCTTCTTTTGCCAACTGTTCAACGTTAGGGGTTCTAAGACCGCTCTGTCGAAATGGAGTAAAATCCGCCCAACCTGAATCATCCAGAAAAATGATTACTACATTAGGTCTTTCAGATATAAGCTCTTTTTCATCTTTTTCAAAAAAAAGCAAGGATAGTAACGAGATAATAGTGGTAGCGAAAAGCCTCATTGTTTTTAATTTAATTGATCACTCTAATAATCCTTGGGGTCTAAGTTCAATGGAATGCACATATTCCAAGTTTTTTGGAAACTTTTTGATTTATCGTCACTCACAATTGCAGTGGCTACAAACAAATGCGTGGGCTTTCCATTTTCGATCAATAATTGAGGACGTTCAAAAGCAGCCTGTTTATTTTTTTTACCATCGCTCCATAAAACTGTATTAGAATAAGCCTTGGCTGATTTTGAAATCTCCCATTCTATTCCGTCTTCGGAGGTGGCATGGATTCCCCCACCTTCTTCGCCAGAGATATCGCCGGTCATATCTTTCATTATCAGTTCATACGTAATTCCATTATACCACATATAAGGGTCTTCGACATGCTTAGTTCCTTTGGCGTTCCAGTCATCGATTTCAGCTCCAAATTCAAATATTGGTTCCTCACTAATTCTACTATATTTCCCGTCATAGGATTCCGCACCTGCTAGGCCTATTTTTAATAACCCCGTTTTATGGGATGCTGATTTATAGATAAGTAAGATTTTGCCGTCGGGCTTTACGCAGACTGAAGGATTCACCGTTAGGTAAGAATCCCAGTTGTCAGGCCTAACATCAAGTATTGGTTTATCTTTTCCATTCCATGGTCCGAACGGTGATTTTGAAGTGGCAAGACCTATACCTATACGCTGATACCCCCTTACTTCCTGCTTCTTTTCATAAGGAATTTCAGTATTTGGATAAGGGAAATCATAAGTTGCGCCGATTTAATATAATAAGTAGGTATCTCCCACTTTGTGAATTGTCGGGTTATGCGTCATCATACCGTACCAATATGATGATCCTCTCCTTTCAAAGACTATTTCACTAAGTTTATACGGTCCTTCCGGTGTGTCTGAAATAGTATGGACAATTTGAGAGTTGGTTTCCCAATTGGACATAAAAGGAACGTTGTTCTCCCAGGCCGAGGAGAAACCGTGGTATTTACCGTCTGCCCCTTTTATCACAGACATACCCCAAACCCAGTAGCCATCCATTTGAAATTCTCCTTCCCTAGGTGCCGGCAGCATTAAATCGAAAAATGATTTCTCATCTTTAATTTCAGGTACCGGACTGTTTTTTTTCTTTTCTGAACATCCTGAAATTAAAAATGAAACAAATAAAAATTGTAATAAGCTTTTCATATTTCTATTGAATTCAAATACTATGGACAATTACATAAAAATTCAAATTAATACCCTGGATTTTGTTCCATATTCGGGTTGGTATCTAACTCATTTTGAGGAATTGGGTACACTTGTTTAAAATCTTCGATACCTAATTCCCCCACCAATCTATCCGTTCTCTTGAGATCGAACCACTGGTGTCCTTCTAAAGCAAGCTCTTTAAATCTCTCCGTCCATATCAGCTCCCTCAACTCATTTTGAGATGTTGATATTAAATCAACGGGAGACGCATCGTTGGGACTATAAGCAAATGCCCTCCTGTGCACTTTATTGAGACTTTCCAAGGCTAAGGTACTCACTGGATTTAACTCATTTTCCGCTTCTGCGAATACGAGAAGTATATCGGAATATCTAATGATTGGGAAATTTATCGAACCCGATGCTATGTTCGGAATGTCAAATATTTCATCGCTATACTTGCTGAACATCGTAGCGCGCAATTGAACAGTAGAATCGACAGAAGCAACATAAACCTCACTCCATATCGTACCCTCTGCCCTGGTTTCGCCAGTTTCGAAGGATTCGATTAGTTCATCGGCAGCAATATAAACCCCGAACGCCCGTCCTCCCTGATAGAATGGGTCCAAACTTTGAGGAGAAACGTAACTATGGATATTCGTTCCTACAGCGCCCGCTAAATACTGAGCCGAAAAGATGGTTTCCTTCCCATCCTCATTTTCTACCGTAAACGCATCTGAAAAATTGGTCCATAATTGGTAATTTCCTGATTGAATAACTCTGGATGACGATTCTGCCGCATTCGTGTAGTCTTTTACGGTAAGGTATACTTTTGATAAAAATGAAGTAGCAACAAGCTTGGATACCCTCCCAGGACTCTCCGGAGTATCTGAACATACTACTTCGGCATCCTTTAGATCCTGAATAATCTGGGCGAAAATCTCATCTTCTGAATTTCGAGGCACAGCTAGTCCCTCCAGGGAAGAAACAGCATCCACTACTAAAGGTACCCCTCCAAAAATCCTAACTAGATTGAAATAATGTAAGGCTCTCAACGTTTTCGCCTCACCTATGAACTGTTCTTTCTTGGAGTCCTCCATATCTGCCTTTACTATATTCTCTATCAAGGTATTCGCTCTGTTGATTCCCTGATAGCTGGATCTCCAAATACTTAATAGGCTTGGGTCTTGAGCTCCTACCTGATAGAAATCATATACTCCGAGTTCGGCACCTCCTGGAAATTGGGCAGCAGTATTCGCTGCCATATCACCGAATACAATGATACCGTTATTGTCGTAAATTGTACCTAAAACTTGATAAACACCCACTAGAGCTGCAAAGGCTTCAGTTTCCGTATTGAAAAAATTACTTGAGGTAATGAAGTTCTCAGGCACTTCGTTCAATTGTTCTTCACAAGAAGCACAGAATAGAAGCAGTGCTAAAATTCCAATATTTTTTATACTTTTCATCTAATTAAAATTTAAGATTAACCCCTAATAAATATGTTTTTGATGTAGGATAACTACCATAATCGAAGCCTTGTAGAAGATTGTCCTGGCCACTTATATTCACTTCCGGATCAAAACCACTATAATCGGTAAAAGTGAGAAGATTTTGACCGCTGACATATACTCTCAGATCCCTGATCCATTCAATATTATCCAAGGGTATGGTGTACCCTAGATTAATATTTCTAAGTCTCAAAAAACTTGCATCTTCTACCCATCTGTCTATTACCCTAAACGGAAATTTCGGACCTGGCCTAGAAGCTATAGATGTCTCAGCTGTGCTGTTTTGCTCAGCTGTTTGCTGAGGAGACCATCGATTTAGGACAGAGGTAGATTGATTTTGTCTACCGTTCAAGAATTCGAGTTCTAGTCGCTGTAAGTTCATAACATCATTTCCTACAGAAAATTGAAAAAGGAAATTAAGGTCCAGATTCTTATATCTAAAGGTATTAGTGAAACCTCCCGTGAAATCCGGCAAGGAATTTCCTAGGATTACCCTATCGTCTTCGTTGACGACCCCATCATTGTTCTGGTCTATAAATTTTCTGGCACCTGGCCCTTGGCGTCCATTGGTAACCTGTCTTTGGTCAGGAGCATTGTCGGATTCTTCTTGAGTTTGAAAATAGCCTTCTGTAGCGTATCCGAAGAAGTTGCCAACAGGTTGTCCTACTTGTAAAACCGTGGCCGGTTGGCCTTTTAGTATATTAAAGTTAGCTCCAACGAACCGTTGTTTCTCATCTCCCAAATCTGTTATCTCGTTTCTGTTCCATGCAATGTTCAAATCCGAGCTCCAACTAAAATCCCCGGAAAAAATATTAACGTTCAAAGCAGTCTCAAGTCCTCGATTTTGAACGCTTCCTATATTCTGCAATGATTCTGAAAATCCGGAACTTAATGGAAGTTGTACGTTGAGCAACAAGTCTGTAGTTGTTTTAATATAATAATCCGCTGTAAGGTTCAATGCTCCATCGAAAAAGCCTAGATCCATCCCTACATTAAATTGTGAGGTCGTCTCCCATTTTAAATCGTCATTGCCAATCCTGATCGGCTGAAAACCATTCCTGATTGTTGATCCAAAAGGATATATGGTAGTACCTAATGCGCTTAAATTTCGATATAACGGGATTTCTTGGTTTCCTGTCAATCCATAACTTGTTCTTATTTTAAAATTAGATACGGACTTGTTATCTTTCAGAAAAGATTCTTCGGAAACTTTCCAAGCTAGGGCACCGGACGGGAAGAAGCCATATTTATTAATGCTCCCAAATCTTGAGGATGCATCGGTTCTGGCCGTTAAGGTTAATAGATATTTATTTTTTAAACCGTAATTACCCCTGACGAAATAGGAACTTAAGAACCAAGATGTTTGGTCCGAATCTACAGCGATTTCGGCAGGGCCCTCTTCCGTTAAAGGCGCACCGCCGGATGACAAGTCATTAAATGTAAGAAGGTCATTGGTAAAGTTACGTACGTTCGTAGTATTAAGTTCCGTATTACTACCCTGGAAAGAAATGCCCCCAAGAAGATTTACTGCATGATTGGTATTAAATGTATTTGCATAGGTTATCGTATTTTCGTTGATCCAAGTAAGCGTATTTACGTTGGAAACGGCTGCTTCACCATTTACGAAGGCTCCGGTACGAACCGTACTTGGAATGTATGAATTCTGTTTGTTAGAATATGAATCTACTCCACCGCTAACTCTCAAGTCCAAATTTTTACCAATTCTATACTCTGCAAAAATATTGCCGAGAACTCTCAAGTTTATGTTTTCGTTTATAACTTCATTCGCATATTGAACCGGATTATAATAAGGCACATTACCGTTATTGGCTCCTTCGGTTTCCCCTACATGGTTATTTTGAAAAGTATATTCACCTACCTCATTTCTTACCGGTAATATTGGATTGAACAAAAGAGCGGCGGCGACCACTGAGCCATTAGCGTCCTGAACACCATCACGTCCTCCATTATTCCCGCCAGTATTAGCTTGGTTCGCAAAAATTCTACTCATGGTCAAGCTATTTCCAATCTTTAGCCTATCATTGATTTGCTGGTCTAAATTTATCCTAAAAGAGGCCCTTTCGAAATCCGAGTTTATGATTGTTCCCTCTTGCTTGAATAGATTGCCTGATATAGCATATTTAGTTTTTTCACTACCGCCAGTGATGGAAAGCTGATGGTCCTGTATTAGGGCCGTTCTAAAAATTTCATCTTGCCAGTCAGTCCCTTCCCCATAGGCATCAATTTGTTCTTGGGTATATGTATCCCCAAGATTACCTCCATAGAATACATTACCATTCCTATTTGCCTCGTTCGTGAATAATGCGAATTCCTTTGCATTGAGGACATCTAGTTTTTTTCTTACCGTTTGCAATCCGCTATAATGACTATATTCAATCTGTGCCTTTCCTTCGGAACCTCTTTTAGTAGTAATAATTATGACTCCATTAGCTCCACGACTTCCGTAGATAGCTGTCGCAGAAGCGTCCTTGAGCACTTCTACCGATTGAATATCCCCTGGATTTAAAGTGGAGAGCGCATTAATAGGTGGGGCGTTTAGGGAATTCGCACCAGGATTTTCGTTGTACACAGGAAAACCATCGATTACATATAGTGGTTCATTTCCGGCCTGTATCGAATTACCTCCTCTGATACGTACCGTATTTACACCACCGGGTTGTCCTGATGTCTGGGATACACTAACTCCAGCGGCTCTGCCCTGTAAGCCCTGATCAAAAGATGTATTGACTACTTGGGTCATTTCATTTCCTGAAACCGAGGCAACTGAACCTGTAAGGTCGGACTTTTTAACACTTCCGTAACCGATTACGACCACTTCGTCCAATCCTGCGGCATCTTCTTGTAAGATAATTTTGATAGCAGTTTGTCCATCCAATAGTACTTCCTTGGTAGAAAAACCTAGATAGGATATTACCAACACAGCATTCCCATCTGTTACTTCAATTAAAAAATTTCCGTCAAAATCAGTTTGAACACCGTTCGTGGTCCCTCTTTCAACGATATTCGCCCCCGGCAAGGGTTGCCCTTTCGTGTCCAAAACCGTACCAGTAATGTCAAAACCCTGTTGATCTTGATTTGGGATGTTACTCCTAACAATTATTATTTTCTTACCGTTAAAATTCAGTTCAAAATCCTTGCCCGAAAAACAAGTTTCCAGTAATTTATTGGCACTAATCACCCCTTTTTTTAGTTGTACTTTGGGTGCACCCTCAAAAAGATCTTCTTGGTATATAAAAGTGTAATCGGTCTGATCTCTTAGCAAGTCAAAAACTTCATCTATAGATACTACCTGATCTTTGTCAATACGGATTTTGGTGTTCTGCGAGAAAATGTCACTCGAAGTAAAACCAAATGCAGTTGAACATAGCAAGAATATAAAGGTTCTCATGATAAATTTCAGTAGCTCGTTCCGCTGACGGAAAAGAAGGTTGTTAAATTTAATTTTCATAAATTTGTGTATTATTGGTTAAACATTTTTAATCAATGATTCAAAGAGGGGATAAAAGCACACTACTGTCCAGGTATACACTTTATTCCCCTTCTTTATTTTATGGTAATTTTTTTATTCTTTATCTCATAGGCTTTTATAAAATTAGTGGTTAAAATACTGTTTAATATTTCCTCTATAGCTTCCTCTTTGCTTAGTACACCATCAAACTTGACATTTTTAAGTTCTGGCCTGGAAAATATTATATCCACATCGTACCAGCGGGACAGTACCATGGCAATCTCTTCTAAAGATTTGCCCTTAAAACTAAAGAGTCCCTTTCTCCATGATGTTTCATGGGTTACGTTGGCAGGGCTAATGTTAAAACTGTTGTTTTTAAGATCCAAATTAGACTGCTGATTTGGCTGCAAGACCCACTTCGTAGTAGCCGTACTAATGGTTACTTTACCCTGCACCAGTGTGGTATAAATATTCGTTTCGTCCCTATAGGCTTTTACGTTAAACTCCGTTCCCAGTACCTCTATTTCTTGGGCTGGGTTTAACACCCTGAATGTTGCTCCATTATGTTCCGTACTTGGGGATACCTCAAAATAAGCTTCGCCATAGACCAACTCTACCTTTCTTGTTTCCCCTTCGATAAAGGCCACAGGGTATTTTAACCGACTTTCCGAGTTGAGCCATACCAAAGTTCCATCTGCTAATTTTATGTGAAATTGACCCCCTCGCGGAATGGTCAGATAATTATAGGCTATCTCGGTAGCTGTTTCATGTGAAGATTCATATACCAATTCTTCCCCATTGCTTTTTACATTCTTTGTACTTATGGTTTTTCCTTTTTGCAAATCGATATGCGAACCGTCCTCTAAAGTAAGGATGGCCTTATCCGAGCCTACCTTAATTTTATCTTCAAGGACTACCGGCGCAGTTACATTCGTGTATATTGGACCTCGTATATTTTCTAAGATCCCATTTCTAAAAAAATACCCAATACCTAAAAACACCAGGATTACCGCGGCATATGTCACAATTTTAAGGGCTCTTTGCATTTTATGAACCTTCTTTTCCCGATCAATAAATTGTAGTAACTGCTTTTTGGAATTGTCCATACCAAACTTTTTCATATTGAAATCGATTGCATAGTTGATTTTTACATACTTTATAAACTCCTCCTTATTGTAAACGTTTTCAATCCACTTGGAAAGCTCATCCAGTTCGGAAAGGGATGCTTGTTTCGTGAAGTATTTTACGATTAGGTTTTTAATTATTTTAGACATCATACATTTGATTCCTGCAATTAAAACGCATCAGTTTTACAAAACCCTTGCTTTTCAGTCAAATATTTTAGTAATTTGTTAACTATTCACAGTAATTATTACATTCTCACATAATGAAAATTGATTTCATCAATGAGGTTGCCTTTGTTAAAGGCTTAAAAAAGGGGGATTCAAAAGCGTATACGTATTTGGTAGAAACCTACCATCATAGGCTATGCACTTATGCCTTTGGACTTATTGGCGATTATGATCTATCCGAGGATATTGTTCAGAACGTCTTTATTAAAATTTGGAAACAGCGCAAAAAGTTAAAGGACGATGTTGACCTAACCAATTATTTGTACAAATGTGTTTATAATGGGTTTATTGACCAATACAGAAAAAAAAGACCCGTTTTTTCATTGGAAAAATTACACATAGACTCCCTAAAGGTATTTGTTCAGGAAGAGTCCGATACTTCTTTGGAACTACTTATTACACATGTGAAAAACGAAATTGAGAACCTCCCACCTAAATGCAAACAAGCTTTTTTATTAAGCAAACAAGACGGTCTTACCAATATTGAAATCGCCAAATACTTAAATATTTCTACGAAATCCGTTGAAGGTCATATTACCAAGGCATTTTCTATTTTACGCAAAACCCTTGACGGTAAAATGGACGGAATTTTCTTTTTACTATTTGGAATGGACATAAAAAATGACTAGATGATTGCAATTCTCCCAATAAAGTTGTTCAAACTTCTTTTGACTAATCTTATTCATAAAGTCTAGAATATCTTTTTGTTTGTAACTACCTTAAATTGTTAACTTAGAGGAATTTTTTGAGCATTTATGTTTATTTCGATACACCCAAAAAAATAAACCTTTCCAAAAATTATATGATTGTCATGATGCATCTATACTATATTTCTAAT
>Ga0136560_1000241_pt1 | contig 25669 bp, 12 predicted proteins | sample AntRauMeHopE1497_FD_104925 | JGI IMG/M metagenome (GOLD analysis project Ga0136560, IMG submission 104925) | Saline lake microbial communities from Rauer Islands, Antarctica - Metagenome Hop E1 #497 | ecosystem: Environmental > Aquatic > Non-marine Saline and Alkaline > Saline | place... | reverse complement strand
AAAAAAAAAAAAAAAAAAAAAAAAAAAAAGAAAAAAAGAAAAAAAGAAAAAAAGAAAGAGTGTACGACCACTTACATTTTCCATGCCCGACACTGCGCGAATTTGACGTAACGTGACATCCCCGGCTACTTCAAAGGTCACTTCCTTGTGCGAGTCGTTTTTAAACCGGATGTTTCGCATCTTAGCGAATTGCTTGACATTATTTAGAACTTCCAGAGCCTGGCTTAAGGTGATACTATAAATGACAGCAACAAACCGTGGAATGTAAATCACGCCCAGCAAAAGCATATACGCAGCAGCGGTGGATTTACCCACACGACGAGGCGTAATAGCAACGCCAATTTCACTGAATTTACGAATCTGCAAGGCTCGCATAATGTCGACAAAGCGTTCCACGAGCATGCTCTCAAAAATAGCCGGCAGCATCGTCACCCACATCACGTACATTATATTTCGCTGCACTTTCCGCGGTCGCTGGCCATCTTTAATTGAAAAGTCGTTGATACTGGCGCGGATCATTTGAGCGAGAGCTAGACGTGTTGCAAACGCTTGGTTCGCCATAGGCCGTGGTATTGCGTGTGCCTGTACATACGCTAGCAAGGCGGCACGTAAGGCGATACTGGTTGGAACCAGCCACCGGAATACACCCTCTGTGGTGTAGACATCCCCCGAGCTCCCATGCGGGTCCAGATAGGACACTGGAATCCCTGTTACAGATGACCCGATAAAATCCATGAGTCCCTCGTTTTTTTTTTTTTACGGGTAACCCTACTCACATGGGGTCTAGTACCTACTGAGGTAGTATATGTATCACCCAAAAAAAAACAGTACACATAGGCACTGTTATATAAAGAGAGAATGGGCACACGTGGTATCTACTCTGGACCGACCGTCCGGCCTTCAACCTCGGTAACCGATGACCTCCAGCGTAAGCTGGACTCGTCGCTGGCCGGGGTCAATGCTCAAATGCGCATAGATGTTAAGTCGGATCTGGGAGAAGGGGCCGCTGGTCTGACTACTATCGACGCAAGTAGCACATCGTCGCGCATCAGGACTACCGTCAAAATCGAGACAGCATCCGCGGCTGCTGTAGGGTTCGGTCGGGACATTATGATGGGCGACTTAGTATTTGACGTACGTAAACGTGGACATAGTCGGTTCAATAAAAACAACTTATTCTCACTGCCACAAATCAACGTCCTTCTACGAAAGTGGTATGAAGATTTTATGGCCGGCAACGGTGACGGGCTCCCGAATCTACGCAGATTTCTCAACCGACATAAAGGAATGTCTGCACGTCAGATTGCTATCCAATATGATAAGGAGATTTACAGCGATGAGGAGTTACACGGGCTCGATTATCTTATTGGCAGTCGTATTCTTAACCGCTGTCGAGTCCTGGGGTCGTCTGTCAATGACCCGGATGTTGGTGCAACAGTTCGTGCCAACAAATACCCGCGAACTTCATGTCAGCTGTTGTTACCTGAGCTCGGGTCAAACATGTCGGTCATTCTGGTGAATGGCTATACCGCTACGTGCAACTACCTTCCAGATAACCACCAAGCAACTCAAGGCGACGCGTTGACCGTTCGTTTATGTCGTCGCTACGATGTTGAAAAAGAGACCTATGAAGAATATCAGTTTGTTGCTACAACTGACCCACCCCCCAAAAACATGGCTATTGAGTCGCTACTCACAAGGCAATACACGGATATTCAAGGGTTTCGCGAAGTCGCCGTGGATATTCCTTACGGTACTGTATGCTGGACAACCTATGCGGACCAGGACCAGATCAGATCAGGGAATATGGCGCTTACCTATCGGTCAGTGTCATCTGACAGACGTCGTGCTGCGCCTCACCGACGCATGGTTAACATTGACTTGCATGTTGCAACGGAAAGTGATATTACCCGGAAAACGTTGGCTCATACTGAAAAGAGGAAACACTGGTTCAGTGTTAATAATTACCCGGCTCGTGTTCATGTTTAGGTCTGTGTGTTTTTTTTTTTTTGTGTTATATATATAAAATAATGTAAGTACGAAATGCAGTACACTATTCGAGGCAAAGGTGGTAGCTCTAGTCTATAGACTGTAGTTGTACGTACTTGTTCACCATGTCTGAACAATTACTCAGAGGTCTGGAAGAACGACGTTTAATGAGACGGGCTAACGCCGAGCTTCATATCAAACAAATGCAGGAAAGACAACGGCAACGGCAACTTGACCAGGAACGAGAAAAATTACTAGCAGATGAACAAGCGATCGTAGACACCTACAATGCGTTAATGAAAGCCAAAGCCCAGGGGCTTTCAAAAATCACAAAGGCTGAAGACCTGACTGACTTTGTTCCACCCGTGCTTCCGGAGGTGCGGTCTAGTGCAAAGCGTCTCGTTGACACTCACACGAAGAAGCCCTCTCTAACGTCAGAACCCACTAACACTACTGGAGAGCAGGTACCTATTCTTCTCAAACCAATAGAGTTGCTTAGAGTTGCTTAGAGTTGCTTACTTTTGACACCGTGTAGGCTATCGCTGTTACGGACACCGCATCACGCCGGGACCCCTCTGTTGAACCAATAGACCCAGTTCTCATTCAACCCAAGTCTTCAAAAACCTCCTCTAAACGCAAGGCATCAGCTGCTGTACCGACCCAGGCGACTGTTCCGGCTCACGCAGGCACTCGTAGTAGCCTATTGTCAGGCGATGCTGAAGACGGACCGGACGAGTGGTCCGCGTACACCCCAGCCGCCAAGCGAAAGACCTAATGGTCACGCCTTTTTTTTTTTTTAGGGTTGAAGAACCCTTCAGCTTAGAAGGGTGGATACGTGTAGCAAGCATTAACACGTGTAGAGAGTAGTATATACCACAGTACGATGCAATACATGTTTTTCACGTGTCTTGTCGCAGGACTCTATGCCTCCGTTCACGCCGCGCCTTCATGCGCTGATCTTTACACATCGTACCAAGTACACGCCTGCTGTGATGACGGGACCGTACCTGACTATCTTTTGCGTCCTGACCACGACATATTGATTGATGGTATAGACACCACGGTATTGGACACTTGCAAAAATGATGATGACTTTGCCACACTTCGGCAATCTATCCACCGTGACGTAGACCAGGACTTGGCTGCCCATTCTGAGTGCTGTAGACGGGTAACCGAGCTTGATCGTGATCTAGCCGACCAGTCTCTTTTGACAGTAATCAACCGCTTAAGTGATAAATTGGCGCAAATGGAACAACGTCTTGAACAAGTACAGCCTTTTCTGGACATGTTGGGGGTCGTTTTTGAGGAAGATACGGTATACGTGAATAACTTGGTTGCGGAGCAAGTCCATATCAACGAAGACGGGGTGGTACAGGCCGTGGAAGGTACGGGACTATTCATCGGCAAGCACATCGGAACCGCGGAATGTCCCCTGCATAGCGACGCCAGTCTTATTATAGGCCATTCTGTGCAACGCGACTGCTCCGTTGATCGTAATGATACTGAAATCACTATTAGACAAAGTGTTATCCATGGTGAGGACGTAAGCGTAACTGCACCGTTGACATACGTGCATGCTCACGGCCGCGGGGCAACTCTTGGGGCACTTCCTTCAGGAAGTGTGCTTTTCTCTGTAGTGAACAGCCATGTTGGTGAACAGACTCTGGATGGAACGGCATTGTCGACGAACGCATCCGTATCAAATACACCATGGCTGTTTGCAAGTATCACCAATGTAACTTACCATCCTACACCCAACGCCGGATACCAGTCGCTGATCGGCATAGAAGATGTAACAGCTCGACCCAGTGCCCCGCAAGCCCATATAGGTGGACACTTCTTGAAGTGGGATACGTCGAACAGCGGACCGCAGGAAGCCAGTGCAAGCTTGTTTTCGCGTCATGTTACATTTACTAATACGAACAGAGCGGGCGTGGTAACCAAGGAAGGTGCCAAGCCATGCCTAGGCGCCGTCGCTATAGGCATGTCAGGAGGTACTATAGATGTAGCTGAACGAGGAACCGATGGTATGTGTTATTCCCCAACCGTGGTAATTCAAGGCGATGACGTGAACGTGCCGCGGACGGAAAGTACGACGGGTGGTCCGCTTGTACTAGGCGCCCAGCGAACGACTGTTGCCATTGAAGGCAACGGTTGTGTCGTGAGCGGCGTCTCCGATGTTAGCGTGTCAGGGCGATGTGACCATTCGCACATCACGGCCAGTAATCATTTGGATGTCTCCAATGTTCAACGGACGTTGCTTGCGGGTGTTTCAAGTGACGATTCCTCATCCCGGTCATCGGTCAACAATTGGGCGGATAGTACTGCGATGGGCGTTCGGAAAATAAACTGGATGGGTGAAGCGCGTCAAGTAAGCGTGCAGGCTAGTCAAAATATTCAAGTGGATGATGGAGTCCTCGTCGCTACCACGACCCTTCAGGGTACACCGCAGATGCATGTGTGTCGTTCTGTTTCCAATAGTATTATTGATACGACTTCATCCGAGACTATTAGCTGTTAACTACACTACAAAGTACTGAATGTAGAGTACATTTTTTTTTTACTCGGATGGTGTGTAAACCAATCGAACATGTTGCGACACTTTGAGAGGAGTGGCAACACCCATAGAGTTCAATAAATAGTCTGTATCATTCGAGAAACGATTACGTTTACTCACGTCGGTTTGATCGTCCAACTGATTTGTCATTCTGTCAACAGCATCGTTAAATGTTGTACGTAGTACCGTTCCTGCGTTTGCACGTTGCTTCCCATAGTGTATATAATTTTGCAATGTTTTCGTAGCGGGAAGACTGGCCCATCCTTCTTGGAGTGTCTTAGAAGGAGTCGTCTGAGCTTGCCTTTGATTATTACCATTCGTGTACGTTCCAGTTTGGTCTGGCGGACCCGTCTGATGGGTATCCGGCTCCGTTTCTGTTTCTTTCTGTTTAAGAAATGCATAGAGCAGATCTATCCTCCCTTTTGCTTCTGGGTCGTAGCGAAGCTCAAGCGTATATACCCAATCCATACCTGCGAACAAACGACGGACGGTCTCCATAATGACGTGTCGTTGTTCAGGACGAATCCCAGACCATTGATACACCGCTGCTTCGATGCGTAACATCGTCATTTGTCGTTGTCTGTGTCCGATGCCACCTGTGTCCTCAAACGTCCATCCTTTCATCGCTCCTGAAGACGCAGGAACATTCACAGCAACACTGCTACTTCCAGGTGGGATAGAGGCCATATGTTCACGAAGAAGACCCAGAAATCTGTCAAACCTCAGAGTACTTACATCTGAGGTGGCGTCGTTTTCAACACACAGTAAAAAACGTAGATCAAGTAGCGCCTTGCGCTGTGCGCGTAACCCCACCAAAAGCCCGGCCACTAACGCATCTACGTAGTGCATCATACGAAGGAACACTGCCTGTGGAATGTTTGGGTGGGTGGTGTGAGGAGTATAGCGCTTCCACACATAGGTCTGGGCGCGTAAGGAAAAGTCCGCCATCTTCTCTGGAAACGTGGTATCATCAGCGCAGTATACACACGATAAAAACGCACCGCCGTGTAGTTGCTTTTCAAACCAGGAGTGTACTGACTTGTCAGTAGATGTTGTAACAACAAACAGGTCTGGTATACTCGTACTTAGGGTTAACATGTTTCCACTGAACGCGTGAAGATATCGCGCAATCCCAGGGAACCAGTCGTCCAATATACCTGCTGGAAACGTGTCGTTGCCCACCAGTTGAGTCCACAACACGTTTGTTGACACCGTGTAGTACCAGCCTTTCACAATTCTCGGCCACTGAACATCCGGACCAGTAGTTCCAGGGTATACAAAACGTAGGTTATCCGTGAATTCTGTTATACCTGACGTCATTTGATCGGCTTGGGTATCCTTCTGGCCAGGCCACACACGGCGCGTCCTTGTAGAAACCGACGTAATCTCAGGAATATCAATCTGTGTATTACCTTTGGACACTTTTGTACTCAAGTGATTCATAAAGTTATACCATGCAAGATGAATAGTATCTGGATCGTCGTTACTCTTGGATTTCGCTGGGTAACAGACTGGACAGTCACAGTCTACTGTAACATCTATTGAGTTACCGGGTGTGGGGAGGGGGTGAGGCACAACCGTGAAAAAAGGATGACCTCCATATTCGAATCGACAAGAGACCTTAGGGTTATCTATGCCTGCATTGACACGAGAATGAAGGAGAAGCATCACGTAGGCTTGGAGTCCTGTTATAACCAATGGAGTAACCCCCATCGTCTTGACGTTGTTATCCTCACTCTCTTGCGTGACATCAAATTGGACGTCGGCCGTCTCGGCAGACTGAGAAAGCGACCAGGCAGTTTGATAGTCCTCGAATAACGGACCCAAAACAGATTCGTCGACATAGATATACCTGGACAAGTAGGCGTGCCATGGATAGGCATACCATGACCTCACCACAGCGGGGATGGGTGACAAAATATCCTTCCAAGGATCATTCCGGATAAGGTCCGATAAGTCGAGATAGTCGAGAGGAAGAGGCTTGCTTCCTCCAAATAGCACGCGCAGTGACGTTAAACACGCCCTGATCTGGTCACCTACTTGAACAGTAGACCACCACGATTGACGGTGATTCATCACATAGTTCATCCAATCCAGTGCGGTCCATGTACTCATTTCCCGAGGTACCTTAAATACCGTTGGATAGTTGTTACACATCTTGACAACGGCGTCAGGCAACCCGGTGCTTTTGACTATTGTCGTATAATTCCAATATTCACGGAACAAATACAGTCCATTATGATAGTTGTGCGTGATGACATTAGTCTGTCGTGTCTCTTCCTCATGTCGCAAAAAATCGTTGGTAAGATGCGCGATACGCGTGCCGGTAGAGACGCGTAGAGTTTGACGCACATGGGAAAAATCATGTATCATCATTATCACAATACTTCCTGCACACATACACACAGCAGTCATAGGGCCGATTTGAAGAAGAAATGATTTCCACATGTACTTTCCAGCGTCGCTAAGACGGTATAACCATACGACGACCTTGTCTGTATCGGAATAATCTGGATACATGGAGAGTGATGATGATGCAAGGATCTCGGGTAAGATATCTCTCACAAATCGCTTACGGTCGTTATCTGTACCAAGGGGAAACGTTTTGGCGAAATTGGCAGTTGTTGCAATCTCACGCAACACTGTACGTGATAACTTGGCTGACCTTGTAACACAGTCGATATCATAGGGTATAGCGTTAGCGCAACGTTTTACATATCGCTGGATCCGAACCGGGATAGGAGTAGACGTCGCTTCCGTGTCATCCGGATCTAGCAAAAAAGCCCCGCCTGCCCCGGTGTGTAGATCTGGAGTACTCTCTGTATCCTCAAATGATTCAGGCATCCGTACAGAAAAGGAGCTGACCTCCCCAGTGATATTCAAATGCTTGCAGAGAGACAGCGCTACATGTGTCAATTCCAATAGGGTCGACCTAAAGTAATCACCATGGGTCGACCCTATGTACAATTTATAATGACTCGCTTTCATAGCCATCAGAGCCCGGCGAAGATAGACGGCGTTGGTATACAGCGAACCGTTCATCTCCGCATCCATATTTCGCAAGTTATCCATCGAAGAAACCACATCAGGGGTGCCGCTGAAAAACGACCGATTACACGCGTTAATCAAGATCCGTGATTGTGTTTGTAGCAGTAGGAGCAGTGGAGTCACTTGCGACTCAGAGACTTCACGAAGAACGCCCGTCTTTAAATGCTCCATCGCTGCTCGGCCCATTGGACGTATATCGGTAAACTGGGACGGCCAGTTACAGTCGCTATTTGCGAATAGCAAATAGGCTAGATCCACAGGCACCTTAGACTCCGTACCAGTTGGTGCTGTAAGTTCCCGTAAGATCTCATCCACTCGCTCTACAAACATACCTACATGTTCTGCCATTTTTTTCAGAGTTCGGATGGACTGGGCTCCGGTTCCCAACAGCCAGGTCTCAGATTGTTCCAATAGGGTCCGGTCGTAGGCAACCTGCTTCAGCGCGGTTGTGTAAGTGTGTTCCATCTGGGTAGTCGTCACCCCCGCTCGTTTGACACTGTTTCTTAGAATGTCTTGATACTTTGTATACGGGACCGTCACCGTGTTGGCGTAGAGTGCATGAAGCGCCCAGTCAACGGACTGTGAACCCGTACGGGTTACTGATGAGATCCCGAAGATGGATGTGACAAACTCTGGAAGAGCAAGCGGTCGATTGATCACAGAATAGCCGTTTCGAAACGCTCCGTACGCGTCCGCGATACCCCTTGCTAAAACGGGCGCATGTGGATGAACCAATTTCATGATAGTGTCGGTCATTGACCGTGTCTCTAAAAACTGTGCCAGACATTCGGTGATAACGCCTTCGGTCGTCAAGAAATCATGCAGATCTGGCGGTACCCGACACTTGAAGTTACGGGACGGAAGACGGGTGTGTGCGAATTCGGCTTCATCCATTACCGTCAGCATCGAAGATATCATGGCATAGCAAGCAACGGACGTCGACCTTGATGCTACTGGAACCACCCTATCAAGCGTTTTACACGCCTTCTGTAAGTCATCATGAAGTCCATTCTCCGACGACCACTCTGCCATGGTGTACCGGGCAATTTCTTGTTCGAGCAGCTGATACATGTGCACATTCATATCTACGCCCGACGTGTAGACCTGGTACATGGTCCGGGATAGATTGAGCTGGAATAAACCGCGAATCGCTTGCTCAGGTGTTCCCGGACGCGCCGTCTCTAGAGTCTGTGTTAATTTCTGGACAAGCGTGGCAAGCTGAGGAACTTGCCAAGTCGCTTGGCCGTTTAGGTAATTTACGGCCAGGGGAACATCTCCTGCTACTTCGTTGACGGTTTTGAGAACATGGTACATCGCATCAGCCAGGTCCGCCTGTGTCAGAGTCCGCGTTGTATGATGTACAGCTTTTTGGATGAGATCGCACACTGCCTTCGGCGTAGTATATCCTGCGGGAATGGAAAGAGAGGATATACCCCATGAACGTTTTGTAGTGATGGCTGCCTTTATACGCTTGATTTCATCCTGATGCGTCAAAACGACGTCCGGTACAGGTGAGGATTTTGGATGAAATTTGGGGTTCAGAGTGAGGGATATAGATCCTGTCCACTGGACTGGCATTTGCTCCAATTGCGCAGTAATCAGTGTATGCAACTGACTGGTGGTGGTAGTATTCTCCATCGTCGCGCGCACAAATTTATAGCAACTTTCCGTTCGGCGGGAATCAAAGGTCTCAGAGGGCGATAAAGGATCCGGGAGGCATAATGTGACATCCGTGTATCCAGTCGTTGTAGTGTTCGTACGGGCGTTTGCTGTCAGAATCGCATACGTAAGAGCCGCGCAATCCATCACTTTACATAGCCCTTCCCCTGTCTCTAACGCGGACATCTCGGACGAAAATTGGATGTCGCATACTTCACTTCCCGGTGCCTGAGTGTAATTCACAGCGGTTCTGTATAACACTATGCTCAGGGCGGCAATACTTAAAGTACCTATAACTCCAACACCTACGGAGACCGGGGCTCCAGTTCCTGAAACGTCGTAGTTAAACCCCGTGGCGCTAGACGAAGACAGACGTGGTGGCGGTCTAGTGTTCACAGGCTGTAAAATAGACTGTAGGATACGAACATCATTCGGACGTATAGATTGAAGTTGATCCAAAACTGCGCATAGTATAGTTTCAGGGGGTCCGTGTTCATCGGGCAGCTGGAATAAGTAGACACTGCTATCCCAGATCCGCTCACGGTCAAGTTGAAATAGTTCGAGTACGTGTGTCTGTTGAAGAAGCGGTACTGTTTGAGACACTACCGACTGAATCCATTCTTTATTCACGCGCTGATGTTGGTTTCTGTAACCAAGTAGGACCTCCGCTTTACTATAGGAGGTCACCATTACGAAGGATCGTGTGATACACGATAGGGGAACTGTATAGTATATACTACCCCCCTCCGTCTAAACGCGTCCACACACACACCAACAAAAAAAAAAAAAAATAAAAAAACATAAACACAAAAAAAACAAAAAAAACAAAAAAGAAAAAGAAACTATAAAAAGAAAAAAAGAAAAAAACAAAAGCTACACTAACCGGATGTAATATAGGTTTAAGATATGATCTGACTCGGATGTGGTGTTATCGTCTGTCATGGCTATCCCAGGCCCTGGACGCGGAAGCGGAAGCGATGTCGCATCGTTGGTATGCATTGTTGTATGTAGACGTGCCATACCAACACACAGCATAAGACATTTTGTTGTGACCGCGTCGCTGAATTGCTCTGGAGGGCGCTTTGTCAGCGCCCCTAACCACTCACGCATTACTCCTGCCTCCATCTCTGTACGATCGACCGAACCTGATTCACATGCGCTTGTCTTAACAGGGTCTGCATATAACACTAATTGGTTTTCATAGGGTTCATTGTTCACATCCCGCGCCAGTGCGTATAAAGTCAGTCCAGTCTCCTCGTTCGGGTTTGCGTCCTTTCTGGACTTTGAAGGTGCAACTGGACGCGTTTTTCCGAACCCGAGGTCATGTGTACTTCCTCTTTTAAAGTGAACATGGGTGAACGGAGGTACGGACGATGGCAACCGACGGCGATGATACTCATCTATCAGTTGCCACAACTTCTCTAAGGCGACAGGCGTCCAAATGTCCGGCGTTCCATCGGTCGCAGCAGACGTATCAATCCAAGGAGACGATACACAGCAATCGTTTTGAGTCATGGACCGCAAAATTAAGGGTTTAGCGTTTTTAACGGGTAAGTCCCTAAGCGCGAGCCGAGCCGTGGCCGTTGATCGACCGTGTACCGCTTCAATCCACGTAGTGATCCAACGTCTGGCACGATACTTAACATGCCGCTCGACCAGTACCTTTTGCTTGAGAGGATGTTTTCGAGGCGGATGCAGTACTTTGAGGTCTTGTAGTTTTTTGATGCATCTGTTGTATACCGAAAGACTGGCTTCCCAGCTGGCCGAGGCTAAATGATCGGTCACGCCAAAGACATCAAATTCTCTTCCAACTAATGTAAGAAGCGCTAGAGCCATGCCACTGTTCACATAACCGCCTAGACTTATATGAGGAGATATCACAGTGTGTAGATAAAAGGTAACGGCGCCGTGGAAAGCACCGGTTACTACCAGACCTTTTTCAAGGACCCAACGACTCATTTGCGCACTTTTAGAAGCCTCTAGTGTGGTTTCGACCGACCCCATAAGGGCAACGACAAGGGTCATACCCATGCCGTAAGACGTAATATTGGCCATGTGGTAGCCACCCATATGAAAAGGTGCATATACTCCATGTTCCAGGATTGCAGGTATAACATCAGGAACGAAGTAATAACTAGCAACCGCAATGCCCATCCTACGTAGATCCATTCGCGCTTCTGCTTCAGCCTGAATAGTGGATTCCGGTAATCGCTTGCGTAAAACGCGATTGACCAGGATACTTGTTGCAAGGATGCAGATCAATTTAACGCACCGTGTATATATGGGTGACTCAACTTGAAGGAGGTTGAAATAAGGCGAGCATTGACTTCCATCGTCTCCACCGTCCGTCATACACACATGATTAAGGCACTCCATCCAACGTAATCCCAGCCCACTGGTAGTATCAACTTGTAACTGGGTCATAACGTCACGAAGCGGAAGGGCGCACATCGAAGGAAGGTCAGTGGACATAGTCAATGATTTCATGAGAGGCGACACGGCGGCCATCGTTGCGGCCATCGCAACAGAATAACCATACTCGGACACTACCGAACCAAACGTAAATGGAGCACCTTTTACGGTGTCAGACGCGGCTGTCTGAAATACTTTAGCCCAGCTTGTGACCTGAGCAACGATCGTCGTGGTGAATATACGCTGTGCGATCCATCCAGACCCGAGGGACCCGACGGCCGTCATCACCGCTAAGCCGGCCCCCCACCTTAGCATCATGGCCTGTGTGTCCATTTCACCTAGCATGGACGTTTGCATCAACGAAAAAATCGTCGGTACTAACGACATCAGTGGGTTATATGTATCCAACGGAACATGAGTCATCTCTTGGCTGGACATGAACAACACACTGGCCAATCTATCTTGATAGACTTTACATGTGTTGTTGTTTGCCATTTCAGTCACTAGCTGTACTGCGTCCTTGACGGAGTCTACGCTGCATAGAATAATCAGGTCCACGACGGCGACGGAAAACACGACTGTCATAAGATGCGCAAAAGCACTGTTTATGTATGCTTTGCATGCTTGCTCACGTTTGGCCGAAGTATGAGACGTCGCCCAGGTACAGTAGACGGCAAAGTAAATCACGATGACTGCGAGAGAAACGGCTAACGGACTGGCAAGTACCTTGAGCGACGCGAATATATCAGACTCGTCTGTCTGTCCATTAACCTCCGGTGGATCTGATGATGCCTTATTGGAAAGTATAGTTTCAAAAAAGTCCTTTAGCGCGTTTCCAAGAGCCGGCGTCCCATCTATTGTAACGGTCTTTGGGTCGTCTATCCGAACCTTTGCCTTTGTGCTATACGCCTGGCACTGCTTCAGTAAGGCAAAAGGGTCCATCCCCGAACGTTTGGCTTTAATTACGCCCATTCGATACGTTTCTTGCATCAATATCTCCATTTCTAGGCCTAAGCGTGTGAAGTGTGAGTGAACATCCGATTCACTACCGTAAATGGGTTCGCGCAGTGCATGCAACAGACGTAGACTCGTATAGGTAAAACTGCATTGTAATAGTCTCTCGCGATGCGCTAGCCAGGCAGGAAGTGTAGGCTCCATTGTTTAGTGTACATACCCTGTACTTCCATACGTATTAAAAAAACTACATTAGGTTTTTTTAAGATGGGTAAAGTGAGATGGGGCAAGGATAAAAAAAAAATAAAAAAATAAAAAAATAAAAAACAAAAAAACAAAAAAACAAAAAAACAAAAAAACAAAAAAACAAAAAAACAAAAATCAACCGCAACTTGTTCGGCGACGGCGAGGGTGAGTCGTCGAAGCTACGTCTTCAGTCTGACCTGGCACTATATGCTGGTATGTATCGTGGAAATACATCGAGTGTTTGAACTCGCGCCAGATCTTTCCTTCAATCATCTGGTTCAACTGACACTGTGCCTGTGAAATATGTCCATGGATCGAGGCCATCCATAGAATAAGAGGCCCTGTAGCACGAAGGGGTGACTCTGAACTTGGTGTCCATACACCTTGATAACGCTGTACTATATGTGGCGCTGTTTTAAGCAATCTTTCGATAGGCTCGTACATCGTCCACATACCCAGTGGACCTCCTTTTTGCCAATCAATTCGAGCTAGTGTTACACACTGGCGTAGCCAGTACAGAATTCGGTGAACGATGGGTGGAAGGTCAACATACGATCCAACATATCCGATAGTCTTAAATAGACTATACAGATCGAGTAGCCGACGGTGACGCACGGCCAGCTCTATCAAATGACCAATGTGCCGTTCTTGTAAGAACTGACGAAAGGCATCGCAAAGAAGCACCGTGTTTACAATCGATGCGGGTCGCGGGAGAGTAGGACCGGGTGTATACACAGTAGGAAAGACATCATTCAAAGGAACATGAGGACGTCCCAACACGTCAGTACGATGATACGTTAGCTGATGTGCTACTATACGGGTTTTCTTGTCACGGTGGACATTCACCATATAAAGAGGAGTCCAGGGAAGGCGTACGACCAAGTAGGCATACCAGGTCCAATAGACTAATGCATACCAAAACGTACACTTCCATTGCCCTTTCAATTCCAAGAGGGCGCATGCTACAGGGAGTACGATTATACCAACGGTGACTAAAGGACGCTCGTACTGTGCGCTGCATGGAAAAGGTACACAGTGCATAACTCGATGCCATAACTGCGCGTTTATCACTACGTAAGTGATAGCCGACCAAACAAGTACCTCTGACTGTGCTTCAGAATACGCCTCTCCTGCCACGCGAAGTGTATACCCGTGAAGCCATACACCATAGAGTATCGTCCACGCATACCAAAGGAGTACTTCTCCAGCCGTACGTACTGACGCCATAGTCATAAACCTACGTACACGTCGTTGGAGATGGGCCGCGGCCGCGCGCGTCCATCGAAAGAGGAGTGAGGCTGTTTCCACTGACGGGGAAAACGCGTGGGGTATGTTCCACAAGTAAACAGTAGGGGGCGGAGCTAACGGCTGGTCCATAGGCCATTCATACCAGCGGTGAAGGCTGCGCCAATATATAAAAGCAACGGTTTGCAACAAGAGAATAGCCAAAGTATATACCCATACGGGCCAGGCTTGGAGACAGAGTAAAACACCTGACAGTACCACGACGAGCCAGAGTAAGAAAACTGGCCAAGCAGGCGCTCGATGTACCCAAACCTGCACACGTCCAAGTGTCCAAGTAGCCAATCCCGTTCCTGCTAGAATCCCAACACCACAATTGACAAGAAGTCCTGCATTGGGACCATGCCACGGCAATATCTGCGTCCAAGGACATAACGGGTAGGGGGTCAATAACCCATCCATTACTCTATGAGTATAGTCGCTTGTTCCTTTTTTTTTTTTCTTTTATTTTTATAAATTATTTTTAATTTTTCCTACTCTTTTTTTTTAAAAAAAAAAAAAAAAAAAAACCACGGTCGACTCGTGCGTGGTTAATACAACGCGTAACGTGTAATTATGGATATAATTGCTCAGTTTAATAACTACTGGAAATCTTCTGAGCTTTCTGCTAAGGCTAAAAGAAGCAGGCTAGAGTTAATACGGTGTAAAGAGCTCTACACTCAGCTGATGAACAAATCCCAGGTCCTCAACAAGGACCTGGTTAAAGCAACCAGCAAATTGGACCATGCAGAAGTTGGAGTAAAACAGTACATAGAAAAGGCTCGAACCCTACACCAACGAGGAACTCGGACCGCATTGAAAGGGGACCCCGTGTTTATTAGACAGGTCAATGCCATCTCGTCGCTGACCCATGATGTTGGAATCAAGAAATTTACACTGGATCGAAACGAGAAGCTAGCGCAATCGATGAATATGCGCATAACAAAACTAGACTATACATTAACTACTATTGAAACGGTTCAGACCTATACCGAGTTCAACAGATCTGTTAACGGGCGGATCGGGGAAGCAGAAGAACTAGAGCGTGAGCTCGATACTATTATGAACAGTGTCGCTACTACGTATGAAATGGATCAGTCACGGTTTTCGGACCAGCATGCGGGCACATCGAATCAAACCAATGATCTTATTCAGGAACTCTTAGGAGGCCTCCCCGAGGACGACGAACCCTGTGAAGCGGAGACGTGGCGACATATACATACTGCCATATCAGACCACCGGTCACACCAACGTAATAATGAGCAGCCGTATGATACGTTGTCGATACACACAGAAGACCATGACGTGTTGCGTCAATTCAATGAGATACATGTACCCTCCTCCTTGCCGCTCCCTCGTTCGTCAACACGACAAAGCTTTCGTGACGAGAGTGATCGAGAAAGTGTGGCAGAGTCCACCCTGTCTACCAACGTGTTCGGGGATCGGATAGCCAATCTACACCCACCTAAAGCGGACCTCATTCGGGACCGTCCCAAGCGAGTAGAGGTAGAGGTAGAGGCGATAGCTGTTGGTAGTGGACCCTCTATCCAATGTCGCCCACCCGTGGCTAGTTCACCGTCTATCGAGTCGAACCCCTTTTGTGATACGTTTGTAAAACCTCCCTCGACCACATACATGTCGTCAGGAAGTACGGCAGACCCGAGGACTCAGGATCTATTTACTAGCCATCTCGTTCCTGAGGATATAGCACGCGAAGGCGCCTCGGTGCTTCAACAACTGCAGTTTGCATGTCAAGATGCGGTGAAGCAATGCATGCTGCAAGCTGCCTTGCAACGCCGAGACTCCGACACGGGCAATCCTACAGCGTTACCTACGTTGGCCAAGGCTATAGAGTTATTGACACGGTCAACTAGACTACGTTTACCAGGGACGGCACCAACGACAGCGGCTGTTGCGATTCAGCCCGTAGTTGTAGACCGCCAACTTCAGACGGACATCCTACATGAAACTGAAGTGGCGCCATCGCCGTCGTCGTCACCATCGGGAGTGGAAAACCTCATTGATCTCATGGACTGACTCTATAAAAGATGATCCTTTGGGCGCGCTCTGATCTATAGATGTAGTATAGAGGTAGAGTGTAACTGTCACGTAACCTGCTGTATTTTTTTATAGGAACTCTACTTTGCGTCCTTTACCCATATCGTCTTTAGTGTTACGACTGACTATATAGGTTCCCTTCTTCGCTACCTTTTGGTACTTGCAGTGTTGAGGTAAAGGTTGTGAACCCAGTGTATCTTCCTCGATGATATGAGCATTAGTATTTGTCAACAGGACCCAACGCCGTCGCTCACGTTAAAAAATATGTCTGCTTACCCTCCAGTTCCGTTCACCCCAACGCATACACAGTTACTTTCTAAACAAGTAGTTCTCCCAACACTGGCCAGTGTTCGCCCGTGGACCTGGGGGAACGATTTCAACAACACAACTATATCCATGCCCTTTTCTTCTGAAGGTTATTGGGAATGTTATGCGACGTCTTGGGAACCCATTCATACGATACAGGTGCTTGGACGGGTACTGGCTAAGCCCGTATACGCCATCGTTTTCATGGTGCGGTGGCATAGCCTGGATACGGAGTTTCAGCGGCGGTTAAGTGCGTATTTCAACGGTCTGGAAACAGCGTATGCTGACAACTATACCTGTGTACTTCTACCCCCTACTTGCACGATGGCTACCTCGGCCTTCCCTGTAGATATCGGAAACTATAAAAGTCTACTTATGAAGGCCACTCCTTTGAATCTTCTCCCGCCCCAGCTGGGCGCAGGGTTAGCACAATGGCTCGTATTTCGCGTACCTCCTACAAATTATCTGTCTGCGAAACCACAGACTACATCCGTACCTTTGGAGGTCAGCATGTATTTATCACTTGACTCTGAGCCAGAACCTGTCGATGTCTATACGCTACCCAAACGGATGAGTCAACAAAATACCATATACCATAAGAAAAGGTCCACCCGCTTTGTTTTGCCCGAATTAACACCTGTATACTAGCACACGTAGGGTTAGGGGTGTACCCGGATGCGTATACATGTATTTACCAATTATAATCTGTTAAATACGACGCCAGTGACACATCATACATAGTTTGTTCATACTCCATATCTACTAGGACATGCCAGATATACATGACCGCAAGGGGGGGGAGCGGACGATCCCCCTCATGGGTGCCGAGCGTATCGCAAAGCGCCAGCGGTCCCATAAGAAACGCACCTAGTTTTGTACATACAACTACATGATTATTAAACATATAACATAAAGGTGCAGCTAATACTGCCTGGTGGACTCGATCGGGAGTCTGCGCTTGCGACGCATACTGCACAATGTACCCAATCACGTTTTGACATGCATGTTGTATCTTGCTTTGCAGACATGCAAAGTAGATCCATACTTGACACACCCATGGGTACACAGGAAGACACAGTAAATCCTGCAAAGGCTGTTTGGTAAAATTAAAGATCTGACGTGTGATGGTATTGCGATGGTACAGCTCTTCAATAATATTGGAATAATCCCATGGACCATGAGGGTAGATAAGCGCATACCGCCACAGATCGTGTTCCGCAAGCATGCCGCGTTTGACGTAGATTTCTAAATCGAACCGCGTATTGCTGTTGACCTGGCGTGCCAGATGCTGTGGCTCCCAGAGTGTTTGGAAGGTGGACCACCCTTGCTGGTACTTGATCGGGAGAGAAGCAAGCCATGTATCAAACTGCCTTTGGGTAGCCATTGGTTTAAGGTCTGGGAATAACTTATATGTATAATATAGGCGGTCACGACCCGTCCTGGCCAAATACATACTTAGCATATTAATCGGTTCAATGGGATAGTCTTCCAAATCGATAGTTACGCCTCGTACGACAGCATGCGGTCGTCCCGCGGCGTAGAGTTTTTGGCGCATCCGCGACCGACGGCTCACTTGGTTGTCGGCTTCTGCGTCTTCATCATTGCGTTCGTCGTCTGTGATCCGCATATCCTCGAGATGATGCTCGATAGGTGGCGCTGTCACTGTCTCTTCCTCTGTCAAATACCCACTGTTGATATGAATACCCAGGAGATGTTCGACACTTTTCTGAATAAATTGTTGGTATTCCAAGGTACTAGAATACCTTACATCGCGTGAACGCGCAACGTGAGCTGCCATGTCTGCATGAGTTTGTAGCACTCGGTACTGGAATAAAACAGTGTCGGTTACATTGGGTTGGCTCACGGCATTCCGAACGTCTGCAAGACGTGCACCCGTTGGATCGGCCATTAGCCCCCGCCACTTTTGTTGGACCAAGGCAAGGCAGACAATAAGTGAACGGTTGATAGATGTAGACGGATGCAAGGAGCGGTGACACAGGGGAGACGGTGCGATGTGCATCATACAGGCCCAGCCGAACCAGGCATCAGGAAACATCCAAGTAGTAAATGGAATCTCCCAGTGTGTGACAAGCCACTGCGCCACCGGACGTGGTAGTTCCACAAGACGTAGATACAACTGACTATGGATAGATATCCCAGTAGGACCAGCCAAGTCATCATACGCTGAGCGCACGTCCTGAACGTACTGAGACCATGTCAATCGAGTGTGTCCTTCAGACTTCCTCAAATTATCGTCGTCATCGCGCTTGAGTGGACACCGATCTTGCCAGTATACAATTTCGTGAAAGACCTTTTCCAACTCCGCCTGAGTCACTACTAGGTCGGTCGCCTGCTCGAACAAATGCATCGGCGTCCACGCGGCCAAGTCGGTCTCTGCAAGCACGGTAATACTGACTCCTAGAGTCTGACTGTAGACTACATCCAAGGCGGCGTTGAGGACTGCGCTGCTCCATGGCATAAGCCATTGTACATCCAGTTCGCGTAGTTCGATTTTGACAGGCTGACTGCGCGCATATTCACTACTCACCCAATCCCATGCGGCTAAATAGTCACGCACCTCCACACTATATACCTGAACTTTTACACACGCACGCGCCGGGTACGGGACACTGCCTTGACTGTGGGACCACACGGCCATTGACTTTAATGTCGTTTCTACCCAGAGAAGAGTGACCGTGTGCCATGCATAGTAAATTTCGCATAAAGGAGCGGTTACTGTATCTATATTTGCAGATAATACCACGGGCCAAGGAGGACCGGGGGGAAGTTCCGGGGCAGAAGAGAGTGGCGGCATACTAGCGACTAAGAGAGGGGGGTGTCCTTTTTTTTTTTTTTTTAGGGGCCCATGATGTGTCAATACACATCGGTTACTATGTTAATAGAGTAGTGCGTATCTAACTATGTATTTTTTAACATGATGGTTAATTGGTAAAAAAAAAAAAACCCAAAAAAACCCCGGTCATGTACGCGTTGGGCGTGATGTACTCGTGTCCGTCTATTGTAACTAAGATAAGCTTGTAATCGTATCATGGAGCCCCGAAGAAACACTCCAAGATATACGGTAAGTCAACGCTCTTCCGGAAGTTCTGTCAGTAGGTCGTCTGCACGTTCGTTTACGGCTCAGACGCAACCGCAACCTCGCAAAAGTGCACCGTTGGATCATGCACCTCTGATGGATGCGCACCTGTATAGTCAACCCAGTCAGAACTGGTCGCAAAACGCACCCGTGAACCCTGAGGGAGACCCTTACATTGACACATCCATACCGCTTGAAGATACACTACAGGGCGAATACGACAACCCTGTATACACGCATGAACCGGCTGTGACTGCGATAGTAGAAGACGTGAACGTGTATATCACACACACGTCTTTTATTGACCAGCCATTCTGGCCCTCGCGGTTAGAACGCGACACGCCCTACCACGTCGTTAATTACTGGTCACTGTGCCGGTTTGGACTGTTTGGAGTATGGTTATGTCTCCTCTTGTCATTATGGACATTAAGCCACCCAGGTGCTGCCTGGACAAGTCAGTGGGCTGGCGACCCACAGCCGTTGTTGTTCAACGGTCAAGCGGCGACCACTCCTAGTGACACGTCTGCATCGGCACTTCCTGTTCACCGGTGGTCGGACGCAGGGAATGAAGGAGGTGACATGTTTTCTCGACCGCCGCCATCGCTGGTGCGAAAGCGCATTGCCTGCGATACTCCCTACCTCCCACCGTGGAATAACTTCCCTCAGTGGCATCCATACGACGCACATTATGTAACCACCAGCGTCGCTACTGAGCAACCGTCGCGTACGCTCGATGCATCGCTACTGTACCGATGGCCTGTGGCTCGTGTATTTTGCCCACCCTGTACTTTTACAGATGAATATAAGCCTCAAGAGGTGCCTCACAGGATTGGCACATCGGTGACTGTGGACGACGACGACATAGATGTACCCGTTCGCGATCCACAGTTGGTTGCAGGACTGCCCGCAGCCGCAGTCAAAGACGGTCCTTGGTTACATTTAACTGAATCTCTGCAGAACGATATTAAAAAACGCATCCCCAAACGTGACGGCGTGCGTCCATCACTGCTGCCCGTTTATTATACGCCGTCATCGTCAGTATGCGCGGGTGCACACTATAGCCGGATCCTTGCACCCAACCAGCCTGGGTGGGTAGATGTGTATGCCGGACCCCGGTTAGATGCCTCCCTGTCCACATGCGATACTGGCCTCTGCGGCACTAGCACGGGCGTTGTGAGCGCTAATAGCTTTCTCCTCTTGCCGACTGATTCTGATGGCGCTTCCTTCCGGCGGACCGGATCAGCACTGCTCTTGCCATGGTCGGCATGGACCCTTCACGCCGTTTTTGTAGGAGGCAATGTACTCGTCTTGGGTCTCCGACTTCCCAGTCTCTTGCTTGTTCTAGTGCACGTATGGTATGCCTACTTTATAGCCTATTACGGCGCTTGGCTGACATCTTGGTCCAATCATCTTCTTCCCACCCCAACAGCCGCCATGTTGGGGTCTATGTGGTGGGTGATTACGCTCATTTCCATCCTCGCATGTCTACTACCTGCGTTTGCACGAACGCCTGATGTGCGTCGCCTCTTTTTCAATGTGACTAAACGCACTGTCGACACGTATGGTGTTCTGACCGAGCTGAGCATCCTTCTGGGTGCTCAAGGCCAATGGGTATGGCAGTGGGATGTTTGGACCCTGAGCTGGATGGCCTGCTTTTGGGGAATGTATATTTACAGCAGTTGGACTCATTGGCTGCTCATGACGCTACAGATGGTAACCTGTCTTTTATTGACGATCGTAGCGCTGGGTCTTTCTATATATGGTATATTACAACGCCAGCCACGCAAACGACCACGGACGCCACGGACCGACGGAGACCCGTCTCAGCAGCCGACTTCAACACCTACTGTCCATGTCGTTTTTGAAGAAACTCAGTACACATCTCGCCAGGATATGAAAACCGAGTCAGTTCCTTTATGGAGCGTGTACGGCTGGGCCACGGCCAAACTAAGTCTGGCGTCCTCCATCAGTCACTTTATCGTGCTGGTCGGCGGAGCAGTAGCTAGTGTGCTACTGCCGGTTTTTTCAGCCATTCTACAGATGCCTGCGTCTCCCTTATATATGTATCGCAGTCTTGTTTACCTGGCTGTTGGCGGGCTACTTATTCTTGCAAGCAAACTTGGATGGAGCGTCCTGTCGCGGCCAATGCAGGCGATTGCTCTTGCTCTCTGTGTCGTCGGTGTGCTGCATTTGCCTACTCACTGGTTAGCCACCGAATCTTGGTACCATACGCCTGAGTCCGTTTTAGGTATGAGTAGTGACTCGGGGTCTGTTTATATGAATCGGATACGAAGCGAGACAGCAGTCCCTTCGGATGTGTATCAGCGTTCTATCATACATACTTCGTATATGACGACCGACACCGGTGTAACCTTTACGAAAGGCCGTTCATGGGAAGTCGTCGTGACACCACCTACACTCGATGGGCGTATCAGTTTACGTATTTTTGCACTTCAGACAGGACTTCCCCTCCTCCCCTCTACTGCACAGTTTCTAGTGCTCTGGAATAGCGAAACAATGTACTTGGGTCCCTCGCGCACGCTTGAAGTGTGTGTACCACAGCTCTATCTGCATCAAGTAGGTATTCCTTCCCACGTGAATTATAGGTTGAATGTATGGGAAATGTCACAGATGGACCATCTACTTTCAACCAACGTAGAACCTGCGAGAGTACAAGGAGAGGGTGACCGTCCTCCCCTCTGTGGTGACTCGCCCTGGACGCGTGCGACCTTTCAACGTCTTTGATTTTTTTTTTAAGTATATCTCTCTATATATATATATATATATATATATATACACAGTGTGTAGTATGTACATTTAGTTAATGACCAAAGGGTTGTAGTTTACTAGGAGGCGCGACGGTGGATGACGTTAGCATATTGGATAATGTTTTCCCCGTACCCCAGGTCCGCGTTAATGCCGTTAATTCCGGTTTAGCAAATTGACTTTTGTCATGTACTGTATGCATCAACGACTGCTGTGTACGAACAACGTCCAACCACATTTTCAGCGCGGCATAATTAACCGACCGACGATGCGTCACCGGGTTGACACGAAACACATCATTATTGATCAGGCAGTCGTTAACAGAATCAAGCTGATGTAATAGCGACACCGTCCGATTAATCGGGTTGATTTGCATATGATCAGTAAAGTGGGCGAAAATATCCGCTTTCCTCCATTCGGGGATTCGACCCCGGAACGGCTTTCGTATTTTCTCTTCAAAAATTCGATACATCTGTTCCGTGACAGCGAATACGCTGCTAGACGATAGCGTCGTGTAGAAATATTGGATAAATTCCGTCAAATGGGACTCGGCCAGCGCTAGGCCATTCAGAATACCTACGTTACAGCCCAGACACTGGGTTACAGGTAAAGGGTCGCCCCATAGACGCCGTGCTTCCGTTTTAAGCGGGCTGTCCACTGGCACCGTACACACGCCAAAGCGGTCTTTCTGCTGCGCCTCTTCATAGTCGCTCTGAAATACCGGTTCGCTTAACAGCTGTCTCGCCGTCGTGGCGTCTGCAGACCGTCCCGGTCGTGGTTGCTGCTGATGATACTCTAATGCTCCTTGCAGATGGCGCCGGTTCACAAAACACTCCTGAAGCGGGTCAGTAGTGGGAAACGCATGCATATGTGCACGAACACCATCCACCAGAGTAGGGAATTCATCAGAGCGGGGTAAGTGAGTTCGACGCTGACGTAACTCGTTCATAGAGAACGTTGCGGACGACGATGGTGTCTGTGATCGCGATCGCGAACGCGATCGCGATTGCGAACGTGACGGAGACGGACTGTGTACTGTACTAGGGTCACGTCCTCGGTCTTGCGGATCCATTCCTATATATTCATGATTGTTTCTTCGCGCTCGGTTGCCGTGTCGAGAGCTTGCTTCTCTTGTCCGTGACCTTTGCCGATCCTGCGATAAAGTCGTCGGAGAGGGTAGTGGCTGTAGAGATGCGTGCGATGAGGGCGTCCTACTTATAGAGCGGCCACGGCTAGGTGCGACCGGTGGCGCGGGTGGCGCGGGTGCTGACATAGGCAATCGAGTTTCCCGCGATCGACGGTCAGTGTCTGACGCCGACGACGACGACGACTGTGAAGACGACAACGATGACGTGGTAGATGCATCTGAACCCAACGTTTGTATCTTACGGTGCTCCTTTTCCCGTCGTCGTCGTCGACCTGTTATCGGAACAGGTAGGTAGGCTGTAGGCGACACGGTACGCGGTCGTAAAACTCGCGAAGACGCCACCGGCGGAGGCGTCACTGTTATAATTTCAAACGGTGGTTCATCGTCGTTCGATTCCGACCCCTGAAGAGGCGGGTCATACACGGGAGAGACCGTGTGGCGCCCAGAAGGACCGGCCTCATCGCCGTCGGATACATCGCTGTCGTGAAAAGGCCAGTTAAGGTTAGGGTGGCCGCCGATGTCGCTGCGCCCAGCTGCGCTGCTGCCGCAGCCGCTTGCAGTATGTGTAGATAGTGGTGACGGTGGCGCAGGCACCGTCGTTGAGAGCGATTCCGACGCATGTACATTAGGTGAGGGTCTCACCAACGGTATGTCTTCGAGAAACGACGAGTACTGCGCCTGAATGTCACCTAATGGCCCGGTAAAAAACGAGGGTGGAGTCTCTATTACCAGTGGCGGAGAAGTACCGGTCACGGACTTGGGGTGATTAGTCATACTACTACCCCCCTCATACTATAGTACACGTATGAATCACGCAAAGTCACTCTGTATCGTATGTAAGTGAACTTTGGGAAGGAGGGCGAGTAGCAACGTCACGAGTGTCTCCGCACACGAAAAAAAAAAAAACGGGGAGTATATAAACCCACTCTTCCAGGTGTGTGTGTGTGTGTGTTCATTGCACTCAACCGAACCGCTCATGTGTATCTACTGGGTGACGTTTTGACAATGAACCCCACCTTTTCTTTACCCGAACCATTTATTCAGTTTCCCACTGTGCTACCTTCGTTTGTGACGGCGCATGGGTCATTGTTCAAAGACGACCCGACCTACATTGTGCATCGTGAACCTGAGAACGATGTTTTGAATGGCTGTGATGCCGCCTATATTCGTGTATGTGTTCAAATGACAACACGGTATAGTCAGTCATTTGCAACCCCGGATGAGTGGCTTGCTTTTCAGCGTTCGTTTGTTTACATTTTATCGTATTTTCGTGATATGTACCCAGCTACCCGTACTTTCCACCTCTTCCAGTTGTTCCAGTCTCTTCGGGAAATCGATGCTGTGTCATATATGCTTCAGGCCATGTTTACCCATACGGCATTTTGGAACGAATTTACGACTCTGTGCGAACAGGAGTGTCCTTCTATTGATACACTCTCTCAGGGTACTCCTAGAGATCGCAGGATGTTAACACGTCGACTGTGTTTAAGATATACCATCGGACTTCGTCACGAGCTGACGCGTATATTGGCAGAAGCAAAGTATTTCTGGCGCGAAAACTATATAAACTACCATCGGGCCATGGAACTGCCTCTGCAGCTTCGTCAGGACCGTTTAAACCAATACTGCTGCAGACCACTGATTCATTGTTGTCTGAACTATATCAAGTGCGTCGAAGCGCATGTATGCGATAATATTCCTTGCATACGTCGTACACGCGTACTTATGCATACTCGGAAAAACAATGTGTACACTAACGGAATGCGTATTATTTACGACAAGTTGCGTTTGACACCTACTTACACTATCCCTCAAGCCGTGGATCATGCATTGCAGATGCTAAACAACGCATATAGCGATCTTAAAGTTCAACTTGAGTAACCTGTTGTTACATTGTTTGTTTACTGTTTTTTTTTTTGTGGGGGGGTGTGTGTGTGTGGGGTGAGGGGGGGGGTGACGTTTCCACGGTAAAGGTATCTTTACTTAGAAGGATACATATAGGATCCGTGGGAGCCTCCCCCCCCCCCCCCCCCCCCCCCCCCCCCCCCCCTTTCCCTTCCTTTTCTCCCTCCTCTCTCCCCTCTTCCTCTTTTTCTTCTTTTTTCTTTTTCTTTTTTTGTTTTTTTTTTTTTTTTTTTTTTTTTTTTTT
>Ga0136560_1000240_pt1 | contig 25759 bp, 10 predicted proteins | sample AntRauMeHopE1497_FD_104925 | JGI IMG/M metagenome (GOLD analysis project Ga0136560, IMG submission 104925) | Saline lake microbial communities from Rauer Islands, Antarctica - Metagenome Hop E1 #497 | ecosystem: Environmental > Aquatic > Non-marine Saline and Alkaline > Saline | place... | reverse complement strand
GAGGAGGGCGGAGGCGGAGGCCGAGGCCGGGTCGGGGGGGGGCGGTGCCGAGGGCGAGGCGAGGGGCGGGGGGGTGCTCCGCGACTGCCTGCAGGGGGCCCGGGCGGTCTGCCGGGCAATGGTGGAGGGTCAGGGGTGCGTCGTCACCACGGGCACGGCGGGCGCCACCGTCGTCCGGGCCGCTAGGTGGGCCACCGCGACGTCGTCAGCGCGCCTGTCGGTCGGCGTCGCCGCCACGGGCGGGCGACTGGACACCGCCGACGACGGGCCGCTGGCGCCCGGGCGCCCGGGGGACGGGCTAGGCGCCGAGGACAGGGCCGCGGCCCGGCCGCAGCAGCGCGGTGACGCCGCCGCCGGCTCTGCCCTGGAGGGGTTCCACCGGCTCTCGGTGCCGTCGTCGGTGCTCGACGCGGAGCCCGGGTCGGCCTGCGCGGACGAGGGGGACTCCCTCGCGGCCTTTGCCCTGTCCGAGGGCCTGATGGTCGTGGACGAGCCGTCGCCGGGCTGGCCGCCCTCCTCCTCGTCCTCCTCCTCGGCCGCTGCGGCGCAGGCCGCCGGCACCCCCGACCGGCGCTCTGCAGAGGACGTCGCCGTCGTCACGGCGGCGCCGCCCGTGCTCCCGGCCCAGCCCTGGACCTCCCTCCCCACCGCTCGCCTCAGCCCCAACTCCCTGCTCCACCTCCTCGCCACCTGCCTCGCGGCCCTCTCCGGCGCCACCGGCGCCCAGGCCCGCGCCCTCAGCCTCCGCGACCTCGGCATGACCGTGGGAACCCTGTCCGACGGCGAGGCGCTCGCCACCCTCGTCCTGCTCCACGGCCTCGGCCTCGCCCGTCCCGTCCACGTCTCCCGCTCCGGCGACCACGGGCCGACCGCCGGCGAGGACCACCACTCCGCGTCCGCTCCCGGCGCCCGCCGCGCCCGCCGCGTCCGCCCGCCCCCGAAGCCGACCCCCCGGCACGTCCGCGCACTGCTCGCCGGCGGCTCGGGCCTGTGGGAGGCATCGACCCTCGATCAGGTCGACGCCGCGACGCACGGGGCTTGCAACATCCGGTGGCTGCCGGCCATGGGGCCGGGGGAGGCGGCGGCAGAGCTCAGGGCCATCGCGGGGCAGATCGGGGCGGAGGGAGGCGCGGTCACGGCCGCGCTTGCCAGGCTCCGCGCCCTGCGGCTCGGGGCCGCGACGGAGGCTCGGCGCATCGCCGAGGTGGGGTCCGACGAGGAGGACGAGCTGGCGGAGGAGGGAGGGGATACGGCGCAGGGCGCCAGGGCCGCCTCCAGCTCGGCGGCAGCCGCGGGGGCGGAGCTCATGGCAGCCGTGCAAGGGGCCCTGGCATCGGTGGAAAGCGATGAGGACGAGGACGAGGACGAGGACGAGGATGACGACGAGGACGAGGACGAGGACGATGAGGAGGCCATGGAGGAGGACGCCGAGGAGGAGGACGATGAGGCCGACGAGGACGAGGACGAGGACGACGAGGCGGAGGAGGGCGAGGAGCCGAGCACCAAGCATGGTGGCCGCCTGGCCAGGGGGAGCAAGCCGTAGGCGCGAAGCAGCCCCGTGGCACGGGTAGAGCCGAGGGCCTGTTGTGTGAGGGTTGTGCGCTTCGAGTCGCGGCGCGGGCTGATTGAAATCTCGCGGGGCGTCACGCAGTCTTGCCCGGCAGCGCGCCCCACGCCGCCACCTCGCGGCCGAGCACGACGAGGAAGGCTGCCGAGGGCGTCGGGGGCAGGAGCGCAAGAAGGGCGTCGGCGTCGGCGCAGGCGGCGTCAGCGTGCGCGGGCGGAGTCCTGCCCGCGAGGCGCTCCGCCAGGGCGGCCACGCGTGGCGCCACCGCCTCGAGGTACCGTGAGCACAGCACCCCCGCGCCTCCCTGGGGTGGGGATGCGGCCTGGAGGCGGGCGGAGCGGAGGGAGAGGAGGAGGGCATTCTCGTTGTAGTCGGCTGCGGCGGCCTCGGCATCGGGCGCTCCGCGCATCCTCTCCGTGCCCGGCTCGTTGAAGTAGGGCTTCGGGACGTTGAGGACGAAGGCCTGGAGGGAGAGGACGAGCTGGCGGAGGGTCGACGAGGCCGGCTGCCAGGTCTCGGAGGCCTCTTCGCCCGACCAGGTCCCGAGGAGGGACAGGCAGACCTTGCCCTCCGCGTAGAGGTTAGGGTTGAGGCGCTGGCCGACGCGGCAGTGGTAGTGGACGAGGGGGGGGCGGGAGGGGTATGAGCGGGGGAGCGTGACGTCGAAGACGAAAAGGCCGTGGACGTAGGGGGTGCCTGGGTATCCGGCGAGGACGAGGCGTAGGGTGCCGGGGTCGGAGGTGAAGACAAAGGCGGCGGCGCCGGGGGGCAGGCCGGAGGCGAGGCCGCGGTACTCGTTCTCGAGTCGGCGCATGAAGGTGGAGGCGGGGGTGGCGGCGGCGGCGGCGGCCGAGGGGGCTGCGGCGCCTCGGACAAAGTCCGCCGGAGGGAGGCCGTCGACGTAGGTCAGGCCGGTGAAGCCCCACGACGCCCACGCTGCGCGGATGGCCGCCGTCCACTCTGACTCGGTGACGGCGGCGAGGAGGGCGGCTGAGGGGTCGCCGTCGGCGGCTGCCGCGGCTGTTGATGCGGCGGCGGCCTCTGGCTCCGCGGGCTCAGCGGCCGACGCCGCCGCAGCCCCGTCGGAGGTGGACCCGGCCCCGCTGGCAACGGCCGCTGCGCCGCAGTCGTCCGCGGCGCGCGGCGGAAGCGTGGGCGGCGCAACGCGAGCCCGGTCGGCCGCGGCCTCCTCCTCGGGCGCTGCCGCTGCTGCCTCTGCTGCCTCCACCGCCGCCACTGCCTCTGCTGCCGCGGCATCTTGTGCGGCGGCCGCAGCGCTCGTCCTCGCCTCACTCACGTAGTCGTCCCATTCCGTGCCCATGGATCCGCCAAAGCCGTCAAGCTGGCCGTCGTACCCCGCGGCGCCTCCGTACCCGTACTTGACATCTTCCGATCCGTAGTCCACGAAGTCTTCCCCGTCGTCCCAGTCAGGCGCCTCCGAGCTCGACCCGGACCCCGCCTCGCCCTCCGGCCCCCAGTCGGGCTCCGGCACCAGGTTGATGCCCCCCTCGCCGCCCGGCGCCTCCGGCCCCGCCGGCTCCTCGGGGTAGAAGGAGCCGTCGGCGGTGGCGTACGTGTGCACGATGTCGTCGACGGCTCCGTCCATCTCCGCTGCGTGGGCGTCCTCGCTGTCGGCGGTGAGGACGACGAGGCGACCGGGCTTCTCGAGGGTCAGGGTGCCGCCCAGGCGGCGGACGAGGACGTGCCCGGTGGGGCCCACGGCGATCACCACTCCGACGTCGGCGGCGGCGTCGACCGGGGAAGGCGGGGCGGCAGCCGCAGCGGCCGCCGCCGCCGCAGGTGCCTCTGGCGCCGCCGCTGGCTCTGCCTCCAGTGGGATGATGGAGACCGCAGCGGCGGGGGGCGGGGAGACCGGCGAGGCGGGGGCGGCCGGGGATGGCGAGCCGGGGATGGCGGCCACGGCGGGAGTGGCGGGGGCGTCGGCGGTGAGTGCCTCGGTGCCTGGAAGGATGACGACGACGTCGGCGGTCCGGAACTGCGCGAGCGCATGGTCCCTGATGTCAAAGGCCGGGATGACCTCCACTCCCGAGAGGGGGTCGGGGATGGCGAGGGTGGAGGAGGACGCGGCGGCCGCTGCGCCGCTTCCGGCGGCGGCGGTGGTGACGGAGGAGGAGGCCGCGGCGCGGGCTGCGGCATCGTGCCTGAAGAGAGTCTCAACGGCAAAGCCAGGCCCGAGGCGGGATGCCATGCCACCGAGGCATGCGGCCGACGGGAGGCGGCCGGGTGCAGGGGCGGCCTGTCCGGAGAGCATCGTGGGGTGGAGCCAGCGCACTGTGGCCATCTTGGAGAGCCGGTCGCAGGAGAGGACGACTCCGACTCGGCGGAGTGGGGCGGGGGTGCCGGCGACGTCAGCGCGGAGGCGCGCCGCGAGGCGTCTGGTGGCCTGGGCGAGGCCGCGGACGAGGGCTAGGCCGACCAGCGGCGGGGCGTGGGCGCAGAGGAGGCGGAGTCGGACGGCGGCGCCGAAGAAGGCGCGGCGGGTGGGGGAGAGGGCGTCGAGGCCGGGAACGCCGGCCTCCAGGGAGGCGCCGTCATGGAAGCCGCCGGGTGCGGCCGGCCAGGCGTCAGGGTGCATGCCGGGTGCGGCGTGGGCAGCGTGGGCGTGGGGGTGCGGTCCGAAGGGGGGTGTGCCGCCCCCCCCCAGCACATCGACGATGCCGTGGGCGCTGCCGGCGCCCTCGTGGGCCGGGCCGGCGATGCCGTGTGCCGTACCGTCACCCTGTCCGGCTTGGCCGTGCCCGCCCGCCCCAGTGGCCGCGGGCCACTGCTGCCAGGCGCCCTCACCTCCTTCCTCGCCCCCGTCCTCGCCCTCTGCGTACTCCTCGTCGCTATGCGGGTCCGGCAGAACCGGGTCCTCCACGCGGATGACGGTGGGGGACGGCACCAGGGGCCCGGCGGGGGCGATGCGGACGTCGACCGAGGGGGCGGTGAGGGACCGGCTCACGGTGATGAAGAGCGCCGAAACCGCGGCCGGGGTGATGACGTCGGGCGGGACGAGGCCCGAGAGAACGAAGCAGGCGCGCCACACGCCCAGCGGGACGGCGGCGAGGCTGTCCGCGTGCGGGGCAGCACCGCCGGCGGCGTTTGCCGCGGCCTCTTGCTCCGCCAGCCAGGCGAGGGAGGCCTCTGCGGCGGCGAGAAGCGCAGCCTCGCGCTCCGAGCCGGTGGGGGCTGGTGCGGGGGGAGGGGTGGTGACCGCGGCCGGCGGACCGGCCGGCGCCGCGACGGCAACCGCAGCCGCCGGCGCCGCGTCGGTGATGGCGGTGGTAGCCGCCGCAGCCGGTGCCGGCTCAGTAGTGGCATTGCTGACAACGAACTGCCCCGGGAGGAACTCCGATGTGCCGAGCTCCTGGCACGGGTAGAGGTCCTTGCAGGCCAGCTCGCTGGCAGAGCCGTCCTGCCACTGCACGACCGCGTAGGATCGCGTGCGGAGGACGGTGACGGTCCGCCAGCGGTCGTCCTCGACGCCCCGGGGCGGCCTGCGGCCCATCGTCGGCTCGGTGAGCCAGGTCGAGACGCGGCCGTCGATGCTCTCGGGCCCGGAGCCCGAGGAGGAGCCCGAGGAGGAGCCCGAGGAGGAGCCCGAGGAGGAGCCCGAGGAGGAGCCGGACTGGTGCCCGTGCTGGTGCCCCTGGTGGTGCCCGTGGTGCCCGTCGCCGCCGGAGCCCTCGGAGGGGCTGCGGCGGCGCCGCGCCGCGGCGGGCTCGGCGTGCGTCGGGCCGTGCGCGGCGCCCACTGCGCTGGCCGCCGCCTGCGCCGCCGCCTCCCTGGTGGTGCCGCTGTGCTCCAGGTACCCGTCGTCCATGTCCGGGCCGGGGACCTCGACGTCGGTGGCGCAGAGGCCGGTGGTGACGGTGCGAGGGATCTTGCCAAAGGCCCCGGCGGCCGACTCCGAGGCCAGGAGGCTAGAGAGCGGAGCGGGGCCGCGCGGGCCGAGCGAGGAGAGGCCGAGGGGCGGGCCGAACGCCGCGGGCGGCTGGGCGACCCCCGCACGGCCCGCGGCGGGGCCGGCCGCGGCGGCGCCGTCGTCCTGTTCCTGCTGCTGCGACCCGGCCCCGGCCGCGTCGCCCGTCCCGGCGCAGGCGAGCAGCTCTGCCACCTCGGCGGCGGTGGCGGTGTCCGCAGGGTCGGCGCTCTGGAAGGCCGCGTCCTCGGTGGCGAAGAGCAGAGCCATCTCATTGGTGCGCCACCTTGCGAAGTGGGAGCGCCGGGGCATGCCGAGAAAGGCGCAGCCCGCCGCTGGGAGCTCCGCCGCGAGAGCCTCCGGCCCGCCCGTGGCCCACTCGACGCCCACGGCGACGGTGCGCACCGACACCACGGTCCCCTCGGTCTCCCGGCGGCGGCGGGCGTAGGATCCCTTGACGAACTTGGCCCGCTGCCACAGGCGGCGCCCGGCCCTGACGTTGATGCCCGCGACGATCTCGCCCATCGAGTCGTCCTCGGGCTCGAGCTTCTCCGCGTCGATGCCCGTCACCTTGCACACGGAGCCGCTCTCGAAGGCCACCGTGACCTCGCGGACAGAGTACGAGACGGAGCCGACGGCGCCCGAAGCCGCCACCGCGTCCCCCTCGTGCAGGCCAGACACGGGCGCCAGCCTGCCGTGCGGCACGCCGAAGAGCCGAGCCCCCGTCGCCTGTCGCTCGAGATCGAGCGACTGCCGGACGTGCAGCACCTGCCCGATTTTTTCGGGCCCGCCCGGCCGCGACAGCTCCGAGGCCATCATGACCACGTCGCCCTCCGCGATGTCCCGGTCGATCACGCACATCGCGGCGTGCTGCTCGGGCCCGGCCTCGGTGTCGGCGTCGGCCGCGAGCACCGCTGCCTGCACGACTTCGGCGCTTTCTGTCAGAGAGGAGAGAGGCATGGGCACCTGCGCCCCATCGTCCAGCATCACCACCAGTGCATGGCTGGCGGGGGTCGTCCCAGGAGCAGCGTCATCGGTCTGCGCGAGCTCAGGCAACAGGAATTCGCGCTTCTCCTGTGACGGGCGAGCTCAAAGCCAGGTCATGCGAGGTCATGTCCCTGGTCGCTCTCACCTGAGCCTCGGCCCACGGGTCTCCCACCTGCTCGACGGTCGCAAGGCCTGATTGGGTCTCCACGAGGTCGCCGGCGAGGAGGCGGCGCGCGCCCGCGCCGCTTTGTCCGCCCGAGGCGGCTGCCATGCGACTCGTTCCCCGCAATTAAGGGCGAGATGAGTGGGATGGACCGCCTCTCCCGGACCAAGCGGCGACTGTGGCTCAGGAAGCGCGGGCCGGCCGCGAGGCCGAGCGGCAGAGCCGCCGAGCAGGTGTTGGCTGGCGCCGCGCCCACCTCGTCACACTCCTCTTCGTCTGCCCCCGAAAGGCGGGCAGCCGCCCGACTCCAACCAACGCTGGCCGCAAGGTCTGCTCACGATTCGAGGGGGGGAGGTGCCTCAGCTGCCCATGACACGGGCGCCCCGTCAGCATCCGAGGGCCATCGCGCCGGCAAGCCCCGGAAGCGCTCGCGCTCCAGCTCCAAGCGTCATGCAGGGGTGTTCAGGCCGGGCTTCCTAGAGTCGTGCGGCGCAGACTCGGCGCTCCCGGGCCTGTACGCCCAGGCCAAGCCATTCAGCCACCTCTTCGTTGAAGGCGTGATTGACGACGGACTGCTCCGCCAAGCCAAGGACGAGCTCCTCGCCGGCGAGTGGTACCGCAAGCGCGTCGACCTGTATGACTTCCTGCAGACCGACCACCTGCGCCGGGCGGAGCCGGCCAGTGCACTGCTCAAGCTCAACCAGGCCTTTTACTCGCCTCCCTTTCGCCGGTGGATCGAGGTGAGCGGCCTGGCGGATTTCCCGACGCCGTGGGCCGCCCCGCCCGCGCCGTATCCGACATTCCGGACGGCACATCACCCCCTAGTGCATCTTGGCCCCGCCTCCGTGCCCCGCAGTCCATCACGGGCGTGCGCACCCTGGCCGAGCCCGTTGACACTTCGGCGGCCAAATACGGCAAGGGGGGGCACCTCCTCTGCCACGACGACGACCTCAGCGGCCGCGTGATCGCCTTCATCCTGTACCTCGTCCCCGAGGACTGGGCGCCAGAGGTGAGCCAGGCTTCCGCCGTTGCGACGCTTTGTTCCCGATCGGGTATGATGAGATTATATTTCTCAACTTCCGGACCCCCCGCCTCGTGCGGGATGTGGCGGCATACTTCAAAGTTCTCTGACCCTACCTCGGGCTCGCTGTGGCGCGCGGCTGGCACTCCCGCCAGCCTGCTGCGCGCCGTGCGTGCTGGCCGTCGGCTGCCCTCGACCCGCCGCCCGCGGCCGTCCCGCCAGCACCCCCTGCTCTCCACCGCCCCATGTCCCGCCGCAGGATGGCGGCGCTCTTGACCTCTTCGACTCGGACCCCAAGACAGGGTTCCCGACGGCCGTCGCAAAGTCCCTCGCCCCCCGGTGGAACTCCCTGGCCTTCTTCACCGTCACGCCCGGATCCTTCCACCAGGTTGCCGAGGTCCTGTCCGCCAGCAAGGGCTCCCGCCTGTCCATCAGTGGATGGTTCCACGGCAAGGCCCCGCCCAGGCCGACCCCGCTCCCGCTCCCCGCGCCCCGCTTCTCGCGGCCCCGTCCCATGACCCGCCGGGGTCCGCCCAAGCCCAAGCCGAGCGCCAAGCGCCGTGCCAAGCGCGAGGAGGAGGACGAAGAGGAGGAGGACGAGTTCGTCCTCGACCTCGAGGCCCTCGGCAGGTGGGTCCACCCCCGCTGGCTCGCCCACGCCGTCTCGGGCACCCAGATGTCCAGCCACTTTGCGTCCAACGGCTCCATCGAGCTGGTCCCCTTCCTCAGGGAGGACGCCTACGCGGCCGCCCTCAAGGCCATGCGGGTCCAGCAATGGGTGGCAGCCGGCCCCCCCCACGTCCGGCAGTACCGCGTCGCCGCGGCGTGCCACTGCGAGGGCGGCGGCGGGCCCGGCGCCATCCCCGACGAGGCCCCCATGGCTGCCGCCGCCCCCGCGGCCGCCATGGTCGAGCCGCTTCAGGTCACTGAGCCCGAGACCGGCGGCGCAGCCCCGGGCACCACCACCAGCGGCTACCGTCGCCACAACGGCACGAACGGGGGCCCCGGCGACGCCTGGCGGTCCCAGAGCGCGGCTGTCCCCGACGCCGCCGTGCAGCTCTGGCAGGCCATGCGCAGCCCCGCCATGGCGTTCCTCCTCCACGCCATCACGGGCGCCGGCACGGTGCAGGAGTGGGCGGTGGAAGCGAGGGCCCTCGGGCCCGGGTCCTACACCCTCGTCAGCGACCCTGAGCTTCGGCGACACAGGCACAAGTCCGGCGGCTCGCCCGACTCGAGCGGCACGTCACCGACGTCGGACGACGACGACGGGGACGAGGACGGCGAGGAGGATGGCGAGGAGGACGGCGACGGCGAGGAGACGCCCGGCGGCAAGCGCCCCAGGGGCGCGCCAGAGGAAGAGGCGGCCGCGCAGCCCGAGGGCAGCGACGGCGCCGAGGACGACAAGGACGACGGTGCCGCCGCGGACGAGGAGGACGCCGTCCGCATCGAGGCGTGCCTGTGCCTCCTCGACCCCTTTGCAGGGGAGGCCAAGCCGGGCGTCGCCTGGCCCGAGTCGGCGGGCGGCTACACCGTCCTCCTCACCGCCGACGAGGAGCTCTGCACCGTCGAGCCCAGGGCCAACGCCCTGTCCGTTCTCGGCCTCCCGGACGGCGCAACCTCGTTTGTCAAGTACGTGACAGCGGACGCCCCGGGGACGCGCTTCGACGTGGTGATTCGGGCAAAGATGGGCTGACGGCGCAGCCCTCGAGGGTGCGCCCTCGGCACGCGCGCGCCCATTGGCGCGCCGTCTTGTGTGATTGACGTGGCTTCCCCGCTCCGTGTGGCCAAAGAGAAACGACTGACGGCACACTGGCCCAGGGAACACGCCTCCGCTCGCTACGGGGACCTGTCACTCGGCAAGCACCTTGGACCGCTTCGCACCGCCCTCTCCGTCCTCGACCGCCTCGTCCTCGCGCTCTCGCTTACCGCTGGCTGCCGCAGACCCGTCGCCCGCCTCCCCGTCCTCCCCCTCGACCTCGCCCTTCCCGTCCTCCCCCTCGACCTCGCCCTCCCCGCCCTCGGCCTCCTCATCATCATCATCGGCGACGCCTGAGTTGTGGGTGTGAGCGTTGAGGACGGCAGTGTAGCCGCCCATTGTCATGCCGTCGTATACGCCGAACGTCCCCGGCCGGGATGAGGCCGGGGCGGCGGAGGAGGCCGCAGCGGCTGAGGCGGCTGGCAAGCCCGCTCCGTACTGCCCTCCGCTCTCGGGTCCGGCCGCAGCGAGCGGCGCTGCCGCAGGCCCTGCCCCCATTTCGCCGCCGGGGTGCCCGTGCGCCGAGGCCGCCCCGCCGTCAGTCCAGCCGGCGGCGTGGTCCGCGGAGGCGTCGGGAGCGGCCTCCGGCTCGGCAAGGCCGCGCTTCGCCAGCAGCATCGCCCGCTCCTCCTCCTCCGTCGCCCAAACCTCCCCGTTGGGCTCGAGAGCCAGGAGCTCAAGGCGGCTGCGCTTCTTGCCGACCCCGCCCCCGCGGGCGAGCCAGGCCTCCTCGGCCTCCTCCTCCGACCACGCCCCGAGCTCCCGCAGGCGCCCCCGCTCCCGGCACATCTGAATGTCCGCCAGGTTCTGCCCGTACTTGCTGCCGAAGATGTTGGTGTACCCGCCGGGGCCCGAGGCGCAGCCCAGGCAGCCCGTCGTGTTCCCCACGATGACGCGCCCCGTCGAGGCCAGCTTCTGCCTCGGCACACGGCAGATGGACGTGGTCCCGAAGTTAAAGTTCTTGGGGTTGATCACGTACGTTGAGCAAAGGCGCTCGTACCCCGGCTTCTTCCACTTGGCGATCAGGGGTGCGTCGACCAGCTTGTGCTTGACGAACCAGTCGTACAGGCGCCGGTCAATGCGCTTGTACCGGCTGTACATGTCCCACACGTACCGCCTGCGGGGACACAAGGGGAGCGAGACTAGCGGACGTTTGGCGCGGCCAAGGCGCTTGCCCCGGCGATTCAGCGCCCAACGGCGCGACCCCAGTGCGCAAGCATGCGCATACTTTGATGAGCCAGCCCCTGGGTGTTCTGCCGGCTGCTCACGAGCGCTGGTTGCTCAGCTGGTGGACCGGCCACATCGTCTCCGCTTTCCGCTTGCCCAGGTGCGACTCAGCGAGGACTGCGACAGCAAAGGACACCTACGTGCAGTCAACCGGGCTGGCTGGTACGCCACCCGTATCCCGGGGTTCACCGCGGAGCGAACGCCAGCATTCTCACCTTCTCTTCCCTCCGCATCCAGGGCCAGGATGACCTTCTCAACCTCCTCCCAGCCCTTGGGTGGCTTTGTCTTGCGCCACGGGAGGGCCATTCTGGGCCGCGAGGAGTGTCCCTGCGCCGAACACGCCAAGGCGCACCGCCCGCCGTGCTCTGCATCCGCGCGGCTGGTCATGCCACGGTGCACGCATTCTGGCCTCAAACACACGGCACGGGGCACGGTGCATGAGCGCGCAGCATTGGCGCGTGGGGCGTGCCGCACAGGCGCTAGCCGGAGAAAGTTGTGCTATCATCCATCACTCTCGTCGCAGATTCTCGGGTCGAGCGGCTGGTCAGGGCCGAGGAGCCCCGTGCGGGACCAGCTACCCCACGCTGAAGGTCGTGGCATCGGTCGTGCGGACCATCACCGTGCCAATCGCCCACACCAGGGTCAGCGCGCAGGCTCCGAGGGCGAGCACGACCGCGAGCGCGGCGCGGCGCGCACAGCCCCCCGTGAGGGCGCTCCGCGGCGCCGTGACCATCTGCACCGCGGGCTGCGCGAGCGAAGCGAGTGACACGACCGCCGCCACCACTGCCAGCGGCCCACGAGAGACCGCGGCCACCCCGACCGCGAGGGATGCATGAAGGAGGACAGAAACCGCCGACGCGGCCAGCCCGGGGAGCCACGTGCTGGCTGCCACCACCGCGAGAGGGGCCGCCAGCGCCACGCCAATGACCCCGGCGATGAAGCCGCCGAGGCCGAGGAAGCAGCCGGGACATCCCGTGATGGAGAGTGTTGTGCACGACGCGCAGAACACGAGGAGGTTCATCCTGCGGGCTGTCACCGGCTCCTGGGGGCAGCAGGGCGAGCCGGAGGCCGTGGGGGGGGCGTTGGGCGGAGTGGGCGACTCCGGGGCCTTGGGGGCGGCCGCCGCCGCAGCTGGGGCGGCAGGGTCGGCCAAAGCCGCGTCTGGAGCCTCTCGGAATGATGCCGCGATGGCTATGAGGCCGAGGCACGCCGCTGGCACGCCGACACACTCCGAGACGGCGATGGCAGAGGGTGACACCTGGGGGATGAGAGCGACGAGGAGGAGGCCCCCGGCGACGCCGACGCACCCGCCGACGCGGCCCGCAGCGCCTGCCGCGTGCGGCCCCGCCGAGAGCACCATGGCAGCGGCGGCGGGGCAGAGCACCATGGCCGCCGAGGCGAGGGCCATCACGGATGAGGCGCTGCCGGTGACGGCGACGTCGATGCCCGGCCCGTCCGACCGCATCCACACCCCCATGTCCGCGACCAGTCCCGCGATAACCCACAGGGCCGCGGCGACGACGGCCGGGATGAGCGCGAGCGGGGCGACAGCCATGACGAGCCCTCGCGCCGCGAGGCCGATACGGTCGTCCGGCCCGGGCAGCTCCAGGACGGCGACGCGCATCGAGCACCCGGATGCAAGCTCGGCAGGGCTGGCGCGAGCCGCGCGACGGAAGACCAGAGCGACGAGCGCAGCCAGGGTGCAAAGGTTTGCGGCAGCAGCAATCGCCAGCGCCGGGCCGAACTGCCAGTCGGACTGCTTGAACTGCCCAGTTGCCCACAGAAAAGCGAACTCCGTGACAGCCTCGACGATCGGGGTGAGGACCTCGGCGCAGCTGGCTGTTGCGTTTACGGCCGCCGGGCCGGTGACCACGATGTACCCATTCGTTGACGAGTTGGTGGCAAACCCACGGTTTGCGCACGAGCCGGGCTCGATGCGCATCTCGGCTCGGGACCCGGACGCGATCGCGGCCACCCATGGCCCGGGTGACAAGATCGCGATGCTCAGCGCGCCTCCAGCTGCCACCATGGCGATCAGCAGCAGCGCAACGGGCGAGATTGCCAGGAACCGAAATGCCGTAACGATCTGCTGGCATGCAGGGGCCGACGGCCTCGCGGCAGCGGTTGACTTCAACGGCGCATCGACCCCGCTGTGCTCGTCCGCGAGCAGCCGGACGTGGGCATCGCCGGACTCCAGGTCGTCTTCAAAAGATTTGCCGCTCGCTTGGGCACCTGTGGGGGCCAAGACGGGGCAGCAAACTGTGCTCGGCGCATTGCCTGAGGAACTTTCGGCGACAACTGAGCTCCGCAACCGGCCACGGAGGCAGATCCGCGGGTCCAGCGGCCAGCCAGCGCCCCCTCACGTGTGTCCATCAGGCGCTGGGTGGTGCTCTCCCGTGCAGGCGTTCCGCCGACAGGCCACGAGTGCGGTGGTGACGGGCGGAGCGGCGCCAGGTGCAACTGCTCTGCCGCCATGCAGAGGGGTCCACCACCGGAGGCCCGGGGCTCAGGCCTGCCTGCGATGGTTCTGCCCCTGCTGCCGTGCCAGGGCCGATGCCGCCACTCAGTGAGGCTGATTGTTTAAGGTGGCCCTGGAATGATGTTCGCTGCCAATGCGCACGCGCCGGGACTGATGGAATGTGTATCGCATGCCAGTGCACGAGCGGCTGGCCGATGAGCTTCGCGTGGAGCCGACAGGAGGGGGCGCACGCATGCTCTGCACCCAAGCCCGACGTGCCGGGTAGTCCCCATTTTCGCGCGACCGGGACACGTGCGGCTCCAGCCATGCCTACCAAGCTGCGCATGGCAAGGTTTGGGTGCAAGCGCAGGCCCTTTTACCGCATCGTGGCCACCGACTCACGCAAGGCGAGGAACGGGCAGCCGATCGAGTACGTGAGCCCCACGTTGCGACGTAGGCTGGCCGCCGAGCCCAGCCTTGGCCGATACGCATTGTCTTTGCTAGTTCGTCGGCAGCCATGAGCCGTCGAGGCGGCACGGAGGCGCGGGGTGCTCGCAACCTTGGCCGACCTCTCGTCGTCGCTGGCCCTCACCTCCGCAGGTCGGAACCTACGACCCCATGCCGCGCCAGTCCGACGGGTTCAAGGAGCTCCGGCTCAAGGTGGACCGTGTGAAGTACTGGCTCAGCACAGGGGCGCAGCCGTCGGACACCGTGGCCAAGCTTTTGTGGCGCGCCGGCCTGGCGCCGCCCCCGCCCATCCCCTTTACCACCAAGAGGCACATCAAGAAGTCTGAGCGCGAGTACCACACGGGATCTTCGTCTGCGTGGGCTGTTGGGGGCGCCGCGCGCATCCTCGCGATGGGCTCCCCGGCGCTTGGCCTTAGCGGGCCCGGAGCCTCCCGCACCGGCGTCGTCGGGAGGGCTTTCGACTGTGTTTCTGCCGCCGGGGTTGTGCGCCGGCCCCAGTCGGGCCGCGCGTGACTGGCGCGCGCTCGGCGTGTGACCTGCTTTGCCCTTCCTGAACGCCGCTCGCTCCCGACCCCCGCGCGGCCCGGCGCCACTGGCAAGGGTGTGAGCTCAGCCGCAGCGCCACTCGTTTGGCCCGGAGCACCGCAGGCCGCGCGTCGGTGATGCACGAGCCCACAGCCCGCCCGCGCTGCCGGGCGACCAAGCCGCCGCGCGTGAGGGTGCGTGTGCCGCGCGTGGAGCAGGGGCGACGCTCATGCTACGCACCCGTTGCGGCAGGCCGGGCGCTGCCCGCAGATTCACCAGATTCTTCGGCACTGCTCGCGGGCCTGGCACGGAGAGCATCGCTCGCGCGGGGCACACCGCCCGTGCCGACACGTACGGGGGGACGAGGCCGGCGCGTCCCCAGCCACCGCAGGCCTCGGTCCGGGGCACGCCCTGCTCGGCGCCTAGCCCCCGTGTCCTCGTCGTGAGAGGCGGCGGGGCAGCCGCGAGACGGCCAGGCAGCCTCACCGTGCCCCCGAGCTCTGCCCCCGAGCTCTGCCCCCGAGCTCTGCCCCCAAGCTCCGCCCGGGGCGGCGGCCCTGCTCCGTCCGACGGGTGGCGTCGCCGCGTCGTGCCCCTCTCCGATCCGGCGCGGCCTCATAGCTCTTCCGAGGGCGGCCGCTCCAGCCAAACCGGCGTGGCCTCATAGCTCGTCCGAGGGCGGCCGCTCCAGCCGGACCGGCGGCCCCATCACGCGGGCGGCAAATGCCCGCGTCATGGCGAGGTAGGAGAAGGGCCCCGTCTCGCCAAAGTCCTGCGAGACCCTGCTGCCCGCGTTGCCCAGGGCCTCGCGCATGGAGCCCTCGATCCCCTGCCCCCGCTCCACGGTGTGCGGCACGCTCGACTCGATGTTCGTCCCCTCCCCGAACTCGTTGTAGCTGGTGATGGACACCACGGCGCAGGGCCCGCCGGACGCGGCGATGGCCGCGCGCCACATGCTCTCATAGTAGGCGCCGCCAGCGCGCAGCCGGAGCACGCGCCCGTTCCAGGGCCGGATCCGCCGGTCATCGTACCCGGGAGCGACGCTTGGGACGAAAACAAGACCGTTCGCCGTCATCTCGCGCGTCGCCGTCGCCCAGTTGGCCGTTGTGGAGCCGAAGGAGAATCCGTTCGTCGCAAAGTACGGGTAGCCGCCGTCGAAGCCGCCCTGCGCCAGCTGCGACACCTGCCGGTGCTCAAGAACGAGCCCAAGAAAGACGCCCTTCCCGGCCAGGGCGCCCGGCGCCACGAGGACGGACGCCCAGTCGGTCGGCGACACGTGGTACGAGTCGTAAACGAAGAACACGGGCTCGCCCCCCTCGGACTGGGGCACCGCCACCGACGCGGCACAGCCGGCCGGCGACCGGTCGGCGAGCGCTGCCTTGGTGGAGCGGAAAACGGCGGGGTGGCTCCCGTAGCGCTCGCGGATGTAAGCCACGTCTTCTGCAACCGTTTCTGCGGTCCTGCCCTCGTAGGGCTCGAGGTGGAACGCGACGGACATACCTTGCTTGGCGGCCGCCTCCAACACCGCAGGGACGGCCGCATCCGTGGACACGCCCTGGGTGTCGTGGGTGCCGGGCACGTCTGGCCGGCCCCACCACGAGATGACGGCCACGCCGATGCCCGCGGAGCGCATCTCCTCCATCTGTGAGCTAAGGACCTTGGGGTCGTCCGAGCGGTACAGGCCACGGCGCGGCCAGAATGGCGCATGGATCTCGTGCGGGGGCGCAAACCGCTTGCCCACGGCGTCCTTGTACTTCTCGTTCTCGGCGTCAGTCCAGTGCGGCAGGACCTCGTGGTCCCAGTGCGAGTAGTTAGTCGAGGCGTCCCCGTACCACAAGTACATGAACGCCATCACGCGCCGGGAGTCCGACGCAGCAGCCGCGTCTGGGTCAGTCTCCGCGGCAACGCCGCCAATGCCGGCAACCGCCAGCGCGGCCGCCGCAACTCCGGCGAAATACCACGCTTCGCGCATTGGGCCGACAGGTGCGACGGGCGCCGAGTCTCCGGGCACGGAGTACGGGGGCATCGCGTGCCTTGCTTGCTCTGCCGGCAAGTCACGGCGCCTGTTTGCATGAATTGCGCCCTCCCGCCGGCAGTCACTCGTTGGTTGCCCTGAGCAGCCCACTTTGCCGTCCCCAGGCTCGCCTTTGGCACGCAAGGCGTGCGCCCCACGGTGCCAGAGCGGTGACGGGTGTTCCCTGACGACGACCAGTCCCAGACATTGAAGCGGGTTCAACAACGCCCCGCCATGGCAACGACGGACTCCTTCATGTACCAGCCCGGGGAGGACCCCCAGCGGACCGTGTACCGCGTGATGTTCTGGCTGGGCATCATGCTGAACACGGTGCTGTTCCTGTGGTCGGTGGCGGCGTCCTACTTTGATTTTCAGTCGTCCTGGACACCGTACCCGCTCGCTGCTCTCGGGTTCCTGACCATCATGAACATCGGGTTCTACGGTGACTTTGCGATGAACCGGGCGCTGAAGGCGGACACCTACCGCTTCCTGGTGCTCCAGTACTTCCTTTCGGGCACCACCCTCATCGTCTCGTCGTTCGCGTTCATTCAGATCGACCAGGTGAGCCCGCCCGCCCCGGCCTGCTGCCTTCGTCCTCCTCGCGGGTGCCCTCGACCCTGCGTGGCGCCTGCCGCTGCTCCCGTGGGGGGGGCGTTGCCGCGCCCGAGCAGTTTTCCCGCACCTTGGGCCAGATTGTTGAAGCAGCGATCGCCGCGCTCCGAGACGCCTCCCAGGGCCGCGATCCGCCGGCCCTCGGCCGTGCCCCTGAAGCATGCATCCGTGGACTCACCACCCCCGCCCGTCCCGCGCCACTTCCGCAGGGAACCGCGTACATCGCGGACAACTGGCCAGTTATGTCGCAGCAAGTGATCCCTTTCACGACCCAGCTCAACCAGCAGCGCCTCTTCCAGACCCTCCAGAACGGCCTGTCTTGGGTCGGGTGGTTTTCCGCCCTGGTTGCCATCCCCCAGATGCAGCGGGCGTTCGAGCTCCTCGACCACAAGCACGCCCGGTTCGCGCTCAACCCCTTCCGCGTCCTCCTCCCCCAGCTCGTGTTCATCTTCGTCCTGGCCGCCATCACCGTGGTCGCCGGGGCGCAGGCGTCCGTCGTGTCGACGTTCGGGCACTCGGGCGACGACTCGGCCGTGATTTTCACAATCGTTGTGGGCGTCTTCTTCATGATCGCCATCCCCGTCGCCCTCGTCGCGGCATGGGTCCTCGGCACGCACCACACCACTTACACCATCGTGTGGATCCTCTTCGCGGTCCTGTCCATCCTGGCCGTGTTCGGCGGCTCCATCGTCTCGGCCCAGTCGGCCGATGTCGACGACTTCACCATCCCCCGCTGGGACTTCGTCCGCATGTTCGTCCCCGCCCACTACCAGACCCGGGCCGTGCAGGTGTACGTTCGCGACGCCCAGACCCTCCTCCGCGCCACCGGCCTCGGCGGAGTGATGCTCTTCTTGTATGGCTTCATCCTCACCGTGACCTCCATGCACTCGGCGTTCCTCATCGCCGCGCTCGCCCCCTCGGTCAGCGCGGGGCCCGACGCCATCCACCACGCCACCGCCTCCCTCCGCGGCGGCCTCCCGGACCCGGAGACCAGCTCCGCCGTCGCCTCAGGCTACTATGGCACCCTGGGCGGCGGCGAGGAGGGCGGGCCTGGCGCCAAGCCCAAGGCCTCGGCCCCCGAGGACGAGGGTCTCGAGGACATCCAGATCGTCGACAGCGACGAGGACGAGGAGTCCGGGCCCTCGGGACGCACCAGCAAGCGCCCCGGGGAGGGCGGCTACCAGGCGAGCCCGGCGGCCGCCCCCCGCGCCGGAGGCATGGCCCGCGGCAAGTCCAGCACCGGCGTGGAGCTCAGCAAGCCCAAGGCCAGCGAGGCCGCCTCGCTCAGCCCCCGCAGGGGCGGCGGCGGCGGCTACGGCACCGCCTCCTCCGCGGCGGACGAGTACTCCATGGACGCGGACTCCCCCCCCAAGGCCTACACCATGCCCTCCTGGGGCGAGTACACCCAGGTCTCGGCAAACCTGCTCCGCCGCGAGCTCGGCTCCCGCCGGCTCTGTCTCGTCGGCGTCGCCGTGTACGTCGTCGTCGGCCTCGGCCTCCTCATCGCCGGCGTCTCGGGCCTCGGCGTCGCCTCCCGCTGCGGCGCCCTCGCCCGCGGCGGCGGCCACGTCTCCTCCTACTCGGTCCGCGTCGACGCCACCTACGACATGGTCATCGGGCTCACCAACACCTTCCCCAGCGGCCGCGTCCGCGTCGAGTCCTACGACGCCGACGCCGCCCAGTCCGGCACATTCAACATCAGCCTCCGCACCTTCTCCCTCGACGCCTCCCACGTCTACTCCGCCGCCCGCCTCGCCTCGTCCGTGAGCTACTTCTTCGACACCGACCCCTTCGCGGACGCCTTCTCTTCCAACATGAGCATCGGCATGAGCCCCCTCGTCGGCCTCGACGACTCCCTCGCCGCCTGTGACGCGGCAGAGCTCGTGGTCTACTTCCCCATGGCCAAGATCTCCCTCGGGACCGCCGAGCAGCTGCGTGACGGTGTCTCCGCGCCCCAGCTCCTCCGCTCCGCCGCCGACCGCTCCGCCGCCGCGGTCGCCGGCGTCAGCGTGGACGCCGTCCGCCAGACCTACGTCGAGGCGCCCCGCTTCGACATCTTCGCGTCCTCCGCCGCCACCCGGGCCGGCCTCGCCCAGGACCAGCCCCCGTCCGACTCGCCCGCCGCTGCCCGGCACTACGCGCGCGAGATCCGCCGCGTCGAGGCCGTACGCTCCCGTGCCGCCGCCGAGCCGGACGCCGCCCTGGAGGAGCACCTCCGCCGCATCGAGGACCCCACGGCGATGTCCATCATCCCCGCGCACATCGCCATCCGCAGCCGCATGGCCTCGGGCTACGCCCCGGGCGGCGCCGCGGACCGCCTCGGCATGGGCGCCCCGCTCCGCATCGGCCCGGCGTCCGACCCGCGCAGCGGGCTCTACTTCTCCGCCCGCGACCTGTGGGAGCAGGAGGCCGCCGCAGCCTCCGAGGCCCGCGCGGCAGAGCTCACCGCGGACATCCGGTCCCGTCACGGCAGCCACCCCTGCCTCCGCAGGCCAATGACCGCCGCCGACGCCCGCTCCTGGCTCACCCTCCTCGACTCTCGGGCCGAGGCCAGGGCCACCGTGAATGCTAAGGCGCCGGACACCCCCGAGCGAGCCGCTGCGGCGGCCACGCTGGCCGCCGTGTCGGCGGAGCACGACGCGGCAGTGGTCCGGCTTGAGCCCGTGACGCACGCAAACAGCGCTTCCTTGTCCATCACCACCACGGGCGCCTACGTGGACCTGCAGTCGAGCCTGCTATTCCAGCCCCCCCTCCTCTCTTCCCTCAGCATCAAGACGGACACCGCGCCCATCGTAGCCTTTGGCTCCCTCGCCGTGCCCGTCCCCGGCGACCCCGCGGTCACTAGCGACGACACCCCCTCGATCAAGATCCGCTCCAACACGGGCGACGTCAACGCCACCACCATGGTGGGCCCCGGCGTGGACATCGAGACGGAGGGCGACATCTTCACCGAGGGCGTCGTGTCGGCCAAGGTTGTCATCTCCACCACCGTGGAGCTCAACGGCATGGGCACGATGCGCCTCAAGGCCAAGAAGGACGGCATGCTCACTGTGACGCAGGGCCTCGGCGGCTACGACGCGGACTTCTCCACCGACAAGGGCATGCTCCTCGTCACCAACTGCGCGGGCGCCGTGGGGACGACGATCAACTTCGAGAGCTCGGCGGGAGGCGACATCTGGTTCACGACGATGATCCTCGCCGGCGGCAACGTGACCCGCATCCGCCTCGTGGGCGGGGCGCTCCACGCCAACGTCATCTACAGCAACCTGGTGCTCATCGACGCCTCCGAGGGCGGCAGCACCAACGTTCTCGAGGCCTTCCTCGGCATCGAGACGCTCCGCACCGGCGTAATGCCGGCCCTCAAAGGCAACTACAGCATGCCTGGCATGTCCTCGTTCAACCCCAAGGGCTCCATCTCCATCACCGGCATCGGCGGCGCCCCGGCGGCGGGCCCCGACGCCCCCGCCTTCGCGTCCAACCTCAAGGTGGACATGGAGACCACGACGGACCCCATCACGGTGCAGGTGAACGGCGGCGGCTTCAACGGGCCCTACGTCGTCGACACCGCCCACGGGCAGTCGACCGTGGAGATCATCGGGGTGGAGAGCCCCAACACGGGGATTCTGGGAGCCGTGTCCAAAACCAGCCCCTCGTTCGGCCACGTCATCCTCAGGTCGGACTACGGGGACATCGACCTGGCCCAGCTGGTCAACAGCATCCCGGACCTCAGCAGCCTAGGCATCGTCATTTGATGCAGAGCTCCTTGGTCTCGGGAGGGGTTTGCTGCGCCGGCCGCGCTTGCTGCTTTCTCATGTTCTCGTGGCGACGCCCAAGCCTCGCCTCGCGCACCCCCCCCCGCCTTCCTGCCCCCCACGCTGGCATTCCCCTGCCATCCGCGGGTTCCGTCGATGTATTCGAGTGTGCGTGGGTTCGAGTGCGTTCGTTTCAGAGTGCCACCTGGTGCTGCCAGGGCTCCGCGCCCGCACCGCACTCCCACGGCAGGCCGCTGCGAGGCCGATCATAAGTTTGAGCAGCCGCACTGCACAACAATTCAAACGCCGCAGGAGCGCCCGCTCCCCCGACCCAGCGCTCACACTTGCTCTCGCTGGGCCTCGGCGCGTTTTGTCTGACCTGCGGCGAACACTACCAGCCCAAACTTCCCCACGCTGACAGCCGAAATATTCCGATGACAGGAGCTCCGCGACGCTGACCTGCTGCCCCCAGTGCGCGATCTCGGGGCTCGGGGAAAATGCGCTTAAGCTTTGCTTGAGCAGGCCCACGAATCTTGGTGCCAGCTTAGGTCAGTCAGAGCCTGCAGTGATTCCAACGATTGCTGCACGGCTGGCTGCCCGGGCTCGTCCGCTCCGTGACAGGGATGATCGAGGGGTGGCAGCGGGGCGTGGCACTCGGCCACCAGATCCCTCTGACCCGGAGCTGGCGTGGGTTTCCCGCCTGACAGGGTTGGTCATGAACTGCTCCGCACCCGCACCCGCCGCCGCCGCCGTCATGGGCGACCGGCCTCCGCGCGACAACCGAGCTCGTGGGGGCGACGGCAAGGCAAGAGTCCTGACACCCGCGCTGTGAGCACTTTGGACGGTGAATCCGGAGCCACGCCTTGTGTGGTTGGTGGGAGACGGCACGCTGGCGCTCTGACTCGTCAGCACGGCCCAGGCCTCGCCCCAGAGGGATGGGCTCGCTCGGCGAGGAGGTACTGCTGGTCTGTCGCTCAGTGGCCTGGGCAGTGTCGGGGACTTGCTGTCCTTGATGTATCCTGCAAATGACGGCCGCGGCACCCGGCCGGTGCTCACGCTGAGCCTATGCACCTGCTTGCCTGCCAGCCCACTCTTGACCGAGGATGGAAGCAACGCTCGGCTGCCATGACTGCTCGCCGGGCGCTTCAAGTCTCTCGGGGGGGCGGCTGGGGGAGAAGCTGGTGAGCCGCTCGATCTCAACTTTGCCGCGACTCGAGCCAACCAGAGCGGTGACTCCTGCACCCCGGGCATGGCCGATGGACCAGACGTAGACCGCTTTTCGCGTCCAGGCTCGGGCGCCGTGGGGGAAGATGATGCGCCTTCCGGCTGTGGCGTGCGACCTCGACACTGGTCGATGGTCTGATGCCGCGTCAAGCCGATCGCCAAGGCCATGACGACGTAGCCCGCGTTCGTGCCGATCAGCACCCATGTTACCAGCTGGGCGATCGCGGACGACGACGACTCGACCGCTTGCTCCGAAGCGACCCCCATTCCGAGCCCCCCGAGCAGCGTGATGAAAGCGCAGACCAGCCCAGACAACTCCAGGCAGTTGAGAAGCTGACCTGAATACGGATGAACCAGAGCCTGCACGATGCCGAAGCCGAAAAGCAGTAGCAGTGCCGCGTAGACTTGTGTGGCGACCCCGAAAGGCGCCATGAACACTGCAATGGCGGCAACCAGCACCTTCCGGAGCATGACGACGCACTCCCAAAAGAGCGCGTGCTCCTCGAAACCTTTGGTCAGGAACCCGTACCTGATATTGTCGCCCTCGCGCTTGAACAGCAGCCAGGTGCGAGAGGCCGTGGCTCCCGTGGCTGCCGCGGGCCGTGCGACCTGCCTGCCATACCCTGAGACTGGTGCCGGCCTTGCTCCGCCTCCCAAGGGGTTTCCACCGAACGAGCCGAACACTGTTCTGCCAGTGGACTGCAGCGGAAGGCGTGACATGGCCACAAACGCCACCAGCGGGATGCCCAGCGAGAATATGGCCAGCCCTGGGTACCCGACCAGCTGCATCCCGAGCCAAGTCCCCGGGTCGTTGCAGCACACCGAGGGGTCGGCAAGCAGCCTCTTGTGGCGCTGCCACTGGTCTGTGCAGGTGTCGACAAAGTCACGGCCAAGCGGCTGCGACGGCCGAAGCGTGCCTGGCGGCAACGGAGCCGTTTGGCCCTCGGCAAGCACGTCGACGCAAGTGAGCAGGCGAAGGCTCGACTTGGTGATTGACATGTGCGCTGCGAAGAGGAGCACCGTAATCGTCACCTGCAGGCTCGTCCAGACGCTCAGCCGGGCAGTCAGAATTCCCGACGTTCTGCGAGCCCCGTTGCGGCTGTTTTGCGTATGGAAACCCAAGCGGGATCTGGGGCGGTCCAGATGAGGTCGTCTGGCCTGCTTCCCTGAGACCCCAGCCACAGCAGCCTGCGCCATGACGGCGGCGGTGACGACTGCTCCAAGCGATGATTTGGGGTCCCCCGTGTTCTTACTCCGGCTGATGGTGGCAAGCTCGCTTCTTCTGAGCCTTGTCACAAGCGCAGCGGCCTCTACGAGAGTAGTTTGGGTTCTGGGACTCCGTTCACCTTTGATGCAGCAGCCGCAGTGTTCCAATGCGCACCTGGCCGCTGGCACAACGACGAGCCAGAAGATGGCGGCCAGGACGAGAAGCAGTACCGGCGACAGGATGATGAGCGTAGCATTCAAGAAGAACTGGGACTGGCCAGGAGAGATAGCCTCGGAGACCGATGGGGGCAGCAAGCAATCAATTGAAACCACCGCCAGAGCCGACGTCGAAGCATCCATCCCCTGAAACATGTACGAAACAGAAACAGGCCACTGGATGTCGAAGGCCGCGGCGATGGCGATGGTCTGAAAGTGACTGAAGGTGACCTTGATAGCTGGCACCGCGTTGGGCCGGCTTGCAAGCCTCACGCTTCCGTCGGGGGCGAGCTTCTGCCGCTTTAAGGCGTTGAAGACAAGAAGTGACGCCGCTACGCCGATGCCAAGCAGGATTCCCGCCGTCTGCAGGGACGCCACCCACGGCTCCGGGCATCGCGAGCAGCCAAGCGCTGACTTCGAAAATCCAGCCTCACAGCTCGCGCAGAGGACTCCAGCATACCCCGGAGCGCATGCCTCTTGCTGCAGGGGCTTCCCGAGTTGCTCTTGCGGGAGAGCTGGGCTCTGTGAGAAGCGTGTCAGCGTGCTGTTGAGAAGCGGGAGGGGAGGCACACTGTCGGCCACACCGAGCGCGATGGGGGCGTCACCGCTCGCACCTTGCAGTGGCTGTGAAGTGGCACTCAGGCTCCTGCGCAACGCGCGAGAATCCTCGCTCCCGGGAGCCTGTGACCGGGAGGGTGGCCGTCCCGAGCTGCTGCCACTGCCAGGCTCGGCTGAGGCCGGCTCCTGGGCGTCGCCCGGTTGGTCCAAAGAATAGCCCATGCAAGCCTGAGGGAAGGGACAGCGACGAAACCCAAGCTGTCCTGGGCTCCATGGCACTCTCCAGTAGCCCGGCAGCGCCGTCACGCGGTCACTTTCCGCGCCTCCACAGAAGGCTCCGCCTGGGCAGACTTCGCAAAGCCGCTCCTCGATTGTCGGCAGGTGCGTTGTGAGGTACCGAGTCACATCGCAAGTCTCAGGGATAGGCTCGGACCAAGCCGACCACGGTCCGAAGCCGGTTGGGTTCTGGGCTCGGATTCGCACCTGCAGCGGCACCTTGGAGAAAGCCAGGGTGCCGTAGCTATAAACGACGCGTTCGTCCCTGGTAACGATGCGCGTCATCTGGATGTCGTCGACAGCCTTGACCTCCGTGATGCCAGTCGAGGCCGAGCTATTGCCCTGCTGAGCCTGGGCTACCTTGGAGGTCAATGGCGAGTACGCCTGCGACGTCACCTCGAAAGATGTGATCGGAAGCGTGCCAGAAGAAGCGTTGTCGAGCCGAAACGCCCACCGCAGCCGAAGCTCTGATGAGACCCCGGCCGGCCGCCACGCAGATATGGACTCCGGAGTGTCTTGAACTGCCTGGCCGGCACCGGCGAAGGACAGCTGCGTAATTTCCGATCCGGAAGCGGACTGCTGACCACCTACGGTTGTGAGAACCACCTGAAGCCTTGAGAACACGCTGGGGTCGTTTGCAGCAATCTGGAGGAGCTCCAAGGGCTTGACCGGCATAGCGAAGGACACCGCCGAGTCCGACACGACGTCAACGGTGCTCAGATCCACGGCCATCGGGCCGATTGTGATGGATTGGACGTCGCTCAGGGCCCGACCCAGGTTCTTCCCAAGAATGGTCACCACTTCTCCCTCTGCCGCCAGGGACGGGGACACGCGCTCAATCGCCGGCCGCCCCAGGCCGGTGAAGATCGGCCCGCTCGTCGACGGCTGATTCCCGACTGTCATGGTCACCACGGCAGTCGCCCAGTCCGCCGTGATTGTGCCGTTGCACACCACCTGCGTGGAGCTGATCCATGCCATGCCCCGGCACGCTGCCCCACCGACGGACATGTTGAAAAGATCCGAAGGAGAGAGCCCAAGATTGCTACCTCGGATAGTGAACACCTCGTTGACATTGCCTTGGAACGTATAGCTCGGTGACAAGGAGTCAATCTGGGCCCGCTCAAAGTCAAGCATCAGCAGCTCATCGCTGCGGCGACCGCCGCGCGTGGTGACGACAAGCTGGTGTCGCTGTCCGACGCCGGGCGGAACGTTCACGGTCAGAGATGAGCTGCTCCAGCTCGTCACGTTGCTCAGGTACGGGCCGACATGCACCGACGCCACATCCGATGGCACGCGTCCAAACCATGACCCTGTGATCAGCAAGCCAGACATGCCCCGGGTGGGGACGATTCGAGGCTCCACCGCAGTCACCATTGGCTGGCCAACAACGCTCAGAATCACGCCCGGCAACGATGTCTGGCCGCTTGCCTCTGCGACGACGGAGGCTTCGATGGACTGCGCACCGAAAGAGGAAGTGTTCAGGCTACACTGAATCATGCTGTGGGTCCACAAACGCACGCTGCACCGAGCTGTCCGTCCAATCGTGACGGATGGCGCCCGGCCGGTCCCTGATCCAAAGCTCGAGCCCAGGACGCGCAATGAAACGAGAGACCGATTTGAAAGCAGGCTTGATGGCACAACCGACGTCACCCGAGGGGCGTCGTACGAGAAGAGCGCCCGCGCACCGCCTGATGCTGCCTGCGACGACGAGTTCCCGTTCCGGGCCGTGAGCACCACCACGGCCTGCCCCAGCCCCGCCCCCTGCGGAGTTGTCGCCGAGATCCGTGTCGGCGACACCCACGCG
>Ga0136560_1000239_pt1 | contig 25797 bp, 3 predicted proteins | sample AntRauMeHopE1497_FD_104925 | JGI IMG/M metagenome (GOLD analysis project Ga0136560, IMG submission 104925) | Saline lake microbial communities from Rauer Islands, Antarctica - Metagenome Hop E1 #497 | ecosystem: Environmental > Aquatic > Non-marine Saline and Alkaline > Saline | place... | reverse complement strand
CCGGGGTCCCGACCGGGGTCCCGACCGGGGTCCCGACCGGGCACTGCCAGCCAACCAAGCACGTTCGCTGCACGGCTGAGGGGCGGTTCCCATGCGGGGGATGACGCCAGCAGCTTCGAGGAGGCTGCAAGGCGAGCTGACATCGCTGCCGAGCGCATTCACGGCATGGTTACCATGCAGCTCAAGCGTGCGTCACTTGACGGCTGGGCCGCGTTTACAAGGGCCCGCCGGCGCACCCGCAACAACGCGAAGCGACTCATGGGCCTCCTCTTCCGCCAGGCGATCGGAGGCCCAGCCCAGGCATGGGGTGGCGACTCGGCCAAGACTGTGCTGGAGATGTGGAGGCGGTGGACAGCCTACCAGAAGAGCAAGCGGATGGGGTCGCCCGCTCCTGTGTTCGAGCGGTTCATGCCCCTGTGGGAGCAGGTGGTCCGGCGGGAGCGCGCGGAAGACGTTCGCCAGCGCGCGGCGAGGCTGCTGTCAGGCTCTTCGGTGCTTCGCCGCTGCATGGAGCGCTGGAAGCTGGCCAGGCAGCACACCGTCCAGCTCAAAAGCGGAGAGGACGAGCTCATCAGGCGATTCCGTCGCCAGCGGCTGGAGACGTTGTTCGGCTGGTGGCGGGTCATCACACGATTCAAGGACATCCTGGCCCGTCGCAAGGGCGCGGTGTTCGATGCCTGGCTGGCGTTTCGCGAAAAGTCCAGGCGACTTCGGCTCGCGAAGGAGGCCGTCGTTGCTGCAGTCGTGCGTCGGCAGCAGTGCCGAGTGCTCACGGCCTGGAGGGGTGCCGTTCCTGCCGCAGAAGCCGCGACTGGAATGTCAATGCGCGCGTGGCAGCGCAGCAGCTGCGCGCTCACAGAGCCGTGCGCGGCTCCGGATGCCAGCTGGACGTGGGCTGGAGTGACCGCGAGCCAGCTTGCCGCAGCTCCCCGCGGGGACGACGATGCAAAGACCATGGTCCGCCTCGCAGGTTCACAAGTCGGAGACGTCGTGGACGCCACTGCATGGTCCATTCCCGCCGGAGCAGGGGCATCGATGCTCGGCGCTCCGGAACCCATGCCAAGAACTGCCGCCCCAGGCCCGAGCAGCGTCGGCACGGCAGCATTCCTCGCGCTGCAGCCCGAGGGGTCGCTTTCCAGCGCGCTCCTGCCCGGGGGGAGGGCTGTGCTTTCCGGCGTTTCGGCAGCGCTCGAGTGGAGCGGCCACTCCGACGCCGCGCTTCTGGTCCGGGCGTGGAAATGCCTGGCCGAGATCGTGGCTGCCAGGCGCCATTGGAGACGCCTGCGCCTGATCTGTGCGCGCCAGCATGCGAGGCCGCTCCAGGTCTGGGCGTTCCGGTCCTGGGCAAGTCGGGCGCGCCTGGGTCGGCAGGGGCAAAGCGCAGGCTCGGGGGTGAAGATGCCAGCGGGGAGCGAACGGCCCCAAAGCGTGCAGACAGAGACCGACGGACTCCCAGCCACCTCTTATCGCAGGTGGGACGCGCCTATACCCAGCGCCGGCACTGCATGGGGTATGCGGGCTCTGATGCTGGCGCAGTCCAGGGCCCCGGTTGCCGTCCCTTCTGACGCTCGAGCTTGTGCCCTTGACCTTGCGCCGCCCTTGTCTGCTCATGCGAGCCCGAAAGACAGGCCGAAACTGAGCCTCGTGGATGAGGTCGCCGGCAAGCGGCTGCGGGACGCCGCGGCTTCGGGAGATGAAAGCGCGGTCCGCAGGCTGCTTCTCGGCCGCCCCTCGGGAGCAGAGCTTCTCGAGTCGTTCTCGGTAACAAAGCGGTGGACTGGCCGCGAAGGCCTTCCCCTGCTCGATCGCAAGGATGCCGCGCTTCATGCCCGGTCGGAGGCTTCGGCCCTAGAGCGAATCGCGGCAACTGCAGCAGCGGCAGCCCCGGGAGACGACTCGCTTGTGCCGCCCTCGTGGGGCGGCACTCTGCGGGCGGTCCCAGCCGGAAGCGAGGACGCCGACACGCGCCGGACGGCACTTCACGAGGCGGCGGCGCGCCCGTCGATGCACCACGCAAGGGTGGCTGCCATCCTTCTCCAGGCAGGTGCTGACGTGCGAGCTCGCGATGCCACAGGCGCCACGCCTCTGACCGAAGCTGCAGCGACCGGGCATCCGGCAACGCTTGCTCTTCTGCGGGCGCACACTTACCGCGCTGCTGCAATGGTTCAGGTCGGCACCGAGTCGGCCTCGGTCTGGCCCGAAACCGTTCTCACTGCACGCGCTGCGGCGGACCTCGGCGGTGACCTGCGCCGCGCTGAGCCGCGGCGGCTCAAACAATGGCGGGAGTGTGGATGGCGCCATATCTGGCGCGCTGCGACGGTCATGCTGCTTGCCCGAAAGCGGCTTCGTGAGGCAGCGCGCTCGTCCTCGCAGCATCCGGACCAGGCAAGCATCCAGGAGGCAGCAGCCCGCAGGCATGGCATACAGCGGGCCTGCGTTGCATCAGCCAGCAAGGTTTACCTCCCACCACAGGTCCCGTGGCGCGGCGACCCATCCCGGGAGAAAGAGCAGGCTCAGGTCGGCCCGGCGAGGCCTGCAGTCCTGGTCCAGGCCAACCTCGAAGCGATGGGGCGCCGCTGGCCAACGGAGTTCCTGGTACGCCAGTGTGCCGCGCTCGTGAGCGCAGGCGGCCTGCGCAGAGAGGCTCGACGGGCCGCAGCAGCTGCGGTGTTCGACACTGCGGAGGCCGCTGGGATCAGGCGGCATGGTGCGGCGTCGCTGGTGCTGGCTCTGCAGGCAGAGTCACCCGAGACGGCCGCTGCGGTTCAATCCATTTCCCGGATGAGCATGCTGCCGGAAGCCGCAGCTCTGGGTGCGCACGCCTCGGAGGCGGCGCGCCGCGCCATGAGGCGCATGCGGGAGGCTTCTGCCAGAACGGCTGCCACAATCCGAGCTTCCGAGCTTGCAGAGCGCTTGGGAGTCAGCATGCGGCTGCTGGGCCCCGAGCAGGTGGCCAGGGCCACGGCAGCGGGACTCCGCGACGCTCGGCGCGAAGGAGTCGACGTCCTCGGTCAGCTTCGCGACTCCATGTGGACCGGTCTTGGGCTACGGGTCGTAGAGACCGAGGAGGACGTGTGGGAGGACGTGGCGCCGGCCATATTGCCTGAGCTGGCGGAGGAGGAGGAAGAAGAGGAGGAGGAAGAAGAAGAAGAAGAAGAAGAGGAGGAGGAGGAAGAGAAAGAGAAAGAGGAGACGCCCACTCCAGAAGTCGTCGTCCCTGCTGACCCTCCATCGATGAAGCCGACGAACGGCCTGGGGACCGGCGGGGCGTTTGGCGAGGCGGCAATGCTGCTTTCCGTGGCATCGGGCCTGGTTCGCAGCATGCTCGCTGAAGGCGCGCGCAACGCCGAGGACGCGACCGCAGCAGATACAGCCTCTAGCGCTGGGTCAAGCGAGGCCGAGCCCGAGCCCCCGTCAGAGCCCCCCTCAAGGCCGGCCTCGGTGGGCGTGCCGCAGAAAGCGACCAAGCGGCGGAAGAAGCGGAGGCGCCGCAAGAAGCGCCGGGGGGACGGCTTCGAGCAATTTGGGCTGCGCGTGTCCTCCGCGCCCCAGCCGGCGCTGGAGCCGCACGCCAAGGCCAAGGGACTCGGGGATGGGTTCCTGCTGGCCATGACCCGGCTGGCTCAGGACCCATTCAGCGCGCAGTGGGCGCTGAAGGTGCGCGAGCGCGTGATCGCAGGGCCCGGGGAAAGGACGTGGGACAGCCTTGCCCTGGCAAGGCTGAGAGCAGCTGCGGGGGTAGAGCCCGGGGCGGTAGACCCGTTTGCTCGCATGAGACGGGTTCACTGGTTGCGACACGGCTTCGGGGAGACAGCCGCACTTCGTGACATGGCCCGCATCCGCCTTGAGAGCCAGCGGGAGCTCGTTGGACCGCGGCAGCAGCGCTCAGGGAAGATCTTGTGGGACCTCGTGCGTACCAGGGTCGGCTTGGCGTCCCAGTGGTCGATGCATCGCGCGGTCGCGGGCATGACAGCCCATAGTGCCGATGAGTTTGACGGGCTTGAGTCGCCCGATGACTACGACGCCGTCCCGTTCCATCTTGATCATGGCCTCGGCGCGGGTGACTTCCCGTCGCCGGTAAACACCCCATCTCCGGACAGGGCGCCGTCAAGGGCCAGGAGCGTGCCTCCCGCAACGGGGCGGCCGATGTCTGCGGCCCCTCCCCTGCTAGGCTCTACGCCCACGCCCGAATCGGGGCCAGCTCCTCGGCGGCAGCGGACTTCTGTCCGGGCTGCGGGCCGCCGCCCACAGGTACAGGCGCTCGCAATGGAGACCCGGGCCGCCGAGCTCATGGCAGCCGCAGCTCGTCTGCCAACTGCAGCGGCGGCTGTACGTTCGCTGCACGGCGTTCCCCAGGAGGTTGCGCCGGGGCGAGCCGGTCCACCCAGCGGGCCTCCTTTGATGGGCGGTGGTGCCTCGGGCTTCCGCGCCGTCCGCACTGGGCACGGCTCACAGCAGCAGCCGACCGCCCAGCCTGCTGGAACGAGCTCTACTGCGACGAGCCGGGCCTTGGGGGGGGCGATGGCAGCAACGTCGCAGCCTGGCGCGTCCGCTGGCTTGCAGAGCACCCCTAGGAAGCCTCCGGCCCGCGCAGCGGCAGGCTCACCCAGTCGTCAGCTGTCAAAGCTCGTGGCACCAACGGCGGCCAGCTCCGCAGGCAAGGCTGGTGGTCAGCGCGGCAGTGCCGAGCCGAAGCCCCGCAAGAGGCCGGATCCACGCGCAGGTTCGGGCCACAGCCCCACAACTGCAAGTTCGGACAGCTTCTCGGCGGCCGCGAAGCTCAGTGAGCAGGCAAGGCCTGCGTCCCCGGCCGGCACCCCTGCTGCCGCTGCATCGCGACGGCTTGTGCGAAGAGTTGTCAGGCGCACGGTACCAGCCGGGCCGGAGCCCAAGCCCGAAGATTCGGACTGGGTGGCCTCCCAGCTTGCCGCAGCAGCAGCGTGGGCCGCCCTGACGGGCCTCTATCTCCCCCAAGAGCCCGGGCTTCCGCGCGACGGCAGCCTGCGGCCATGGGATGATCAATCGGTTTCAGCCGGGAGGGTGGTCGTGCTGGTGCCTCCAGGTCGGGCCAGCGTGTCCCAAGGACGCGGTCCCGCGTTGGGGCCCGACGCCAGCGCTGCGGACGTGCTTGAGGCCTTGGCAACAGGCACCGGCGGGGGCCCGGATCCGGACCCCCGCTGGGGTGTCGGTGCGGTCCGGATGGCGGCCGAGGCGAGCTTCGCTTGGGCTGGACTTGCCGGCGCCGGAGCCAAGACCCGGGAGGTGCTCCCGCACGGGGCCCACCCCAGGCTCGACGGGGCGCTCGGTCTGGCCGACCCAGGAGAGCAGGGCCGGACGTTCGGGGACGTGAGAGACGAGACCACTGAGGCCGTTCATTCCGTGCCAGGAGCGGTGCTGCCCCTCCTTTCGCTGTCCCGACCCGTGCGCGCAGCCGACGCATCCGTCTTGAGGGCCGTTGCAATGCTCGTGGACGGCGCAGGTCGCCCGCGTGGCTCGGCCTCGTCGAGGGCTGGCGCTAGTCGAGCCCCAGAGCCAGCGAGCCTGGGCGATGGCCAGTCGAGCCCCGACGCCCTCGAGTGGGATTCCCCTCCTTGCGCGAGCAGAAGCGTCGGGCCCGCAGGGCACTCCGGCTGGGGTGCAGTGGTGCCGCCGGCATGGCTCTGGAGCCTCGGCCCGGGAGCGGGGCAGTTGTGGCCGGCGAGCCTGCTGAACAGGTCGCTGCTTTCCGCGGCCGAGGTCGCAAAGACAGGGATGCGGGTCCCAGCGCCGCCGGGCATCGAGTCGCTCAAGCCAACAAGCGAGGAGGGCGTCCCGGCAGCCATGATGGCGTTGCTGTACCGGTCGCTGCTGTCCGCGGCCGAAGCTCCTCGCCCCGGGCTGCCGCAGCGCGATGCCGCAAGGGCAGTCCTGATTGGCGGGGCACGACCAGGTCTGACCGCGGACGAAGTCTGGTCGATCGCGTCTCGGTGCGTCCCGCCCGGTCGCGGGGGCGGAGAGCTCGCGCGAGGCGCTGCGAGGTGGGCGGTGGCAGCGGCCATCGAGGCGTCCTCTTCCCGCGCCCGGCCAGCGGGTGAGCGTGGTGGGCAAGCTCTGGCGTTGCTGAGAGAGCGCGCCGCGATCCTCGGCTCGAGGGCCGACCGTGCAGCCGCGGAGGCCTCTGGCGGTTCAAAGGCCGCGACCGACTTCGAGCGCGAGAGGGCCACGGCAGTAGCTACGTCAGCAGGAGCGGCCGCCGGCCGGCCGAAGACACCCGGATCCAGCGGCAGCCGCGAGGGCGTCGCTGGGTCTGGCGGCAGCGGCGGCGGAGACACAGCGGCGCTCGCATCGAACCCGGTCGCGCGGCTCACGAGGTTCCGCAGGCGCGCGGCGGAGCTTGCAAAGGCCGCAGCCCTGGCCGCACGCGTGGTGGAGGAGGCCGAGGCGCTGGGCAACGAGGCGCCGGGCGCCAGGGGCGCGGACCCAGGGTCGCTGATTGACGCGGCGGCCGAAGCCGTCGCGCTGGTGGCGGATGCCAGCACGGCAGGCACGTTTGATTGAGTGGGACGGGTGGCAAAACGCCCTTGCAGCACGGGCCGCGTCACACGGGCATAGCAGCATGCCGCGTCTGTTTCCGCGCGGATTGGTCAATCGCAAGCGGCTCACCGCCGAAGCGACCGAGCGTCAGGTCAGATTGGGCGGGCGCGTCCGCGCCCCTGGAGCACATCACCACCCGCAGTACTGGGCGAGCCCGCTGTGACGTGTGCGGGAGGCCATACAGCCGCAGAGAGACGTGAGACGCCGCAGGGCGGCGAGCAGGGCTGGCATCCCCGCGCCCGCGGCCGCTCCCTCTCGGGAGCTCCCGCGGCTCCAGCGCAGGGACAGGCCACTGCTTGCGTGCAGTAGTCATCGTCCGGGCGCGTTGGCTGCTGCGCCGAGGGTGTCATGCGTGCTGCGAAGCCCGCCGCTTCCTGCTCCTCGCTCGCAGCCGGCGGACATGGCTGGGCTCGCGCACCAAGACGACGCGCTGGACGGGGAGCTTGCTGCGCTGGCATCGCCTGGGGTGCCTGCGCAGGTTGCTGCTCGGGCAGCGCTGCGGCAAGTCGGGGACCACGTGCCGCTGCTTCGCTCGATCGCACGGGCGGCACGCTCGCTGGCGCTCGGCCTGGACTCGGCGATCCGGCCTTTGGGAGTTGAGGCAGCTTCTGCCGCGGCAGGGGCGGACGGGGCGCCTGAGATGGGCGCGCCTCGCTGCCTCCGGCTCCTCGCCGGGCGCGGCTGGGGGGTCGAGGAGCTCGCCCGCATGACGCCCCCGGGGTGGGAGCTCCCGTCGCCCGCCCGGCCCGGGGACGGGAGCGACACGCTCGACGGCAGGAGGCGGCGCCTGGGGGACCTCGAGGCGATGTGCTGCCTCATCCCGGCAGAGCGGTCCGCCCGGGCCGTGTCGCTGGCGGTGGAGGCCGCGCTTGCCGGCGCAGGGCGCAGCCAGGCGGTGGTCGGGCGGCGGCAGTCGCAGGTGCCGCTGCTCCGCGATCTCCACGCCCTCATGGTAGCCGCCGCGGCGTCGGTGGCGACGGGGGCGGCGGGGCGCATCGCCGCGGCGGGCGGGGCGAGGGGCGACACCGCCAGCGACGCGGGGGGCGACGAGGCCGCAGCGGCCGCGGCGTCGTGGGCGTGGAGGGCGGACGCGGACGCGAGCATCGCCGTGTGCGACGCCCTGGGGCTGCCTGACGAGGCGCAGCCGGCCGCTGGGGAGCGGGCGCTGTCGGCCCAGGGTGCCGCAACGGGGCCGTTCCACCTGTTCGAGCCGCACCTTCTCTTCGCCGTGGACGCCGCCTCGGCGCTCTGGCGCGAGCGCGGGCCGCGGGGGGACGGCGGCGCGGCGCCGCCGAGCCATGCCGCGGACGATGTGTCGGGCGCGGAGGCCGCGGGCGGGGACGGCAACTCGCCGGACGCCCTGGCGGTGTCGTCGCGGTCGGGCCTTCCCGTCGACCGGGCGGGCCTGGGGGAGGCGGCGGTGCGTGCGGGGGAGGTGGAGGCCCGCCGGCTGTGCCTGGGGATCGCTGCGACCCTCTGCCGAGTCGCCAGGGTCCTCGCGTCGCTCCCGCCGCAGGCGCGGAGGGCTCTGGGCGCCGCCGCAGCCAGGACGGAGTCGTCGGCTCTGCCCTTCGCGACGATGTGGCTCAACGCGCGGCGCCGGGCGCCGCTGGACGGCAGCACGTCGTGGCAGGTCACGGTGACGACCAAGCGGGTGTCGCCCCGCCGAGCGGCTGCGGGGGACGCGAGCCCGGGGGAGGACGGCCCGACGGGGCCAGCCCCTGCGGCGCTGCTGCAGCCCGGGCAGCCTCGGCTGGATCCCTCGGCTTCCGCCGCCGGTGCGCTGGCTTCGGGCTCGGCGTCGGCCTCGTCGGTCCTGTCCGAGATCGCAGCGCTCTCCGCGGACGCCGTGCCGGGCTCGGACTCGCTGGAGCTGGCGGCGTCGAACCGGGTGGAGGCCCCGGCCATGTCCGCGGAGGACGTGGTCGCCCACCGGCCGCTGACCGCCGCGGCGCTGGGACACCAGGGGACGGCGCAGGCTGTGGACATGCTCGGCGCTTTCCCGGCCGCGGGCTGCGTGCGGCAGGGGATGCGGTCCGAGCGGGTGGGCCGCCGCGCCCTGACCGTCCTCTTCGGCACCGAGGCGTCCATGCTGGTCGGGGAGGCCTCGCTGGCCGTGCCCGTCGTGGCGGCCGACGACCCCGGGGCGGTGGGGCACTGGATCGGCTGCGTGGCGGCCCGCTTCGGGCAGGCCGGGGGCGCCGCGGGGCAGGAGGTGCTTGGAGGGGCGGGCGAGGAGGCCTGGCCCCGGTCGCGCACCGACGAGCTGCTCTGCGACATGGCGCTGGCTCTCCGCGACTCGTCGGCCCGGCTCCTCTTCGCGCTGTTGTCGTACGCGGTAGGCGGGGAGGACCGGCTCGGGAGGATGGACTGGTTCGACGTGGCTGCCAACCACTCGATGGACGAGGACAACAACGCGGCCGCGATCGGGGGCGGCGGCTTCGGCCGCGGGGCCGGGGCGGCGAGCGTGGGCAGCGCCGGCGGGAAGGGCGGGAAGGGCGGGAAGGGCGGCAAGGGCCGCAAGTCTAAGAAGTCCAAGGGAGCCAAGAGCAAGATGCCGAGGTCCACCGGTGGCGGCGCGGGCGGCGCGACCGAAGCGGCGGTGTCCAGCCTCGTCCAGGTGGCGAGCCTCAGGGAGGCTGTGGCGCAGTTCAGCGGGGAGTCGTCCGGGGCGGGGGCGGAGCCGCAGGTGGCTCTGTACGACGCCCTGAAGGCGACTTCGGCGCGGACCCGGTGGTGGGCGTGGGCCTGGGCCGCGAGCTGGGCGCTGGAGCGGGCGTGGGTCAGCGTGAGGGCGGACGGGGACACCGCCGGCCCGGGGGCCGGGGGAGCCCCGTACGGCGTCGAGTGGCCTGACCCGCCCACGGAGGAGCAGGCCGCTGCCTCGGAGGCGGCGGCTCTCGCGTCCTTCCGGGCCTCACGCCGCGGCGCGGCGGCCGTCGCAGCCGCTGAAGAGTCCCTCGGCCGCCGCGACGGCGACGTAGGCGTCGTCCTCCACCTCCACCCCGATGGGTCCCTCCCAGGCCCGCCCCCCGCGGCCGAGGAGGCGGCCGCGGGCGACCCGAGGACGCCCCCCCCCCGCGCCTTCACCGCCCCAGTCATCATGCCCTCGATCCCCGAGGCCGCGCGGCTCGCCTCGGAGGACACCGGCCGAGCCGACGCCACGACCGCCGTCGACGGCGCCGCACCGCCCTGGTACGTCCGGGTGCGCCCGCCCTCCGCGTCCAGGGAGCTGCGCCTCGCCGCCGCCGCCTCGGAGGTCCTCTTCCTCGGCACGGCGGCCGACGACGTGGAGGGGGCCTCGGCGCACCCCGCCGCTCCCCTCGTCGCCATCGTCGCTCTCGGCGCCGCCACCCTCGCGGCCGCCTCGGCCCTCCCACGCGACGCCGCCTTTCCCCGCGACGGCACCGGCGGCGTCCTCACCGTCGCCGCCGCCCGCCTCCCCATCGTCGCCGGCGTCGACACCGAGATGCTTCTCCGCGGGTTCCTCGGCAGGGCGTACACCGGCGCCGACGCCGCGCTGGCGGCCGAGGCGGGGGACGAGCTCGGCATGCGCTTCAGCGGGTGGGACCAGGGTGTGGCCGCCGCGGCCAAGAAGGGGCCTCGGGGCGCCATCGCCGACGCCAACGGCAGCCCCGCCGCCCGCGCCGCCCACCTCGCCGGCATCGACGCTGAGCTTTCCATGGGTCTCGCCGGCGCCCACGAGCACCTGCGCCGCCCCTGGCACGCCGGCTGCCCCGCCTCGGCCCGCATGCCCGTGGTCCGAGCCGTGCGCGCGGCCATCGAAATGCAGGAGCGAGCCAGGGAAGTCGCCGCAGTGGCGCTCCGACGCGCCAGCGCCGGCGCCGACGTCCACGCGTGGGCCGCCCTCGGCCACTCGTCCACGTCGCCGGCCCGCGGGGCGGCCAGCATGCTCTCCGGGGCCGGCGGCCAGGCCGCATACCTCGACGGCACCTCCGCGGCCCTGCCCAGCCTCAGCTTCGAGGATGCGCTGGCGGCTGACGTGGCGGACCGCCGGCGGGCCAAGGCCGCAAAGGAGGCGGGCGGCGCGACCTCGGACGCCGGGGGCGCGTCAGAGGGGAGCCCTGGCCCGGACGGCACGGCCTCGCTGCCCGCCCCCGCCGCAGCGGGCGGCAGGCGCGCCGTGACACCGGGCAAGGCTGCGGCAGACGCCACGGCCGCGCAGGCAGCCGCCCCTGACGCCGCCGCGGATGCCGCCGCGGTGCCGAGGCTCACGGGCCCCACGGGAGGGCAGGTCGCCGCTTGGGCTGCGGGCGGTGCGTGGCCGGCAGCGGACCAGGAGCCGGGGGTGGCGGCGGGCGCCGTCGGCAGCGCCGCTCCTCCGTCGCGCCCCGGCTCCGCCGCCCCTCCCGTGGTGGGCGCCGGCTCCACGGTGCTCTCGGCCGATGCGCTGGTGCTCGCGGCGCGGGACCCGACCGGATTCGCCGCGGTGCTACAGCTGTACGGCGACGAGGCCGCCACCCTCGCGGCCGCTGCCACGGGCCACTTGTGCGCGGAGGGCCTGGGCGGGTCCTGGAGGCCGGGCGCGGAGCCCAGCGACACCGAGTCCGACGGCGAGGGCGACGACGCCGAGGACTGGGCCGGGGTCGCCGGCGCGGCCGCGGGGCCGGACGCGGCGGCCGCCCGGCTCGCGAGGAAGGAGCGGCGATTGCAGGTGGGCCGGCTGCGGGCGGGGAGCACCCGGCTGGGGTGCTCCGCCCCGTTCCTGATGAGCAGCGGCGACGCCGAGTGCGTGGAGCTCCGTTCCTACGTGGCCGACGACGCCAGCGACGACCTCATGGCGTCCCACGCCGACACCGCGGCCCTCAGCCTCGCCGCCTATCCCGTGCCGCCGGGCTCCTCCGGCCCCGACTCCCTCGCCCGGGCCGTCAGGGAGTCGGCGGACCTCGGCGCCCGGGACGGCTCCCGCGAGATCGCCGCGGCCGTGGCCGCCGAGCTCGGCCTGCCCGCCGACGGCGTCGCCACGGAGCTGGCCAACGCACTCGAGGGCGCGGCCCGCACCAGCCTGCAGGAGGCGATGCTGCCCGCCGCGACGGCCGCCCTCCCTGGACGGGTTCGCGGCCTCAGCCCCGAGGCGGCCGCCGTCGCCGTCGCCGGCTGTGTCCTCAGCCCCGTCCTCGGCGCCGCGATGGGGGCCGCGCTCTGCGCCTCCGTGCCAGCCATCACCGCCACCATCGGCCGCCTCCCCTGGCCCGCCCCCGTCCGGGCCTCCGCCTCGGGCGGCCCCGGCACCGTCGGTCTCTCCCAGAACCTCGGACAGCTCCGCTTCGCCCTCGGCCTCATGCTCCTCCTAGCCCTGTCCCACGAGCGGCACGGGAGGACCCTGGCCGCCATCGCGCGGCCGCAGCGGCGCGCTGCCATCCTCCTCCGCACGGCGCTGCTCGAGGCAGGACAGCCCGAGCGCCGACGCGACCACCCCGCCCACGCCTCACCCGCCGCCGCCGGCCTCGCCCACGTCCTCGAGCGGGTCCGCTCCCTCGCCGACGGCACCGCCGCCCGCGAGCCCGCCCCCGTCCTCCGGTCCGAGGTGCCCGCCCTCGCCGCCTTTGCCCGGTCCGTCCTCGCCGCGTGCCCCCTCCCCCTCCCTCCCCAGGAGGCCGAGGGCGCGGACGCCGCCGCCCCCCCCGCCGCCTCCGCGATGGACCGCGCCGCGGCCTGGACCACGCTGGCCGAGGTCGGGGCCGAGATCCACACCCGGCTCTTCGACCCGTCGAGCGGGTTCGCGGCGGCGCTGCTCCGCGGCCCGGCGGGGCCCCGGCCCCCGAGCGCGCGGGCGCAGGCGGCCAGGGTGGCGGAGCTGTGGTCCGCCGACGGGCCCGCGCAGTGGAGCTACCGCGTATCGGCCCTCCGCTCCGCGATCCTGAGCCGCCAGGCGCGGGACGTGGAGGCGGGTGCGCCGGCCCCCGAGGCGCGCCCGGGCTCCGGCGTGGTCCGCTGCCACGGCGCCGTCTACCTGCCCATGAGCGCCGTGGCGGAGAAGCAGCACAAGATCCGGGCCGCAGGAAGGGCGGCGGTCGCCAAGGGCGTGGCGCGGGACCCCGTCGCGGACGCCGCGGTCAAGGCTGCCGAGGCCGCCACCGCGTCGTCGCTGGTCTCGGACCTCGAGGAGACGGCCGAGGCGGCGGGCGACGGCGACGACGCCTCGTTCGAGCTGGAGAAGGCCCGTCGCTGGTGGCCGGCCCACCCCACCGTGGCGGTGCCGGTCCGGCTCATGCCCCCGCTGCAGGACCCCAACGAGCCGAGCGTGACGGGGGAGCTGCCCCTCGTCGCCGCCGTGGCCGAGGGCTCCGCCGAGGCCGTGCGGGTGCTGCTGCTCGCCGGGGCGGACCCGAACAAGAGCGAGCCGCGGTCGGGCGTCAACGCGTGCGCGCAGGCGGCTAACGACGGGGACATCGAGGTGGCGGCGCTGCTGCTGCGGGCCGGCGGGCGGTTCGGGGACGAGGACGAGGGCGGGTGGACCCCGCTCATGACCGCGGCGCACGCGGGGGCGGTCATCATGGCAGAGTGGCTGGTGACGGAGGCCAACGTGTCGGTGCGGGAGGAGGAGGCCGCCTCGGCGCGGCGCGAGACGGCGCTGATGAAGGCCGCGAGGGCGGGGCACATGCACGTGCTCGAGTGGCTCGCGGCGCACGACGCCTCGGTGCGGGCGCGCGGGCCGTCCGGCACGGCCCTGCACTGCGTGGCCGACGAGAAGCGGGAGCACGCCTCCGTCGCTCACTGGCTCCTCTCCCGCGGCGTGGACCCCCTTGCCGAGAACCGGTCGGGCACCGCGGCGCTGCAGCTCGCGGCCTCCCGCGGCCACGGTGCCATCGTGCGCACCCTGCTCGCCGCCCACGCCGCCGCCGACGCCTCCTTCTCCGGCTCCACCACCCTCCACTGGGCCCTCGTCAACGCCGTGTGCGAGACCCACCTCGCCGTCGCGACGGACATCGCCAGGGCCGGCGCTGACCTCGATGCCGTCCGCTTCGACCGGTCCCCCGAGCCTAGCAGCGTCCCAGGCGGCAAGATCCTCATCGACCCCAAGCTCCCGCAGCACACCCTCCTCGGCGTAGCAGCCCTCTGCCGCGGCCCCCACGTCGTCGAGGTCATCCTCCGGCTCGGCGCGGCCCCTGACGCCCCCTCGCGCGGCGGCGAGACACCGCTGATGCTCGCCGCGGGCCGCGGGCAGGACGTCTCCTGCGCCCACATCCTCGCCCGGGGCGCTGCCATGGGCACGCAGAGCGCCAAGAGCGGCCTCACGGTGCTGTCGTCGCTGCTCTGCGGGACCAAGAAGGACGACGTGGCGTGCGCCATCTTCGGGACCATGGTCACCGAGGCCGCGAGGCGGGCCGGGGTGACGCTCCGCCCGGTCGCCGCAGCCGCCTCGGCAGGAGGCGGGGCCGGCGCCGCGGCGCCGCCCTTCGGCCTCCCGGACCCGGGCACGGAGGCCGCCGGCCTCATCGCGGATCGGTTCGGCGACCTGAACCGCCCGGACAAGCTCGGCAACACGGCTCTGCACTACGCGGCGGGGCGCGGCGGGTGCGTCGCCGTGGTGCGCGCGCTGCTGGCCCTGGGGGCGTCGCCGCTGTGCGCCAACCGGCGGGAAGAGACGCCGCTCGACGTGGCGGCGACCGTCCAGGGCGGCAAGGGGGCCACGGCCCTGCGCGCTGCGAGCGCCAGGGTCGAGCAGGGCGCCAGAGACGCGGAGCTGGCTCTGCTAGAGACGCTGGAGAAGGAGGCCGAGGCCAAGGCGGAGGCGTCGTCCAAGCGGCGGGGCAAGAACAGGAGCAAGAGGCAGCGCCAGCGCGCCAAGAAGCACGACAAGCAGAAGCCCGACGGCACGGACGACCACGGCGGCGCCGTCGCGGACCGTGAGGCCCTCGACGGCAAGGCCCCGCCCAAAGACGCCGCGCGGGCGGCGCCACTGCCTGCCGCGACCCCGCTCGGGGCCTCCGAGTCGGGAAAGTCGTCCCGCCCCGCCTCGGACGGCGGCAGCGACGGCCAGGCGGAGGAAGCGGAGCCCCGCGCCGCCGCAGCCGCCACGGCGCGGGCGGCGGCGGCTCCGGCGCCGGAGGCCGACGACCCCGCCCTGGGGCTGACGGGCGTCGGCGACCTCCTTGGCGAGAGCTTTGGCGCCCTGGGCGTGCCGGCGGGCGGCATCGCTCCGGGCACCGGCATGCTGGGGAGCTACGCGTTCGGCGGTCTCGCCCACGGCGGGTTCGCCCTCGCCGGGTCTGACTCGCTCGGGGCCGCCGGCGAGGACGCCGAGGGCGGGTCGGGACGGTCCCCGCCCGGCGAGCACGGCGACTCCGGCGGCGACGGGGCCACCAGGCGGGGGGCGGACGAGGAAGAGGAGGAGGACGATGGCACGCTGAGCGTGTTTGGCTCCGGGTCCAGCCTGGGGGCAGGCCTCCTCGGTATCTCCTTCTCGGGCATGAGCGGGGGCCCATCGCTCCTGTCGCAGGGGGGGCAGTCATTCCTGTGACGCGCTCGCGTGATGCGTGACTCTTGGCCCCCGGGCGAACAATGGCCTTGGATTTGCGCGACGCAGCACGAACATTCGCACACTCGAACACACGGCCGCGCGATTCGCAGCCCCAGTCCCACGGGGGCAGCGATCGAGCGCCCCCGCCGCCGCTCACCGCCTCGCCCGCCCGTCCCGCTCCTCTGCCGCGCGTCGCTCCAGGTCCTCGTGAACCCTGCCGCGCGGGGCCTCCCCCCCGGCCCGGCCCAGGAGCCTTGCCCTGCTCGCCGCCACGGCCGCGGGGTCCGCGGCGCGGCCTGTCCGCCTTGCCGACGCCGCGCCCGCGGCCCTGGCATCGGCGCGGCGTCGTGAGTCCAGGGCTGAACCGGCAGAGCGGCTCGCCTGCCCGCCGCCGCGCGCAGACCGCCCGAACGACGGGTCAAGGAGCCCTGCCTTGGCGGCTGCCCGCTGCTGCAACTGCGCCGCTGACGTGGCGTGGCGCCCCGCGGCGGAAGCGCCGGCCCGTGCGGGCGCTTGGCCGGTCTGGCCGGGGCCTGAGCCGCCCGTCACAGTGCCCCGGGCGCCAAGAGCGCGAGAAGCCGCCGCGATGGCCCTGTCTGCGTCGCTCCGCGCCGACGCGAGCGAGCCGAGAGCCGAGCGCGAGAACCCGGCGAGATCCACCGTGCTTCCCGCCCGCACGGAAGCGGCGTCCGGCCTCGGGGCTGGCGTGCGGAACGCGGGATCCTCGGCCTCTCCCGGCGCGGTGCGGGATGCGGGGGGCGCGCGATCGCGTCGGAACGGCGGGGGAAGCCTGGCAGGGCCGACTCGGCCGGGAAGGCTGCCGGCCTCTGCGAGCATGGCAGCCCCGGGGCGGGGCTGACGCGGCTCCGCCGGGATGGTCGAGGCGAGCGACATGAGGCTCGGCTCTGCGAGCAAGCCAGCGACGGGAGGCAGCGACGGGCGAGACCGCAGCGGGCTGAGCGCAGGCTTCCGTAGGTGGGTGGTCGCGATGCCGGACACGGCGGGCGGCCGGGGCTTGGGCGCGCCGGCACCAGCTGCCGCGGCGGGGGCACCGCCGTCGCCGAGGGCGGGCCCGTCGGCGTCGTCGTCGTCGTCGTCCTGCTCGTCGTCGTCCTCCCAGCCCACAGCGTGCGGCAGGCGACGGGGGTCGCTCGGCCCCGCGGCGGCAGGCCAGACCTCCTGGGCGCCGTGACCGTGCGATGGGGGCCGCAGCTCCGGCGCCCGTGATCCCGGGGCCCTGCCCAGGCCGAGCAGGGTCGCTTCCTCGCCCAGGATCTCCAGAACGTCGGTTGCGAGCCGGCGCAGCGTAACGGACCTGTCCTCGGCGCCCTCCCCGTCGGGCGACACCGACGCCAGGCCTCGGACATACTTCACCGCACCGGTCATCACCACTGCGCGGCGGGCTGGGCCCATGACCTCGCGGCCGCCGCCGGCCTGCTGATCCGACGCCGCGAGCGCTGCCAGGGCACGCAGGCACGACGCGGTGACGGCGTGGGGCGCCCCAGGGTCCGCGAGCTGCGAGGCGAGCGCCGGCACCGCGCCCTCTCGCAGCAGCACGCCAGAGGCCGCCGCCGCGTCCTGTGCGAGGCAGGACAGCGCCAGGCAGCCCGCGTACCGCGCCCGCCTCGTCCTCCCGAACGCTGCCAGGCGCACCAGCCCGGCCACGGGCACGCACCTCTCGCGGCCCGAGCCGGAGCCGCCCACCGCACCGCCACCCACCGCGCGCGAAACCGCGAGCTCCATAGCCGGGCTGCCCAGTCCGAGCCCCCTCGACCCCGTCGGCGCCGCCGACCTCCCCGCCGCGATGTCCTCGGCCGCCCGCCCCACGTCCGCTGCCAGGTCCTCCTCCCACGGCGAGAGCAGCGCTCCGAGCTGTTTTGACATCTCCCGCTCCCCGCGCGACAGCGCCGACGCCCCCGTGCTCGCCGCCGCAGCAGCCACCGCCGCGGCCGCGGCCGGCCCCGCACTCACACCCGCGGCCGCCGCCGCCTCGTCGGCAAGCACGCTGGGCTCGGCGCCCGAGCAGCCGTGGGCGGCCTCCAGCCTGCCGCTGCGCATCGCACGCGCGAGGGCGACCCTCGCCCCAGGGACGTCGATCCCCCTCCGCCCGAGGCTGGACGCGTCAACGGGCGGCCCGTCCGCCCGGCGGCAGGCCAGGACCACCCCGTTGGCGTCCCCCCACCCCTCCACAACGGTGCCGAAGCACCGCGCGAGCAGGATCGCGATCTCCGCCCGCGCCCGCTCGTCCTGCCGCCGCCTGCCCCCCGCGGCAACGAAGCGTGCGATTGCGGCGTCCAGCACGCCAGACCGTGCCAGGGCGCGCCTTGCGCCGGCGTGCCGGCACAGTGCGGCGCACAGCGTCCAGAACGCGAGCGGCTGCCGCATCGTGTCGTTGCTCCTCCTCGTCGGCGGCGTGTCGAGCACGTCGTGGGCGCCTACCGCGAGGGCCGCCGCGGCCTCCACCGACTGCTCTGCCGCCCGGCCCGCGGCGGCGCGCCACAGCGGCGGCGCGTACCGCGCCGTGACGGCCCCAAGGGGACGGAGCCACGTGCAGGGGGGAGCTGCCCCCTCAGCGGCCGCCGCCGTCGCGGCTTCCGCCCCCGGAGCCTGCCTCGCGCCCGGCCGCCGGGCCGAGGCCGAGGACCCGGCGACGGCCATCTGGCTGACGCTGGCGGCCCGCAGCGCACGGCCGGCCGCCTCACCGAGCACGGAGACGGCCTCGTCCGCGGCACGGTCCCTCCCGGCGTCGGTGTCGTCGCCGCGGTCCTCAGAATCCGCACCGCGGCCGCGCGCCGCCGATGCCCACACGGCAGTCAGGGTGTCGCCCCCCGCTAGGGCCTCCCCCACCCACCCGGGAACCGTGGTCGCCGAGGCAGCAGAGCCAGGCCCGAAGCCGTCCGGCGCCAGCGGGCCGGCGTGCGGGTCGCCGGCGTCGGCCAGGGCGACGGAGCCGCCGAGCACCGGGCCTCGCGACCGGCCCACCGCCGCCACGTCATCGACGCTCGCCCCCGTGGCGTCCCCCGCGGCCCCGTCGGCGGCGTCGCCCCACGCCGCCTCGCTCTCCAGGTCCGTTGGAGCGACGCTCACGGTCCCGTCCTCGAGGGCTAGGGCGCCGCGGGCGAGCCGGCGCGTCACCGGGTCGGACCCCGCCGCGCCACCGCCCCCGATGGCGGCGCCGTCGCCCGCCTCAACGGCTCTCCGCACCGTGCGGTAGAACCGCGCCTCGTCCTCACCCTCCGCCTCCATCACCGCGCTCACGGCAGACGCCACGCCGCCCTCCCCGCCGCCCTTCTTGCGGCCCGCCTCGGCCAGCCGCCGCTTCGCCGCAGCCGCGTACAGCGCCGTGCGGCCCTTGAGGCCGGGGAAGAAGGCCAGGACCAGGTCCACCGCGCCCGCCGCCACAACACGCGCGGTCGACTCGGGGCAGCCGCACAGCCGTGCCAGGGCAAGCAGGGCCGACGACCGGACACGTGCCGACGTCGTCACTGCCGCAAGGCCGCACAGAGGCGGTGCCGTCCCCGCCGCCAGGCGGGCAGCCCGTCGCAGCTCGTCCGGCGGCGCTCCCGCCGTCTCGCCGGCTCCCGCGCGGGCACCCGCCCCGGCGTCTGCCCGGAGCGACGTGCCGTCGGTGGGGGCGCCCCCGTCCGCGGCGGCGCCCACGGCCGCTGCCGAGGCCAGCGCGTCGCCCGCCGCGGCGCCGTCAGCCTCCTCCTCCATCACCGGGAAGCGCGGTGCCAGGCCGCCGATCAGGAGCGTCGAGGCCTCGGCCGTCGCCTCGGCCGCCGCCCGCCGCTGCTGGGCCCGGATCACGCGGCGTACCGCCCTCTGCGCCGCCCGGGCGGTGCTCTCGCGCCGAGACAGCCGCTCCCTGGTCTCGGCCGCGCCCACGCCCCCCGACAAGGCGTCCTCGGCGAGCTGCCGCGCCGCCTCCGCACGGACCACCGCGCCCCGGCCGGCGGCCCGTGCCTCTTCCTCCTCCGCAAGCGCCATAGCGGCCACGGCCGGCCCGGCGGCGTCCACCAGCGCGGGGAGGGAATCCATGGCCACGGCCGCCCGGAGCACCGCGGCCCGCCCCGTGCTGCCGAGGCTCGATGACGTGGCGAGGGAGTAGAGGCAGCGGCACGCGGCCTGTGCCGCCAGCCGGAGAAGCGCCCCGGCGCCCAGGGCCAGCGCCGCAACCGCGCCCCCGTCGTCCTCGTCCTCGTCCTCGTCCTCCTCGCGCTCCGCCTCCGCGCTGCGCGCCCCTCCGGACTCCGCCTCCACCAGCGCCTCGATCCGCGCCTCTTGCAGGATACCGAGCAGCCGGGCAAGGGGCCGGGGCCCGATAAGCTCGCCGTGCGAGGCGTCGTCGGCGGACAGGCACTCGCAGACGATGGCAGCCGCGTACGCCGCCTCCCTGGCCTCGAAGAAACCGACATCCTCGTCGTCGTCGTCGTCGTCGTCGTCGTCAGAGTCCGAGTCGGACAGACGGCTGCCGCCGTCGCCGCCGCCCGCCGCCGCGCTGCCGTCCACGCCGCCGCAGAGGAAGCGGATCACTTGCCCCGCCGCCCGCAGCTTCACCAGAGCGACCACGGCAGCGGTGGAGCGGTCCGTGCCGCCCGCCACGAGCCGCAGGAGGCGGCGGCGCACCACCCCGACGGCGGAGCGGGACACTTCCCCGGAGCCGACGGCCTCGGCGAAGCCGCCGGGAGGCGGGAGCGACGGGTCGGCGAAGAGGAGGACCGCGGACAGAGCCATGGCGTGGCCGGGGCTGCCGGCGGGGATCTGCTGGCAGGCGCCCAGGAGGAGGCGGTGGAGGCCGTTGCGGAGGAGGGAGCGCCGCGCAGGGGCGGAGGCGGCGGCGACACAGTGCACGAGGCGGAAGGCAGCCGGGCCGAGGACCGGGTCGGCGGAGGCCAGGGCCGCGGACAGAGCCGCCATGGACGCCCGCCGCCGCCCCAGCATGCCCGCAACCACCGTCGCCCAGTCCGGCCCCGCTGCAGCCGCCCCCTGCGCGGCCGATCCGTCCGAGCTGAGGAGCGGGTCGCGGCACGGGCGCTGGCCGCCCACCTCGAGCGCCGTCCCGAGCACGGCCATGGCCCCCAGGCGGGTCGCGCCGTCGCGGGCGCACAGTAGGCGGCAGAGCCGGCGGAGGGAGGAGTCAGCGAGGAGCTCCCGCCAGAAGCCGCCGCCGACGGCGTCGACCCTCCCCTCGCTCTGCCGGTGCCCCCCCGTGTATGGCGCCGACACGGGGTCCAAAGGGTCGCCGTCCGCCGATGCCGTCGTGGACGCCGTGACAGCCGAGCGGGCGCTGAGCGGCAGGGGCGCCCGATCGAAGACAGGGCCCGGCTCGTGCCTCGGAGAGGGCGCGGCGTCGCGATCCTGCAGCGCGGGGAGGAGGGGGCGGATCACCGCACGGCCTGGGAGGACTTCGGATGGGGCCTGCAGCCGCCGGGCGTCGTCGGGGGCGAGGCGCAGGCCCCGGGAAGGGGCGTCGGGCAGGCGCGACAGCCGAAAGGCCTCCGCCGCCTCCACCTCAGCCGCCTCGGCGCGCTTCGCGGCGAGCGCGCGCAGCTCCTGCTCGGCCGTCGTCTCCCGCTCCGTGACGTCATCCAGGCGGCCGACCCGCTCGAGCTCAGAGTACCAGCGCGCCGCCGCCGCCGCCGTCCCCTCACCCAGCACGCCCGACCCCTGCTCCCTCGCCACCCGCAGCAGGTGCGTTAGCCGCCGCCGCAGCCGCCCCTCCGCCCACGTCCGGAAGCGGCCGTCCCCCGCCCGCCGCAGCGCCTCATCCTCGTACATCCCTTCCATCGCCGCGTCCGCGGGCTCCTCCCCGACCTCCACGCCCCCACTCAGGCCCTCCTCCTGCTCCCGCGCCGCACGCTCTGCCGCCTCCTTCGCCGCGATCGCCGCGGCCTCGGCGTCCGCCGCCCCCTCTGCGCCCGCCCCCGCGCCGGCCTCCTCCTCTTCCCTCGCGCCCAGCGGTCTGGGAGGCGCAGCGAGCGACGTGGGCCCGCGAGCGAGCGCGTCCATCACCTCAAGGGCGGCCAGTCGGTCGCCGATGTGCAGCTCCGACCACTGATCCTGCTCCTCCTCCGCGTCCTCCTCCTCCGGCCCGTCCGCCTCCTCCCCCGCACCGCCGTGGATACCCGCGCCAGGCCTGCCGACAGCCACCAGCCCCGACCGCCGCCCCCCGACCCCGCTTCCCGGCCCGTCCCCGGCCGATGCGTCCGCCGCCACGGCCAGGGCGTCGGTGCCGCCGGCCTCCTCACCAGCCTCGTCTGGGATGCGGTCCGGGTGCCCGTCGTCCCCGGCCGCGGGTCTCCTCGGCAGGGCACCATCTTGGGCCTCCCCCCGGTCTGCTTGGCCCCCCTCGCTCCCTTCACCCTCTCCTCCGCCCACCTCGCTTTCTTCCCCCTCCCCCCCACCTCTGCCGTCCTCCGCTCCCCCCCCGCCTTCCTCATCGTCCTCCTCGTCCTCATGCCCCTCCAGCGCCTCCATGGCAAGGATGTGCGCCTCCTCGCGACCCCGCCCCGGCGCCTCCAGGGCCTCCCGCACCAGGGCGAGAGCGCCGCTCAGCACCAGCGGCAGGCGCATCCACCGAGCCTGGCTCAGCTCCAGCAGAAGCCGCCCCACCGCCGCCCTCGCGCCGCCGTGCGCGTGCGTCAGGTACCCCGGCAGCACCGCGAGGGCGCCTGACAGCTCTACCGCGCGCAGGCGCTCCGCCCACGCGGCGCCTGACCGGCCCCCGGCCTCCCCCGCCTTGGCCTCGTCCTCGTCCTCGCCGCTGTCGTCCTCCTCGTCTACCTCGTCGTCCTCCACGCCGGCCAGCAGGCCGCAGCCGTCCCTGGGCGGCGCCCCGCCCCCCCACCCCGCCGGCCTCGCCGCCCTCAGCACGGCGGTGAGCAGGTCCACGGCGTACATCACCTCCAGGCCCCCGAGCACGCCGCCCGACGACGACGACCGCAGCCAGCGCCACCGCTCGCGCAGCAGCGCCGCCCAGATCACCGCCCGGACCTCTACGCGCCGCCTCGCGAGCGGCTCTGCCGGCCGGAGGAGGGGTCTTCCCCTGTAGCGGTGCGCCCGCCATGCCGCCTGGATGAGCGACACGGCGACGGAGGACTCCCACGACAGGGCCCTGAGGCAGCGGGACAGGCCGCGGGAGCGAGCGACCTTCTGGTCCACCGACGGCACGTCGGCCAGCGCTGCCAGGAGGTGGCACGCGGCAGCGGACGGGCCGGGGTCCGACCCCAGCGGCACTCTTGTGGCCGCGCTGACGATCCCCGGCACGTGCAGCGTCACCACGTGCGCCTCGACGGCAGGCTTCGCGTCAAAGAGCCGGCGCAGGAGGCCCGCGGCAGTGGCTCGCTTGAGCGGGCCGCGCGCCGACAGCGCTGCCATCAGCAGCGTCTCAGCCGCGGCCTTGGCCTCCGCGTCGCTCCAGGCCGCCATCTCAAAGTCGCTCGCCTCCGTCCCGTCGGGATCGGTGCCCGGCGCGCCGCCACCGTCCGCGGCGGCGCTGTCGGTGCCCGCCTCAGCGGTGCGCTCCGCGATGACGCCCAGCTCCCCGTCGGCGTCGGCCTCCCACGGTGCGTCTATCACGGCCCTGGCGACGGCATCGGTTGCCGCGAGAGAGTCACCGAGCGACATGACCCTGCGAGGCGAGGCGAGAACGGGGCGCGAGCACGTTGGCCGGCCCGGCCGGGCAGCTCAGCCGCAAGCCGTCCCATGCGACGCGCTGCCTCACCGGATCTCGGGGTTGTGCTGCACGCGCCTCGTCTCCGCGCCGAGCCGCCTGACCATGCTCCAGTGCATGTTGGGAGCCGGGTCGACGGGATCGACCATGCGCGACACCACGTAGAACGACCGCACGCCGAGCCGACGCGTCCGCTCAACTGCGTGAAGTGGCGTGCAATGGGCAGCCTCGGCAATCGCGACGCTAGGGCATCATGGCAGCGTGCCCTGGCGGAAAACGGCCATTCGCGTTGTTGGCCGGCCGCTCACCGACATCGCCGGCCGCCACCTCGTGCTCCTCCTCCCGGAGCTCTGCCTCGGACATGGTCGAGCAGGTGGCGCCTGCTGCCGGGGCGAGTCGCGCAGGTGCCGGCTGCGCGTTGCTGCTCGATGCCGACCATGTTTGCACTCAGCGGGTAGATTCTCTCCGCGCGGCTTCCAGCTCGGCACTCTGGCGGGTGAGGCCGTCCCTGACGCCCCTCTCACCTTAATCAGTTGAGCTGAGCGCGTTGGCCTCAGAATCCTAGTGTGCGCCTGGCATCATGGCAGCGGCGTCAGCGGACGGACTTAAGGAGGCCGAAGCCGCGATTGCCGAGCTCGGCTACGAGTTCCTCGACGGCAGCCGGCTCACCAAAGTCGGGACAAAGGGTACAGCTGGGTTCGAGTGGGCAGGGGAGGTCGCGTACAACGCCCTGGGCGATGCAGTGGAGCGTTACATCCAGAGGCGGATGGAGTCCGAGTTCGGCCTGGTCCGGACGACCGTGGCCGGGGTCTCCGGGGAGGGCCACCCGGTGCCTGTGTGGGCGTCCGCCGGGGCGACCGACGGCGAGGGGACGCTCCTGCTGCTGATTCAGGGCTCGGGAGCCGTGAGGCCCGGGCAGTGGGCACGGAGCCTTTGCATCAACGCGACGCTCGACGACGGCGCGTGCCTGAGGGCGCTCCGCTGCGCTCGCGAGCGGGGCTGGGAGACGCTGGTCCTGAACCCTAACCACCCTTCGGCGGGGGACCCTCGCGCCCACGCCCGCAGCGTGAGCGACGCCATCGTGGCCCCCTCCCGCGCGCGGCGCGTCGCCGTCCTGGCGCACTCTGCGGGCGGCATGGCGGCAGCGGAGCTGCTGCGGCATGGCGGCAGGGAGCTCTGCGACCGCGTGGCGGCCGTCGCGCTGACGGACGCCATCCACGACGTGGCTCCGGACGACCCCGCGCACGTCAGGGAGGTGTACGCGTGGCGATGCGTCGACTGGTGCTCCGGCCTGCAGGGCGGGGGAGCGGGGGTGACCCGTGCGCCCGACGGCGTCGAGATCAGGCCTGCGGGCCACCCGAAGCACGAGTGGGCGACGGCTGCCGCGCACGATGCCGTGTTTGAGTGGCTTGACGATCAGCTCGCGGCGTGGGACTGAGGCGAGCGCGCCTGTGCGCTCAGGCGCACCCGGGGCCGCGCGGCCCGGACGGGTCTGGCGCGGTCGGGGGGTCCGGGGGGTATGCACGCTCAGGCGGGCCAAGCTTTGGGGCCGAGGGGGCCGGAGCCGTGCCCGTTGCGCTGCCGCTCCAGCCGGGTGTTCCGAGCGCTGCCGCAGCCATGCCATCCGTCTTGCCACACCCGCTGGCACACTCCGAGCTCGCAGACAGGCAGTCACATTTGTCAGCGTCTCTGCGGCCTCTCGTGCCCTCTGGTGTTTCGCCGGCGCGGGGACCGGGCCTGGATGGCCGCGGTTGGTAAAGTCGCGGCTGACCACGATGGCGTGATTGCCGTCTTCGTGCACGGCTTCAACGCGCACCGATGGAGTCTCGGCCGTGGCTACGGCGGCGAGGAGGGCCCTCTCGCAAGGGTGTACTGCTTCGCTGACGGTCCTCCGCGCGGCTCCCCGAAAGTCGGGTCGGTGTTTGGGAGCCTTCCGGAGCTCTTCCAGGGCGGCAAGGCGGCCCTCATGGTCGCCTACAGGTGCACCCACCCGTTCGTTGGTACATGTAAGGCGGTCGCGGACGCCATCAACACCGCGCTCGAGGTGCGCGGCAAGACGCTGGCCGACACCGTGATCATCGCCCACTCCATGGGCGGCCTGGTGATGAGCCACGCGCTCCAGGACATCCTTGATGCCGAGATGGTCAGTCAGGGTGCCGATGGGGCGGCGCTGATGGACGCAGGCGCCGACGAGGCCGAGGCCACGAGCCACGCGGTGGAGGGCGGTTCCGTCCCGAAGCGGCGTCGCGGCTCGGACGGCATCGTCCGGCTGCCCCGTGCGCTCATCATCCTGGACGCGCCCTTCAACGGGCTGAGCGACGCGGCCAGCATCGCGGCCGACGAGGGCGCCCGACTGCTCGCGGCCAGGGCGGGGTCGGTGGCTGGGGGCGCCATTGCCACTGGCGGCGGCGCGGCGGCCGGGTCGGCCGGCGCCATCCTCGGCGCCGTGACGGCGATGCAGTCCGCGAGGCGGGGCGCGTGGCTGGGCGCGGTGCTGGGTGGCGTCGCCGCGGTGGGGCTCGGCGCGGCCGCGGTGTGGGCCGCGACGTCGCGCGGTCTCCGCGACGCGGGGGAGTCCACGGGCCGCTACGCCGCGGAGGAGGCGGCCAAGTACGCACTGGGCCGCACGAGGCGCTTCGCGGACCCGGTGATCCGGCCGCTGGACCCCAAGAACGCGGCCATCCTGCGGCGCTGCCGCCGAGCGGTGCTGCGCCTGGGCTGCTGGGTCCCTGTCCTCGTGATGGCGTGCACCACGCCCGAGGAGGCGGCCAGCGGCGAGGGCGGCGCGGCGGGGGTCAGCCAGGCAGGCTTCCGCCCGCTCCCTCCCAAGGAGGAGGCGGTGTGGCGGGCCCTGTCCGAGTCGCACTGCCACATGCTCTGCGTGCAGCAGGTCGTGCCGCAGCGGTTTCGCGCCCTGCTTCCCTCGGCGTCGAGCCCCGAGGGCATGACGGCGAATGAGCGGGTGGCGAGGGCGGGCCTCCTCGGCCGGATGGCGTCGGGGGCGGAGGCAGGCAGGCGGGAGGCGGCCGCCGGGGCGGAGGCGGATGCGCAGGCTTGGGCGGGG
>Ga0136560_1000238_pt1 | contig 25885 bp, 14 predicted proteins | sample AntRauMeHopE1497_FD_104925 | JGI IMG/M metagenome (GOLD analysis project Ga0136560, IMG submission 104925) | Saline lake microbial communities from Rauer Islands, Antarctica - Metagenome Hop E1 #497 | ecosystem: Environmental > Aquatic > Non-marine Saline and Alkaline > Saline | place... | reverse complement strand
GAGAAGAGTCAAGAGCCAAGAGCTAAGAGTCCAGAAGACAAGACACAAGTAGCTAGTGGCAAGACGCAAGAAGAAAAAGTTGAGGAAAGGGCTGCTGCTCCAGCGAAAGTGAAAGCAGGCTTCAAGCAAAAGAATGAGTTTAAGGAAGTAACTGCTTCCATGGCAAAACTGGAAAAAGAGAAAGCTGAGCTGACCGAAAAAATCAGCGGTGGAAATTCAGATCACGAAGAACTGATGAAAATCTCTGCTCGAATGCTGGAAATAGATTCGAATTTAGAGAAATTGGAATTGACTTGGTTGGAATTGAGTGAACTGGAGGGGATAGAGTAAATAAGAGAGATAAGCTTTGCGAAATAGGCCTAAGGCGAAATACGCTTCGCAAAATAAACTTGCAGCGCAATAAGCCTCCGGTGAAATATGAAATACACTTCGAGTTTAGTGTTTCATATTTCGCCGATCAAAGGGAGGTTTATTTCAACTGTATTTCGTTTTATTTAAAATAGAAAACCCACTTTCAAACCTCCATACCAATTCCGAGTTGGTGCTGGTTGATAAAACCTTCCTCCAAAAGGATTCAAATCATTGCCTAAAGAATAGCTTTCGTCAAGCAGGTTGTCCACTCCGCCAAAGGCTTCCACATCCAATTTTCCAGCAATAGTCTTAGCCCAGCCAAATCGCAAATTTACCAGATCGTAGGCGTCCTGATACACCGTGTTTGCGTCATTGAGCGGGAGTTCGCTCACATACTGGTGCGTCAAATTCAGATAAACCCCAATATTGGTTCGCAGATCCAATCGAGAGACTAAAGTGGTCTCCGGCACTCCTGTGATTGCATTTCCTGAAAAATCATTTTCGCCTTTTCTATAATCTTCGAAGCTAAAAAACTGACCCGTGTAGGCTGTTCCGACATTCAGATCTTGGATAAACCCTAGTCCATTTCTTATAAAGCTATAATCCAAAGCTGCCTCGATTCCCTTTTGATCTGTAGCTCCTGCATTTTGGAAAAGTACAACTCCTTGGGGATTGGTAAAGGTGGTGATGGTCTGATCGAGTTTAAAGTAGTAGGCCACTAAATCCAGATTCAATTTATCCTTTCCAAGCCGGTACCCCAATTCATAATTCACGCCTCTTTCAGCTTCCAAGTCCAGATTCAAACTTCCCTCATTCGTCCGCACTTCATCAATGGTAGGTGGTGAGAATCCACTGCTCAAGCTGGCATAAATCGATGAAAAGGAGTTGATTCCATAGTTCAGCGCTACTCTAGGAACTACAATCGGACTAAATGTTCGAGTTTGCAATCCTGTCTCACCTCCAGAAGCATCAATCTGCCGATCAATGTCAAAGCTGGAAAAATTCTCACTCAGCCCCAGGGTGAAAATAAATTTCTCAGCAAAATCCCATTCTGCCTGCTGGAAAAGAAAACCCTGAGTAGCTCGTAATTTATCTGCAAATCGAACGGTATCTGCCACTCCATTTCGATTCCCAAAATTCTGGGCATTGGTCAAGCTGGTTTGGAATTCTCCGCCGGCAATTAGACGAAGTGCTTTTCCTGCAAGCTGGGTATCGTGCGTGAATTTCGTTCTACCTCCGAAACCGAAACCCAGTTCCCTCTTGTAATCCAGAATAAATGGATTTTCAAAGTCATTGGTATTCAAATAAACGGTCGTATTGTTGCTTGTTTTTACAGAAAAACGGTACAAATGACCGATGGATGCGAATACAGATTGCTGTGCAATGGAGCTGTTTTGATTAACTGATCCGGGCCTTGCTTGTGTCGGATCGGCTGCCAATTGATCAGCATTCAAACCCCCGGGAATCTGATAGTTCAGATCAGAGATCAAGAGTTGAGTTCGGATTTCCTGCTTTTCTGAGATTGGGAAATAGCTGCCCAATTGAAATACTTTTCGATCCATTGCCGAATGTTCTCGATAGCCTTCTGCTTTTTGAGTGACGAAAGAAGCTTCAATTCCACCTTTGCCGATTTGCTGAGAAAGACCCAATCGAAATCGGTTAAGTCCAAAGCTGCCTACGGAATACTCTGTTGAGATCCGATTTTGTTGGGCTAAGACTTGGCTGTTTAAATTAATTGCCCCGCCATTTCCCGCACCATAGATGCTTCCGGATGGACCTTTGATGACTTCTGCAGTTCGGATATTGCTTAGATCCAACAGATTCAAAGGCGTAGTGCCATCTGGGGAAGTGAAGGGCACCTCATTCCAATAAACTTTGACATTACGAACTCCAAACGGAGATCGAATCGAACTCCCCCGAATGGAAACCCGATAGCTTGCCGGAGCGCGTTCTTCAATTCGAATTCCGGGTTTAGTGTTAAAAGAATTGACGATGGACGTCTCGTTGAATCGGTTAAAATCCCGCTCGGTGACCAACGATATGGCGGCAGACTGCTCTAAAAGTGGTCTTTCCGACTCAAATGCTGTGACCGTGATTTCGGAGAGACTGAATGATTTTTGTTGCATTTCGATCGTATAATCTCCTTCACCAAACTCGCCCGAGAAGGCTTCATAACCCGATTTGAAGAACGTGAAATTCTGAATCGCTGAACCAGAGAAAGCTACGATTCCAGAAGCATTACTCATCTGAATTTGTCCATTCTCAGCCCGAACCCGTACATTTTCCAGCGGAACTTTGGTTTTAGAATCAGTGACTGTGAGTTGGATCTGTGCCTGAGCGGCAAAGGTGATTAGAATGAAAAAGAAAGTAAAGTATTTTGTCATGGCGCAAATTTAAAGTGTTTTAATGAGGAGTGATTACCATTTAAAAATTCTGAAAAGAGTTTTGCGTCGGCAATCTGAACAAGACTCTGGAATATTAATTTACTCACCGCCCTGCACTCGGCACTGAGTTGAAATTTGGGCTGGGTTAAAGTTATTCAAATAATGATCCAGAGTATTCAATTTCTAGCTTTTTGGCAAGCTTAAGCACTCGATCCATATACAAAGTCCAGTTCTCCACGTGAGTTGATGAATAGATATAAAGACCATCATGAGATCATAAAATTGAAATTCTAAATGCTAATAAGCTGCCGTTTCAGTTCAAAACTGGATTACTGGCTTAAATATTTAGCGATAGCAGAATGAATTAAAGAATTCTGTTTCTCCCTGGTGTCATTGCGAGCAAGTTGAGTCTCCTACAGATTCTCGATCTCCTCGAGATACTTTTCAGCTTGCTGCAAGATATCAGCTCTATCTTTCATTTTATCCAAAGTGCGATATGCCATACCAATTCGGGGATTTTTTTCCAGTTTTGAGCGATTGCGATCGTAAAAATGCCAGTACAAACTATTAAAAGGACAAGCTCCTTCGCCTATTTTCTTATTGGAGTCATAAGCACATTGACCGCAATAATTGCCTTGCTTTTTGATGTAATTGGCCGAAGAGACATAAGGCTTCGTACCCACGATACCGCCATCTGCAAACTGGCTCATTCCCCTTGTGTTGGTAATTTCTACCCATTCGATGGCATCAATATAGATTCCGAGGTACCATTGATCGACTTCATCAGGATGGATTCCTGCCAGTAGCATGAAATTGCCAGTTACCATCAGCCGCTGAATATGATGTGCATAAGCTTGGTCTAAAGATTGGGTGATGGAGTGACTTAGGCATTTCATTTTGGTCTTCCCTGTCCAAAACCAGTCTGGAAGTTTTCGATCGTGCCCAAAGAAATTTTATTCAGCAAAGTCGGGCATTTTAGCCCAATATATTCCACGCATATATTCACGCCAACCGATGATCTGCCGTATGAAACCTTCGACCTGTGAAATCCCAATTTGATCCTGATTTTCTTTCCAATGACTTTCTACCTTTTGGACTACTTCCAAGGGTGATAACATCTTGGAATTCATCGCAAAGCTCAATCTTGAATGGAAGAGAAAAGGGTCCCAAGTTGTCAAAGCATCTTGATAATCGCCAAAGTGAATCAAAAGATTTTCGCAGAAATAGTCCAGAACCTCAAGCGATTCAGCCCGGCTTGTAGGCCAATTAAATGCTTCTCCATCAATAGTCCCAATAGTTTTTACGCCAGCCTTTTCGATCATTTTCACCAATGACTTCACCGATTTCGGATGTAGTTTTGGCTTGCGCAATAGACGTTTATCTTTCAGAGCAGATCGGTTTTCATGATCAAAATTCCATTTGTCCTGAACAGGTTGTTTTCCCTCCATCAAGATGTCAAAATCCTTGCGCATCTGTCTATAGAAGGTTTCCATCAAAAACGTTTTTTTTCCTTTGAAAAAGTCCTGTAAATATTCCCTTTCGGTGAGAAAATGCTCAGTTCCCACTCCTCGTGTTGGTATTCCGAGGTTTGAACTTATAGACTTCAGCTGCTGATCAAGCCGATACTCATCCGGAAGCTGATATTCAAATTGGTCAAAACTGTGCATTTGAACCACTTTTGAAATCATTTTCTCCAAATCTTGCTCGTTGAGTTCCTGATCTAGCTGATAATAAACCACCTGATGTCCGTAATGAACTAATTGATCTGAAAAATTCCTCATACTCAGAAAAAAAGCAATGACTTTCTGGATGTGATGCGTAACGTAATCTGTCTCTTGGCGCATCTCCAGCATCAAGTAGGTCATCTCAGGGTCGACTTCTTTAAACCAGGAATGGGCGAGATTCAACTGATCTCCAAGTATTAAACGTAAGGTTTTGGACATGAAAAAGGGGGTTTATGATTTAAAGCCCAATACAATTCTATTTGTTTCGGTTTTGCGATCTTAATCGAGGAATTGTGGGCGACTTATAAATCGTATACTATTTATTTCAGCTAACCCTCACTTCCCGACTTACATCTCTATCTCCGGCAGGCAGAAATCGGGTAAAACTAGCGAATGAATAAATTGCATGCTACAGATCAAAACCGCCTCAGGAGCTATAAATATCCTCTGCCACACCTGCGTTGGTGAGCTTATCGAACTATTCCATTCTAAGCGCCTTTGCGGTGAAAAAATACAATCAACTAATTTTGGCGAACCGTTATTCTCCCAATTGGTTCCAGTTCGGCCACCACCCAGAAATCATTGGATGTTTTAGTCTACAATCAAAGCGAAGCGCCGGTGCTTTTTCCAAATCGTTTTTTTCACTTTCGCGAAACCATGGTTTCATTTACGATTTTAAAAAAAACACCATCCTGAGTACCTGCCCCTGCTATTGGGCAGCTCCCCACTTAGGGCTGGATCATAAAAGCATTAACCATTTTGGTGAAAAGTTTTATCCTCGCAATTTACTCCTTTATCTCCGGCAGACAGGTTTTAGTCAAAACCCGGAATCGGTTGGATGTTTCTTTTTTTTATGGGTATTCGCAACGATGCCACCAGCCTTATTTTCTTTCTTTACTGGGACCGAAGCCGGAAGACCCACCACAGCGAGGCAGGCCAAAACGTCAAATTATTAATTATGCACAAATTATATTCTTGTCTTTTCTGCCTACTGGCAAAGAGGTGATTAACCATATATTTTATACTAAGGTGCCGCATATTAGGTGCTCAAACTCATATTTCGAAAAATATTTGACTGTTTACACTCTGCCTACAATAGAATGACATGTGGCGGAAGAAATAAGCTCCGTACCTTCAGAGTCGGTGCGTAAGAAATAAATCAGTATCTAAAACACGGCATGGATGAAGTTCTCCCTCGACCTTTGGCTGAGCCTGCCAAGAAGCTATATCGTAGACTCACCTCATGTGCGCCACCGGTATTTGCATTTCCCAAGGCAGAAATTGTAAAATCATGGCTATAACCCATATCCAAGCCTCCACCTAAAGATATACCTAACAGACCGACTATTGATTCATGATTGGGCTGTCCTTCTTTTGCTACCGGGATTCCACGATACCAGACTCCCAACACGATCGGTTGGATATTTACTTGCGCACCGATATCCAGTTGTGAAAAAGCACCTTGATTCTTATAATTGAAAGCTAACGTTAGGTCTCTTGTACCACTATTTTGGTTGAACATCTTCGTCGAACTGCCGCCTGACAGGTCAAATTTGATACCGCCATGAGCGGAAACTTTAAGGGCTAATTTACTATTTGAATCATCCAAAAATGAGATATTTGGCTGAGTCAGGTGATGACCTGACAGTCCAAACCATACTTTTTCATTGTGAAAAAGCATGCCAAAGCTGTAATCCATAAATTGATGGCGCATGCCTTCGCCGAGATTTTCCCCGCTAAAATCGCCAACCACACCAGTTTGATCGTTGATTTGGCTACCAAAAACCAAATCGCCAAAGTAAGCGTCGCGATCCATATAGCTTACTTGCCCTCCCATTCGTAGAAAAGAACGGAATCCAAGTCGCATCCGATAGGCATACGTCAAGCCGATCTCAGAAACACTGAGATTGGCCATACTCTGCTCAGATTTGTTGAAGATCAAACCTATACCACTATTTGCATTGAAAATATAATGATCTGCATAAGCAGAATAAGAGGTAAACGATTGATCCAATCCCGGCCATTGATTTCGATAGTTCACACCGATGCGAGTCATCTCGGAGGCTCCCGTCATAGCAGGATTCATATAAAGAGGCGCAGCATAAAACTGCGAATACTGTACATCCTGCGCGATAGTGTCGGTATATCCAATTGACAGGATGAAAATGAGAGCGATCAGTCTAGAGATTTTTATCATATTCTATCTGATTAGGGTGATTCCTCCGGTTTTTTCGAAGACTTTTCCATCTCTGGAAGAATAATTGATCCGGTACATGTAATTACCGGCGGGTAGTGCCAGTCCTTGATAAGTACCGTCCCAACCGCTGCTTTCGGGACCGATGGTAGAATAGATTCGCTCGCCCCAAGTATTGAATATGTCCATGGAGAAAGTGGAAACTGCTTTTATTTTAGGAATAAAAGTATCATTTAAGCCATCTCCATTTGGAGTAAAGGCGTTTGGAACAGCCACCAACTGAGCGGGACTTGAGACTTGAATTCGGTTGGACTCGGTGCTGGCGCAGCCAAAGATGTCGTAGGCAGTCAGGATTACTTCAAATTCCCCGGCAGCTTCGAATCTGTGAATTGGATCTTTGTCTTTCGAAATATTTCCATCTCCGAAAGCCCACTCCCATGCGATAAACTCCTCTGAAATCATCGATTCGAATATCACCTCTTGTTCTACCTGAACTTCAGGATCATTTGTGATTTCTAGTTTGCGATAGTTGAAGTCCAGTCTTCCACCTTGTCCATTTTGAGAAGGAAAATCAACTTTGGATTCTACTTCTAGGGTACATCCCGAAGCATCTTTGATTAATACTTTTAGGATACCAGATTGAAAGAAATTGATTTCTCGCATTTCTTTTTCACCTGATTTCCATATAATAGTATAGGGTTCTTTTCCACCTTGGATGGAAACCCAGGCTACCCCAGTTACCGAACCCACAGCACAATTCACATCCAGCATGGACTCGATTCTTGCAGTTATTTCTATTGTAGTTTTTATCTCAAAAGAGGTGGACACTTCACAACCACTCGTATTTACAGCAGATACGGTATAGCTTCCCGGAAGGAGATCGTCCCTTTTTGTTATTCCTGATACTCCATCAGACCAAGTAATTCGATAATCTCCACCTGCTCCGGAGACTTCTATTAAAGCGGACCCTGTTGCTTTTTTACATGAGGCATCTTCTTTTTGAGTTAGGCTGATTTCTATTGTTTTAGCAGCTGCAAGGTTATATTGCCTCTCTAAAGAGCATCCAGATGCGTCGGTGACTTTCAACGTGTAAGCACCAGGTTCGAGATTTTGCAGGTTTGAGGAGGTTGCTCCAGTGTTCCATAAATAGGTGTAAGGCGCTTTCCCACCTTTTACATTGAGACTTATTGAACCATCTTGGGTTTTCACACAGGTTGGCTGTGATATAGTTTCGTTGATCTCTAAGGAAACTGCTTCTCGGATCAGGTAGCTTGATGATAGAGAGCAGCCCTTTTGATCGGTGATGAGCACTTCATAAAGACCAGCTTTTAGCGCTGTTAGACTATTTGAAGTTGATCCGTTTGACCACTTATAGCTATAAGGTGCCACGCCACCGTTTACTGTTAGGTTAACAGCACCATCATTTTTTCCGGAGCAAGATATATCTGTGAGCTGCTCTGAAAGTTGGAGACCTTCTGACGCTGATTTGATCTCAAATGAAACGGTTACATCACAATTGAATTTATCAAACACAGTGACTGAGTATGTTCCAGCTTTGAGTTGATCTGTCTCCCAGACATTCACCAAGCCATTGCTCCATTTATTGGTATAGCCATCGCCTCGACCAATTTTAACACCGATTTTGGCATAGCCATTTGAGCTGGAACTACAAGTCGCATCTCGCTTTTCGATCGGATTTATGATCAAAGGAAAAGGTGGCTGAATTACTATATTTTCAACTTGCTTTTTTCCCGCAGCGTCCGTGATCACAACGGTATATGTTCCCGCAAAAAGATCAGTCCGGTCTTTGGTAGTCTGATTAGTATTCCATCTGTAGGTGTAAGGCGCTACTCCGCCTCTGACATCCAAGGTGATTGAGCCTTTTTCGGTATGACTGCATAGCGCAAGCTTACCAGATACGCCGACAGTAATTTTGTCATAAGTGCTAGCCCTGAGGTTTTCAGATTTGCGACTAAACGCTTCAAATTCAACCTGTGCTACAGCATTATTAGCTATCGATGCCCACATCAATAGTGTAAATATCACTGGTACAAATGGTCGAAAGGTCTTTTCCACTTTTCTTCTCGTACCAAAACGCATAAAGCTTTTTGGCCTTTATTATTATGTCTTATAAGGCTTGATTTGTGTATTTCATTATTAAGAATATTATTTTTTGCATATGATATACAATAAAATGAGATTCTTATATAATGTCTATACTCCAAAAGAAGTATAGAAATATTCTAAAAAACAAGGGTTTGAGATCCCTCTATAAAAATGAAGCTAATCTAGAAATAGTATTATATTATTTTAAAAATTACGATAGTCATAAATGCAGATGAGTTCAGCGTTTTTCTGATTATAAAACACAATAAACCTGAAATATAAATCTGAAATTAAATAAAAAAAACTTTTGCAATATTTTGAGTGATTTTGCAAAACCTTCAAAAAATGATCTAATATCTAAAACACGGGATTTTCCTAGCGCGTTGATTTCTGCTTTTTGGATCACCCCAAAGAAATGAATAGGTAACCGAAACTTCATGCGCACCACCAGAGTTTCGAAGCCCAAGTTTGGACACTGTGATGTCATAGGAATACCCGATATCCAATCCGCCTTCAAGCGATACTCCCATTAGCCCAATGATCGCTTCATTATTAGGTAAGTTATTTTTGGTGGGCAATCCCCGATACCAGACTCCCAGGACCAAGGGATCAAGGAAAAGCTGCATACCGATATCCAATTGATTGAACGGATCCTGCTGCTTATAATTAAATGCAAATGAGATAGATCGCTCTGCATAGGCATGTGTAAAGTAATTTCTCCTTCCACCCTGAAGATCAAATCGGATACCTCCCTGCGCGGAGAGTTTCATAGGTAGCTTGGAGATCTGACCATCAACAAAAGAAATATTAGGTTCGGAAATATGATGAGCAGAGGCACCTAGCCAAATCTTGTCGGAATAGAACATCCCACCGAAACTGTAATCAAAAAAACTGTAGCGACTATCAATAGGAATTCCGTTTAGCTCATCAGTGATCCCTCCAATCGTCCCATTTACGATGTCAATCTGAGTTCCAAAGACCACATCATTGAAAAAAGCGTCTCGCTGCATATAACTAGCCATTCCTCCGACGCGAAAGTAGAGGTCTTCACCAAGTTTTAGTCGGTAAGCATAAGATAGCCCGATTTCATTGGTGGAAAGATTAGCCATGCTCTCCTGACTGCCATTGAAGATCAAGCCAATCCCGCTATTATAATCAAAAAGATAATGATCGATGTAAGCTGAATAAGAATTAAAATTTTGATCGAGTCGAGGCCATTGATTCCGGTAGTTGACGCCGATCCGAGTCATCTCACTTGCACCGGTTAGTGCAGGATTGAGATAAAGAGGTGCTGCATAAAATTGAGAATATTGGACATCTTGACCCTTAACAGCTTCAAAAAGCATAAAAAGAACTAAAGCTGTTAATAGAATTCTCCTCATTTATCTGATTAAAACAAAGACTCCTGCCTTTTCTACTTTCTCTCCTGACCTCGTTGTGAAAACAGCTTTATATACATAGTTCCCATTTAAAGCTTCTTTTCCCTTAAATGTACCATCCCATCCCAAAGTTTCCAGTGTTTTGGCTTCAAAAATCAGTTCTCCCCAAGTACTAAATATATAAAACTCCATACCAGCAATTCCTCTGTACTGAGGTTTGAAGTAGATGTTTTTGGCACCTGAAGGTGTAAATGCGGTAGGAACAATAATGATATAATCATCAGATACTTGAATCACTCGTTGGAACTCTGATATGCATCCAAAGACATCAATAGTGGTCAGAGTAACTGTATACAATCCTTTTTTCTCATAAATATGATCTGGAGCTTGCTCTGCGCTGGTACCGCCATCTCCAAAATCCCAATTCCAAATAATCACTTTACCCAAAGAGGAATCAATGAAATTGACAGATTCCAAAATCTGGACCTCTGCATTAACGATGATATTTCCCCCTCCCAAATCAGCCTCATAATCGAAAGCTGCAACCAACTCCTCATCTGAGATGATCACTTGAATTCTTCTATTTGGAGACCAGCAATTTGCACCTTTCAAAGTGCTTTGAACCCTGTATTCTCCTGATAGATTCACCGTTTCTATTTCATCCAGACGCATCAAATTACCAATAGGGCTCTCAATGATATAATCATATATCACAGAATTGAATCCTTCAATAAATTGGGTAAGATCGACCGTCTCTGTTGGATCACAGACGATGGAAGGATTAGAAACTCTCAGATTAGGGATTGCACTCACTTTTACCTCTACAGGTTCTAAGGGAGGTGGGCATGTCCCTGGGCCGCTAATGCCTAGGTAATATACATAAGAGGTAGCTCGTCCAGACAGACCAGATATATTCAGTGTACCATTTCCAGCAATCTGATAGGTAATATTAGAGTTTGATCCTGAAGATATTGGCTGTGTCCCTGCTGAATCCATAAACCAATTAAACACTGGGCTTATACCAGTTTGGGTAGTAGATGGCACTAGCGAAGCTGTTTCTCCCTCACATATTGCTTGATCTTGGGCAACGACAGGAGTCAGTTGATTTTCTAAATCTATCGAAGCTGGAAGTGTATAAACACAACCTGCCTGATCTGTGATTACAAATGAATAGGTTCCTGAACTAGCGTTGAGAAGCTCAAAGCCACCGCTTGATCCATTTAAAGTACTTATAGTCTGACCATTCCTAACCGTTCGGATGGAATAAGTGCCAACACCACCGGAAACTTGGAAAGCTATACTACCATCTGATTCGTTACAGGTAGGATCAGCCAGAGTCGGCTCTGAGTTCGAAATCGGAGCTGAGGACCCGCTAACACTTAAAGAGACGATGTCGCTTTCACAACCTCCACTTCTCAAGTATGCGGAGTAGGCGCCTGGAGCGACTTGAAAACTATTCGAGGATTGAAAATTAACCCCATCCAACGAATATTGATATGATCCATTGCCGCCTGCCCCAGAAAGTGTGATCGTACCCAAATCTCCAAAGCAAACTTCGTCTATTGTGCTCACTGATAGAATCGGCTGGTCATTGATGATGACTTGTGCACTACCGATTATACCGGGACAAACTCCCGGTCCGATTACTCTTAGATAATAAGCGGTCGGAGAATTTTGATTGACTAGTTCGTCTATAGAAAGAACCCCTGTTGAGCTGATTTCAAAAATCAAACCGCTTGGATCAGGATTTGGACTAGAAACTATAGGTTGAGTAAGATTTGAATCTTTAAACCATTCATAGATAGCACCAGGTGCCGCTGGCAACAAGGTAGGCGTCAGGACCGCTGTTTCGCCTTCGCAAATTGTCACATCGGAAACATTCACCTGAGTCGGCCCATAAGTCATAGCCACCGTATTGGAAGTAACAATACAGCCCTCAGCATCTTCGACGGTCAAATAGTAATCAGCTGGGGCAAGATTATTCAACTCGAATGTCGGACCGTTTATCATCTGGGTATTCGACACTACCCCATCTTTATAAACAGTGACTTCATATGGAGCCCATCCACCAGTAATTTCCGTTCGGATTATTCCGATATCGGCTCCACAGGCTGGATCTACTTTAATCAACGGATCTACCTCTAAGGCTTGACTTGGCCCCAATACTTCCACCACAAAATCCTCTTCACAATTGGTTATCGTATTGATCACTTTTATTGTATAGCTAATTGGAGCAAAAGTTTCATTTGCCAAAGCCGCCTCAGTGTATGTCCCAATGCCTGAGATTTGATATTGAAAGGAAGACGAACCGCCCGAATCGACTCTTATTTTTCCATCATCTGCTCCAAAGCACTGAACAGGTTCTTGCACAAATACCGGGCTCGGAATAGGATTTACTAGCGCAATAGCCGTCTCAGTTTGATCACCACAGACTACATGAAAGTAAAAGTTGTAAGGGTTCGTATTCCCAGCTAATCCAGAGATAGTCAATCTTCCATTTGCATCATCTATCACATAAGCTATAGATGGATCAGCGGCGTCAGGCCCGTTCTGAATCAATAGAGTTTTCGCAGCATCTTTATACCATCGTATTTCGGTAGGGGAGCTTCCACTTACTGTATTCACTGGAGTTAAGATGGTCGCTTCGCCTTCGCAGACTGTTGATTGAGTGATACTAAACGTTGGTAAAGGTTGCTCGGCAACCACAAAATCTTCCACGAATTCGCAACCTTCCCCATCTGTAATGATGGCAAAATAAGTTTCAGGCAAAAGATTCTCAGCGCCGTTCAAATCTCCTGGCACTATTGGACCAGTAATAGATCCAATTCTCCATTCTATCGTGAAATTCCCCCAACCACCAGATAGTTGCAGATTTTCTATTGAGCCATTTGCTTCGGAACAAGAGCTACGTGAGATATCTCCAAAAGCCACTATCGGAGCACTTGACCCAAGGATTGTTGCAGAAGTAAGCAAAGTACATCCATTTCCACTTCGGATATCAATGTTATAAACTCCCGGTACTAGGCCTACAAAAGTATTTGCGGTCTCAAAAGGCCCTGAATTTAAGCTGTATTCATAGTTTCCGTCGGCCCCGCTTGCATTGATGGTAATTGTTCCATCGCCAGCTTGAAAACAAATTTCATTAGTTGTAACTACCGCGGCTGCAAGAGGCTCATAAACGGTTATGTCTGCTTCAAAAGGTGGATTTGGGCAGTACCCAGGACCTGTTGCTACTAGGAAATAGGTATAATTCCCGACGTTAAGTCCCGCAACAGAAAGCGCGAGTGTCACTGGATCTACTGTGAAAATCAATCCATCACTATCGGGAACCGTGTTATTTAAAATCGGGACAGTCGCTCCGATATCTTTAAACCAAGCCAAGTCCGGACTTCCACCAGTTGTTATTCCAGGGATAACGGTGGCGAGTTCTCCTTGGCAGATTTCATCTTCCATAGGAGCAACAGATATGGCAATTCCTATATCATCTATTAGTACTTGAGGAAGTGATTCTGTACAGTTATTTGCATCAGTTACTCGTAATTGATAAGTTCCCGGACCCAAATCTTTATAAATCGATGGACTGATAGCGTTTGCAGTAGATTGAATTGAGGCACTGGCTCCGTTCAAAAAGAGTTCGGTCAAGTAAGGTGAAACTCCTCCTGAGAAAGTAAACTCCAACAATCCGTTTGAAACACCGCAAGCAGGTTGAATCACATTGGTGATCGCCAGCAGTAATTCAGCAGATTCGGTAATGACTATATCATCAAGAGTGCTTTCGCAGCCGGTTGCGGTATTTTGGATTACAAAATCATAGCTGCCCGCTACCAGACCGGAGAAGACCGGAGAAGACTGGAATGTAGACCCGGCATCAATGCTGTAGGTGTAGTCCGCTGCCAAGGTAGCATCGGCAGGAATCAGGGTGATTGAACCTGTATTGTCTCCAAAACAAAGAATATTCACAAGATCTGGTGAACTACTGATGGCCGGAGCGGGATTCACTGTAATCGAAGCTGAGATAGGAGTGGCATTACAAAGATTATCTCCAGCTACAGTTACTAAAAATTGATAAGGCTGGATTTGCTCGGCAAGTCCCAACACCGTCAGCTCACCAGTTGCAGAATTAGAGCTATAGGTTACTCCATTCCCGTTTGCCAATGGATTTCCACTGCCGTCGGCCCAGCTATAGGTTAGATTAATGGCGTTACTTCTTTGAGAATCGTCCACCGTCAGCGTGGCTGTCTCCCCGGGACAAATCACATCATCCGTCGCATCAAACGTTGGAATTGGAATAGCACTGAAAGGCGGAGTTGTAAAACTTGCCGGACAGGAATTGGAGTCTAGTATCTGAACCGAATAAGTCGGTGAAGGTGCTAAACCTGAAATCGTGTAAATACCTCCTGCTAAAGTCGGGATAACAGCCACACCATCGATGGTGAAGGTATAATTCGGAGTACCTCCTGCAGCTTGAAATCTTAAGTCTCCATTATTGAGACCACAAGTTGGGCTGATTTGATCAAGAAAGGTTATAGATAAAGCATTAGCAGGGCCATTGATAGTTCTGGTAATTGTACCGATGCAATTGGTTCCTGCACTTACATCTATCGTATATGTGCCTGGCAAAAGCCCGGAAAACGTATTACTGGATTGAAATGTGCCACCATTTAGGCTGTATTCATAGACACCAAAACCTCCAGATGCACTTACTGCGATTTGACCTGTAGTTTGCCGGCACAGATCATCAGTCACTGTGGCATCCAGAAAAAGTGGCGGAACTACTAAAACCTGAACTCGCTTCAGATTGCCGGCCGGAGTGGCACAGAGATTCTGAGTCGGATCCGCCGCCACTTCGACAAAAAACTCATACGGGGTTGCGCTTTGTGGAAGTCCTGTGATCGTCAAAACTCCAGGGGCGATGATTGTATAAGATATTGGTCCTTCGACCAACCCGTTGGTAATTGCCTGGGCTTTACCATTATCCTTATACCATCTAAAAGCTGGGTTATTGGCATCGGTAGGATCCTCTAATTCTGGTGTAAAGACGACCGGAGTTCCAAAACAAACTTGCTGATCATCCAAAACTACCGCAACTGGTGTGCCTCGTACATCGATTACGTCAAATTGAAAGACTTCTTCACAGATCGCATTTGTAACTGGATTGGAAACTGTCAAAAAATATCTCCCCAAATTAATTCCGGTAACGCCCACGGTGGCTTCGATATAACTCCCCGAAGTATTCTCACTGACCGAATAATCAACAGGAGGAATTACATTCCCAGCAGCATCCGCCCATGAAAAAACATACCCTGGCACAAGATCTCTGATCACGACATTATTGATCGAGCCATCATTCTGTCCATTGCAAGTAGGGCCTATGATTGCTTGCGAATTATCAATTTTAGGAAATGGGTTTACTGTTACAGTTACAGTTCTTGGCTCAGAAGTCAAACCATAATTATCAATAACATTGTAAAAAATCGTGTGTGTGCCAAAGAATCCAGGCTCTGGGGTGAATAGTATTTTTGCTCTGGTTCGCTCTGTCCCAAAATTTATATCTGTTAATATTTCTAGGACAGATTGAAATGTACCTACTCCCGGAACTACTATGGCTAAATTTTCAGGCCGACATTTCTCTGCACATACACCTGACAAACCACAATTGCCCACGACTGGATTGCCTGCGGGATTTGGAGAATTATTAGGTGATCCAGGATTGGTAGGATAGAGTTGCAAACATCGGATAAACTGATTTGCGGCCGGTAAGCTTACATCAAAATCAAAAGTAAGATTTTCTGCAAAACAGACTAATTCATCAAGATTGGGAGGGTTGGGAGCCAGAATTGGGTCGATACTCGAAACCTCTACGGTGACATTCCTAATTTCATGAATACTTCGGAGGGTTGCGCCAGTTGCTGCCGCAAATCCGACTTTAAGATTTTGTGGTGCCGAATAAGGATACGGCACATTGTTGAAGATATTTATAACCTGAGGTCCTGACGCAGTAGTCACCAAAATATCCATAGTGATAGTATACGATCCAGCTCCATCAGGTCGTAAGTCTATGAATACTTTTCGATAACCGTCAATAGAGCAGTCCGTAATTCTACCAGAAGCTCCTATGGGAAATCGCTGAGCCGGTGGCAAAAAAAACGAAGGTGAAATAGAATTGAAAGGCGCTCCGTCTGTAGGATCGTTAAACAATATTTTACCATCTATAAAAGGGTAACTATTGTATATCGGGGGATCAGGAAAACTAGCTGGAAATCCAGTACCTAATCCGGTCATACCATTATCCCGAACTACGTCTGCTGCATTTATCGGACCCCGAATAGCAATTGAATTAGGATATCTTGGGAAGAAGGCAGGTGACAATCCTGAACCATAGGAAAATGGTGACCCAAAGCCACCCAACTTTCCCTCATATTGATTACCCCAGTTCCCGCGCTCATCAAGACCTATTCCCATAAATGCACCTCTCAGCCCGTATCCTCCTGTAAACATTCCATCACTATATCTCAGTGGTGAATATCCTAAAGATCCGCCGAGACCACCTATTTCAAATGTGCTGGCATTTATTATACCATCAAAAAGAAAAAAACTAATGCCATCCCCAACATCACCCGGAGATGCCGGACCGTATGAAAAATATTCGAAAGATGTTTTAATTCCGTAAGAGGAAGAAAATGGTAAATCAACAAATACATAACCACGTTGATCCGAATCGTTATTCGTCAGTCGAAGTGCGCCTTGATTAGTCGGATGAATGCTGCCGGAGGTTAATATCGCAGCTAAAGGATCCCCATCAAAAATTGTATTTGGCCTAGGAGTATTCCCAGTAAACGGCTCGCAATAGGGAAAACCATCCCTTGGGATTACAACTTGAGCGTTGACCCCAAAGATTATTAGCCCGAAGAGCATAATAACACTATAAAGAAATTTAATTCTGTCTATTCCTAACATGAACAACGCCAACAATTTCCCGCAGCTAAGGTACCATAATTCTCTAGGCCTGAAGGTGAATTCAATATGAATTCTAAGTTTTGAAACTACTAGGGCTTATGATTGGGGTTGGTCAATCAGTTTTGTTTCAATCCTTTTGAGAGGGTTAGTATAATTTCCCGCGCTTCAATCGGCAATTGCCAAGATCAATAATAATACCAAAGGAAATAGGAATAGGCATTTAGAAGATTATAATTCCAAAATGACTTGATTTCTGATCAAATCCTCGAATTCTTCCCGCTTTCTGATCAAATGAGCCTTCCCCTCCCATACCAACACCTCAGCCGGGCGGAGTCTTGAATTGTAATTGGACGCCATGCTAAAACCATACGCCCCTGCATTTTTCATCACTAGCAAATCTCCTTCACGAACCCTCGCTATCTCTCGATCCGAAGCAAGTGTATCGGTCTCGCAGATGTAGCCCACCACATCGTAATTGGAAAGTTTCCCTTCGGGATTGGACAGATTATAGACTTGATGATAAGCCTCATATAGCATTGGTCGGATCAGATGATTCAATCCAGAATCTACACCTGCAAATGTGATCGCTGGAGTGGCTTTCACCACATTGGTCTTTACAATAAAATAGCCTGCCTCACTGACCAAAAACTTCCCGGGCTCTAGCCAAAGCTCCAAGTCCCGACCGTACTTTCTGCAAAACTCCTGGAAAGCTGCCGTTACTTTATCCCCTACTGACTGCACATCCGTAGTGATATCCCCGGACTTATACCCCACTTTGAATCCTCCACCGAAATCCAGAAATTTCAAATCTTTAAACCTGAAAGCCGCTTCAAAAAGTACATTCCCGCCTTTCAAAAACACCTCTGCATCCAAAATATCTGAGCCGGTGTGTACATGAAGTCCAGTAATCATCATCTTATAATCCACTACCACTGCTACTATCTCTTCCAGTTGCTGTATGCTGATCCCGAATTTGCTGTGAATATGACCTACCGATATTTTTGAATTTCCACCGGCCATGATATGCGGATTGATTCGAATACAGACTGGGACAGTATTGCCATAAGTCTGACCGAATTGAGCCAAAATGGAAAGATTATCCAAGTTGATCATGACTCCCAAGTCTACTGCTTCTTGCACTTCCTCAAAACTCACACAGTTGGGAGTGTACATGATCTCGCTTGGCTCAAAGCCTGCCAGCATCCCTATCCTCACTTCCTCTATCGATACCGCATCGATTCCTGCACCAGCTTTTTTGACTACTTTGAGAATATTGATGTTTGTCAAAGCTTTGGTCGCATATTTGATCTTCAGGTTGACACCTGAAAATGCATCCTGAATCGCTTTGATTTGGCTGGTGATTTTATCCCCATCATACACATAGACAGGCGCACCGTACTGTTGGACAATGGATTCAAGGGATACACCTTGGATTTCAGTTGGGTATTGAGAGGTCGGCATGATTTGAAATTTGCCTGCAAAGATAGGCAAAAGCAAAAAAAAGGAGGCATAAACCCCCTTTTTTCAATATTTAAAATGTAATTAATTAACCTCTTGTAAGTAAGAAATTTCTTACCCGGCAGACAATCTTACAGTGAATAATAAACTAAGATTGGCAGTTAAATATTGTTAAGCAGCCTTAGCCGCTTTATTATAAAATTAAATTTGCTTGATGTCTAAGCGCAATATTACCTTGATCATAGTTCTGATGTCCCTCTCCAGCTTTGGCCTGATTGGGTTTCAATACTATTGGGTGACCAATGCGATCAGCATTAATCGAGAGCGATTTGATCAAAATGTACTCCAAGCACTAACTAACACGGTAGAGGATCTGGAAAAATTACAGACTAAAAACTATATTCTGAGCACTATGATGCAGGATTCGGTATTTCAGGAATCTGTATTTCAAAAAATAGAACCCATAGAATATCAACCCAGTCAGAGGCCCAGCTACAGCAGTCGGCCATCCCTGGTCGACACTATTTTCAAAGGAACAGCCCCTGAGGTAAGCCCGGCTTTTCGAAGAATCCTAGAATCCCAAGGAGTAAATATCAATATTTTGGAGGAGCTGGATCAGTTTTTTGCTTATATGACGCCTGAGCTGGCATCCAAGCTTTTCACCCCTGATGAGATGCAGGTGCTTCTTCAGGAAAAAGAGCGGCAGTTCATTTATTTATCCGAGTTGGAAAAAAGCCAAAAGGCACTTTCAAATTTGAAGCGATCAAACCTCACTCAAATGGTGCCGGAAATGGATCTTTCAGCAGATGCACTGGACAAGATCCGAAAGGCAAATCTCAAAATAGAAATTGCCAATCAGACCATCGATGAGATTACCGCAGGTCAGCAGGCAATTTTGGATCGATTTGACACTACCGCCGTTCGCAAACTCATTCGTGGCTACTTATTGGAAAAGGGAATCTCAGAAGGATTTGAAATTGGACTTCTGAAAGAGGATGGATTATTCCTTCCCATAGGCCCTGTTGCCCAACAATTTACACTGGTGCAAAAAGGAATTCAGGCCAAGCTTTTCCCCAATGACATCATTGGCAAAAATAACTACCTCTACATTTATTTTCCTGAGAAAGGATCTTATGTCATCCGCCAAGTTTGGCTGCCACTCTCCAGTTCACTGATTTTCATTGCTGTGATTATTTTCTGTTTTGTATATGCAATCAAAGTGATTATTCGACAGAAAGCCCTCTCTGATACCAAAAATGACTTCATCAACAATATGACTCATGAGTTTAAGACTCCACTTGCCACTGTGAGTCTTGCCGTAGAGGCGCTTCAGGATCCGGATCTCTCGTCACAGGACAAATTTCGGTCACGGTATCTGGGAATCATCAAAGATGAAAACAAACGTCTCGTCGCGCAGGTGGAAAACGTTCTGCAAGCTGCTGCGTTGGATAAAAAAGATTTTAAATTGAAAATCGAGAGCTTAAATCTTTTTGAAATTCTGGAATCAACCGTAGACCATTATGCGCTTCTGATTGAGAAAAGAGGCGGAAATGTGACCTTCGAAAATCAGCTCAGCGATCCGATGATCGAAGGAGATGAATTTCACTTGAGTCACATCTTCAATAATCTATTAGACAATGCAAATAAGTACTCTCCGGAAAAACCGGAAATCAAAATATCAGCTAGAGATACCTATGAGGGATTTACCATTACCATTAAAGATCATGGAATCGGAATGAGCAAAGACTCTCAACGCAAGATATTTGAGAAATTCTATCGTGTACCCACGGGCAATATACACGATGTGAAAGGGTTTGGGCTAGGATTGTCCTATGTCAAAACAATGTTAGAAGCACACAGAGGCACGATTACCGTTTCCAGTGAGCTCGGAAAAGGAAGCATATTTACCATTAACTTACCTAAAAAACAATGAGTAAAGCCAAATTATTAGTCGTAGAAGACGACCCAAACTTAGGAGATATCTTAAAGGAATATCTGGAAATGAAAGGCTACGAACCCACCCTGTGCAGGGATGGAGAAGAAGGCTGGAACAAGTTCAAAAAAGATAAATTCGATCTCTGCCTATTAGACATCATGATGCCTAAGAAAGACGGATTTACGCTTGCCCGGGAAATCAAAAAGGTGCAGGAAAACCTGCCTATTCTCTTTTTGACTGCCAAAAACCAAAAGGACGATATCATCGAAGGACTCAAAATAGGAGCCGATGACTACATCACCAAGCCGTTCAGTATGGAAGAACTGCTCCTTCGGGTAAATGCGATCTTGAAGCGGACCAAAAAATCGGATGAGATCTCTCCTTTAAAAGTGTACAACTTTGGAGCCTTTATCCTTCACTACGACGAGCAAGTTCTCGAAGGGCCAAATGGCAAAAACAAATTGACTTCAAAAGAAAATGAATTAATCCGGATTCTAGCCGCTGAAATCAACAAACTGGTAAGCAGAAGCTACGCCCTGAAGCACATCTGGGGCGATGATAGCTATTTCAACGCACGAAGTATGGACGTCTATCTGAGCAAAATCCGAAAGCTGCTCAAAGACGACCCGAAAGTTCAGATCATCACCGTTCACGGCGAAGGTTTCAAACTAATTATCTCTGAGGAATAGGTGATTGTAGCATTATTGGGTGACTGATACCCGATGTTGCTGAGAAATTGACTAAAGGTTGATAATCGAAAAAAAACCGAAAAGCCAGTGCGATTTAGATCGCACTGGCTTTTTTACTAGCTGAAAATCTATGTTGTCAATACTTCGATCAAATAGCTGCATCACAGCCCCATTTTCAAACAGGGACTGTTTTCAGCAATGACGCACTAACCTTGCGGTCTAGCTACTTCATACTTTCAAATCATTTCTGCGCCAATCCCATTCCCATCCGGAAAAATCACTTGCTCAGGAGTGATCTTCACACCTCTGGCAGGATCATGAGCAAGTAGCATCGCTCCGTCCATGTCTACATAATCCAACAATGGAGCGATGTGAGCAATTGCGGTGATGCCGACGGATGATTCCGTCATACAACCTACCATCGTTTTCATACCAAGGGATTTGGCTTCTTTAAGCATCCGTAGTCCAGGTGTGATTCCGCCGGCTTTGACCAGCTTCACATTGATGGCATGGAAGAGCCCATGGCATTTCTTGACATCTGACTCCACGATGCAGCTTTCATCTGCCATTACGGGAAGCTTGCTTTCTGCATAGACTTTCCGCATTCCTTCCAGGTCGTCTTTCGCAAGCGGCTGCTCCATAAACTCTACACCCAGTTTGACTAATTCCACCGAATTGAAAATCGCTTGATCAGCCGTCCAGGCACAGTTTGCATCAATTCTAAAAATAGCATCGGTATGCTTTCGCAGCTCCCTGATAATTGCCAGATCATCATTTGTGCCTAATTTGATTTTATAGATTGGCCAATCGACTTCCTTCATTTTAGAGACCATTTTCTCGACAGTATCTATACCGATGGTAAAGTTGGTCAGCGGTATAGTTGCCGGATCCAATTCCAGCAATTCATAAAGTTTCTTTCCTTTTTGCTTCGCAAAGAGATCCCAAGCAGCCATATCCAAGGCACATTGGGCAAAGGGATTGTCTTCAAATATTTCTCTCCCTTTCTCCCAAAGCTGCTCAGGAGTGTTCCAATCACCCTTTTCCACGATTGGCCTGATTTTCTCAAGACATTCCGTCATATTCGCAATGGTCATTCCGTAGAATGGATTGGACGTAGACTCACCTAAGCCGTAAAAACTTGCATCCTCCAGCTTCACGATTAGGGTATCTTGCACATCCCGACTTTGATGAGCGATAGTGAAAGTATGTTTCAAAGGAAGATCCTTGACAAAATAAGATAACTTGATGGCCATAAACGCTGATTTACAAGCAAAATTAAAGGGTTTTTTCTACTATTTGCCTAGATTTACAATTATATTATTGACTTGACCAAGCCCTATGAAATCGTACTCCATCCCATATCTCAGCATTATTTTGCTGTTTTCCGTTGTCACTTTTGGAAGTAAAACGGCAAACTCACAAAGTTTCGAGCCACTTCAGGTACAAGCTTTGGAAGCAGCTCAGGAGCAATATATCGAATCAGCGATTACCCACCGACGATTCAAGCATGCCGATCTTCAACCGCTGATCAAGAAGCATGAGGGTAGTTTCAAATTAGAAAAATTGGGTGAATCTGTAGAAGGCAGAAGCATCACTGCTTTGGACTGGGGCAATGGAACCACCAAAGTGATGCTTTGGTCGCAAATGCATGGCAACGAAAGTACGGCCACGATGTCACTTTTCGACTTGTTCAACTTTCTGGAAGGAAGCCAAGACGGCTACGATGAACTGAGAGCGCTCTTGAAAAAAGAGCTTTCAATCAAATTTATCCCGCTTATCAATCCCGATGGTGCCGAAGCCTTCAAGCGTAGAAATGCGCTGGATATAGATCTCAACCGGGATGCGATATCCCAAATTTCGCCAGAGGCGCAAATCTTAAAAAATGCACGGGATGACTTCGAACCGGAGTTTGGCTTCAATCTGCACGATCAGCAGATCTACTACAATGTGCACAATACGCCAAAGCAAGCAACCATTTCAGTTTTAGCGCCAGCCTACAACGAAGCAACTGAAATCAATGATGTTCGGAAAAAAGCCATGCAGACGATTGCAGGCATGAATGAGATTCTGCAACAAGTGATCCCGGGACAAGTTGGCAAATACGACGATACTTTTGAGCCAAGAGCCTTTGGGGATAATATTCAAAAGTGGGGTACAAGCACTATTCTTATCGAGTCCGGTGGCTATACTAACGATCCCGAGAAGCAGTATATCCGACAGTTGAATTTTATGATTATTCTGAATGCACTGCATCAGATTGCGACCAAAGGCTACGAGCAATATACCACCGAGCAGTATTTCGCTATTGGAGATAATAATGTTCAACTGATGGATTTGTTACTCGAAGAAGTGGAAGTTCCGGTTAGCGGCAAATTCTATCCGGTCGATTTAGCGATTCGGAGAAGAGATGTGACTGCTGGCAGTACGTATTACATGAATTCTTCAGTAGAAGATCTGGGGGATATGCAGGTCTTTTTTGGAATGGAAACGCTGGATGCTACCGGGATGAGGTACACAGAAGGGAAAGTCTATCCTAGCACCTTTGACTCGATCGCTCAGATCACCGAAGCAAAAGCCCTCGAACTTCTCAAAGAAGGCTATCTGGCTGTAAAAGTGAAAAATACTGCCAAAAACACGCTGCATCAGTTACCGATAAACATTTTAGCTAGCACCGAAAAGCTAAGTCAGGGTTGGATGACAGGCGCTACTCCTAACTTCTTTCTGGCGAATGATGGGAAACTGAAATATGCAGTGATCAATGGCTATTTGATAGATTTGGAGAATTCAAAATCACAGGAATTTAAGCAGCGGGTGTTGTAAAAAAAGTAAATTAAAATTTACTTTTTGGAATCTTTTTCCTTCCTTCCGTTTTGAAAAGTTCAGAGCTTTTGAGGCTTTTACAAAAAGATGGATGGTATGCAGTTTCTCAAAAAGAATCTCATATCAAAATGAAACATCCCTTCAAAAGTGGAGTCCTTATAGTTCCCAATCACGGAAGTAATGAAGTAGGAAAGGGCTTGGAGATGAAACTTAAAAAAGACGCTGGAATTTAAATTGTCCCGAAATGAAGGATCTAGAAAAACCTATTGTAATGACTTTGGAAAAGACTGAAACAGGCTTTTCCGCCTATTCTAAAAAATTTCCGATTTTCACTACTGGAAATACTATACTAGAGTTGATTGAAAATGCATATGAAGCTTCCTTGTTCTATTATGAGGATCAATTAATTACAGTCACTCGAAAAGACCTGAAATTTGATATCGATTTTCAGCAATTTTTCCAGAACTACAGAGTATTAAATGCCAAATTCCTCGCAGAAAAAATTGGGCTAAATCCAAGCTTACTATCACAGTATGTTCAGGGCCAAAAAAAACCATCAGAAAAGCAGACAAAAAAAATAATTGAAGGTATTCACCAAATCGGAATTGAACTATCACAAATCCATCTCATCTCAAATTAGTCTGACCTACGCGTTTATTTTCGGAGAGCTTTTTGTTTCCATGAGTTCAAATTCCTATTTTCAATAACCCAATTTTTATTTTATGAGAAAGAACATTCCAGCCATCCTCTTTGCATTAGCCATCGTCATCGCTGCTTTTATTTTGGGCAATGCAGTCATCAACCGAAATCGACCTCAAGGAACTATCAATGTGACTGGGTTGGGTGAAAGCAATTTCACTTCTAACCTGATCGTCTGGGAAGGGAATTTCAGCCGAGAAAGCAAGGACTTAACTACCGCCTATGCAGATCTGGAATCGGATAAAAAAGCCGTTACCACCTATTTGAAATCCAAAGGCATTCCTGAAGATCAGCTTATCTTCAATGCCGTGACCACAAATCCCCAATACCTTCAAAACTATTCCAATGACGGTCGCTTTCTCGGCCAGACTTTTACAGGCTACCAACTGAATCAATCGCTGAAAATTGAATCCATAGAGGTGGAGAAAGTCGAAAAAATCTCCCGCGAAATCACCGAGCTCCTCAATCAGGGAATTACCTTTTATTCTCAAAATCCACGCTATTACTACACCGAACTGGAATCACTCAAGCTTGAAATGATCGCTAAAGCTACGGAAGACGCCACCATCCGAGCACAGCGAATCTCAGAAAACTCCAAGGGAAGCCTCGGTGATCTGATCTCGGCAAATATGGGCATATTCCAAATCACAGGTCAAAACTCCGGCGAAGACTATTCCTGGGGCGGCACATTCAACACTGCCGATAAAAACAAAACCGCTTCGATTACGATGAAGTTGATTTTCGAGGTAGACTAGTATTTCAGTGTGCAGTTGGAATGGAGCAGTGGGCAGTTGACAGTCGGCAGTGGGCAAGGTCAACCTTTTAGGTCTTTACTGCTAACCTTGTCTTTTTTGCAAAGCTCACAGACCTCGAAGGTTTTGATTGGACAAAGTTGTTTTACCGCAAAGGATCATAAAGGACTTAAGGGACGCAAAATAACCTTTGAGGTCTTTATTGCTAACATCGGCTTTTGTGCAAAACTCACAGACCTCGAAGGTTTTGAATTGACAAAAATGTTTTACCACAAAGGGCCACAAAGGATCACAAAGGACTTAAGGGGGCAAAAAGTAACCTTTGAGGTCTTTATTGCTAACATCGGCTTTTTTGCAAAACTCACAGACCTCGAAGGTTTTGAATTGACAAAAGATTTACCACAAAGAATCATAAAGGACTTAAAGAACGCAAAGT
>Ga0136560_1000237_pt1 | contig 25916 bp, 13 predicted proteins | sample AntRauMeHopE1497_FD_104925 | JGI IMG/M metagenome (GOLD analysis project Ga0136560, IMG submission 104925) | Saline lake microbial communities from Rauer Islands, Antarctica - Metagenome Hop E1 #497 | ecosystem: Environmental > Aquatic > Non-marine Saline and Alkaline > Saline | place... | reverse complement strand
GGTCGGCCCCCAGCGGTCAAAGTTCCCCTCGTTCACCAGCCGCCCCGTCTCGCTACCCATGAAGCGCTGCCCGTTGTGGACGTCGATGTTGTACGAGCCCACGGCGACCGAGTCTGCCTTGCCAAGGTCCGTGGTGCGGTCGGCCTGGGAGAAGACGTGGGCGCCTCGCAGCCGCACGCATTCGCGCACGTACAGCTGGTACGGCCAGTGCGGCACGATGGGGCTGTCGGCGAACTCGTCCTTCGCCAGGCCCCAGCGCGAGATCTCCGAGCGCACCGCCTGGGGAACGGCTGGGTCGGTGCGCAGGAAGCGAAGCAGGCCGAGGATGTAGTCGGCGTGCGCCGCCGCGATGGCGCGGCGCTCGGCCGGGGTCGCGGTTGGGTACGTCCACGACCCGAGGATGAAGTCCGTGGACACGGCGCCGCGGTTGTTGACGTCCAGCTTGCGGCCGGGGATGCTGCTGGGCATCCAGTACGAGGCGGACGAGTTGGCCGCCGCGGCCGGGAGCGCGCGGATGTACCGGCGGAGCAGCTCGAACCGCGCGGGGTCGTAGCCACCGGGCGGGTCGGGGAGCGGCACCGTGTTGCTCGGGTCGTCGGTCATGCATAGGCGGAACGTGTACGCCATCGTTCGGTTGTCGCCGTCCCCTACGGCCGCCACGGAGCCCGGCCACACCAGGGGGAGGACGCCGCCGCCGGGGGCCGTGGCGTTGACAAACACCCCGAACTGGTTCTCGGGGTTGGCGTAAGGCTCTGGCATCGGGAGCCGCCCGGCCATGCTCTCGTTGAACGCCGCCCGGCCCTCGCGCCCCCACACGGCATCGGCGCCAGACCCCACCAGGAGATCTCCCTCGTAGCTCGCGTCCACAAACACCGACGCGGCGAACGTGCTGCCCCCGGCCGTCGTGACGGACCGCAGCGACTGCTGTGGGGCCGCCGCGGCGCCAGCCGCCGGCTCCCGGGCCTGGTCGGAGAGCCACGCCCCGCGCAGGCCCGTCCCCCGACCGCTGACGGCGCGGTCAAACGACGCGGCCTCGCAGTCGTCGCCCGCAAGCCGCACTGCCGGCGACGACGCCAGCATCGACTCAAGAATCGTCTCGGCAACGTGCGGCTCGAACTCAAAGCATCCGTCCGGGTCCTTGGAGCCGTAGTGCTCGCACACCTTGCGGAAGAACGTCCTCGCAAGGCCGCCGATCACGCTCACGTTGCCCTTGTCCGTGTGCCCGAGGCCCCCGGACATCATGCCCCCGATGTGCGGTGTCGGTGACAGCAGCAGCACCGAGGGTCGCGCCGCCGAGTTGGCTGCGGCGATTGCGGCCGCGATGCCGCCGGGCGTGGACCCGTACACGATGACATCGAAGCTGCGATGGTTGCCGTCGGAGCATTCTGGATTCCCGGCGGCGCGTCCGGCAGCCGCCGCGGCGAGCGCCGCGAGCGTGATGGCACAGCATCGGCGCATTGCGTGCTACGGCGATGGGAGTGTGCGGGGGCGTGATCGTCGGAGAGCGCCCGCGCAACAGAGCCGCTGCTCGGGTTTGCGCGGCACCGGCACGCGGCCTCACAGAGACGAGCGGGCCAAGGCTCAGCATAGAACGACCCGCGCGCGAGCACCAGGATGGCGGCGGCACGGAGGTGCCGGGCGGCTCCGGCGCCCAAGCCCCGCGGCGAGCTCCTCAGGCCGGTGGCGGGGCGGGGATGCCCGTGGCTGAGAGCGCGAAGAACGCCACGGCGGCGAGGCCTGCCGAGGCGGGCAGCGTGATGACCCAGGATGCGGCGATCTTGCGCAGCATGGCGGTGTTGAGCTTTGCGGGGTCGTCGGCGAGCGCGACGCCGGCGATGGCCCCGATCATGACGTGCGTGGTCGACACGGTGAGGCCGAGGAGGGTGGCGGACAGCGCCGTGAGGGCCGTGGCCAGCTGGGCGGCGAAGCCCTTGGAGAACGTGAGCTTGGTGATCCCCGTGCCGACGGTGGCCATGACCTTGTAGCCGTAGGTGGCGAGGCCGACGACGATGCCGGCGCCGCCAGCCGCGAGCACCCACGCGGGCGTTGCGCTGGCGGCGGTCAGCTGGCGGCTGCCCGCGACCGCGACGATGGCTGCGTAGGGTGCGGCGGCGTTGCTGACGTCCTGGGAGCCGTGCGAGAAGGAGAGGACGCAGCTGGTCAGGACCATGAGGCGAACGAACTCCGCCTCCGCGGCCGACGACTCCGCCCCGTCCTCCGACCCGGCGTCGTCCGCGGCCCCGTTGGCCCCCGGCCCCGCATCGTCGGCGGCCTCGTCGGCACCGGCCCTCCCCCCGTCGGGGGTCGTGACGACCTCCGAGCCCGTGTCCTTGCCGCCGTCCACCTTGGCCTCCCGTCCCGCCATGCGCCCAAACGCGGCCCCGAGCAGGCCCAGCGTGCCGTCGGCCGACGCCGACGCGCCCCGGCCGCTCCCTGGCGCTGCGGGCGGGCCGGCCGCCGCAGGCCCCGCCTGCGCGGCGCCAGCAGCCGGTGACGACCCGCCGGAAGACTCCCCGCCGTCCCTGCGCCGGCCGTGGAGCCGGTGACCCGCCTCCCCGCCGGCCTCGTCGGCAATGGTCGGGGCCGGGGCGTCGTCGAGCTCCGTCCGGGGGCTCTGGCTGCCCGCGGGCGGGGCGGGCACCGCCGTGGCTCTCGCCGCCGCGAGCATGGCCTGGGATGGGTTCCGCAGCGCCGCCCAGACGCCAGCGTAGACGACCCCGGCGGTGACGACCGCCTGGGGCAGGGTGAGGCGGTAGGCGCGGGGCCCGATGAGGCCGAGGAAGAGGGTCATGGCCGCGGCGGTGACTGCATAGTAGGTGGGGATGGCGGCTCGGACGGCGGCGAGCGGGGAGGGGGCGCGGAGGAGGCGGGAGCGGATGCGGGCGTAGATGGCGTAGGAGATGCCGCAGCCCATGAGGGGGGACGTCACCCAGGAGGACACTGCGGGCGAGGGGGGGGCGAGGGGTGGGGGGGAATGGGGGCGCGGCGGCTCGCGGCGGCTCGCGGGGGGTCCGGGAGCAGGGTCAGCGGGGCGGGCGGGGCGGAAGCCGGGACGCCCGGCACGGGAAGCCGTCCGCGGGCTGCCTCACAGACTCCGCCGATGGTCGCCCACTTGGCCGAGCCGGTGGCGAGCAGGCCCACGCCGAGCAGCGCGCCCACCAGCGAGTGCGTGGTGGACACCGGGAGGGAGTACACAGTCGCAATGATCAGCCACGCCACCGCGCCGGCCATGGTCGCGAGCATGCAGCGCATGTACAGCGCCGTGCCCTCGTGGCCCATTGCCTCCAGAGCGTCCATGTCGAGAATGCCGGTCGCGAGCGTCGCCGCGACGTCGCCTCCCGTCAGCGCGCCAAGAAACTCGCAAAACGCCGCAATGATTACGGCCTGCATGACCGTCAGGGCCCGCGACCCGACGGCCGTGCCGAAGCAGTTTGAGACGTCCTGCGCCCCGATCGCCCACGCCATGGCAGCGGCGATAGTGCCGGCCACGGCCATCATCGGGAGTCCTGGCCAGTCCCCATCGGGCCCTGCGCCGCCCAAGGGAGCATTGCCTCCCGGAGCGCTTCCGGAAAGCGTGGCCATCTGTCGCTGGTCTGATCGCTTGGTAGCGTTGGAAGGGTCCCTTCCAGCTCGTCCCCGGCCGGCCTGAAGCACAAAGGGTGTCCGGCGTGGGTCCTCCCCTGAGCCCTGAGGCTGTGGGGCAGCGGGAGGCGCGCTTGCGGCGGGAGCGCGAGCAGAGCCTGCCGGCCATTGGTGGGTGATGGATGTGGCCCCCCCGCCGGGCGCGGCACAGGCGCCGTGGGGCGATCTGCCCCGCCGTTTGCGCGTATCGAAGTACAATGGATGTTTTCGGCGGCATGCTCCCGAGGCGGGAGCTTCCGGTCGTGCTCCGCTCGTACGAGCTCGGCCTGCTCGTGCTATTCTGCGTCTCGACCCTGGTGGCGGTCCTGGGCATCGCCACCAACAGTGTCGGCCTGCGTCTCGTGGCGACCCCGGCGGCGACGATGTGTCTGGTCTTCCTGATCATCAGCTGGCGGTCGAGAATCGGGTGAGCGGGTTCCGCACGCGATCCCGGGCGCCCGTGCCGGCGCCGCGTGCGAGCGTTGGCACGACAAGCGCCGCGTGGCATGATGAATTGGTTGCCCTTGAGCCTGTTAGCGCAGCTGGCTCTCCCCGGGGTACGCGTGGTCCGTCATCGCTGCGCTCTCCGTCATCAGCATCGCTGACGTGGCCGTCCTCGAGCCGGAGGCCGAGACGGTGCATTTCCTCGGGTTCCTTATCTTTGTGGTGGCAGACTGCGCCCTCGCGGCGGCGTTCTGGACGCCATCGGTGCCCCTCGAGTCGCTGACCGAGCCGGGCGTGGACACGAGCTGGGACGCCAGCGACCACGAGGCCGCAAGGGTGCCGGTGCACGCGGCCCGCCTGCTCCTCCCTCTCCTCCTGGCCGTGGCCGCGGGGGCGGTGTGGCGGGCCGACGACTGGCCGTCGCCGTGGGAGGACGAGCGGTTCGCCCCCGGACTGTGCCTCGTGGCCGCCCAGACGCTCCTGGTGTGGCGGGCATGCGCGCGCATCGGGTACCGCTCCCCGACGGAGGCCATGGCCATGCGTGCGGTGGCCCGTGAGGCGGCGACGAGAGCGGCGGCGGCGCACTCGCGGCCCGCCCTGTCGTCGTCGTCATCGGGGGCGGCAGGGGGCTGGGCCGGGGGGGCGGGCGGCCAGAAGGCGCGCGGCGGGCGCTGGAGCGGGTCGGAGAGCCGTCGGCTGTTCGACGACGAGGAGGGGGCGGAGGGCACCGCGGCGGCGCCCCGGGGCAGCCGAGCGGCGGCGGGCGCCCCGGCGGCCGGAGAGGCTGCTAGCGGCCCGGGGCGCGCGGATGTGGCTGCCGGTGGCAGGCCGAGCCAAGGAAGCAGCAGCAGCAGCAGCGACAGCAGCAGCGACAGCAGCAGCGAGGAGGCCGAGGAGGACGGTGCCAGCGGCGGGGATGACGTCAGCGAGGAGGAGGACGAGGACGACGAGGACGGAGACACCATCGCCGAGGCGAGGGCGGTGCGGCAGCCGCTGCGCCGGGCCGCCGCCGACACTGCCGCTCCCGCGCCGGACGGGCGTCGCCGGAGCTCGGCGTCCTCCTCGGCCCGGTCCTCCTCCTCCACGGCCAGGGCGGCGGGGCAGGCGCCGCGCGCCCCCGCCGCGCCGTCGTCGTCGTCGTCGTCCAACCGGCGACGGGTCAGCTTCTCGGCGACGACGATGTCCGCCGACGGCTTCAGCTCGCCGCCGCCCCACATCGGGGCCGTGGGGTGGCGGGCGACGCCCCCTGGTCGGTCCCGGCGCCCGTCCTCGGCCGCGAGCAGCCGGTCCGGCGTCGCCCCCGCCGTCACGGCGTCGGCGGCGTCCCTGGTCAGGCGGCTGGCCGAGGCGCGGGCGCGCGGGGCCATGGCCGGGGGAGAGCTCAGCGCGGTGGAGCGGGACGGCCAGGTCGGCGGCTCTACCGTGTTCCAGCTCTACTCCGCGGCGGAGGCGAGGGAGGACCGGTCGAGGCAGTGGTGCGCGGCGGCGTCGGCGGTGCTCCTGTGCGCCGCGCAGCTGGTGGCCGCCGCCGTGCTCTTCTGGGGCTTCGGCACGGAGCGGGACGACCTCGAGGCCGGGGACCCCGCCCGGGCGGCTGTGGTGTACGTCTACGCCATCGCCTCCTGGGTCGCCCAGACGGCCGTCGCAGCCACGGTGCCCCTCGTCTCCGCGCCGCGCGGGGCCCTGGATGACCCGTTCGTGCGGCCTCGCCCCGCGTCGGGCGTCCGCCCCCTCCAGGTCCTCATGCTCCTCCCCGCCGACGGCTTCGACGCCGCCGCCGCGGCCACGACCTGGTTCCTTCTCACGGCCCGGGGCCACGAGGTGACGGTCGCCACGCCGGGGGGCAGGCAGCCCCTCCCCGACCCCGTGTCCATCGAGGGATTCGGGGCGGGCGTGTGGGGCGCCGGCCCCCTGACGGCCGCCATGTTCGAGCGCATGTCCCGCAGCGGCGCCCTCGAGAGGCCCCTCAACGCGGCCGCGGCCACGCCCGAGGCGTTCGACGGCATGGTCCTGCCCGGCGGCACGGTGCGCGCGGCAGCGCTCTGGGCCGCCGACGCCGGCGTCCGCCGTGTCGTGGCCGGGGCATGGTCGCGCGGCCTCCCCACCGCCGCATGCGGCACCGGCTCCGTCGTCCTCGCCGCCACGGCCCAGCACTCGCACTCGCGCCTCTCCCTGGCCGAGTCTGAGCACGCCCTCAGCCCCCTCGCCGGCGGGTCCCCGGAGCCCGACCGTCGGCCGGCCGGCGCGGCCGCGGCCCGCTCCGCCGCCGTCTCGGCCCGGCGCCTGGCCCTGCTCCGCGAGTGCTCCGTCACGGCTCTGCCATGGCAGGCGCAGGCCGCGATGGCGTGCCTGGCGTGCGCCACGTGCGCAGACGAGCCGGAGGACGCGGCGAGCGACGCCGAGAGATCCCTCTCCCGCAGATCGGCGGCCAAGGGCAGAGCCTCCGCCGGCTGCCTCGCGCGTGCCGGCACCCCCTGCGCGGGGCGCCGGCCGCGCTGCCGGTGCGGGTGCCGCCGCGCGGACTGCTCCGGCCTGCAGGCCTCGGAGGTGCCGGGCTTCGAGGGGAGGCGGAGGCACGGGTGCTCGGTGTGCGCGTCGTGGTGGCGGCGCTGGGCGTGCGGCTGCGACTGCTGCCGCGGCTGCGCGCCCTGCGAGGACGGGGCCACGGCCTGCCGGCTGTGCGTGAGGAACGCGTGCGCGCTGTGCTGCTGCTGCTGCCCGGACGCCGCAGGCGGCGTCTGCGGCCGCGGAAGGCTCGGGCCCGGCAGCGAGCGCGCGCGGCAGGCCGCGGCGCGGTCGGCGCGGCAGCTCCGCGACGACTCGTGCCTCGAGTGCCTCCGCTGCGCTGCCTGCGGGTGGGCCCCGGTCCAGGCTGCGGTGTCAGCGGCGGTGGGGGGCGGCGGGCGGTTCCTGCGCGGGAAGCTCATCGGCCTCGGCGGCGAGCGGGGCACCCCGTGGGACGACAGCGCCGCCTTTGTGGTCGAGGACGGGCTGCTCCTCACCGGGCGCTGGGGCGGCGACGCCTTCCTGCTCGGGAGGCGGTACCTCGTGCTGCTCGAGTCCACCGCGACGGCGGCCGACGCGACGGCGATGAGGTAGCGGGGCCGGGGCGATGGCGCGGCGGTGGGGCGGCAGCCAGGCGCTTTGACCCGGTGGCGCCCCTTTGAACCCGCAATGCCGGAGTAGGACTGGGATTCCGCTCGCCACGCAACACCACCACGCAGCCGCCCCGTGCACGGCTCGCGGTTCGATTTCGGCGCATCGCTCGGGGCGGCTCTCACGCGAGGCGCTCCCAGTGCCATGAAACGCCCCGGCGCGCATTGGCACCTCTTGGCGCGCTCTGTTGCGGCTCGTGTGGCTTCTGATTGGCCGGAGCAAAGGGCGGCGCGAACTCGCACGCCTGGCCGCACGCACCTGCAAGCGACGATGCTTGACCCTCCACGCTGCATCGAGCGCGACACCGCGTCGCCTCGTCACTCGAGCGGCGCGGGTGCGACCTTGGCCGACCTGCTCGGCGGCCCCGTCTTCTCCGGCGCCGCCTTGGGGGACGTCCCGAGGTCGAGCAGCGCGTCGCGGTAGGCATCGGCCACCTCGGCCCGGACCGTCAGGTACCGCACGAAGGCCTCCTCGTCCACCACCCCGGCCTCGCCGCGGGCCACATCAAAGGCGGCGGCGGCGTCGGCGGGGTCCGACTCCGGGAAGGCCCGCCGCGCGACGCTCGCGAATGCCTCCCGGTCAAGGGCGCCGCGGCTGGTCCCGGCGAGGGCTCGGAAGAGGGTCCGGTAGAGCACCGCCGGCTCTGCCTTGGCTCGGCCGGAGAGCACGCTGAGGCCGACGAGGAACTCGCGGAAGTCGAGGAGGCCGTCCTCCGACTCGTCCAGCATCACAAACACGCTCTCCAGCTGCTCGCGGTGCGCCACGGCGTCGGCAGGGGAGAAGCGGCCCGCGGCCCGCTCCTCGAAGAAGGAGCACCACTCCGCGACGGTGAGGCAGCCGTCGCGGTCCCGGTCGGCGGCGACGAAGGCCTCGAGGATGGCCGAGGTGGAGGCGGCGTCGACGTCCAGGATGCCTCGGAAGGCCGCCAGGCCGGGCGCAATGGCCCCGGCCGGGTACTTGAGCTTGAGCGCCTTGCCTGAGAGGATGACGTCGAGGAAGCTGTGCTCCGTGGTGGGCACGCCCATGGCCTCGGCCATCAGGACCTGCGTCTTGCGCGCGAAGGCGGCGGCGTGCGCGTTGGAGCCGGCGGCGACGCCGGGCGCCGGCGGGTCCGGGCGCACGACGTCCAGGTACCGCACCCGCATGCGGTTGTGGACCTGGAGCATCAGACCGAGCATCACGCCGAAGAGGCCGGGGCCGCCGTTGACCCAGCACGGGTCGAACCCGCCCCCGAGCGGGTAGGTCACCACCACCGGCTGCACGGGCAGCAGCGGCGCGAAGGGGCCGAGCTTGAAGGTGATGACGGCGCGGCCGTTGGTGCACGTGGCCTCGGGGAAGACGAGGAGGCGCGGCATGCGGTCGTCCGTGGCGCGGCGCAGCATCGCCTCCTTGACCGCCAGCCGCTCCTCCGGCGTCCCCGCGCGGTTCACGAACAGCGTCTGGAGGGACTTGAGGATGCCGCCGATGACGGGCATCGCGCCGTTCTCCTCCCTGGACACGACCGAAGCGGCGTTGAGCGCGAACAGCGCCACGGGGTCCGACACCGTCGTGTGGTTCGCCACCATGACCGGGGCCACTTCCCGCGGCGCCGGCGTGCCCTCCACCTCGATCCAGTGGAAGCCGCAGAGGAACAGCTGCAGCCGCAGGAGAGGGTACACCGGGGACCGAATGACGCGCCTCCAGAGGCTCAGCGGCTCCTTCTCGAGGTCCTCCATCGAAAGGCCGATGCTTGCGGTGTTCGCGATCAGCGCGAGGAGCGAAATGTTCAGCCTGCGAGGCGGGGCAGGGGAAACGGGCAGGACTTGCAGCCGCGCAAGAACAGTTGCCTCGGGAGTGCCGCGGCGAGAGAGCCTAAGCGGACTCACACTGTCAGCGTGGCGCGGATCGGCATCAACGTGAGCCCAGTGAGCGCGTACTTGAGCGCCTGAGGGTTGGGGGGAAGGAGTCACAAGGCAACGGATCAGGCGGCACCGTGGTCCGGGGCGTCCACGCGGGGAGGCGCCCAAAACGCGCCGCTCATGCAGTGCCGAGGCAGGGCTCACAGTTCCGGTGCTGATCGGCGGTGACAGGTTCACGAATGGGTTCACGGGTGGCGGGCTGGGAAGCTTTACGCCGAGCGAGTGCCGCCTTGCGCCCGAGTACGGAGAGCTCCGCGCCTCTCCCTGGGAAACGGAAACGGAGTCCCCCGAGGCCATGTCGGCCGAACCTGTGGTGTGCGCGGCGAATGACGGGGCCGGCCGCAGGGTTTGCAGAGCGCTGTGACCAACACGCGTACGGCAGTGCCGGCACGCGCATTCTGTGCGCGGCCGCGACATGGCCTGTCGGCGCGTTGTCGGCCTACGTCCTGCGGCGTCTTCCGCGGGGCTTGGTCCCACCCGGTATGCCAGTCAGGCTCGGCGCGCTCGCTTGGGGTCCTTCTCGGCCGCCTTGGCGTCGATCTCGGCCTGCTCGTCCTCCAGCGTCCTGCTCGCGAAGGATGCCGGGCCCTCGACGCGCGTGAAGACCTTCTTGGTGGCGGCGAAGCGAAGGAGCTCTGCCCTGGGGTCGTCGCCGCGCGAGCCCGCGTTCTCAAGGCCCATCTGCCGGCTCCACTGCGCGAGCGACTTGTCCGGAGCGACGTCGCCCCCCGCGCCGTGGCCCGGGCGCATCGGCACGGCGCCGCCGCCCTCCGCGCGGAGCAGCGGCTGCGGCCCCGACGGCTGCGCGCCACCCGCCGCCCGCTCCTGGGCCTCCCGCCGCTCGGCGACGGGGTCCGGTCGGTCGGGGTGCCGCACCGCGAGGGCCGAGGGGGCGGGCTTGCCGTCCAGGATGCCGCCGCCCCTCGACCGCTTGCGCCGGGCGAAGGGTCCCTCCTCGTCGGCGTACATTGGGAGGGCGTTGGGCGTGTAGATGGGCATCGACGTGGAGCTGAGCATGGAGCTCTCGGCCGCCACCGCCACGCCGTGCTGCCGCACCCCCCGCTCCACGGCCGCCCTCACGCCCCGCTGCGACAGCTCTGCCGACCACAGCGCGCGCACGGAGCCGTCCCCACAGCCCAGGAAGACCTGCCCAAGGGCGTCGTGCCACGACACGCGCTCGCACCCGACGTCTCCCCAGTCGCCGACGCGGAACGCCGCCGCCTCGGCCGCATCCAGCACCGCCCCCTCCCCGCCCGCCATGGCCCCGGACCCGGTGTCAAAGCCCAGCAGGGGCGAGCCCGCCCCCTGCACCCCGCGGCCCATCCCCACGAGCAGGGCCCTGCGGCCGCGGCCGGCCCAGCACAGGTTGGCGCTCGCCGACCGGGTGGCCACTCCCCGCAGCGTCAGCGTCGCCCCGCGCTCCAGCGCCCGCGAGTCCCACAGCCGCACGCAGCTGTCCCCCGACGACCGCGTGCCCATCGCGTAGCCGTGCCCGCCGGGGGCGAAGCCGGCAAACGTGATGGCGCCCGCCATGTGCGCGTCGCTCCGCTGCTGCACCGGCAGAGCCAGGTTGGACCGGAGGTCCCACACCTGCAGAGCCCCCGTGCCCACACCGACGATGAGGCTGCGGCCGTCCGGCGAGAAGGCCACGCTGGTCACGGGGGGCCGGCCCCTGCCCCCGCCCGCGTCCCCCGTGTTGGCGTCCAGCGCGTGCACGGCCACGGACGCCGGCTCGGCGGCGGTGGAGGACGACGACGAGGCTGGGGCCCGCCTGCGGGAGCGCCTGCCCCTCACCGCCGCGTCAAGCTCGTCCGGCGCCGCCGCCGCCCCGCTGCGGGACGAGGACGAGGCCGCCGCGGCCGGCGCCGCGCGGCGCACCCCCGCCACTGCGGGGATGACGGCCCCGCAGTAGAGCTCCCCGAAGGGATTGATCTGCGCGAGCGAGTCCCGCAGGCGGCTGCGGACGAGAGCGCTCTTGCGCGCGCCCGGCCCCACCCCCGTCTCCTTCAGCTGCAGGGCCCGGTCCCCCGCGGCCAGGTCCCACATGCGCGCGGCGCCGTCCCTCCCGCCGGTGACGACGGTGCCGGCCGAGGTGGGGTGCCAGGCGCAGCACGCGGCGGGCGCCGTGTGGCCCTTGGTGTTCCGCAGATCTCGCACGTAATTGTCCCCCGCCGCGAAGACCACTCGCTCCTCCCCGTCCCGCCCCAGCACCCGCGGCCGCTGCGTGCCGTCCACCACCAGGAAGGAGTCGCAGGCCGGGCTCGCCGCCAGAGCCTCGATCGGGGCGCCCTCCCCGACCTCCACCTCCCGGCCCCCCTCCAGCGCGGCGTCCATCGCGTGGAGGTCCCAGAAGCGGAGCGCCCCGTCGCCCCCCGCCGTGACCATGCGAGCCCCCGCCGCGTCCACCTCCACCCCGGTCACGCCCTTCCCGTGACCCTCGATCACGGCGCACCGCCCGATGGGGATGCCGAGCGCCGTCGCCGCGCCCTCGAGCGCCGCGGCCGCGGCCCTGCCGTCACCCACCGCCTCCTCATCCTCCTCGTCTGGGGCGTCGTCGGCCGCGTCCCCGCCGTCACCCACCGCCTCCTCCTCCTCCTCGTCTGGGGCGTCGTCGGCGGCGGCACGCCCGGCCCCGCCTGCATCGTCGCCGCCCGGAGCGGTCTCACTCACGTCCCCGGGGCCGGCTGCCGCGTCGTCCCCAGGGCCGGGTGTTGCCTCAGCCTCAGCTGGCGTCTCGACAGCCGCGGCCTCGGCTTCCGAGGCTTCCAGGGATCCGCCCGTCGTTGGTGCCTCTGACGTGCGGGGTTGACCGGCGTGGCCGGCAACGTGGTCTGCATCAGCCGTCGCGCTGGCGGCGCGGGGCCGCTCGGCAGGCAGACCGTCGGACGTCGGTGCGCTGGGATGATGCGACGACCGGCTGCTTGGGGGAGGGGCCTGAGAGCTGGCTGGCGCTCCACCGACGCTCGTGGGCTCGGCTATCTCGCCCGCTGCAGCCAGCACGCCGGCGGCCGCAGGCCTCGGAGCAGCGGCGGCATCCGGCACCGACTCAGCCAGCCAGAACTTCCGGGAGCAGTCGCCGAGCTTGATTCGCGCCCCAAGCTCGACACCCGCGGGCTTGTTCGGGGGAAGCAAGGCTCCCGCAAGCCTGGTGCCCTTCTTCGAGGCCAGGTCGACGAGTGCCACCCGCCCCGCCTCCCCAAATACCAGTGCGGCATGGACACGGGAGAGCGATTTGCTCTGAACGACGATGTCACTGGCTGAGGAGCGCCCCAAGGTCACCACCGTCTTGCCCACGGCTGCTGCATCGTGCGCGGCGATTTTGCCCTCGCCGTCTTGCTCGACCAGGAACCGCTGGACGCCCGGCATCGGCGGAGCCGCCCATTTGGGGACCTTGAAGCCGAGGCTGTGGGCCATGAACCCCTTGGAACGGCCTGGCAGCAGCGGGGGAGTGACACCGAAAGCGGCCCGCAGTTTCTGTGCTCTGCATGTCGATTGTGTGGGTGCGCTTCGCCATGCTAACAGGGCGCTACAGCGGCCGGGCGGCATCTCCACAGGCTGGGGCCGGGGTTTGCGGGCGGAGGCCGGCTGAACCGATCGGCCAGCCGCCCCCCGGGCCAAGCGGCGGCCCAACAAGCGGAGCAGTCGGCCTGGATGGCGCGCGACAGGACTTGCCCGTCGAATAGGGCAAGCGACTGTGCGGTTGCCGGGCCGGCACAGCCAGCAAGCGGCCGCGTCGCGCCTTGGCTGCCTCCGCTCTGCTGGAGCTCCCCCAGTGGCCAGGCTCCCCACCAGTGCTCCGCTGTTCTGGCCTCGGGGCGGGCAGCATGCTCGCCCAGGTCAATGCTGGGGACCTGTGCCACCGCCGATGCACGGCATGTCCACGCATCGTCGTGGGGCTGCTCATGATTCTGGCAGAAACGCTGGCCGAGGGTGGCGTGCTATCGATGGCCGCTGGAGGCTCGGGCGGGACGCGGGTCTCGCTGATTCCGCGGCCAAACGCGGACATGTTTGTGCTTGGGTTCAACGCGGCGAACCGGGACAGCAGGTGGGGCCTCGGCTACCACTCGTGGCGCGTGGAACCGCTAGGTGCGGTGATTCTCCCGCCCGCGGCTCAGCCTCCGGCTGTGATTCTCAGCAGCCCGGGCCTGTGCTCTCGTCCGGGCGTGCAAAACTCCGAGCTTGGCTTGCGAACGTCCATTGCATGCAGGATGCTGGACCTTGAGGCGGCCGCCGCCGACGCTGAGTCCCCGACGCCTTTACACCGGTGGGGCTGGGACATGGAGCTGATGGCAGTGAAGCGCGCACATCGGCCGACTGCTGGGCTACCGGCCGTGCAGCCTGGTTCCGTCGTTGTTGAGACGCGGCTGACTCGTGACAAGGACCTCGCACCACCGCTGCCGCACAACAGCAGCACGCTGCTTCTGCTCCGAGTCTGGAACGCAAGGACGCCAGGCCACTTCAGGAACCCATGGCTCTGGTTCTTTGACTCGCTCAGGCTGAACATTAACGACATCCCGCCCCGGGTCGCGCCGATTCTCGCATTCCGGGACAAGGGGCGCACGTGGAGGGGGCTGGAGCAGGCAGGTCAGCTGTCACGCGACCATCTGGGCACAGTTCTAGCGAGAGCCCACACGCCAGGGGATGACCTTCTGCTCGGCCCAGCGCAGGCAAAGGTTGCAACCGTGACCCCTGACCCCGATTCCCGGCCGCGTGCTCCTGCGGATGAGTGGGCTGCAATGGTGCGGCTGGCAGACCAGAGGAAGAGGTCTGGGGGAAGCAATTCATCGCCGGAACAGTCCCTTCTCGCTCACGGAGGGGACTGGCTGATGGACCGCCCAGCCAGTTCCATGACATCGCCACCTATCGACCTGAAGTCAAGCGATGAGACTGCGCAGCTTGACATCGACGCGGTCTCGAGGCTGCTCGTGACCGTGGGTCCAGGCCCGGCGACAGTTTGCTCGAGTCCTGCGCAGTGTAGTGCTGCCAACACTTCGCTCTGGGCAGCCATTCAGTCCTGGGATGAAATGGCCTTTCCTGGATTTCCGTCCTTCGCAGTGCCGTCGGCGCTCATTGTAGGCTTGCGCGTCGGCGCTGCGGGCGAGGAGATGCGGCTTCCCCGTATGGTGGTCCAGGTCTACACGGGGCAGCTCCTGAAGGGGGACCTCAACGCACTGGGACTCTTTGCCAGCATTGTAGTGCTTGTGCCGTGCATATTGATCGCCGGGCTGGCCCTCGCGTGCTATGTTCTGCCCTGCTGCTGCTGGGGAGCAAGGAGGCGGGACTTCCACAAGCACGGCCAGCCCATGCCGGGGTCAAGCGGCAGCTGCTGCTGCAAGGCCTCGCGCTCCGGGCACGGCACCCAGCCAGCCGGGAAGCGACGATGCTGCCGGACGCAGGCTCAGTCACCAGCTGAGGCCCTGCCGGGTACCCGGGAGTCTGCGCCTCGGGCGGGGGTCACTCGTCGGAGCACTGCATCCGCCACAACCATTGCTGTCGGCGTCAAGCCATCAGCGCTGCCGGACCAGGGCAAGGCGGTGCCAGGCGCTGAAGGTGCCCCACCCCATCCAGGGGCGAACCCCGGGCACTCGGCGGTCGAGCAGCACCCGGAGCGCGCTATGCTGAAGCGCCTGGAAAGCCTGGCCGGAGACGCCGACAAAGCGCCACTGGTGCTGTCGAGGTCGGCAAACAAGCGCAGCGGAAAGGGTCAGAAGCGATTGGCTGGCCGGCTGCGAGGAACTGCTGCTGCTGCTGCCCCCGGGGGTGCTCGAAAGGGCAAAGAGGCCAGGCCTGGAACCACGCTGCGGCATGCGACTGCCCACGCGGATGGGGGGACGCGGAAGCAAGCGCTCCGGCAAGAGGAGCGCAGTGCTGGCTGGCTCAGGCTCGTAGACGTTGAGGACGAGTGATGCGATCAGAGTGGGTTTGCACGGGGCGGCTTCACGCAGGCCCCAGGGCAGAGTATACGGAGCGCAGGCTTCGACAGCCCTTAACCAAGCAGCCACAGTTGGCCAAAGTACAGTCCACATGCTGAGCCGCCTCCTTGGACAATGGCTTGGCGATACCCGCGTCAGGGATGAGCGAGGAGCGCAGCATCCCCCCAAAGATGCACAGAGACCACACCACAATGTTGCTCACAAGCAGGAGCTGAGATGCAGCCGCATAGAAGGTGTACCGACCAGTGCTATCGACAGCGTCCTTCTGCGAGGTGGAGGCACGGCTCAGCCAACGTTGGGGCCCGGCACGTGTAGCGCCTGGTAAGTCGACGCAGCAGCCGGATCATAGCCCCCCACCCACCACCCACGCCGCAACGGCAGCAGTCCTCTCACGCAGACGTCGACGCCAAAGATGAAGGCCGTCGCCGCGATCAGGGCGAGAACGGTGATCAGGTTGCAAGCCCGCAACATCCCAGGCAGGCACTTGACGGTCATTGCCGCGCATCTTCCGACGGAGCCCAGAGACACCCACGACGGGCCGCGGACTCTGTGGGGACGCAACGGAAACAAAGGCCGAAATCTGACATGCCCAGATCCGCGAAGCACGCACCTGCGAAACGCACGCGGGCGGCGGAACTCACTCGCGCAGAAAGCACGAGAACACGCTGAGCACAATCGCCACCAGCGCGGTGATCATGAACGCGAAAACGAACACGCCCAGGCCTGGGAGGGTCAGAGGCCTGAGTGAGATGCTCAGGGGCACGTCATAGCACATCGGGCCAAGTGCCAGGAGGTCTTCCTTGGCGCGGGTGACGTTTCTGCAGGCCGAGCTGAAAAGCCCCTTCGCCGAAGCCTCGCGAGACTTGGTGACGAGCACAATCCCTGGGCCGACGCTGCGCTCCGCGAGGGTAACGGAGCTTGCGCTGTTGGGGTCTGCTTTGGTCGTCGTCGCGAGGTACTCGATGCACGCGCCTCCGGCGTCGTCGCCGAAGCCACTCAGGAGCAGCGAGCTGGAGGCCACGAAGCCCGAGCAGGATTGCGCGTTGAGGACCGCCCCCGTCGATGTGCTGTTGCAGATCGCAAGGGGGATGGACGAGACGCACCCGACTCGGATCTGGTCCCTCTCCGTGCACCCGAAGCACCTTGCCGCGTACATCGTGTCCGCGTCGGTCTCCTCGCACACCCTCGCCGGCGTCAGCAGCCTGACTGGACAGTCTACCACGCATGTCGACGCCGAGCTTACGAAGATTAGGCCAGCATACATGGCAAAACATAGGAAGAGGAGGCCAATGGACGCGTAAAAGGCGGAAAAGCTGCGGGCGCAGAGGCATCGAAGCGGTTGTGGACTGGGCGCTCTCCCAGCCTCCTGTGCTCCGAGCAAGTCGCGGGGCAAGCTCCCACCGACCAGCTCACAAGCCACTGCGGCAGCCCATCCGTCCCGGTCGCGGCCGCGGGGCCGGCTTACGAAACCAGCCGCTACCTTGCCTCGGCCCGCCGAGCTGTCACTACCAGCAGCGCGTCAGCGTTCTTGCGAAGGCGCTTTCCGCACCCTACGGCGGGTGTCCTGGTCTGGTGTGGTTCGGTGGCGAGGCGACGAGCTTGCGGCGGGCGGGCTTTCTCCGCCGCTCTGCTCGACTCTCGCATTGGCGCCCCTGCCCTGGCTCCGGCAGCGACGACTGCGCCCAAAGAAGCCTTGAATCGTCAACGAGTACCATCGATTAACGCCAATCACGCCCCCGTGGCTGCGCCCCGCCCGGCCGCTGCCGTGGCTCGTTTGCCCCTCTGCCGAAAACCGGCGCGAGAATGGCTGTCACCGCCACCCACACCGGAAACCATGGCAGCGGCACGGCTGAGCAAGCTGCGCGATCTTCTGAGGGCGAGGTCGCTCACCGCGTTCGTCTGCCCCACGGATGATGCGCACCTTGTGAGGGCGAGGTTTTAGACGCAGCCAAATGTTCCGAGCGCTCGCGCAGCGCGCGGTGCCGACGGGCTTGCCCCGGGCTTGCCCGCGACCGCAGTCTGAGTATGTCGCGAAGAGGGACAAGCGGCGCGCGTTCATTAGCGGCTTCACGGGGAGCGCAGGCACAGCCGTCATCACGCTCGAGCAGGCGCTGCTCTGGACCGACGGCCGGTACTTTGCCCAGGCCGGGACCGAGCTGGACGGCGACCACTGGACGCTGATGCGGGACCGGCTCCCGGACACTCCGAGCATCGACGCGTGGCTGTCGGAGAACCTCGAGGCCGGCTCCGTGGTCGGCGTCGATCCCGGCACCGTGGCGGACTCCACGGCGTCCACGTGGTCTGCCACGCTTGCCGCGTCCGGGATGCGCCTCGAGGCGACGGAGGGCAACCCGGTGGACGAGGTCTGGGACTCGGGGCGCCCCGCCGCCTCCCCCTGCCGCGTGCAGGTGCAGCCCGACGCCCTGGCCGGGATGACCGTGGCGGAGAAGCTCTCCCGGGCACGGGAGGCCCTGTCACGCGAGAAGGCGGGCGTCCTGGTGGTCGCGGCGCTGGATGAGGTGGCGTGGCTGCTGAACCTGCGCGGCGTCGGGGCCATCGAGTACAACCCGGTCTTCCCGGCCTTCTGCCTCGTCGCCGAGGGGGAGGCGGTGCTCTGCACCGACGAGGCAGCGCTCACGGCGCCGGAGGGGGCGGCCGCCACCGCCGCGGCGGCCGCCTTTGCCACGGGGTCGGCTCCCCCGCACGCCACCGCCGCGGCGCACCTCGCAGCCGCGGGCGTCACCGTGCGCCCGTACGACGCGGTGTCGTCGGAGCTGAGCCGCCTCGCCGGCGGCGGCGCGGCCGTCCTCCTCGACCCGGCCAGCTGCAACTGGCGGCTCGGGTCCGTCGCCGACGCCTCGGCCGGGTCCGTCAGGCGCCGCAAGTCCCCGCTCCCCCGGCTCAAGGCCATCAAGACGGCGGCCGAGCAGGCGGGCTTCCGCGCGTGCCACGTGCGCGACGCGCTCGCCGTGTGCCGCGCCTTCGCCGTCGTGGAGGCCGCGGTGGCGTCGCACGAGGAGGGGGCGGGGCCGCGCGTGGACGAGTGCACGGTGGTGGCGGCGTTCCGGCGCGAGCGGGCGTCGCTGTCCGGCTTCCAGGACCTCAGCTTCGGCACCATCGCGGGGAGCGGGGGCAACGGCGCGGTCATCCACTACTCGCCCAGCGAGGAGACGGCGGCGCCGGTGGGGCGGGACCGCATGCTGCTCGTGGACAGCGGCGGGCAGTACTTCGACGGCACGACGGACATCACGCGCACGGTGCACATGGGAGCGCCCACGGAGCGCGAGCGGCGCTGCTACACCCGCGTGCTGCAGGGCCACATCGCGCTGGCGTCGGCCGTGTTCCCCTCCAACACGCCGGGCGGCCTGCTCGACTCCTTCGCGAGGCGGGCGCTGTGGGCAGACGGCCTGGACTACCGCCACGGCACGGGGCACGGCGTCGGGTCGTTCCTCAACGTGCACGAGGGCCCGCACGGCGTCAGCCCGCGGGGCGCCGCCATGGCCACCGGCCTCGTCCCCGGCATGACGGTGACCGACGAGCCGGGGTACTACGAGGGCGCCGGGAAGGGCGCCGCGGGCTTCGGCATCCGTATCGAGGACATCCTCCTCGTCACCGCCGCCGAGGTGCCCGGCTGCGAGGGCGAGGACAGCACGTTCTGCCGCTTCGAGACCTTCGACGTCGCCCCCATCTCGCCCCACGTGGTGGAGCCCTCCCTCCTCGAGCCAGCCGAGCGCGCCTGGCTGGACGCCTACAACGCCCGCGTACGCTCCGTCCTCCGCCCGCTCCTCGAGGGCTCCGTCTCCGCCCTCGAGGCCGGGGCAGGCCCCGCGGCCAAGACCGACGGCGGCACGCACCACACGGCCGAGTCGGAGCGCGCCGCCCTCCGCTGGATGCTCCGCCACACCGAGCCCGTCGCGTGACGCCCCACCCACTGCCCCGCAACGTCCGCCTCCCACCCCACCCACTGCCCCGCAACGTCCGCCACTTTCCCCACACCCGGCTGGTGCGCGCACAGCCAGCACGCGAGCGGCTCAGGCTCGAGCGCGCACAGCCAGCACGCGAGCGGCTCAGGCTCGAGCCTGGCCTCCCGCCCCATCGCGGCCGCGTCAGCCCATCCCGGCGGTGGAGACCCGGCCGTCGCAGAACACCACCAGCCGCGCGTCCAGCTCCGGTGCCGTCAGGGACAGCACCATGCACTCGCCCTGCTCCACCTCGTCGTCGTGGAGCGGGGTCACGCTCACGGAGGGCAGCTGGGCGCAGCTGATCGAGATCGATTTCGGCCCGCCCTCCATGCCCGGCCCCCCCTCTCCGAGCGGATCGCGGTCGTCATCAAGGCCCGCGCGGCGCTGCCTCTCGGCCTCGGCCTCGTAGAGCCGCCAGATCTCGTCCCTGAGGGCGGCGTTGTGCACGGACTCTGGCGTAGGCTGCCCAGCCAACGCCCCTGTGCTGTCCACCTCGCCCGGCCGCGTTCGGAAGTTGGCCTCGCGCTCGGCTGCGGCGGTGACAGTCTGCTCGCCCGAGCAGTCCAGGGCCTTGCTGGCCGCCTCGGTGGCTGCTTTTGTCGCCCTCATCGCGTCCAGCAGCCGCGACGCCAGCCGCACCGTTCTGTCCTCCGCCACGCGGGTGCGTGCCAGCTCGCCCTCCAGCTTGGCTTCCAGCGTCCTGATGCGCTCCTGGGCGGCGGCGGGCCACAGCTCGTCCATGTCGGAGTCTGGCGACACCCGTTGCGCGGCCACCACCGCGGCAACAGACACAAGAAGCGCAGTGGTCCGCCATGGCGCCATTGCCTCGTTCCGTGTGCCCCGTTCCAGGGGCCGGGGTGCCGTTCACGGCCGAGCGACCCCAGCAGAGCCGATGGGCTCGTCGGCATTTCGGCGGATCAGGACGCGGCGGAAACGACGGCGCGGCGTTAGGCCCGTGGCGCTGCACCGCGTCACGCGCACTCCACCTCCCCGTGTCCACCAAGCACCAGTACCGATGCTCTCCCGTTCCATGCGAGCCGCAGCCCGCTCGGCCTCCGCCGTGGCCGCCACGACGCGCGCAGCTGCCCGCGCGGCGTCATCTTGCAGCATGACGGCCGACGGCCTCCACGTCCCCAACGAGCCCATCATCCCCTTCATCGAGGGTGATGGCACCGGGCCGGACATCTGGCGCGCCTCGCGCAAGGTGTTCGACGCCGCCGTCGAGAAGGCGTACGGCGGGGAGCGCAAGATCGAGTGGCTCGAGGTGCTCGCTGGCGAGAAGGCGTTCCGCCAGACCAAGGAGTGGCTGCCCGAGGCCACGCTCCAGGCGTACCGCGACCACCTCGTGGGCATCAAGGGCCCGCTGACGACGCCGGTGGGCGGCGGCATGCGCTCGCTCAACGTTGCCCTCCGCCAGGAGCTCGACCTGTACGTGTGCCTGCGCCCGGTGCGCTGGTTCGAGGGCGTGCCGTCGCCGGTGAAGAACCCGGGCGCGGTGGACATGGTCATCTTCCGCGAGAACTCGGAGGACATCTACGCCGGGATCGAGTTTGAGGCCGGCACCGAGGGCGCCAAGGGCCTGTACGGCTTCCTGAGCCAGGCCGGCAAGGCCGGCAAGGTGCGCTTCCCGGAGACGACGGGTTACGGCATCAAGCCCATCTCCCGCGACGGCAGCGCGCGCCTGATGCGGTCGGCGATCGACTTTGCGCTCGACTCGGGGCGCAAGTCCGTGACCATCGTGCACAAGGGGAACATCATGAAGTACACGGAAGGGGCGTTCAAGAACCACTGCTACAACGTGGCCACGAGCGAGTTCCGGAGCCAGGTGGTGACGGAGCGCGAGTCGTGGATCCTCGACAACATGGACCGCACCGCCGGCATCTCCGCGGAGGACAACGCCAAGGCCGTGGAGCCGGGGTACGACATGATGACGGACGACCAGCAGGCGGGCGTGCTCGCCGAGGTGGAGGGCGTGATGACCGGCATCGGCGCCACGCACGGATCCGGCAAGTGGAAGGGCATGCTGCTCGTGCGCGACGCCATCGCGGACATCTCCCTGCAGCAGGTGCTCACCCGCGCGGCGGACTTTGACGTGATCGCGACGATGAACCTCAACGGGGACTACCTCTCGGACGCCCTCGCGGCGCAGGTGGGCGGCATCGGCATCGCGCCGGGCGGCAACATCAACTACGACTCGGGCCACGCCATCTTCGAGGCCACGCACGGCACCGCGCCCAAGTACGCCAACCAGGACAAGGTCAACCCGGGGTCCATGATCCTGTCGGGGGAGATGATGCTGCGGCACCTGGGGTGGAACGAGGCGGCGGCGCTCATCATCAAGGGCATGGACGGCGCCATCGGGCGGAAGACGGTGACGTACGACTTCCACCGCATGATGGACGGCGCCACGCTGCTCAAGTGCTCCGAGTTCGGCGACGCCATCATCGAGAACATGGACGCCTGAGCGCTCCCATGGGGGAGCGGGGGGGGGCTGGCGATGTCACGCGCCGCGCCCCCAGCGGCTGGCGCCGCGCGCGAGGGGGTGCCGCTGCCGCTGCGACCCGCCGGCTGGCTTCGCGCGCGCCGGGGTGCGAGGCGCGGGCAGCACCGTCTTTGATTGCGAGGGTCTGACACCGGCACGACGCGCAGCGCGAGAAACGCACTGGCTGCATCTTTCTGCCCCGGCAAGGCACCCGGCGCGCGGCGAGGCACCCACTCGCACTCTCTCAGCGCCGCTCGTCCGCCTCGGCGGCGCGAAGGACGCCGTCGTCGGCCGGCATGGCGCCGCTGGTCGCGAGCCCCGGGATGGGCTCGAGCTCCACCTCCTCGCCGCCCGAGCCGCCGCCGTGGGAGGAGGCGGCGTCGTCGTCGTCGCGCTTGGTCTTCGCGGCCTCGTCGTCGGCCGTCTCGTCGCGGAGCTTCTGCTCGAGGTAGTCCTTGTAGGAGCCCTCGGGGACGAAGGGGCGGGCCCCGAGCACGTCGACGATGTCGTCCTGGTTGACCGTCTCCCGCTCCAGCAGCCGCTCGGCGAGCATGGCGACCTTGTCCTTGTGCTTCTCCAGGAGCTCCTTGGTGCGCTCGTAGGCCGCGTCGACCAGGGCGCGGGCCTCCTCGTCGATGAGGGTGGCCGTCTTGTCGCTGTAGGGCTTGTTGAACTGGTCCTGCTTGGGCGGGAAGGACAGCTGGCCCACCTTGGGGTTCATCCCGTAGATGGCCGTCATGGCGTAGGCCATCTGCGTGACCTTGTCCAGGTCGTCCGACGCCCCCGTGGTGATGCGCCCGAACGTGAGCTCCTCCGACGCCCGGCCCCCGAGGGCCATGCACATGCGGTCGATGAGCGCCTCCTTGGTGTACAGCGCCACCTCGCGGGGAAGGTACTGCGCAAAGCCGAGGGCGCCCGACGTGCGGGGCACGATGGTGACCTTGAGCAGCGGGTCGGCGTGCTCCAGGAACCAGCCGGTGACGGCGTGGCCGGCCTCGTGGTAGGCCACGGTGCGGCGCTCGTCGGGGGACATGAGGCTCTTGCCCTTCTCCAGGCCGCCGATGACGCGGTCGACCGCCGACTCGAAGTCCCGGAGGTCCACGGCGTCCTTGCCGCGGCGGGCGGCGAAGATGGCGGCCTCGTTGCAGATGTTGGCGATCTCGGCGCCGGCGAAGCCCGGGGTGAGGGTCGCGAGGCGGCGCGCGTAGTCGTCGGCTTCGCCGAGGATCTGCACGTGCTTGAGGTGGACGAGGAAGATCTGGCGGCGGCCGTCGATGTCCGGCTTGTCCACCGTGATCTGCCGGTCGAAGCGGCCGGGGCGGAGGATGGCCGGGTCGAGGATGTCGACGCGGTTGGTGCCCGCGAGGACGACGACGCCGGCCGTGGTGGAGAACCCGTCCATCTCCACCAGGAGCTGGTTCAGGGTGTTCTCCCGCTCGTCGTTGGAGTTCATGCCGCCCTTGGAGCGGGCGCGGGCGACGGCGTCGATCTCGTCGATGAAGACGATGCAGGGGGCCTTCTCGCGGGCCTGCTTGAACAGGTCGCGCACCCGCGACGGGCCCACGCCCACGAACATCTCGATGAAGTCCGAGCCGCTGATGCTGAGGAACGGCACGTCGGCCTCGCCGGCGACGGCCTTGGCCAGCAGGGTCTTGCCCGTGCCGGGGGGTCCCTGCAGGATGGCGCCCTTGGGGATCTTGGCGCCGAGGCGCGTGAAGCGGTCGGGGTCGCGGAGGAACTGCACGAACTCCATGACCTCCCGCTTAGCCTCCTCGCACCCGGCGACGTCCTTGAAGCTGATGCCCGTCTTCTTGGCGGCGCCAAACTCCTTCACGTTGGCCTTGCCGATCTGGAACATGCGGCCGATGCCGCCGGGCCCGCCGCCGCCGCCCGCGCCGCCGCCCATGCCCCCCGTGGCGCCCCTGAAGATGGCAAAGGCGAGGAGGCCGAAGAGGCCGAGCGTCAGCAGCGTGGAGAGCGTGGACCCCACGTCGGTGCGCTCCACGTGCTTGACGGGCACCTGCCGGTGGGACGGCACCCCGAGGGCCTCCTCGGCGTCCTCCAGCTGCCGCTCGAAGGACTCCACGGAGCCGATGCGGAACCAGATCTGCTGCTGCGGAGGGCCGCGGGAGCCGGCGGCGCCCCCGGAGGGCGATCCGTGGGGGGACGTCCCCGACGCCGAGGAGGAGGACGCGGCGGCGCCCGACGCGAAGGGGTCGGCGTCTTCGTGCGGCTGCTGCCCGTCGAAGCGGGGGTCCCGCTCCTCGTCGGAGCGCCTGTCGTCCTCCTTGTTGCGGTCCTCGCGGGTCCGCGGAGGGGGCGCCGCCGCCCCGAGCCTGCCCTCGGCGGTGCGCGTGACGAACCAGTCGTCGGGGGCGGCGCGGAGCACGACCCGCACCGTCTCCTTGTTGTGCACCTCGAAGCTCTCCACCAGGCCCTTGGCCAGGAACTGCGTGCGGACCTCCTGCCACGTCCACTCGCGGCGTCCGCCGCCCCAGGGGGCGCCCGACCCGCCGCCGGCCGCGCCGCCCTCGCCGCCCGAGCCCTCGCGGCGCATCGAGTAGAGCAGGAACAGGCCCGACAGCGCCGCCGCGACCCACTGCCCCACGGACGGCATCTGCGGGCCGGTCGGCCCGCTGCCGCCGCCGCCCTCGCCGCCCTCCTTGCCCTCCTTCGCCCCGGACTTTCCGGCGCCCTTGGACGAGGACGAGCCGCCCTTGGACGACCCTCCCGCCTTGCCGAAGCCGGACGGGACGCGCGACTTGGCAGACCGAAGCAGCGCCCAGGCAACGTCGGCCATGGGGAGGGGCAGGGACTCGATCGCGGCCAGCAGCCTCGGGTCCACGGACGGGCGCATCGTCATGGCAATCTCCGTGGCAGTCACGGCGCGAGGCAAAGGCCTGCGGCTGCCTCCCATCATGGCATCCAGGCCGAGGGTGACGTTGGTGCGGATCGAGACCGCGGCCGTCGGGGGCGACTGCGGGCAGCAGGGGAGCAAATGGGAAACGGGGTCGCAGAGGCACACTGCACGCGCTGAGTGCGCTTCCTGGCGCCGGGGAGCGGGGCCTCGGACAACCGGGGGCGGCGGGGGCCGGGGGTCAGCAGGCTTTTCCGCCCGCGTCATTCCGAACGGAGCGCGGCCCAGCCACCGCCAGGACGCGCAATCCACGGCAACAGGCGAGCGTGCGGCGTTGCGCCCTCGCTGGCCGGGCAGGGACGCGAAGGCGGGGCTTGGCGGCCGTCCGCAACACCCACGTCAGGTGGGGGCACGGAACGAGCTCGCGGAAGCAAGGACGGCCGGACGACCCGACGCATCCGCAGCGCGTGGCGCGCGCTCACCAAACGAGGGCGAGACACAGGCACGGCCCGAGCACGGGCGCGGGCGGCCCGACGCATGCTGGCTCCGAGCATGACTGCCCGAACGTGCGCTGCACTCAGCCGCCCGAACGGGGCGTCTGCTGGCCGGCTCCCGGCCGTTTCCGGCAGAGCCGCGCTGTCGTGGCTCGATGGCCGCCCTCCGCACCCTCCACGTGGCCCGGCCCAGCGCCGCGACCCCCAGGAGAGTCACACCAGGCACTATGGCGCCCAAGCCGATGGTTGGGTCCATCCTGCAGTTCTGGCTGCTCGCCATGGGCATCATCTGCTGCTACTCGACCTACGGCTGGCTGCAGGAGGGCCTGCGCAAGCCACAGGCGGACGGCACCAAGTTCACGCACACCACGCTGTCCCTCGTCATCCAGTGCCTCGTGGCCGTCCCCTTGGCCCTGATCCTCGACGCCGTCCTCGCCTGCTTGAACCGGACGGCGCTGGAGACGGACGCGGACGCCCTCGAGAGGGAGCAGGCGGCCAAGGACGACGAGCGCCCGTCTCTGTACACGTTCAAGGGCATGTCGGCAATCGCCGAGGTGTCGTTCAGCTACCTGGCCGCAATGTACTGCTCCAACGAGGCGCTGGCGTACGTCCCGTACCCGATGCAGGTGCTGGCCAAGTCCTGCAAGATGATCCCCGTGCTCATCGGGGAGGTGCTCGTGCAGGGCAAGCGCCACCCGTTCTACAAGTGGGTCTGCGTGGTCGTGATGGCCGCCGGCGTGGGGCTCTTCCAGCTCTCGAAGATGCGCTCCGGCAAGAGCAAGGGCGGCGGCACCGCGGCGCACCTCGGCATGGACGAGACGACGGCCGCGGTGGTGGGCGGCGCGCTGCTTCTGGGCTCCCTGGTGCTTGACGGGTACACGGGGCCGCGGCAGAAGACGATCGAGCGGGCGTTCCAGCACACCTCCCTGGGCTTCATGGCGCTGCAGAACCTGCTGGCGGGCCTCATGGCCGCCGCGGGGCTGCTGGTGACGGGGCAGCTGTGGGACGGCGTGGCGTACCTGGCCGCGCACGTGGAGCTGGTTGACGACCTCTTGGTGTTCGCCGTGGC
>Ga0136560_1000236_pt1 | contig 25935 bp, 11 predicted proteins | sample AntRauMeHopE1497_FD_104925 | JGI IMG/M metagenome (GOLD analysis project Ga0136560, IMG submission 104925) | Saline lake microbial communities from Rauer Islands, Antarctica - Metagenome Hop E1 #497 | ecosystem: Environmental > Aquatic > Non-marine Saline and Alkaline > Saline | place... | reverse complement strand
GGGAGGTGGGGGAGGCGGAGGCGGCGGCGGCGGAGGAGGAGGCGGCGGCGGAGGGGGCGGAGGAGGCGGCCCTGGAGGAGGGGGCGGAGGCGGCAGTGCTGCGGCCCCCGGGAGCCCGCCCCCGTCGGAGGCTGACCTGTCGGCGTCTCTTTCCCCCGCCGCCGTGCAGAGCCGCGACCTATCCTCGTTCGCGGGGCGCTTTCTCCGGGACGACGGAGGCCCGTCCAAGCGGGCGCGGCCGGCAGAGGCGCCGGCAGGGGCTGCCAGGGTGTCGGCAGTGGACCTCGTCAACCGAGCGGCCGGGCGGCATGGCCAGGCCTCGTCCGGTGCGTCAACGGCATCCGCCGCATCGTCGAAGAGCTCCAACTCGGCGCAGAGCGGACCCGGCTCGGCCAAAAAGGTGAGGCTGTGCAGCATCTGCAGGCAGCCGGGGCACACCAAGCGAAAGTGCCCCCACCGGACCGCACAGGGCGCTTCAGGCGCAGCCGCGTCGTCGTCGTCGTCGTCAGGAGCTGCGTTTGGTGATGAGGACTTTGGGTAGAGTGATCGCGCAACGCGCCGGCCACCGTGCGGCGCGGCCCACTCCCGATCACTCCGCCTCGCTAGATGGCCAGTGATAGCGACCTATGGGACCACTCAGGCGGCAGGCCGGTGGCACTGCTCCCCGGGCTGCCGCGGGAAGAGGACGTTCGCGCCGCGCTGGCTGCGGACGTCGGCATCGAGCTCGCAAGAGCACGCGCGTCTGCCAGCATTCGTACTGCTGCCAAGGAGCTCGTGGAGGCGGCGAAGCCGGGCGCGAAGCTTCCGCCGGGCGCGTTCGATAAGTGGCTCTTCACGGCGCTACTTGCTGAGCGTGACGCCCCGTCTGTCCACAAGTCGACAAAGACCGCGCGCCGGCGTGCCAGGGGCACTGGTGCGAGCGCGGCGCTCGTGGGGCGCGAGGTGGGCGCGGACCCGGTGGTGCCGCGGACCGTCCGCCCGCGGACCGACGGCGGGGCGCTTCAGCAGGCCGTGGTCGCGCTGGGCATCGACGAGCGCAGGGCCGGCGCGATTCTGCTCGACATCTGCAGGGCGGCCAGCCGCGCGGCGGACACCGTGGACAAGGCGGTCGCGAGCGGCGCGCTCATCACCGGCCCCGGCGCCGGGGCGGGCGGCCTCCGCGTCGAGTGGGAGGGAGCGACGCTCCCCGGGGAGGGCCGGCCGCAGGTGCTCGGCATGGGGCCAGCGCTCTGCACCGATGCGGCGGTGGCCGCCGCCAAGGCCCTGACCTCGGCGGCCGAGGCAGAGCGAGCCGCCGCGGCGGCTGTGAGGCTCGCGCGTGCGCCGGCGGCCGTCGCGGCCTCCGCTGCCCTGCCCGCGGTGGGTGCGGCGGCGTCACAGGCGTACGAGGGATTCTTCTCCACCGACGCGGACGCCGCCGCCGGTCGCGACGCCTCGCTCCCCGCCGGTGGCGCGCGGTCCCTCGCCCAGCTCCCCACGCCGTGGCTGCTCGACGCCGCCGACGCGGCGGGGGCGACTCTCCCCTGCGCCGTGGTGCCCGGTTCGGCGCAGTCGCTCAGCCTGTGCCGCGGCCGCACCCGCCTGCGCCTCAACCCAGGGCACTACGTCAAGCTGGGCCGGCTCTACGCCCGGGGCCCCGGCAGGCTCGAGCCGTGGCGCTTCCACGAGCGGCTCTTCCTCGTGCTGCTACGCTACCACGGCACGCAGGGGGGCGGCGGGTTCCAGGCCGCGGCCCACGCGGAGGTGTTCGGCACCCTGGGGGCCCACCTCGGGGCAGACATGGAGGCGTTCGCGTCGCCGCTGAACTGCCGATTCGCCCCTTTCTGCACCGCCTTCCCGGACACGGACGTGTGGTTCGGCGGCGCGGCCTCCTTCTTCGACACGGACCCGGCGGCGGCCGCCGAGGCGGCCGGGGGCGCGTCGTTCGAGGCGAACCCTCCCTTCGTGCCGGCGGTGCTCTCGCGCATGCAGGCGCACGTCGAGGCGGCTCTGCTGGCGACGTCGGCGCCGCTGTCCTTCGCGGTGATCATCCCGCAGTGGGAGGGGGAGGACGGGTGGAGGGGCCTCGCGGACAGCCCGATGCTCCGCCGCCGCTTCACCGTGGCGCAGCGGGAGCACGGCTACCTTGAGGGCTCGCAGCACTGGCGCCGCTCCTCCTTCCGGGTCTCCACCTGCGACACGACGGTCTTCGTGATCCAGAATGACGCGGGGGCGGAGCGGTGGCCCGCCACAGACGCCACTGAGGCCGCCGTCCGCGCTGCTTTCGTGTCCAAGCACGAGACCCTGAGGGCAAAGCGCGAGCGAAAGGCCGCCGCAGGGCGTCCTGGGCCGCGCGCTGCGAAGCGGGCCCACCCGGGCGGGGACGCCCGCAGCGTTAGACAGAAGCAGGCCTGAGCGGCCGCCACGGCAGCCGTCCCGCGAGAAGATCGGCGGTTGCGGCAGCGACCGGCGGCGTGGCCGGCAACGCCCGCAACCTGATCGAAACCCGCCGGCTGTCCGGCGCGCGCAATCAGCGCGAGGCTAGGACAAGGGTTGTGGGCTATGGGCCGCTGTGACTGCGGAGGCGTCGATGCCGAGCGCAGCACAGTTACTCTGCTCGAAACGGGAGCCCTCCAAACTCGGTGCCCGTCACACGCGCTCCCTGAGCAGCCATGGCCGCCGCATCCGTCGAGTCCGGAATCCACCTGTACACGTTTGCCACCCCTAACGGAGTGAAGAGTGAGCCGATCCTTTCAAGATCCAAGAGCGCCCGTCACCAGCTGTCGCCACCGCAAAGTCGCCACTTTACGGGCTAGGCATCCCTGTGTGTGAGCTGCCACGGCATTGGGTCATTCGGGGGGTGTCTCACTTCCTGCCCGCGGCTCAAACGGCCTCTCTTCGCGGCGCAGTCTCGTGGTTCCTTGAGGTCCTCAAGGCCGCAGGCAAGATCGGCGCGTACGAGACGCACGTCGTCAACATCAACAAGGGCGAGCAGGTGAGGATGCTTGGCTCGAGGCCTGTGGGGCAGGCCCTAGCCGTGCACAAACGGCGTCGCTCAAAACTCCTGGGCGCCCCTCTCCCCATCCCCTGCCTCCACGACAGATGGCCCCCGAGTTCCTCAAGGTCTCCCCGAACAACAAGATCCCTGCGCTGGAGGACAGGTCCACCGGCGTGACCCTGTTCGAGTCCGGCGCGATCCTGATGTACCTTGCCGACCAGTACGACACTGATCACACCTTTCTCCCCGCCGTCACGGACGCCAAGGCCCGCGCCGAGGTGCTGTCGTGGGTCATCTGGTCGTGCGCTTCGTGCAACCCGGCCCTCGGACAGATGGTGCACTTCTACAAGTGAGCCGCCTTCCGCCTGCTCGTGCGCTGGCCCGCGACGGCCCCCTTGCCCTGGTCGCACGCCGCTTTTGGCAATGGATGCTCGTCTCGCGTGCTTCCGGCGCAGGGCTGCGAAGGAGGACGTGCCTTACGGCAAGAAGCGGTTCCTCGACGAGTCCGTCCGCGTGATGGGCGTGCTCGACAAGCAGCTCGTGACGGCCGGCTCCGGCTTCGTGTGCTCCACCGGGCTCTCCCTCGCCGACTTCACCGTCGGCCCGTGGTTCGCCCGCCTCACCATCGGCCTCAAGGACGGCCCCGTCCCGCTGGACGACTTCCCCCACATCCTCAAGTACGCAGACGACATCCGCGCCATCGACACCTTCAAGGCGGCGTCTGCCATGGGCAAGCCCTCCGAGTGAGCGAGGCCCGCAAGGAGATGTGACCCGTTGCGCCAAGAGCGCTTTCACGAGTGACAGCAGTGGCGCGAGCGCCTTTCCCCAGCGGCAACGGCAGCCCCGCCACGACCACCTCCGGAGCGTTTGCGGACCCATGCAGCCGCACGCATGTTCACCTCTCTTGCCATTCGGCGTCACTCAGCGTCACTCGGGCGCCATCACATCACAACGCAGCACCCGCCACCACCGCTGGGACGCGCTGGTTGGTTGGACGGGCGTGCCGCAGAGGCGGCTGGCTTGCCAGCCCCAGAGTCGGCCGGGGGGACGACGTGGACCGCCTTGCGTCGGATAGCGGGGACCTCGCTCGGGTCCATCTTGTCAGCGCGCGCCTGCACGGCCGCTGCTAGGTCCTGCATCGACACCGCAAAGCTGGTGCCGCCCGACGAGCCTGCGGCCAAGCCGCTGCACACGGCGCGAGCGTCCGCCTTGGGCACCGACACCCCGACAGCACGGGCCAGCGCCTCCACCTGGGGTGGGCCCAGCCGCCCGGACGCTTCCGAGTCGGCCCCGGCAAAGAGCTCGGACAGGGGCCGCGGACAGATGGCCAGGGCAGTGAGGAGCTCGGCGAGCAGCTTGTCGCGGCGTTCGACCTGCGACACGTCCTGGAGCGAGAAGACGTCCCTCATCGAGGTGATCTGCCACGCCCTCCGCCTCTCGCGCCGCCGCAGTAGCACCTGCTCGAAAAGCTCCTGCCGCTGCTCAGGGAGCATGCCGCTCAGGCCGCGCAGCAGAGCCCTGGTGCGGCACTCGTCCACCCACACCTCGTTGTTCACGAAGAGAGCGGCGGCCGCCACGATGGACTGCTCCGGCAACGTGGTCAGCGCCGAGCTGGACGAGGAGCGACTTGCGTCGTCCAGCAGCGTCACATCGGAGCCACCGACCACCCACAGCGCGGGTGACGGAAGCGACGAGCCGCCACTCGCGGCAGCTGAAACGAGCCCGCAGTGGAATGCGCGCCTCACGGCCTCGGCCTCGGCCAGGGAGAGCAGCACGCCGGCGGGGCCGTCCTCAGGCGGGGGCGTGCCGACGGTCAGCACCGCAGCAGCGAGCTTGACGCGGTGCTCAGGCTCGTCGGAGAGGTCGGCGGGGCACCAGTTGACTGAGGCGCCGACCAGCGCGGACAAGCCGCGGGGCGAGGGGCCCGACCGGGACGGCTTCCACGTGCTCAGGGGGTAGGATCCCACCACGGCGGACGCGAGAGCGCCGTGGCTCGAGGCGGTGCTGAGCGCGGCGATCGACCACGGGCTGGGAGCCGGGATGCGCACGTCCGGGGCCCCGAACCACTGCGCAAGCTCGGCCTCCCGCTCGGCGTCCTCCTCCTGCTCCGCCTCCACTTCTTGCTCCTGCTCCTGCACCATCTCGGAGCTCAGGCCCTCGGCCACATCAGCGCTCGCCTCGGCAGACGCTGCTCCATCGCCCTTGGACCGCTTCACGATGCTGTCCAGCCGGGCCCGGGTCGAAGGTTTCACCCACCGCGCGTACCGCTTCATCAGCAGCTCTGCGGTGCGAGTGGCACCGGCCTTGCCGACCTCCTCGTCAGCGTCTGCCCCGGGGTCCGGGACCTCGAAGGACACGCCGTCGCGGAACACCCTCAGCGCCGCCTCCATGCCATCCATGAGTGCCTGTGGGTCCTCCCGGCTCTGCGGGGCCTCGATCGACATCACGATCCGCGGGTCTGATGCCTCCGCCCTGTCGGCTCCATCGACGATGATCTGCAGGTCGCGGAACGCCCCCCGCCGGAACGTGTGCTGCAGGTCCTGCGAGCAGAGCTGCGAGAACTTGAGGCCCTCCCCGCGGATGCTGTTCCGCAGAAGCCACCCGAACAGGCCCCGCGTACGGTCCTCCGCGGCGAAGGCTGCCTCCCCGCGGCACCGCCGGACCAGGGTCTCCACCTCGGGCGTGATGAGGAAGCTGATCGTCTGCCCCTTGCCGATCCCGCGCATTCGCCACGCCGCCTGGAACACGTCGCGCAGCGTGTTGTCCTTGCCGACGGTGAGCAGGGCCCTGGCCGCCGGATCCTGCTTCAGATCCGTCCCCGTGGTGTGCGACTGATCGTACAGCGTCACGCGGCGGCCCTTGGCCAGGCCGCACTCCGCCAGCGGCACGGGCTCGGCCCGGCCTCGCATGATGACCATCTTCTGGTTGGAATCGTCCAGGTACACCACCCCGTCCATGGTCTCAAGACCCTCTTGCAGCAGGAAGCGCGACGTCAGCTCGTTCGACAGGCCCGTGATGAGAGCACCGCAGTCGATCAGCGCGTGGTACGGCGGGTCGGCCTTGGCGAACGCCGTCAGCAGCGCACGGACGGACCACGTGTCCGCGCCTGTGCGGGGGTCGGGGAACATCATCGCCGAAGCAAGGGCGGTGTCGACGTCCACCACCGTCGGGTCGTTCAGCGTGGACAGGAACTGACCCTCCGACCCGGGCTCAAAGTCGCACTGCCCCAGCTCCAGCGGGATCAGGTCATTGGGCGTACCGGAGAAGCCGCACCGACCGTCGAAGAGGATGTCAGTGCCCAGCTCCTGGCCCGACGCGCTCAGCTTGGCCTCGCGGTGCTTGCACACGGCAGGGAAGACGGTTGTGTTCAGGAACCAGCGAGCAGCGGGCGAGTGTCCCCCCAGCAGCCGGTGCACATCCCTCGCCTGATCGGCGTCCTCAAGCTGTAGCAGCTCCAGCGGGGGCACGTCGGGCGGACCCATGGCAGCCTCACGGAAGCAGCCCGAGTCCGGGGCGCCGGTCGAAGTGGCCGTGGGCACCCTTCCCTCTCGGCGCTGCGACACCACCGCATCGGCCACCGCGCCGTACTTGGACACCCAGTTGCGGAGCGCCGCAGCCGTCCACGACGACCACAGCCGACGGGCCGGGCGCTCGCTGAAAGCGCCTGCCTGCTTGCTCATCGCCCGCCGCAGGTCCCTGCCGACCTCTGCCAGGTGGCGCGGCTGCAGGCCCTCGTACGCAAAGGCAAGCGCCGTCAGCCCGATGAGCACGTCAGGGTGGGCGTGCTCGCTCACGGGGCTCGGGACGTCGAGGCCGACAAAGGGCACGGAGGTTAGCAGCCGTGTGCGCGACGAGCCTGGCCCGCCCTCGACAGCGTGCCGTCCTGTCAGAAGCCCGAACGACACTCGGCTGATCTTGGTCAGCGCGTGGGGCAGGAGGGACCGGACCCACGAGCGAGCGAGCGACACCACCTTACGGTCCCGCGGCTTGAGGCCGGAGCACGCTGACACAATGGCTGCGTCTCTCGGGCCGCGGCAGAGCACCGCCTTGGCAAGGGCCGATGGGGCGGGGCGAGACGCAGCGCCCTGGGCGATCTGACCCGGCCCTAGGAGCCACCACGCTGCCCATTCAGCGACTGCGGGGGCCAGGTTCTTGTCGTAGAAAGCCTTCTCAAGCAGCACCAGGTGAGGGGTCACCTGGAGCGCGCGGCGGCGGACCCCGTCGATCACAGCCGCCGTCAGCGCAGCCACTGGGCCCACGTCCTCCTCTGCATCCTCCTCACGGGCTGCGGCAGAGGCGGCGGGCCCTGCTGCCGCGTCGTCGCGTCCGCTTGCCGCGGCTGTGGCCGCCTGGACGACAGACACCAGCGCGACGGGGAAGGACCAGCGCTCAGGGCGAGGGCCGATGAGCACAGTGTCGCTGATGGGGTAGTTGAGCTCCGACCGCAGCGGGTCGAATAGCATGTCCACCTCGTCCAGCAGGAGGCGGCCCTGCCCCTGCTTGCCAAAGAGCTGAAGGGTCTTGCCCATGATCTTGGCCGCTTCCATATGCCTCTCGCAACTCTTAGGGGTGCGACGAACCCTCCTCACACCATCGGTGCAGAACGCCTTGGACAGCTGCTCCACGAAGAGCAGCTCCATGCTCTTGAGCGCGGATGCCGTCGTGATCAGCACGCCGCGGTCCCGTCCCGTCGCCTCGATCTTGGCCAGTAGCGCCTGCAAGGCCTCCGGGTCGTCGGCACAGGACCGGTCAAAGTCCAGAGTCACGACCCGCTTTGGGATGACCTGAGCAAAGGTCTCCGACAGCAGGGACTGCGTCTGCGCGAGAAGCGCCGAAGGCACCACCTGGGCCACGACAGACCGGCCGTTGGCCATGAAAAGGCAGCACAGCGGGCTCACGCACGCAGTCTTGCCCATCCCCATCCGCGCCTGCGTGATGCGGCTCTTGACAGGGCCACGGATGCCGGCTCCCGGCGGGCCCGACCCTGCCGCATCAACCAGATCAGGCCCGTCGTCGTCGAGGTCGCCGATCTCCAGAACCATGCCCGGCGCCACCGTCACGATCCCGTCCTCGTCCTCCTCGGCCACGGCTGGCGCCCCGCCACCGGTTGCCGTGCTCCCTGGCATCGTGTCAGCGTCCACGTCGCTCGGCAGCCCGAGGACGTCGACCCCCATCTCCCTCACAAACTGCGTCACGATGGTCACCTGCTCCCGGCGGAGGAGCCAGCCGTTGAGGAACTCGAACACAAGGAAGCGCGGGTCCATCAGCGCCTCCTCAGCAGTGGCGGTAGAGCTAAGGCTGTCCTCCGAGTCGCCGGCGCCCGGCCCTGTCGCTCCCTGCACCGACGCATAGTGGCGGCGCGACGTGATCAGGGTCGCAAGGGCAGCCCCAGCTCGCACAAGCTGACCGTACTGCGTCTGCCCGGGAGTACGGCCTGCCGCTGACACCTTGGACAGGTCTGCCAGCAGGCCCTGCGTCTGCCCCACGCACAGGCTCGCGTACGAAGCGCGGTTGGCCCGCAGCATCAGAGCGCCGGCAGCGTCCACCGCGGCCCGAGCACGCTCCCGCGTCAGCATGGGGTTGGCAGCCGTCAGGTTGCCCTCCTTGGACGCCGACAGCAGCGCGGCCAGGAGCATCTCGTCCGAGATCGGGGCGCGCGTGCCGGCGAGGCGCTCAAGTGACGTCATCACGAAGCCCTCCGTGCTCCGCTCGCCGCGCACCGCAGGTGACATCTCCACATCGGGGGCCACCCCGCCGGCCGAAGATGCGCCGGCAAGTGCATCCGCACGACGGGCGGAACGGAGCGCGCCGTGGGCGGCCTGGGAAGCGTCCAGGGCGTTGACCATGGCCAGGACTGCGGGCACGCCCGCCCGCACAGCGTCCACCTCGTCCTGGTACAGCTGGCGAAGGTGCTTAAGGAGGGTCTGCAGGTCCATCCTTGCCCTTGCCAGCGTGCGGGCATCGCCCAGCTCCTCTGCGGTCACGACGCCGCGGCGCCCCCCGCGAGCTGACACAAAGCAGCGCAGCTGGGGCTCCAGTGTGGTCTCCACGCGCGCCCGGTAGTCGTTGCACGACGCCTGCAGGCGCTTGCACATCGAGTCGGCGATGAACGACGACGGCATGGACTCGCCGCCCGCGGGTGCGGCGTCGAACGGAAGGCCTGCGGCCGGAAGGGCAACGCCTCGTTCCTCTGCTGAGAGCAGCGACACGATGCCATCCCCGCACTCCGCAGCAGTCGCAGCCAGCACGTGGAGCAGCGGGCGCGTCCCAAAGGCTGCAACGTCGCCGGGGTCAAGGGCTGCGGCAGCGTGAGCAACAGACGCCCTGTCGGCGACCCCGAGCGCAGTCTTTACCGCAGCGGCGTGAATGGCCGCGGCCGGCGTGGTGCGCGGTCCCCCCGCCCCGGAGGCAGATGGAGTTGCACGGAGAGTGAGGGGCGCTGTCGGCGTGGTGTCGGGCACTGGCGGCGGCTGCGGAACGTCGACGCGTCCCGGCCACGGCTCCACTGCCCAGGCGGGCAGGCCAGGCGCGGACATGCTGAACGCTATGCGGGCCTTGGCCCCCGAGGCGTTGAGCGCTTCCTTCACAGCGATGGCCATGGTCTTGACGTGTCGGACCCACTCGGGCGTCCGGGTCGAGCCGCCGGTGGTGGGGCACGACGGGAAGCCGGAAGGCTCTCCGCCCACGCGCATGCTCCCGTCGGCATTGACCTGGGACGCGGAGAACGCAACAACGAAAGCGAAGGCTTGTGAATTTCCGAGGGGGCGGGGCGCCATGTCGAAGAGCTTCATCAGCACGCACTGAGCCATGATGTGGGCGATAGCTCGTCCGATGTTGGAGCCGTCGCCGATCAGGTCCACGCGCTGGTGGCCAGTGGCCAGCCGGATGAGGTGGCCTGCCGCTTGGTTCCACCCCGTCACTGCCAGGTCCCGCAGATACTGCTCAGCCTGTTCTCCCCTCAGGTCGTCCGAGGGTGGGGGTTGGTGGTAAGTGCTGAAATCGTAGTGCGAGTTGCTTCTGAAGCCGTACCTGTACTGGTCCTCGGTGGGCTCAGGTGCGCTCGCGTATGCTGCCATGCAATCCTCCGCGCTGTTGAAATACCCAAAGAGGCCGTGTCTGGCGGGACCACAGCCTGACACTGCTCCCGACGTCGTGGGCTCTGGGGGCATCCCGACAAGGTACTTCCGCTCGGCCGCTGCTCCTTCCGCGTCGCCTGCCATCTCGCGAAGCGATGCCACCTGATCGTGCGACAGGCGGCACACAGACCGTACGTGGTCCCGCAGGTTGTCCGCGGACCTGAGCGCGTCGCTGACCGTCCATGGCAGCTGGAGACCACGGACATACCGCAGAGACAGCGACACAAGGCACCGGATCGAGTGCATGTCAGGCGTCTTGTCACCACCAAAGCGGCCCAGTGCATTCAAAAGGAAGCGCTCTTCCGACGTGAGCGGCTTGTCCGTATCCACGGACCGCAGCACGCGCGCTGCCCTGGCCAGCTGCCGGTGTGCGACCAGGCACTCCACTAGGTACAGAGCCGCGGCCAACGACGGCACGCGCAAGAAACCCTCCGACACCGACACCGAGAACAGGAATGTGCGAGCGCGAGCGTGGCGGTGCCAGCTGAGGCTGCCGCGGTCCTGGCACACGTATGTGCTGAACGGTCCGTCAAGCACAAACGGCCGCAGGATCGGGTGCGACGGCACCAGCACGTGAGACGAGCCGTCCTCGCCGCGCAGTAGGAGCGAGTGGGGCAGCCCGGACAGCAGTGCCCCGGGGGTGATGCCAACTGACGTCTCGTCCGCTCCTGGCAGAACGGGCCGCGGCGGGTCCTCGTTCCTGTCCGTGTCCCAGCCCATGACCGCTGCTGGATCGTCATTCAAGAACAGGCCCGCGCGGTCGGACACGAAGAACCGCACACCCTCCGGGGACAGGTCGGTGCGCCGTGCTTCCAGCGACGTCTCAAGCCGAGGCAGTGCGACCCCCCAGAGCTCGACAACCGTGCCGGGTGCGACAGCGAGCTCCCCTGCGGCGGCGCACGCCGCGGCAGCTGGGCTGAGGTGCGTCCATGGCAGGGCGTGGCTGGCCGACTCTGCCCGCACGGTGGCGTCGCGCAGGCGCGCCATGGTGGAGCCGGGCGGCAGGCACACAAAGTCGTGAAGGAGCAGGGCCGGCGACGGCGGGGGCTGCTCGCCGTAGGCGACCGCATGGTCAGCGCCGAAGACGGCCCGCGCAGCCGCGCCGAGGATGCCGGGGTCGCGCATGCCTGGGTACAGCGGGTGCTGCGTGATCTGCACGCCCATGGCTGGGTCACCAGCAGCGGCAAGGCTGCCCGCGTGGGGTCCAAGACCACCGGAGACGGTGCGGACCATGACCACCACCCGAGCAGCAGAGCTGGCCTCAGCCCCGCTGCCTGTGCCGTCGGCTTCATCCTCCATACCCGCATCACCGGCCACCTCACTGGTGGCAGAAGCTGCCGCGGGCGGCACCGGCTCGCCCGAGATGACACACGAGCCGTCCTCAAGATCGCGGCGCCACCACAGCAGCGGAAGATCAAGCAGGGCCGAGGGGACGACCCCGCGGAGGAAGTAAGCCGGCACCTGCACAGACTCGACCTGGGGCTCCGACGCAACGGCTTCGTGGCCCGGCGGCAGCCCAACAGTGGCTGCTGTCGGCTCCCTCCGCCGCCGCGTGACCTCGATGGAGTCGAACGACCGGTGCTCGATCGTGGCGTCGCCGCTCCGGAAGTTGCGCTCCGCGGGAGGTGCCGAGTTCATGGCATACGGCACAGCTCGCATCTCCAGCGGGCCGGACGTGCCGGCAGCTGCTGACCGGCGAGCGTCGCTCGAGTACACAGGGACGCGGTACACGCGCCGGCAGTACTCTTGCAGCAGGAAGAGCTCCACCCAGCCTTCGCCACCAGTCCCTGCCGAGTCGGTGCACGTAGACCGGTGCACGACGACCTCCCGCGCAAGCCCGGTCGTCTTCTCGATCCAGAGCAGCGTCGCTGTGTCACTCGGTGATGCGTCGTCGGCTGAGGCAGCATCAGCCTTGGCCAAGATGCTCATCGTCGAAAGCGCGCCAGCAGCCCGCAGCGCCCGGTGCTTGATGTCTTCAGGAAAGGGTTGCTGGAACTTGCTCTTGGCCTTACATCCAGCGGCAACCTCGCGAAGCTCTTCGAGCAGGCAACCGTCCAGCACGCGGGCCACCCAATCCAGAGGCGGTGGCAGCGCGCCCGGATTGACAGTGCCACGGGACGCCACAGTGATAGACCACGGCACAAGGAACCACATCGCACCGCTCCTCTCAGGCACCGGGTAGCCCGCCTCCATCAGCGAGCGCCACACACCGCGACTGTCGGCCGACGAGCGATCGCCCCCGTCTGCCATCGCTGCGTGCTCGGCACTCCGGCCCGAGGTCGTGCTTCGGCTCTCGTCCGACCCAGGATCGCGCCACAGTGACACCTGCAGCTCCCCGAAGCCGTCCAGTGCTGGCGAGCTCAGGATCGACAGGGTGGTCCGTGCCTGTCGCTCGCTCGTGATTGTGCAATATGGGGTGACCGAGTTCCCGAAGAAGGCCGAGAAAAACGGTGAGCGCAAGAACTGCTCAGGAACGGGCTGCACGGACGTCCCCGACGTGGTGCGGAGCTCGCACGTCTGGACCATGATGAGGAAGCGCCCGCCGCCTCCTCCCTGGAAGACGCCACCCCGCAAGTCATCCTCTGCCCTGCTGCCGCACGGCTCGGTCTCGTCCCGGTCCCAGTCGGCGGACGTGTTGCGCTGCACCAGCCGCAATGCCACGGTGAGCGCCCGGGAGCGGTCCTCCGGCGACGCGGCCTCGAACCAAGCCAAGTGCCTCGCGCGCTTGCTCTGCACCACGTCGGCAAGGTCGGCCTCAGACATGCGCAGACCACCGTCTGCTGACAGCCAGGGCGCCTCGATGCCCACCTCACCTGCGGGCTTCGATCCGCCCCGGACATCCGCGCTCGACCGAGGCACAAGGCGGCGCCACTTGGACAGCGTGAAGGCCTGCCGGCCCTGCACCCCGAAGCTGTGGTACACGCGCACAAGCGCCACACCGCCAATCACATCTCCCACGGTCTCGGCGGTCTCCTCTGCCTCTAGGAGGCCCAGGCTAAGCAGCACGCGGTGGGCGGCGATGGCCACGATGCGGTCCTGCAGCGACTTGCGCTCGGCGATGACCTCATGTCGGGCCAGAGCCGGGAGCAAGTGCTCCTTGACAGCCAGCTGCAGGCGCGACCTCTCCGCATCTAGCGACGGGTGATGCGCCCTCGTGTGGCGTGAAGGGATGCCTCCTCGTCCGCCGGCGTCCTCAGCCACAGCTGCAGCTGCCTGGGCGATACGGGCGGCAAGCCGGGTCACAAAGAGCAGCGTCACGAAGAAGATGTTTCCCCCTCCGGCGCCACAAAGCCTCGCTGTGGCCTCGATCAGGTCGCACAGGGGACCCACCGTGGCGGCAGGGCTATGACGGAGCTCGTACCAAAGCGGCCCGCGCGGTGTGGCGAGCTGCGCAGTCGAAGTCACCGGTGCCGTAGTCACCGACAACGGCTCGCCGTGAGACCCCGGCTCCGAGCCAACATCACGAAGCTCAAAGACTGCAGTCCAAAGCACTTGCCTCAGATCAGCGCTGAAGAGCGCGCCGACGCGGCTGTCCGCAAAGAAGGCAATGGACAAGGGCACACGCAGCGTGGCGGTAGTGAGCGCCGCAAGGAGTCGCTCGGCGTCCTCCGGCGTCAGGGCGTCCTCGAAGCTGTCCAAGCGCGTAGCAAGCATCACGTCGTCCTCGTCAGCACCCGAGGCGGCCGCGCCGCCAGCACGCGACGTGACTCCGTGGGCACGCACGTCACAGTGCGAGAGCCGAAGACCTCGCTGGAGGACCCGGGCTTCTTGGGCAAACCCTGCTCCACAGATGTTGAAAGTCAGGCGTGCCTTGTCCAGATCCGGGGAAACGTTGGTTATCTGGACAATTGAAGTGCACCGACCGATGCCGTCGATAGCCGGCAGGATGGTGAGCTCGTCATGCGGCTCAAGCATAGCCTGGAGGGTGAGGCATGTCGAAAGGGCGGCGGCAAACTCCCGGCATGACCGTGTAGCCGGCTCCGCCTCGCTGATCAAGTGCGTCCGGATGAACAGCACGGGCACCGTTGCCTTCGTCAGGCGGTCATTGCGGAGCTGCCCCTTGGCAATCGCCAGGATTCTGTCCGACACAAGCGGCTCGTCAACCATGCGCACAACCGCCTCCGTCTGCTCCAGCATAGGCATGTCCTCGGCGCCTGCAGCTGAATAGTCTTCGTCGGCAGTAGACCAGTCCGGCGTGAGCAGCTCGGGAAGATTGGCCGCAGCGGCACGCACCTGATGCTCCGAGGCCCCTGCACCGACCACAGCCATGGCGGCGTCGGTCCGCACCGTGTCAACGTACTCGCACAGCAGCCGGCGAGCCTCGCCCATCCACGGTGCTGCAGCCTCAAAGCGCGCTGTGACCTCCTCGAGCGACACCCCGGCAGCGGTGCGGAACGGCAGCACGTGAGGCATGAGCAGCGGTCGCGCACCCGCGCCATGCCCTCCAGCAGGCATCATGGAGGAGACTTTGTCCGGAACTGTCCCCCGCATCAGCTTTGTGATGGCTGACGTCTCATCCGCCCGATCGCTGGGCGGCGCGTACCGCAGCGCGGCGTCGAAGATGCAGACGCATGCCAGCGCGGCCAGGTTGCGGGAGCCCACGCCCTGCACGTCCGTGCGAGGGGCAACACGCCACAGATCGAGCGCTAGCAGCATCATCGAGTGTGCCTTCTTGGCCAGGCTGGCCGCCCGGCTTGCGGAGAGACGGCCTCCCCCAAAGGCAGCCTTGCCCACAGGCACGCTGGCCCCATCCGCCGTCCCCAGCATGAGGCGCTTCAGGTCGGCACCCACGGGAACGTGACGGCACAGCACTGACGACATGAGCTCTGCTGCCAGCTGCTTCGCGGCCGAGGGCGTCACGCCGCCGGCGCCCGACGACACCTCCGTCACCCGCGCATCAAGCGCCTCGAGGGCCTCAAGCAGGTCTGCGGGTGTCTTGATGTCCGCCGGTGAGGCCGGGAGGCCAGTGCAAAAGTCAAGCACCGACTGCGCGGTCGCGGGCACGTCCATGCCCGCGAGGGCCTCGAGGTCCGGGGCGCCGCACAGCGCAGCGGCCGAGGACCCGACAGCGCAAGGCCGCCACACGGTGGTTGCACCCTTGGCGCCACCGTCAGCGGACCCGTCCCCAAAGCACTGCATCGGGGCGGGGCCCTGGTCGACCCATGCGTCAGTGACGCAAGACGGAATGAGCTCCTCATCGATCTCACGAAGCACCTCTTCGATCCTCCGCGCCTCGTCGACGGTCAGGTACCCACGACGCACGGCCTTGAGGGTGTGGTGGGACATCTGGTGCACCCCGATGCGCAGGACGAGCACGTCGGATGGGCTCAGAGCTGCGGGCCCGAGCTCACGGCGGCATCCCCCAAGGCGCTCAACGGCCACCCTCGCCCGGCGCACGAAGGCAAGGCGCGTGTAGAGCATGACCCGCTTCATCTCCTCGCGGGAGGCTCCGCGGAAGCGGAGGTAGTATCGCAGCGACGCCGCGACGCACTTGAAGTAGCAGGTCCCCGCTCGCTGCGGCTTCATCCAGTCGCCCTGCTCTCCGCTGTGGCCGGGGTCAAACCCTTCAGCGGTCGAGATTCTGATGGACTTCCCAATGATGTTCTGGATGGCAACCTCGTACAGCATGGGCGCATTGTGGGTGGGTGCAGACGTCGCCATCAGCTCGAAGAGCAGCCAGAGGTTCTCGGGGCTGGTGATCCGCTCGGCCGGGATGGCGGGGAATCGCAGCGCGCACTTGCACCTGCCGTTGTCCGAGTTTGGGTGGTAATTGATCCCACCGCCGGTGTTCACATGGATAAGGTCGAAAGCGCCGTCCTCGCGCTTGTACCAATGGGTCATGGTGGCGTGAGACGAGCTCTCTCCCGCGCTCCAGCCCTGCATGACAATAAGGGTTCAAGGGGTGGCGCATGCTTGCACGGCAGGAGCGCATACCAGACGGACCCATGACTGACTATCGGCAGCCAGCTCACGGTTGGCACCATGATGTACTCGCCGGCCGACATGCCCAGAAGCCGGGTGCGGAGCCGGGCGACCTGCTGTGCGACACTGCCAGCGGCAAAGGTTGGCGCCTCTGCCAGGTGTGCCGCCGCGTCCTCCATGCGTGCCGGGCTGACACGAAGGCCTTGCTCGCGTGCCAGTGTGGCAGCATCGCGCAGGCAGGCTGCGATCTCAAGCATCGAGGTGCACGGGTTGTTCCCCTCGAGCTCCGAGTCCTCGATGAACGGATCGCCTGCGCAGACACGACTCGTAGAGCAGGCACGCTTGTCAGGGCCAGCAGCGGGGCAAGCTGGACTTGACATCCGCAACGGCATGGCTCGCGCTCGGGTCGGTGCTCACAGAACTGCCCAACGAATGACCCGCCCATCCATACCTTGGATTCTAAGCCAGGCCGCGGGATTCGTGGGTACACCTTGCGCGTGGCGCGTGACGAGGTCACGGCGGCGGCCCCATCTGCTGCGGCTCCGTCTCTGGTGGAATCGTGGACCAGGACCTCGCCCGCGGCCGGCCGAGCCTCGGCCTCGTACGCCTCCCATGCGCTCATGAGGCGCTTCGCTTGCGTGAAGACAGGGTCGCCCTCGCCGAAGCTGTCCCAGTCCTTGAGCGCAGAAACGAGGCCGTCCGACGCCTGGGCGACGGCGCGCAGCGGCATTGGCGGGGCCTCGCCGGAGCTCACGCGCCACGGCTCCACCCACGATGGGTAAACCGCCAAAATATGCCACGGCGAGCCCGGCACGGGGACGGCCTTGAGTCCGGTGGTTCCGCGGATCTGGGCTAGTCGGTCAGACGTCGCCTTCGCCGATCCGCTCTCCTCGATGACCGCGGGGGCCACCAGCCCCTCAAGTGCATGGTTCTGCTTGACGGCAAGCTCGAGCAGCTGGGTCAGCCGCTTGCTGCGAGGGCGCGGCCGGGGAGGCGAGGTTGACGGACTTTACCCTCTTAAGGTGGTAGCGCTACTGCAGCCTGCTGCGGGCGTGAGCGTGGCGCTGCAAGCTCGGTAGTGTGCAAACAGCCCTCACTCCATACTCTTCCGCAGCCCGTGTGGCCGCAGGCACAAGAGTGCGTCTGCTATGGCCGATTCCCGGCAGTGCCGGAAGCCACCATCACGCGCCGCAAACAACCACCAACCCCAAACCGCGCCCCAAAGTACCCGCCGGAGGGCATGCGTGGCCCTCACTCGTTCTTTTTCGCATGTGCTGTCGGCCTCAGTCGACAGCACGACACGGCGGCGACCCAGAGCCCGCCGCAGGCGAGCAGGGCGGCACCAGCCACAATCGCCAGCGGCCAGAAGATGAAGGGGTTCAGCATCCCGTCGTCCCCAAACGCACCGGACATCGCGTGCCATGGCTCGCCGTGAGGCACACGGAACGCGAGGGCCAGGGCATGGACCATGGGTGCCGGCAGCTTCGCCGACAGCCCGTTGCCCGGGTCCGCGAGCATGCGCCTGGGCTGGTTCGGGACCAGCACCACACCGGGGTCCGTGAGGGACATTCCCGGGATCATGCCGGCCGCGGTCTCGTTCGTCGCCATCGGCGGCGGCCGCCAGCCCAGCGGCACCAGCTCTGGCGGTGTCGCCGCGCGCCCCGCGCCCCGTGCCGTCGCCAGCATCGCCTGGGCCTGTCCCGCGCTGAAGCCCGCGTGCAGCGTGCCCTCCTGCAACCCGCCCCAGTCGTCCAGGTCCACCGTCTTGACGTCCCACTCCCGGAACCCGTACGGAGCCAGCGCTGCCGACATGGCCACCAGGTCGCACAGCACGCCGCCCGACGCGCGCTCCCCGGCGCGGAGACGCCCCGACGCGCCGCTGCTCCGCCCCCCGCCGCCCTGTGCCGCCCCGGGCCCCGCCTCGCCTGCCCCGTCCGGCCGCGCTGCCTCCTCCTCCTCGTCCCCGAACACCGTATCCCACGCGTCGAGGGCCCAGCCCCTCGTCCCGGCCGCCCTCTGCGCGGCGCGTCTCAGCTGCGGAAGGTACTCGCAAGCCGCCGGGCCCGGGCAAACGCGCCTGGCAGCCTCGAGGAGCTCGGCCGTCATCGGGGCTCGGGCACATGCCCGCCACGGGACGAGCACACGAGGCACGTCGGCGCCGAGGACCGTCCGCGTGGCCTCGCGGTCTGCGCCGGCCAGGTTCACGTCCACGCCCCCGAGCCCCCGGACGCCCTCGGACATGACCACGGCGCGGAGCCGGCCGGCCAGAGCGGGGTACTGCACGAAAGCCGACGCCAGGTTGTGCAGCGGGCCCAGGCAGACCACGATCACGCTCCCGGCTGGCTCACGGAACACCTGCTCCGCGATGAGCTCGCTGGCGGGGCTCGGCGTGGTCAAGCTCGGCCGCCCGGTCCAGTCGGCGTTGCCGGCCGCCCTAGGGACCGTGTCGAGCACACCTGCCAGCCTGTGCAGGAGATATGCGTCCGCCTTGGTGTGAGACAGCAGCGCGTTGCCGTACGTGATCGTGGCGCCCAGCACACGGGAGCGGTCGTCGGCGCCCACCATCGCGAGGAACGCGAGGTCGTCGGACGCGTCCAGCCCCGTCCTGACGAGGCCCGCGGGGTCAAAGTCGATCAGGAGCCCGGCCGGTAGCCACCCCGGGTCGAGCTTGCTTGGCGAGCCCCGGGCGCGGAGGGCCAGCAAGTCGGTCGGGGCGGCCGAGGCCGCCGCTGCCAGCACCAGGAGCGCCGCCCGCGTCATGAGCACGCGAGCGTACTGAGGCTTCCGTGCCTGGCGCAAGAACCCTGGCGGGCCGCGCTCGCGGTGCTCTGGGGTGCGTGTTGCCAGCCATGCATCGTAGAGGTCCCTAGAACCAAGATGCTGACCTGAGCACACAGGCCTCCCCATTCCAGGGTCCCACCGGGCGGCCGGATGCCGTCCCGATCGGTCGCTACTGAGATGCTGAGCGGGTCTGCAGCCGATAGGGGCGGCAGCCGTCCTGGCTCATGGCACCGAGTTTTGGGCCACATCTCCGAGTTCCTCAGCCCGTCTGACTTGCTGCGGCTGTCGCAAGCGTCGATGGGAGCCTACCACAGCCTCGTCGCGGCGGGCGCGTGGGGGGCCGCCGCGTCGACAGCACTGGGTATCCGTGATCGGGCCGTCGCGCTTTCAGTAGCGGCGCAAGCGACGAGCAGGGCCGGGTCTGGGTTTGTCAGGCTGGATGGTGACGGCCCGAAGCCGCGTCACAGCCTGGGCCTTGTGGCGCTGCCTGGAGCAGGCGGAACCGATACCATCGTCGCTGCGTTCGGCGACGCTTGCGGGCAGCTGGCCGACGACGTGTGGGTCGGCAGGGCGCCGACGCTCGTGCCCGCGCCCCGTGCCGACGTGGCAGCGGCCGTGCCTCCGCCGCCGCCGAGTCTGCCTGCTGCCTGGACGAGCCCATGGCAGCTCCACTGCCCCGGTGGTCTGCCCATAGCGGGTCCTCCGGCTCTGCCGGGCTCTGCCGATGGCGGAGCGCGGCTTGAGGTCCTGATCGCGGAGGGGGCGGCGTTGCCGTCGGCGCCCCTCGGGCGCGCGTCCCACTCACTCTTGCCCGGGGCCGGCCAGGGCGGCGCCTCAGCCGACGTGGTGAGCATCGGCGGCGAGATCACGGTGTCCGCGGCTGCCCTGGAGGCCGTGGCGGCTGCAGCGGCCGGCGTGGAGGCGCGCGCCGCGCTGCTTGCCGACTTGCATACCGCCGCTGCCGGCTCGCAGGCCGCAGCGGGCGGCAGCGGGGCGACTGCTGACGAGTGTGCGGTGACCGCGATCGCCGGGGCAGCGGGGCCTGGGCTGGTGGCGATGCCTGCCGCGGCGTGCGACGCAGCTGCATCGGTGCTGGTCCGCGAGAGGGCGCCCATCGCGGATGCAGAGGCGGCCCGTATCGGCAGAGCTCGAGTGGCGGCGATGGCAGCGGCTGCTGCAACCCCGTCACGGCCGGCAGCGCTCGCGGCGGGGGTAGCGGGAGCGTCGGGCCGATCCGCCGTCCGGCCGCGCCCGCCTGCCCCGAGGGACGTTCGCTCCGACGGCAGCAGCGCTGTCGAGCTGCGCGGTGGCCTCCCGCCGGGCTTCCTTGCCCGGGCGCCCCGGTCCGTTCCGCCTCCCCCCGCCGACGTCGGTGCCATCCGCTTGGCAGAGCTCCGGGCGATGTCGTCCCGCGCTCTGCTAGGTGCTGAGGAGACGGAGGTCGCGGCACTGCGGGAAGCGCTCGAGGACGCGGCTCTGCAGTGGGCGGTGCCGGCTGTGCGCGCGGCTCTGTGCGGGGTGGACCCAGGTGCCGGCCTTGCCGCGGCGGCGGACGAGGCCGCTGGGGAGAGCGCCGCGGCAAGGGGGATCGCCGCTGCGATGCGTCTCTTCCCGAGGCTCTGCACGGGGGAGGTGCTGTGCTACAGGCTTCTCGGCAGGTCTGATGCGGCGGCCGGCGGGTTGCCGACGGTAGCAGCCTGGTGCGCGGCGGTGCAGCGCGGAGACGGCCCGCCGGCTCTCGCGGGGCGTGCGCACAGCACCGCCGGGCGGTCCGTGGTGCTGGCGGGGGGACACCGGTACCGTATCCGGGGCCGGCTGGTGAGGCGCGGGCCCCTGGACTGGGCGGCGGTGGACTGCTCGTCCGAGGCTGAGCGGACGGCGCGGGTGGACGTGGCAACTCTGACGGGGCCGGGGGGGGACGATGGGCGGCCGGTTCTGACGTGGCACAGGCTCGCGGGCGCGGAGCGGCCGGCTCTGCTGCTCCCAGTGACGGGTGCGGGCGCGGCGGGGGCCGTCCCGTGGGGTACGGGAGGCGTGTCAATGCTCGTGTTCGGCGGGTACCAGGGAAGGCGGTGCGTGGCTGACGTCAGCGCGGTAACGGTGGGGCGGCGCGGAGCGGACGGGAGCGTGACCGTGTCCGTGGAGCCGGTACGGGCCGCGGGCGGGCCGTGTCGCCGCCAGGACTCAGCCGTGGTCCGAGTGGGTGCGTCGGTCGTCGTCTTCGGCGGCGCTGACGTCATGAGCATCGGGGACGCGTGGGAGCTGCGGGGGCTCGCCCGCGGGGAGGGGGGCGGCCTAAGCGCCCGCTGGAAGCGCCTCATCCTGCGCGGCCTCGCGGCCCCGAGGGCCGGCGTCCCCGAACCGCTCAGCGGCTCCTCGGCCGTGGCCACGTCCCACGGTGGCTTTGTCGTGTTCGGCGGCGAGCGCTGCGACCGCGGGAGGTCCGTCGAGCACGTGGCGGCGCTGCACGCATGGGCACCGTGCGCTTGCGTGCCGAGGTGACTGCTGGCCGATTTCGTGCGCGATTTCGTGCGTGGGTGTGCCTGTGCGCCAGCGGGCGTTCCTATACCGAGCAGCACGGGTGCACCGTCCCGTTACCGCGGTCACGCACAGCACAGCGGGCACGGCGTCAGGCGCGACGGCGGCGCCGCTTCCGCTCGGAGCGGAGTCCCGTCCGGCGGGGCGCTATCCGAAATGGAACCCAGGCATGCCGCCGCCCATGCCGCCGCCCGTACCTCCCCCGGCCCTGCGGTAGCGCCTGCCGCCGCCGCCGCCCATGCCTCCGCCCATGCCTCCGCCCCCCATTGCGCCGAACATTGCGGCGAAGATCTCGGGCGGCACGCCCCCCGGCATGCCGCCGCCCATGCCGCCGCCCATGCCGCCGCCCATGCCGCCGCCCATGCCCCCGGCCGCGTCGTCGTCGAGGAACTCGGGGTCCACGCCCGAGTCGTACCGCCGCTTCTTGTCCGCGTCGCCCAGCACGCCCCACGCCTCGTTCAGCTCCTTGATCTTGTTCTCCGCGATCTTGCGCTCCTGCTCGCCCTTGTGCGCGATCTTGTCCGGGTGGTGCTTGAGCGTGAGCTTGCGGTACGCCTTCTTGATCTCCGACGCAGTGGAGGCGCGGTTGACTCCGAGCATCTTGTAATAGTCCTTCTTCGAGGCCACCTTGATCAGGCGGCGAACCGTGGGGATGCTGCGGAGGCAGGGGTGGGGAGGGATACGCGGGTCGCGGGCGGTTGTGGGTTTGCGGTGCGGTCCGGTCGTGAACCGCGCCGGAAGGGAGGCCGGCCGCCTCCTCGGCTCAGCGGCCCTCTGCCCGGCTCACTCGTGCTCGATGGACCGGAGGGTCGCGGCGTCGGGCGCGAGGTCCTTGGCGGAGTTGAGGTCCCGCAGCGCCCGCTCCAGGGCCTCCTTGGTTCCGACCTTCTGGCCGCACTCGGCGCGGCGCAGGAAGCCCTTGATGTACTGGTCGTTCAGGTCCAGGCACGCGTCACAGTCAGCCGACGCGAGCTCCCACTGCCTGAGGCGCATGCGCGCAGCGGCCCGGTTGGCGTAGACCGTCGAGAGGAAGGACTTGGACTCGGGGCCGAGGTCGATGCACGCCGTGTACGACGCCACGGCCGCGTCGTTGCGGCCCTCGCGGAAGGCGTCGTTCCCCTCCGTCTTGAGGGCCTCCTGCCTCCGGATAGCCTTGAGCAGCCGGCCCGCGGGGGCGTTGTCCGGGTCGGACCGCATCACCTCGGACAGGTGCCGCTGCGCCTGCGTCAGGTTCCCCTGCAGGTACAGGCAGTGCGCGCGGATGCGCAGGGCGTCGTTCGACCGGCGGCCCTCGGGCGTGCGGACCACGTCGGTGATGAGGGCCATGGCGTTGTCGTGTTTCCCAGAGCCGAGGAGCGCCTCCGCCTCCATGACGTCCACCTCAGTGCTCTTCTTCACCTCAGTACGGACAAGAGCGACCTCACGCAGTGCCTCGGGCCAGCGGCTGTCGGCCACGGCCTCGCGGGCGCGCTCGAGGTGCTGCATCGTTGCGGTGGCCTTCCTGCGCTCCGCGTGAACACCGTCGAACCTCGGGTCGCGGAGATGGGCGCGCGTCAGCATGTTCATGGCGCCCTCAACATCACCCTGCGCGAGATAACAGCGGTGCACGATCGGCGAGCGAGCGTGGAGGCGCCGCCAGCGCGCCTGCCCGGCTGAAAGTGCCACGCGGCAATGCTGGAGCCGGGCGGCGAAGCGCAGCGGCGGACAGTGCCCAGGCCGCGCGCCAGCTGCACTGCACTGCACGATTGGCTACCGACCGGGGCGCCGCGGGAGGACTCACCGTGCGGAGCCGGGCGGTGGCGCCGCGCATGTAGGCCTTGACAAAGTCGGGCTTGAGCTCGATGGCCTTGTCGCAGTCGCTGATCGCGTCCTCGAAGCGGTTGATCATCATTCGGGCGGCGCCGCGGTTCGAGTAGTACGCCGGGTTGGAAGGGTCCGCGGCAATGGCCTTGGAGTACGCGTCGATGGCCGACCCGTACTGCCCGGCCTTATGGTGCCCGTTACCTTCCGCCTTGAACGCCTCGGCGCGTGCCTTGTCATCAGCGGTCGGGGCGGCGGCCGCTGCGCTCGACGACGATGAGGATGCCATTGGTTCCTGGCGAAGACGCTGTTCGCCCTCAGCGGTCTCAGATCACGCGCCCCTGCGTCGCGCCCTGCGGGCGGTACGTGTGACTGATGCGTAGTGGTATCCACCAGGGACCCTGCTTTCGCCCGCGGGCTGCTCTGGCTGCTCCGGGACCCTGCCGCCGGCCTTGAGCAACGATGGCAGAGTTTCCAGATTATTGTTGCAATGGCCGACGGCCTCGGCGGTGAGGCCGGCAGCACGCGCGGCACTCCCGCCATGCACGCGGTCGCATCGATCAAGGCGGAGGTTTTGGAGTGGAGGAGGTCGTTTCGGGCGCAGCACGGGCGCAACCCGTCCAAACCCGAGCTGGAGCCCATCGCCCCGCTGCTGGCAAAGCTCCGCACGGCTGCACGCCCCAAGCTGATCCCGGAGCATGTGCCTGCTGAAGTGCCGCAGCCCGTAGCCTGCTCCGTTCCGGCGCAGACCGCCTCGGGCAACAGCCTGTTTGCGGCGATTCAAAGCTCGGCAACGCCGGCATCCTCGCGCTCGCGCGAGCGGAGGCGACCCGTCCCGGCTGGCGGCCTCTCAGCACCCAGGGCAGACATGGTGATCGGCAAGGTGGCGGTGGGGGCGCTGGCGGCCGCCAAGCCGGCCACGCCGGATGCGCCGGCACCCAAAGGCCGCCGCGCGACCGCTCGCCGCATGATGATGAGCGCGATCGCCGCTTCATCAGTGACCACGACGCCAGCTGCGCCGGCGGTCCCGGGCGGGTGGCGGCGCGAGCTCCCAACGCCCCCGACGGCTGTTGCGACCGGGCCACTTGGCGGCGCGCCACGCCGCCGCGCCCCCATTCCCACGACGCAGGCCGTCCTGCCGCGCCCGTTCGGGCAGCCGCCGTCGGAGGAGTCGGCCGCGTGGTCGGACGAAGATGCGCCTCCGATGCCCGCAGCCGCCGCCTGGGCTCCGGCCGCCACGCCCACGACCACGGGCGCAGGCTCGCGCAGCAGCCCGGGGCTGGAGCCTGCTGCGGCAGGCAAGGACGCGGGCGCGCGCTTCGGCCTGGGTGACTGGGAGGAAGCGAGGGCAGCGGAGGCGAGGGGTTGGGCCGACAAGGACCCGTCGCCCTCCGCCTCGGCGGGGTCCGCCGCGACGGGCGCGGACGCGCTCCACCACGCGGAGGGGACGGTCGGCGCGGAGCTGTCCCGGCAGACGGGGATCGGGAGCGGTGCGTGGAACACTGAGAACTTCGTCAGGCTGGACCTGCGCGGGCGGAAGTGGCGGCGGCACGTGAAGCCGGGGCTTGTCAAGGCAAGGAAGGAGGCGTTCCGGAGGCGCATGGGGTGGGGGGGGCGCAGGCGCGGGGGGGACGAGGACGTCGACGACAATGTCAAGGCCGGCTCGGGCGGTGTGGTGGCATGGCTCGCCGCGCGGAAGCCGGTTGGGAACCCTGCGGCGGCGGACCACGACGTCATCGAGGCGTGCCTGGACGCGGCGGCAGGCGGGGACGCGGCGCGGGACGCGGCTGACGCCGACGATGAGGAGCGCGACGCCGAGGCTGCGCTGCTGGCCGAGCCCCGCGCCGCGACGGTGCTGTCGGCGTCGGCGGGCGCCACAGTGGCCGGGGGCCGCACGCGCCTGGTGGGGAAGTCGAGGGCGCTGGTGCCGCTGGACGCGGCCGACGCGGCGATGCTCGGCGCGATGCTGCGGCCGGGCTCCTCCACAACGATGGCCGAGGCCGCCGCCGCGGCGGCCGACGCCGAGCCGGTGGTCCGGCCGCCGTCGCTCCCGGCGTCGTCCAAGCGCGGCCGGCCGCTGTGCCCCACGCACGGCGTGGAGTCGGCGCTTCGGACGGTGCGCAAGTCGGGCCGTAACAAGGGGCGCAAGTTCTTCTGCTGCCCCCTGCCCCGGTCCGAGCAGTGCAAGTACTTCTGCTGGCAGGAGGACCACTGCGGGGAGGCGGTGAAGCGCTTCCTGGAACAAGCGAGGAAGTGCGAGGGCGGGGACCCGTCGGCGGCGGCGAAGCTGCGCCTCGCCGCCGGGCGCATCCGATGGGCCGAGAAGACGGCAGGGGAGCTGAGGCAGCTCGCCAAGTCCCGGGGGATTGACACCAGAGCGAGGCCGAGGGGGGCGGCCAGGCGGACAGCGGCGGGCAAGGCTCGCCGCAAGCGCCGGCCTGCCACCGCTGGGAAGGCGGCCAGGCCGACGACGCGCCGAGCCAAGGCGGACAAGCCCGCCGACGCCGACGAGTGGGCGATGACGTCATCGGACGAGGACGAAGACGAGGCCACCGCCGAGGCGGCGCCCGACGACAGCGCGGAGGACAGCGACGAGGACGACGATAGCTCCGACTCTGGCTCCATCCCGGCGCCGGAGGACACGGAGGAGGCAGGGGAGGAGGACAACGACGACGCGGCGGGGGTGGAGCCCGACCTCACACGGGCCCCCGTGCCCCGCTGCGCGCTGTCCGGCCTCCGCAAGCCGGAGCTGGTAGAGCTCCTCGCGGCGGGCGACGCGTG
>Ga0136560_1000235_pt1 | contig 25937 bp, 14 predicted proteins | sample AntRauMeHopE1497_FD_104925 | JGI IMG/M metagenome (GOLD analysis project Ga0136560, IMG submission 104925) | Saline lake microbial communities from Rauer Islands, Antarctica - Metagenome Hop E1 #497 | ecosystem: Environmental > Aquatic > Non-marine Saline and Alkaline > Saline | place... | reverse complement strand
GGCGGGGACGTCGGTGGTGGTGGAGGCACCGTCGGACGGGGTGCTGCGGGTGCAGGGCGACGGCGACGACGCGTCGGCGGCGGTGCCTCGGGCGGCGCTGGAGGCCATGGAGTGGGTGGACTTCACGCCGGTGCCCCTGCGGCAGCACACGCTGTGGGCGGCGGCGGGCGGCGGGCCGTCGACGGTGCGTGTCGGAGCCCGGCTGTGCGTCGACGTCGGGAGCGGCTTCTCGCAGGCCGTGGACGCCTACTTCGTGCGGTCGGAGCGGGAGCGGGCCGAGGCGTACGCCAGGGCGGCGTCGCGGGCGCAGCAGGACCGTGTGGACCGGGTCCGGGAACGCCAGGCGGACGCAGTGCGGCGGCTGCGGGCGGAGGAGGGCAAGGCGAGGCTGCGGGCGGCGGCGGTGGAGATGGCATCGCCCATGGTGGAGGCGGCCAGCGCCGTGGTGCGCTCCGCGCTCGACACGGGCATGGACTGGGGCGACCTGCAGAGGCTGGTGGAGGCGGAGACCGCGCGGGGCGACGTCATCGCCAGCTCTGTCGTGGGCATGGACCTCGCCGGCGGCCGCATCTCGCTCCGCCTGCCCATCCCTCCCGGCTTCGAGGACGACGAGGACGACGAGGACGACGAGGACGACGAGGACGACGCCTCGGCGGAGCCGGGGCTGGCTGCTCTCACCTCGGCCCTCACGGACGACGGCACCGCCGTCACGGTCTGGGTCGACGTCCGGCAGAGCGCCGCCGCGAACGCGTCGGCGTGGTACACCAAGGCCAAGGAGGCGCGGTCCAAGGGCGCCCGCACCGTGGACGCGGCCACCGCGGCGGTCAAGCGGGTGGAGAAGGAGGCTACGGCCAAGGCGGAGGCCGCGCGGAAGCGCCCCCAGGGCGGCGCGGACATGGTTGTGGCTGCGCGGAAGCCCTCCTGGTTCGAAAAGTTCGCGTGGTTCGTCACCTCGGACGGCCTCGTGGTCTGCGCCGGGAAGGACGCGCAGCAGAATGAGCTCCTCGTGCGCCGCTACCTCCGGCCCCAGGACGTCTACGTGCACGGCGACGTGCACGGCGCCGCCTCCTGCGTGGTGCGGTCGCCCGTCAACAGCCCCGCCCCGGGCGGCGGCATCCCGCCCCTCTCGCTGCGCGAGGCGGGAGCCTTCGCGGTCTGCCGCTCCTCGGCTTGGAAGGCCGCCGCCCCCGCCGACGCCTGGTGGGTGTACGCGCACCAGGTCAGCAAGAGCGCCCCGTCGGGCGAGTACCTCCCCACGGGGGCTTTCATGGTGCGCGGCAAGAAGAACGCCCTACCAGTCGCCCGCATGGAGCTCGGCCTCGCCATCTACTACAAGCTCGAGAACGACTCTGTCCTCAGGCGCCTCGCAGCAGGCAAGGTCCCCGCGGCCCGGGTCGCCGAGGCGGCCAAGGAGGCGCGGGTCGACACGGCGGCGGAGGCGGAGGCGGAGCGGCGCCGCGCCGAGGAGGTGGCGGGGCCCAGGCCGCGCCCCGCCCCCGCCGGCAGGGACGCCGCGCCCGCCGAGGACGCGGGGGAGGACGTCGACGACGCCGCCTCCACCGTGGGGCCTGGGACAGCGTCGGTCGCCGGCACGTCGGCGGGCGGCAACCGGGTGAGCCGGGCGATGCGGCGCCGCGCCCGGCGCATCATGGACCGTCACGGGGAGGGTATGACGCTGGAGGAGGCGCTGGAGGTGGCGCGGGAGGAGTGGGCGAGGGCACAGGCGGACGCGCTGGAGGAGGAGGAGGAGGGCGGGGAGGAGGAGGACGGAGCGGGGGAGGAGAAGGCGGCCGCCGCGGTGGCCAGCAGCGGCGCGGGCGGGGCCGGCCGCGGCGGCGGGCGCAAGAAGAAGGGTCGCCGCCGCGGGCGAGAGCTCGACGAGGAGGACGAGGCTCTGGTCCGCCTGGCGATGGGGGTCGTGCCGGCCGCTGCGCCCAAGGCGGCGGAGCCCGCGGCCGCGGCCGCCAAGCCCGCCCCACGGGTGAAGCGTGAGGAGCGGGCGAGGCGGGGCGCCGGGGAGGGCGAGCGGCCGCTGCTGGCCTGGGCCAAGGGGACTGACGCGGCGACGGACGCGCCCGAGGAGGACGAGGAGCTGGCTGCGCTGATGGCGTCGCTGCCCCCCGGGCTCGACCCGGCTGCGGCGGCACTGGTGTCGGACCCCACCGTCGCCCAGGAGGGGTCCGCAGCGCCGGCGGTAGGCGCCACAGACGCGCCTGCCGGCCGCGGTGGTGACGACGACGAGGAGGCTTCCACCGGGGACGAGGAGGAGGGCGGCGAGGAGGAGGGGGCATCCGCGTCCGCGTCGTCCTCTGCCGCCGCCGGCTCTACCGAGGCGGAGACGATCATGCTTGCCGTGCCGGTGGTGGCGCCGTGGTCCGCGGTGGGCGGCGCCCGGTGGGCGCTGAAGCTCAAGCCTGGGACGGGCAAGCGCGGCAAGGTCGGCAAGGCTGCCATGGCGGAGCTGCTGAGCCGGTGCTCTCGGTCGGGCAGCGAGCGGGAGCTCGCGCTGATGCGCCGCATCGCCGACGACGTCGTCATCCAGGCTATGGTCGGGGACGTGGCGCTGGCCGAGGGCGGGAAGGGCGGGAAGGGCGGGAAGGGGGGCAAGGGGGGCGCGCCGAAGGGCGGCGGCCGGCGGAAGCGCGGAGGCGGCGGCAAGCGCCGCAAGGGCGAGCGCTGAGCCGAGGCAGGGCCGCGACCCGGCGGCGCTGCCGCCGCCCCGTGACCTGTGCGCCGCGCCGATGGCTCGCAGCGCTGCTCGTGTGGCTCGCTCGCAGGATGACAGGCCCGCGTCTGCGGTTTTGGCGCGCCGTGCCACACGCGAGCTCCCCCTCAATCGGGTCACCTCCTGCCCCGACCTCCACCCCGGCCGCCGCCGCGCCCCCCACCCCGGCCTCTGCCTCCGCCGCGGCCCCTGCCGCCTCCCCTGCCGCCTCCCCTGCCGCCTCCCCTGCCGCCGCGGCCGCCCCCTCGCCTCGGCTTGGCGGCCTCCGCCGCATCCTTCCTGGCGCGCTTGCTGCCGCTGGCCGCCGGGCCCGAAGGCACGAAGCTCCGCTCCCGCCCGCCCCCGTCGAGCAGCCGCACCCCCCTCGACGGGCCCTCGCCGTCCTCCTCCTCGTCGATCCCGGCGCCGGCAGCCCCCGCACCGCCGTCGCCCGACGCCAGCATCGCCCCCACGCTGACACCGCCGGCATCGCCGTCGCCGTCGCCGCCCTTCACCTCGGACCGGGCCCGCTTCCGCCCCGCCGTCCTGCCCTCCTCCTGCTCCTCCTCCTCCTCTCCGTCGCTGTCGCCGGCCCGCCCAGACCGCCCACCGCGCGCCCCGCCCCGCCGCAGGTCGAAGAACGCCGCGGCATCGTCGTCCACCGCGAAGACGGGATCGCTGAACAGCTTCCCGAACCGCCCGTCCTCCGCGAGGCTCGCCCCGGCGCCCTCCGCGGCGCCGTCCTCCCCCGGCGCCGACGCGGCGTCCTCGAGTCGCCTGGCCAGGCCCTGGTTGAGCGCCCGCTTGCGCTGCCTGGGCGCCTGCATGAGGATGCGGTCCCCCGCCTGGGTCTTGGCGCCCCGCCGAGCCTCCTGCCACCGGTCAAAGGCCTCGGGGTCGCTCGCCGCCACGGCCCGCTGGAAGAGCTTGCGATCGATGAAGAAGCCGTGCATGTACGCCCGGAGGAGGGGCGTCCCCTCGAGGTGCGCGAGGCCGAGGCGCTGCAGGTCCGACTTGGGGACGAACTTGTAGTCCTCGAAGACGGCGGAGGACACGTCCTCCTTCCCGACGGCCGCCGCGGCGGCGGAGCGGTCCTCCTCCAGCTCCTCCGTCAGCGTGTCCAGGTACGACGCCCAGCGCGGGGCCGGCCCGATGTCGGGCACGTACACAGGCACCATTCGGGGCTGCTCCCCCGCCACCAGCAGCAGGCCGCTGTCCCGGGTGGACCGGGCCGCGTCGCTCTCCCCGCCCACGGCGGCCGACGCCGCGGCAGAGGCGCCCGCGCCGGTGCCCGCGTCCCCCGCCAGGACGACGTCGTTGATGCCGCAGCCGGGGTCAACGGTCGTGAAGAGCGCCCCCGAGGCCCGGTCCCAGAACCGCACGGTCCCAGTGTCCGCCGTCATAAGCAGCGGCGCCGCGCCCGGGTGCTGCGGCCGGACCAGGCGGATGCGCCGCACCGGCTCGTCCGACCGGTGGTCCACGCACAGCCGCGGGCGGGAGGACCGGAGGTCGTGCACCAGCACGCGCCCGTCCGACGACCCGGACGCCAGGGTCATCGCCCCGCTGTCCAGCAGCAACGAGGTCACCTCCGCCCCGGCCTCGGGCGGCGGCGCCCCCGCCGCTGGGTTCGACCTCGAGTCCATGGCGTGGATGCGGGCCGCCCGGCTCTTGGCCCGCACGTCCCAGAGCTCCACGAAGCCGTCCTCGCCGCCCGTCGCCACGAGCCCGGTGGCGGGGCACACGGCGACGCTGTTGAGGCCGGGGGAGCCGCTCTCCAGGGGCGCGCTGAACCGCCCGGCCTCGAGGCTCAGCCGGAACAGCTGCCCCCCCGCGGCCGCGATGAGCAGCTCCGCCGACTCGGGCCGCAGCACCATGTCACGGCCGAAGCGCGGGATGCGCACCCGGGCGTGCCGGCCGGCCTGCGCGTGAAGCTCGATGTACCGGTCGTCGTGCAGGATGGCCAGCTTGCGCCAGTCCTCCGTCAGGCACGCCATGCGCACCACGCCCGAGTCAAGGAAGCGCTCGAACTTGAGCGAGAGCTCCTGGGTGTCGTACACCCGGATCTGGGGCTTGTACTCGCCGGCGGTGACAATGTGCTGCTGGTCCGGCGTCATGGCGATGCAACTCGCAGCAGTGGGGAACCCAAAGTCCTGGATGAGCTCCACGCGCCGCACAAAGTCCTCCTCCCGGCGGAGGGCCTTGCGGCTCTTCTTCTCCTTCAGCCACTCGGGCAGGCTCTTGCTCGAGGCGAGGTTGTAGATACGAACACCATTTGACACATGCGCCCGCAGTGCCATGGTTTTGCTCGGTTGGGCGAAAGTTGCGCGCCCACGGGCTGCCCGGTCCGACGTGCGGGCATCGGAAGATGACCGCCCGTGAGGCTCTGCCCCGGCTTCTCGCCGGGCGCCGCTCGCAGTCCCTGGCCTCGCTACCGCACACAAGCGCCCGGCCAATGGCAGCAGCTACGATTGTGGTCGATGTTGCCGGAAGGCCGTACCGCAAGCGGGCCATCGACAGGGCGCAGGCGCTGGAGATGGGCGCCGGCGCCACGGGGATTTCCGTTCCGACGCCGTCGTCGACGGCCCAGCCGCGCAGCCGAGGCGCCCGAGGGCGCAGCACCCGTGGCACCCGGGGCAAGGATTCAGGCGACGACTCGCTCACCATCCCCAAGGCAAAGGCCGGGCTCGTGATCGGCCGCAAGGGCGCCACGATCAACGAGATCCGGGACAGGACCGGTGCAAAGCTCTCGGTGGAGGATGTCGACGATCTGAGCTCGCGTGTGGTCGCAAAGGGCCCCGAGGCGGCGGTGGCAGCCGCCTTGGCCGAGGTGCGAGCGCTGCTGGAATCGTGACCGGCGCGCGGACGCGTGGGCGGGCGGGGCTGCTGCGGCGGCACGAAAGACCATGTTGCAAGGTGGCTGGGCGTCATCGCATCAGTGTTGGCGCCTCGGGCGCGGCTGTCTGTGGTTGGGCTCCGGCGCGCCGATCCCCGCTCGGCGTGCGACACGGACAGGGGACCCCTGCCGCCGCTGCCGGAGCGGATGTGCGGCGGCCGTGACGCGGCCTGGCGGTCACAGGAACGGCTCCGGGGCCTCCCACTGCGTGGTGCCGGCGGTGATGTTCTGGTAGTAGGGCGTGGCGCCGTCGTAGTACCTGCGCCAGCCCCCGCGCTCCTCGCTGTCGGGGGCGGCGGCGGGGACCGCCGCGGCCTTGGATGCCGTGACGGCGTCGAAGATCTGCTCCTGGAGCTCTGCCACGGCCTGGTCGGTGGAGCCGCCCGTGTGGCCCGTGGTCGCCCTCGCCCCCGTTGAGAACCGCCTCGTCGACGCGGACGCGGCGGCCGCGGCGGGGGCCACCACTGCCACAGCACCGGCGGCAGACGGCGCCTGTGCCCTCCGCAGCATCACCCGCGTGTGGATGTGCTTGGCCACCTGAGACGCAAGCTGCCGGCTCCTGCTCGTGGCCCTCGGCGAGCCCTGCTGCACCAGGCACATGGAGCTCGCGCCGCCACACGCCACGGCGAGCGCCTTGTGACCGCGCACCTGAACGGCGAGGACCGGCGCCTGCTGGTCGTTGCAGGTCCCCGTCCCCAGCACTCCTGTTGTGTTGAGTCCCCACCCGAGCACAGCGCCGCGCCGCGTGAGCGCCATCGAGTGGGAGGTCCCGCACGCGAGCTGCTCGACGTCTTCCAGGTCCAGGTCCGGGATCCGCTCGGGCTCCCAGGCCGTGGTCGGCTCCAGCTCCTGAAGGTTGGCCCTCGCGAATGGGTGCTCCGCGCAGGCCTCTGCCGGGTTGGTCGTCGCCCGGGCCATGATGCCGAATCCCACGGCGAAGACTGACTGCTCTGCAAGGAGGATGCCGAACTCGGGGCCGCAAGCGATGGCCTGTGCCACGGGTCGGTCCGTGAACGCCCGTGTGTGGTGGGGCGACGTGAAGGCCTCACGGTGCGCCTCGAAGTGCTCGGGCGCCGCTCCGGGCGCACCGCACACGAGGAGCTGGCAGCCGACTGGGGCTCGTCGGCCAGCCTGCGGGTGGACCCACCCCCGCTGGAACGCGCCGTTCGAGGGGTCGGCAGCCAGGATGAGGCTGAAAGTCTGAGCGAACGCGATGTCCACGACTCCGCCTGACACCAGGCCGTCTTCCATACGGAGCGGCTTCCAGAGCGCGGTGCCATTGGCGGCCAGGTGGCCGGACACGCCGCTGTCGTTGGTGCCCCAGCGGAACAGCTGACCGGACGTGGAGATGACGGCGGAGCTGTTGCCTCCCGCCCGGACCGCCGCGGCGTCTACGCCGGCAAGCACCAGCTGCGGGGTGTCAGCCCTAGTTGTGCCGGTCCCGAGTCCAAGGGCACCGTTCGCCGATGTACCCATCACGAACACCTGCCCCATGGCGTCTGCAAGGATGGCGTGCGAGTCGCCGCATGCGATGGAGCGCACCTTCCGGTCTCGAAGGTGCGGGTTCGGGAACGGCCGTAGGGCGCCCGAGTATCCCGCCGCAACCCCGAGCTGCCCGGAGGCTCCGTTGCCCCATACGAAGACGGCGTCGCTGGACGCTGCGATCGCGAAATCGCGGCCCATGGCCAGCAGGTGGGGCGTGCGCGAGCCCTCAAGCACCGCCACGCGCTGCGGCTTGGCCTCGCCGCCCGCGGTGGTACGCCCATTTCCGAGCTGCCCTGCCTCGTTGTTTCCCTGGGCCACGACGTGCTGCGTGATTTCGACCGCCATGGACACCGCAGACTCAAAGAGAGTCTTGCCAGCGTCGGCGGCTGCGGGCTCCCCGGACCTCGGGGCGGATGTCTGCTTTTGCACGGTCTCCATCTTCGCCATCCTGCGCCTGATGCTCTTTGCGCGGTTGAGGCGGCGCGCCTCCTCCGGGGTGGCGCTGTCAGAGGACACGGAGGCGCTTGAGGCCGAGGCAGCTGCGGCTCCGCCGGTGTTACGCTTTCGCGGGCCGACTGCCTCAATCGCCAAGCGTTGCCTCTCCTGGGCGTCACGGCGCTCGATGTCCTCCTTGAGACGGAGCTCCTCCATCCGCTGGGCCATCACAGCCGCTTCGGCGTGCGTGTCCCGGGCTGGTGCCGGTCGAGTGGAGTCGATCGCCATGCCAAGGGCGGCGATCCAGGCCTTGGTGTCCTCAGCGCTGGCACCGCAGGCGAACAGCGTGAAGGCCGGATCGCGGACCACAAGCTCGAACGAGCGCTTCGGCCCGTGCTCGGTCGTGGCTTCAACGACTGTGTCCGGCGTTAGCACCAACATCGCCTTCGGCGACGCCCCGGGCTTGGAGGCGTAGGTGATGAGGTTCTCGCGAATGGTGAACCATCGCTTTTTCCAGCTGTCCTTCCAGAGCGATTTGACGGCCTTCTTGACGAGCCAGCCGGAATGGTCGGCCATCCCTGCGCGGGCCCGCGAAACTAATTCGCCGCTGGCGTCTCGAAGCGGGAAAGCACGAGCGTGCCAGCACCACCACCAGCCTCAGATCGTGTGCCCTTGGTGCCACGCGCCAGATGTGGCCGGGCTGCCACTGTCCTGCCATGATTCCCGCAGCCTTTACGTCGTCACAGACTTTGATTGGCATTCTCGTGCCTGCAGAGCTGGCAGAGCCTCGAGCAAGATTTCGGCTCCGAGCCCGCTGCGCCCGCCTCCGTGGAGACTGCACGCTCTGGTCTCGCGGAGTGGGGTCCATGGCAGCATGTGAGCAGCATGCAGTGATCAGGGTCGGGAAGGACTCGCGCCACCGGGTCTGGGGTGGACTGGGCGGCCGGCAACCGCCCGATATACCTTTGCTGCCCCCGACCACGCGTAGCAATGGCTGAGTGCGGAGCTGCACCGTACGTGAGCAGTAGCTTTCGCTCTTCCCGCCCTGTTCCGCAGCCGGAGCGCCGTCGGCGGCCCTTGAGAAGCGTGTGACCACGGGGTCTCACACGATTGTCCTGCTCCAGCTGCTCCCGGAGATTACGTCGAGGACGTACCATGACTTCGAGCGCGTGGAGGACGGTATTGATGGTGAGGACGCGCGCTGGGGGCAGTGCCTGCGCTGGGGAGGCAAGGTGGCGTGGCCAACCGTGGCCCTTTCCATCCCCCGACCCCGCTGCGGCACGCGCAGGCGTCGTGAAGATGTACGAGAGGCGTCTGCGGGAGCTGAACCCCACTGTTGCGGACTTTGAGTACGAGCTGAACGACCTGTTCCAATACCTCAACTCGCTTGCGGACATCGCCTTCATGGTCTTCGACCCGGCCACGCTCAAGTACGACTCCTACCCCAGGGAGTGGATCAAGCAGCAGATCTACGCCCGCCTCCACAGCTCGGCCAGCTCCGCGTGATGCCGCGCGAGAGCCATGCGTGTCTGCCCCCGCGCCCGGACTCTGCAACTGTCCCCTCGGTCGCGCTGCCGCGGCGAGAGCGCGCACCCCGCTGCCGGCGCTCACTCAGCCTGCACCCAGACCGCCTCCCTTGAGCAGGCGCCCAGGCCGGGCTCCCCGGTCTCGCAGGCGGCGGAGCACGTGAAGACGACGAGCGTGGAGAAGTCCGTCTCCTCGCCCGCCGCACCCGACCCCTCCCCGGCGGGGCCTGCTTCACCAGCAGTCTCCGCCCCGCGCGAGCTTGGCCCGTCGCTCGGCGCTGAGGCCGACGCCGAGGCGGCGGCCGCGGCCCCGTCCTCGTCCTCCCCTCCCTCCCGCAGGAAATGGAGGATCTGGGGCATCACCTGCAGCTCGAACCGCCGGGCAGCGCCGCACCGCCCGCATGGGGGGACGCCCCTCGCCTCGGCCTCCAGGCCGGTGCTCCCCCGCGGCCCGACCGCCAGGCACGCGCTAGGCGACGCCCCTGGCGCCTCGGCCGCAGCCGGCCCGGCAGCAGCGTCACGCGGGGCGTCCCCCGTGTCCCCCCCGTCGTCCGAGAAGCCTTCCGGCCGGTGCGCGTCGCTGGCCCAGAGCACCGCGCCGTCGTCCCACCGGGCGTACCGCATCGTCTGCTCGGGCTGCCGCCGCACCTCCAGCTCGAAGCGCGCGAAGCACTCGTCGCCGGCGAGCTGCTCCGCCAGCTTGGCGAGCCGCTCGTCGCCCCCGATGGCCCTCACCAGGTCCGACTGCTTCGTGTCGTCGTCGTCCCCCTCGTCGCCCTCCTCCACCGCGGGGAGCATCGTCACGCCCGCTCCCGCGTCGTCCGCCTCGCCGTCCCCGTCGTCCTCACCGACGAGCAGGTCCATGCCGCGCCACACTCGACGGCTCGCGGCCCGGGCAGCGGCCGAGCGCGACGCCGCATCGCTGGGCTCCTCGAACCCGCACGAGCCGCACGCAGCGCCGGCCGAGCCAGGCATGCCGCACACCGTACACACGGCGCCCGCAGCCGGAGGAGGGAGGACTCCGTCCCTCTCGCAGGGGATGTGCGCGTTCACCTTTGGCAGCTGCGTCCGAAGGGCAGCCACTCCCCCGCGCGCGACACACTCGGCGTTCCGGCACACGAAGACGGCCAGCATGCGGTGGAACGCCCTGTCTGCGGGTCCGGCGGTGCCGGCCTCGAGTCGGTCAACCGGGCAGTAAGCCTGAAGGAGGAAGCGCATGCTTCTGCCACACACGCCGCAAGCCAGCGCCTGATGGCCAGGAAGCTCCGCCGGGGCGATCCATGTCTGCGACAGCAGCGCTGGTCGGTGTGGGTGCTGTTGGAACCCTTGGTGCGCGTCGGCGTGCTGTCGATTCGGACCAACCTTTGCTCACAGGCTTTCCGCCCGCTGAGCCGCCGTCCCACCCCGAGAACGGGCTGGTTCCTGCGCGCACAGCCGGGGCGTCTCCCTCGGGCGGCTCACAGAACCCGAGCTCGGCCATGGCCGCGGAGCTCCGGGGTGCTTGGCGTGCCGTGCGAAGACTCTCTCTCTCTGTCTTCGGCTCTGTAAAACAAAACTTGGCCATAGTCATCTTTTCAGGCCGAGTCCGCAGCGGCACTCGTGCGCCGGCCTGGAGCCTTGAAACGAATGGCATCGTCTGGAAGCAGCACTGCAAGGGCGATGGCCGAGTTCAAGACGCTGACGAATGCAGCGTGAGACAGCTAGATCGCCGCAATGAAGATCTGGAAACTCTGTCGAGCCCACCGCGGCTGAGACCCGCGGCACCGTTTGCGTATGCGTAACGGGATGGCTGGCTGCTTCGGCGTGTGGTTCCTCCCGCAGCGACTCGCAGGCGCGCCAGCTGCTTCGCAAGCACGGCAACAATGTTCACGCCGCCATCGAGGAGTGGTTTTCCAAGGGAATGACGCCCTCGGGAGCGAGCAGCAAGGCTGTCAGCTCCAAAAGCATCGCGACCATGTTTGCCGAGTTTGCTGGTGAGCCCTTCGCGGGCGAGGCCGCCGCACCGCCAGTCTGACGCACAGCCTGAACCGCCCGTGGCCGACCGCCCCCCTGTCTTCCCGCCACGGCCTCGCAGACCCTGCGTCGAAGTCTATCGAGGCGGATGGCCTGGAGCGGCTCGCGGCCGCCATCGGGCTGGACCTGTACGCGCCGGAGCTGCTGATGCTCGGCTTCCTGATGCAGGCGAACGACATGACGGACATCACGGCGGAGCAGTTCACCAGGGGCATGTCCGTGGTCGGGGCGGGCACGACGGCGGAGCTCAAGGCGGCGCTGCCCTCGGTCCGCGCCCGGGTGATGGACGACGCCGACGCCTTCTCGGCCTTTTTCAAGTTTGCCTTTGTGGCCAACAAGGCCGACGGCATGAGGGTGCTCGACGCCGAGGTCGCCACGGCTCTGATCCGCCTCCTCCTGGTGCCCCGCTGGCCGCTGGGGGAGCGCTTCGCCGCGTTCCTCGAGTCATCCGGCGTCAAGAACGTGACCAAGGACACGTGGAACCAGACGCTCGCCTTCTCCAAGGCGTTCCCCACGTCAGTCGACTCGTACGAGGACGACGGCGCGTGGCCCGTGATGGTTGATGACTTTGTGGAGCACATGAAGAAGGCCAGCGCCTGAACTGCAGACCAGAGACACCCCTGCACACGATGAGCGCCTGACCGGAGGTAACCCATCCCCCCAACATGACGAGCGCCTGGACTGCAGACCAGTGTCTGCCGCCCGCTCTGGCTGCGAACCCGGGTTCGGGTCATGACGCAAAGACCCGGTCTGGGCGTGGTTGGCAGGACCACACAATCACCGACGCGGCCAGCTCGCAGTTGCGGAAGCACTTGCTCCGGCACGCGCCCTGCGTCGCGGCCTCGCATCCGCTCGTGGCACAGTCAGCCCACAGGCTGGGGCGAGCGAGCCGTACCGCCAGAATTGGAAAATCGCAGGAAGCGCCAGCCCGCAGCTTGAGGAGGCAGGATGCAAGGCGCCGCGAGCCCGTCGTCACCAAACGGCGCACGGAAGCCCCGGGGCATGTCATGCTGGCGCCGGACCCAGCTCGTCATCGTTGGAGCTGTCGTGGCCATCGGTCTCGTAGCAGTGGCGCTGGTGCTCAGCAGGCAGCGCGAGACCTTGCCCGGCCTGCCGGGCATCCGGGCGGGCCCAGCGCTCGCGGACCTGAGAAGCCTCCAGACTGAGCTGCAGGACTTAAAACAGCTCGTGGCCGAGCGCCCGACCGAGTCATGCGAAGACGCTGCGGCCTCGGCGGACAACGACGACTCCCAGCTGGTGGAAACGCAGCACGAGCTCTCTGAGCTCCGCAGCAGCTTTGACGATCAGGTGCAGGCACTGCGAGCCGCGAAGCAAGTTGCCGCCGGGGCCAAGAAGGCGCTCGCCAAGGCGCGCGCGGATCTGGATGCCGTGCGGGGCAACGTGGACAAGCCGCAGGGCGAGGCGCGCGGCGGGGCCAAATCGCCTCGAGCGAGCCCCTGGCTTGCGATTGGCATCCCCACGGTGCCGCGGCGCGACGGGCTCGACTACCTGAACCCGGCGCTGGATTACATCCTGGAGCAGTTGCCGGACCATGCCGGCTCGTCGGGCGGCCTCCTCCTCGACCGCGTGCGCGTGCTGGTGCTGAACAACGGGCACGGGGCGGCGCACCCGGCGCTGGACAAGGCGCGGAAGCGTCTGGACCCGCGGTCGAACCCGATGGGTCGGTACGTTGTGTTCGCGGAGAACGAGGAGCCGCTGACGCACGGCAAGGCCGCGGACCTCGGGGCGCCCAACGTCCCGGGGGCGCGGGTGAGGCAGCAGACGGTGGACATGGCGTCGCTCATCGAGGCCAGCGCCGCCCTCCGGCCGTCGCTCTTCTTCCTCATGGAGGACGACTTCCGGCTCTGCCCCCACTTCTTCCAGGTGCTCGACTACGCGCTCGGGAAGGTCTCGCGCGTGGACCCGCGCTGGATCGCGCTGCGCATCTCGTACGGCCTGGCCGGGGCCGTGGTGCCGCAGCGGGACATGCGGCCGCTGGCGGCGTACCTCCGGGCCAACGTGCAGCGGCGGCCGCCCGACCACCTGCTGGTGGAGTGGTTCGCGGGAGAGACGCCGGAGAGCCGGGCGTACAAGGACGGCCGCGCCCACTTCGCCTTCCGCTTCAACCTGCTGCAGCATTTCGGCACCGTCTCCTCGCTGCGCGGGGCCAAGCAGGGGCGCTACGCCGGGTGCTACGAGGCGCTGGACGAGGGCAGCCTGTTCGAGGTGGAGGTCTTCAAGCCGAGGGAGTGCCCCGACGAGGACGTGTGGCCGTGCCCGCCGGCGTCGTGGACTGAGGCGCACCCGCCGCTGGGCCTGGGGATGCTGGGGGACCGGGTCTACCGCGTGGACCACGGGGGAGGGCCGGTGCAGGGCACGCTGCCGACGGACAAGGTGCGGGTCTTCGCGGGCGACGCGGCGTGACGCGGTGCGGGGGCGGCGTGACGCGACGTCGGGGGGGCATGGCGCGCCGACGGCGCCGCTTGGAGGCGGCCCGCTCCGCGCGCCTGCGTGTGATCGCGCGGCGGCGTGTGATGACAGTCATCGTGAGGCGGTGAGCGGTTCGATTCGCGCAACACCACGGCCCGTCCCGTCGGGCGCACCCGTTCGCGCCCCTCTCTCGCCCGCCCCGTCACGGCACGTACTCCAGCGTCACCGTCTTGACCCTCGTCCTGGTGGCGCGCGCCGTCACCGCCCGCTTGGCCGCGGCCACCGCCTCGTCGTCCTCGGGCCGCGCCGGCACCGGCACCGCGCCCCCCCGCATGCCCACCACGAAGGTCTTCCGGTGCACCGGGTTGGTCCCCGCGTCCACGCCCGTCTGCACCGTGGCGTCGCGCGGCGCGAAGGCCTGCGTGTCGGTGTCCCGTCGGAAGTGGGAGCGGTCCGTCTGCGTCGAGTGCGTCGCGCACCCGTGAAGGTTCGCCGCCTGCAGGGCCCGGCGGCGCAGCTCCCACTCGGAGCTGGTGTACGTGGGGAGGATCCGCTTCTCGACGAAGTGCACGGGAGTGGACGTCCCCGCGTCGCGCTTCCGCCCGGCCGCCGCGCCCGACGCCGACGCGGCCGCGCCGCCCCCCGCGCCGCGCCCCGCCCCCTCTCCCGGCCGGAGCATCGTCGCCCTCGCGAGCCGGTCCGCGTTCACCGGCTCCACGCCCTCCCCCGCCGACGTCTCCGGCGGGGGCCCCGAGGCGGCTGCGATGAGGGCGGCGAGGTCCATGTCCGGCACGCTGGCCTCGGCCTGCAGCAGCCGCACAAGCTCGGGGAAGCGCCGCGTCGCCGCCGTGGCCTCGGCAAAGACCGCCGCCGGGTCCCGCATGAACGCGAGCGCCGCCGCCTCGCTGGAGCACACCACCTGAACGCCCCGCCACCGGAGCACCCCCAGGGCGGGGTCACCCGTCACCAGCACGCCCGCCCCGGCCCGCAGCCGCCCCGCGTCCGCCCCGTGCAGGTCCCTGCCCGCCAGCAGCACGGGGCACTGCGCCTGGAAGGCCAGGGGGAGCTCCATCGCCGCCGGCGCGGCCTCCAGGTGCAGCCGCTCCACGCTCTCCGCCCCGGCCTCCCCCGCCCCGCCGGCGTCGTCCCCCGCGGCCGGAGCCCTCCCCGCGGCCCGCGCGGCCCGCGCCGCCGCCATGCTGAGCGTGCACGCCGCCGGGGCCGCCGTCGGGCGCAGAGCCGCCAGCGCGTCGACGCGCAGCTTCACCGCCTCCGCCTCCGCCACCACCCCCATCCACGCGTCCGCGAGGGCGTGAAACCGCGGGTAGACGACCGACTTGGGGACGGACGCCTGCCCCTCCACCATCCCCACGAGGTCCGCCACCGCCTCGTCAGCGTCCGCCTGCAGCGCCTCGAGCTGGTCCAGCGCCACGGCCAGGTCGCCCACCACCGCCGACGCCAGCGTCTTCAGCTGCCAGCGGTTGGCCAGCTCCCGCACCCACCGGGCGGCCCGGCCCGCACCGCCGGGCCCCTCGACGCCCGACGCGGCCAGGGCCCCGGCCAGGGCGTCGGGCCCCGACGCCAGCGCCGCCCCGTACGCCTCGCACAGCGCCTCGGCGCCCTCTGCGAGCCGTTCCGCCTCCTCCGCCGCCTCGGCCGCCGCCGCCACCGCCACCGCCGGAGTGTCCACGAGCTCCACCGTGCCCCGCCCCTGCCGCCAGTTGAACAGCCGGATCCCGAGCGCGAGCCGCACCAGCTCCTGCAGCTGCGCCTGCTTCTCCCCCTCCTCCAGCGCCACGAAGGACTTGAGCGCGGACCGCGGGAACACGCTCTCCACAACCGCGGCCACCTCCTTCGCCTCCCCGGCGCCGCCCGCGACGGGGGCGCCCGCCGAAGACGGCCCGCCGGGCGCGGAAGCCCCGATCCGTGGGCCGCCCGTGCCGCCCAGCCGCCTTCCCTCACCGGAGCGCGCCGCCTCGCCGGGGGCCACGGCGTCCGGCCCCTCCATCGTCCCGGCGCGCCCGGCGATGCCCACGTACGTGAGGACTGCGCGGTGCAGCCTCTGCATCTCGTCGTAGTCCGTCGCGGCGCTGGGGCGCGCGCTGCGGATCGAAAGCCACAGGTCATCCAGCCGGCGCTCGCACCGCGCGTGCATCGTCGCCAGGCGGCGGCTTGACGCCGCGAACGCCTCATCGTACGCAACCTGCATCTTTAGCGTCGATGGGGTGGGCTCCGACGGCCCGGCCATCGCGAGCCGGGCGGCCGCGTCGGCAAGCTTGCCCTTGTCCTCGCTGCCGTGCGGCAACGCCTTGCCGTCATCGTCCACAAGCACCTGCGCAGCGATGCATGGGGTAGAATCATGGGACAGTCGGGCCGCGTTGCGGCACGGGGCAGGCGGCGCGGCGTGCCGGAGCCGCCCGCAGCCGTTGCGCAACCCCCTCCCCGCAGCATACGACGGCCGGTTTCCCCCGGGACGGGCGCTGCGCGCGCGCGAGGACACATCTGCCACACGCGCGGTACGGGAGACACGCGTGTCCGGCACGGGCGGTGCCGCTCCGGGCGCTGAGCTGGGTGCTCACGGCGCGAATCAGGTACGCTGCCAGCACCGGCGAACACGCGGTCTTGCTCCTGGCACAGCGCGCCACCACTTCGTCCACCACTGGCTGAATGTCAGCCATGCCGGCGCGGGCGCGCTGAGGCCGTGCTGGGGAGCGCGTTTGCGCGCCGAGCCGATCGGTGCAGAGCAGGCCGCCGTGCACGTTCAGGCTCCCTGCGGGTGGCACACTCGCGCTGCGCCGCTCAGACCCCCGACAGCAGACGAGACACCATGTCATCAACCGCCCTTGTGGCTCGGAGCGATGCTCCGGCGGCCCAGGCGCCGGCGCCGCGCTCCCGGGCTCCGAAGCGGGCTCGGGATGCCGTCGACAAGTCCCAGGCCGCCCTCGAGGCCGGTGCAGCGATGGCCACCGCGGTAATGAGGGACAAGATGACCGCGGGGGCGGTCGCGCAGCTCGAGGCGCTGCTGTCGTCGATCCGCGGCGAGTTGGACATCGATGCCGTCGCCTTTGCGGACGGTGACACCGCCGCGGGCAAGGCGGCCGCGGAGGCGCTGATCGAGGAGGAGATGGGGCGTTTCGCCCCAAGTGACTACCTGGCGTCGTTCGCCGACGCGCGTGTGCCGCCGCGGCTCGCCGAGGGGACGCCCATCGGCGCGGACCTTTCGCGAGTGGAGGCCAGGGGTGCGCCCCCGGCGCTCCGCGGCCCCGAGCCGGGCCCGCCTCCCCCCGGCGCGACGCCCGCGCGTGCCGCGGAGGCGTGGTCGGCTGCCACGGCGGCGCTGCGGCGGCGGGCGGAGGAGCTGACCGGGCAGGCCGTCCACGTGGCCATCGCGGAGCAGTACGGGGCCGACGCGTGGGAGGCGCACGTGACGGACCTGCGGCGGCAGGCGGGGGCGCTGCGGGCGGGTGCCAGGGACGTGGCGGGGGCGTCGGACGCCGTGAACGCGATGCGGAAGAGGGACGGGGCGTCGCTCGCGGGGAGGCTGGCGCGGCTGCGGAGGAGACAGGAGGAGGCCGAGCGGTCGTCCGCCGCGCTGGAGCGGGCGTGCGCGGAGCTCGAGGCGAAGCGGCCGAGGCCGGCGGAGGAGACGGACTGACCCGCGCTCACAGGCGGACTGACCGGCGCGCGGGGCGGCGTTTCGGCAGGCGCGGGATAGCATCGTCGGGCGTGTGTGGGTGCGGGTGTGAGCGCAGATGCCGCGGGCGAGTGAGGCTGGACCGCGGCGCCGCTCGCGCGCCCACACGCGACACTGCGCCCGCTCTGCGCGCTGCGGCGCTGCCGACAGGCTCAGAGCTCGTCGCCGAGAAGCTCTGCCAGGTCGAGGTCGTCCTCCTCCTCCTCGGCGTCCTCTCCGTCCCATGGTGCCACGGTGGCGACCTTGGGGAGCTCTGTGCCGGACTTGCTGGTGCGCACGCGGCCGGAGACGAGGCCGCGGACGAATCCGGCGATGCCGTCGGCGTCGGCCGTGCCGCGGTGCACGGCGAAGGCCTTCTTGGACGTGGACACGGCCACGACGGCGGGCAGGTTGCCGCGCACGCCGAAGGCGGCCTCCATGGCCGGCTGCTGCGCCTCGGAGGTCCAGAGGAATCGGAAGGAGGGCGCCTTGGAGGTCTTGGCGGCCTCGGCCAGGGCGGCGATGCGGCCCTCCCGCGCCTCCTTGCCCTCCGTGGTGATGTGCGGCAGGAAGGCGACGACGCAGATGCGCTTGCCGCCGCACTTGGAGTCGAAGACGTCGGCGGAGACGAGCTCCTCGGGGCCCGAGGCGGGCATGGCCTCCAGCTTGGACAGCGCGAACTGCGCGATGCCGGCGGCGTCGCGGCCGCCGTTGTAGTCCTGCGCGTCCGAGTCGGCGCTGGCCCCGGCGGGGAAGAACTTGATGGTGGGGAAGCCGCGGATCCCGAACCGGGCCGCGAGCTGCTCCGATGACGTGGCGTCCACGGCGGCGACGGTCACCTCCCCGGCGAGCGTCTCGGCCGCCGACGCCCACTCGGGCGCCAGGGTCTTGCAGTGCCCGCACCAGGGGGCGTAGAACTCCACGAGGACGGGGCGGTCGCTGCCGAAGACCTTCGCGTCGAACGTCAAGGCGTCCAGGGTCACCACGTGCTTGCCGCCGCCGGGCTCCGAGCTGCCCTTGGCGCGGCCGCCGGACGAGCCGGAGCCGCGGGAGGAGGATCCGGCCTTCTTGCCCATGCGCTTGTTCACCAGGGCGCGGGCCTCCTTGAGCATCGCGCTCACGATGGCGTCGGCGGTCCTCGCGCCGTTGTAGTCCTTGGGGGACTTCTTGTCCGCGCCGAAGATCTTGATGGTGGGGAAGCCCTTCACCCCGTACTGCCCGCCCACGGACTGGTGGGCCGTGGAGTCGACCGCAACGAGCTTCACGACGCCCGCGAGGGCCTTGGCCGCGCGCTTCCACTCGGGGGCAAGCGACTTGCAGTGACCACACCACCTGCGGTGAGCAGCCGGGCAGTGCCGTGCGCCGTGGGGCTGGGCGGTAGGGCCACGTGTCCGCGGGGCACGGATCCCGCGCCGAACCGGCTGAGGCTGGGCGTGCAGGCATGCTCACGGCGCGTAGAACTCCACTGCAACGACGCCCGCATCCTTGAGCACGAGCTTGTCAAAGTTGGAGGCTGTGCCCTCGATCACGGAGTCACGCGATGAGTACAAGGCGTGCGAGTGGCGGGCCAGGCCAAGCACGACCGCCGCGGCCGCCAAAAGTCCAACGGAGGATCGCATGGGTCTGCGTTCGTGAGGCGGGTCCGCCGCGTCGGTCCTGTGTGCACGCAGGGCGGTTCCAGGGCAATGGCGCTCAGGTGGCGCAGAGCCGCAGGAGCAAGTCCCACTACCCAACGCCACGCGCGCAGGGCCGAGCGCCCGGCGAGGGCGGCTGGCCTAGCACTTAACACGAAGCCCCTGCGGCCTCAAGCCCCTGCGGCCTCAGAAGGGGCCAGGTGACCGAGCGGGCCGCGGGGTCGCAGGGTTGCCCACAAACTGGCCTTGCGGGTTCGGCACCTGCCCGGGCGTCCAGCCGCAGCCGCGGGTGCCCTCCTGCACGGCCTCCGGCACGGCCAGGCCTCACAGGAGCGCAATGGACTCAGGGTTGTCTATGGCGCGCATTCGTTCCGGCATCTTGCCGTCAAGGCGGCGGCTGCCCATCGGGAACGGTCACCCAAGCCCGGAGCGCGTCAAGCGCCCCGGCCAGGTCCCGGGCGTGCGTCCCAGTCTGTGGCTGCCATCGGGCCAAGCATCATCTACGGAGCAGTGGGTGGCACCGGAGCTGCCTGGCGAAGGCCATCGGCCAGAACCGGCGCCTCCGGCAGTGCCCCGTCCACCGCAGGCTGCTTCGCGTGCATGCATGCCGGACGCAGGGCATGTTTCACGCGCTCATCGTAGCAGCGACGCACCCCCTTTCGAGGCGGTGACGCAGCCATCGGCGGCGACGCAGGCGACAGTTTCTCCGCCTCCGGGACTGCAGGAAATTCGGCAGCGGTCGGGTCGCATCTCAGACAGCGTGCGAATGCTGTGGCCCGTGCTGGACCAAGACACAGACCTGGGAACTGTCGTCGGGGCCGTGCAGGACATCCGGGCGTTCCGAGCCCGGAGAAAGCTGTGGCTGGAACGGCAGCTCCGATCAAGGCTCAAGGTTCGCCTGCACTCGCTGGTTCAGCGAATCGCCAAACCAGGATCCTGGGGCGCAGCTGTCGGCTACGCCATCATGGTGGGGCTGGCCCAGCTGGTTGTGGTGGCGCTCGTGGCCTCCCTGATCACAGGTGTGGGCCTTGCCGCAGTTATAGTGCTGGATGCACTCCTGCTGGGCCTCGGCGTTGGCGTGGCAGCCACGGCAATCAACCACAAGCACAGCAATGCGGCCTTCATGGTCGTGGTCGGGTCGCTCCTGAGCAGCGTGGTTGCAGTGGCAGCTCCACTGACCGTGCTCACGGCAATTTGCGCCGGAGACAGCAACGGAGGCGAGCAGTGCGATGCCGTACGAGCAGCGGACAACGAAGGGGTACAGGCCACAGCTTCGGACATTGCGCTCGACCTCGGAAGCCGGATCATGCGGTTCCTCTTGACGTCGCCGTTCGTATGGATCGCCGTCCTGGTCTGCGCCGGCATCTATGTAATCAGTGCTGCGACGTTCTTGGCTCTTCACGGGTGCGGTGGGTCGCGGTGCTGCGGGAGGCTGGTGCAATCCGGGGCTGGCGGCCGGTCCCACACCATGGATAGCGAAGGGATGTCATTAAACCCGCTTGTGTTGGCAGGCCACGGGATTCCCGGTGGCAGGGGCCGGGTGGCCGCTGCGTCTGGCCTGCACCCGCAAAAGGGGCCGAACAGTCGAGATCCCGAGGCTGCGGAGGGGATCACCGCGCCTCGGCAGTCGCAGCGGAGCCTGCACTCGCTTGCTCCGCGGTCGGAGTGCACAGACGAGGACCTGGCTTCCACGATCGAAAAGCTACATGCTCAGATTGACTTGCGCGCGGCAGCGCCACCCAGGCCAGACGGGCTGGAGCCGAAGGCTCGCCGCAGAGTGACACGCGACAAGGAGGCCAAGCTTCTTCTCGAGGGGCTCCTTCAGATCCAGGCGGCCAGGAAGGAGGACGAGCTCCAGTCACTAGTGGACGACATCCAGGCGGACGGCCCGGCAGGGGAACTGGAAGAAGCAACATCTGGGCATGAATCCTTCGATTGGCCCGAGTCCGTAATCGACGACCTGCTTGATGCAGAGCGCACGATCTTGCGGCGTGCACAGGAGGCAATCAGCGAGCCGACCGACGCGGGTAGCGGAGGCCAATGTCGCTCTGCGTCCGTGCGGATGAGCGACCACAGCCTGGACGCAGGGCGATCGCCGGCTTGGTCAGGCTCGTCAGCTGCACCCCCGGTTCGGGCCGCGGGAGGCCGGCGGCCGCGGATGAGCGCAACAGCTTCAGCGGCGAAGGTGGCGATGCGAGCGCAGGCAGGCATGAGATCGAGGCGGTCCTTGATTGCGCTGGGCGGCATGCAGCTGCTGAGCCAGAGGATAAGCGATGGACGCTCCGCCCATGAACCCATGGGAGGACCTCGACGGGCGGGGCTTTCGGCATCCGCTGCCACTGCTTCCTCTGGGCAGACCTCGGCCGGAAGCCAAAGCCGGACGAGACGCGCATCAGCTCCGCTCGCAGCGCAATCGCCCCGGGCAAGCAAAGCCGGACAGCAGCTCGAGCTGCCTGACATGCGAAACGCTCGTAACAGGCTGGCAGGTGGGGGCTGGCACCAGGCTCTGCCCGAGGCCGTGGACGAGGATGCAGAGGCTGAGGCTGAGCCAGGCACTCCATTTGCAGAGTCGACGACCTCTGACCAATCGCTTGCCTCTTCTCGCGCGGGCTCAATGGCCCTGCCAGCCGCGGTGGCCGGATCCGCCGCCGCCGCCCGCTCAGATGGCACACCACAGCCACAGGGCATGATGCACATCACATCGTGGGCAGGTCAGAGCGAGGCTGACGACGACAGCACGACGGCACGGGGGTCCAGCGAAGACTCCGAGACCGCCGGCAGTGTCGTGTGAAAGCTCTTCGTGCTCCGTCTTTCCAAAGGGCGGCTTGGCCCCCGAGGCGCATTCTTCAGCGTGGCTGGAGCGGGTGTGATGGCGTTGGTGCGTCGTTCAGGGGGTGGGGTTCAGCCTTAATCCCTGAAGCGGTGTGATCCGCTGCCAGCTCACGACGCCGACCTCCCTCACTCATCGCATGGCACGCCAGAGCAGCGATGGGTGTCGCCACCCAGTCAGTAAAGAGTGCTAGCGTGGCTCGGGCTGGGCACCGCCCATTTGTGCACCACTCCATGCCCCCCCCATGTCCTGCCACCGCCGTCAAACCAGCCGAACAACAGGTTGGCACCTGTAGCGAAGTCTTTTGGGAGAGTCACCTGTGCTGAGTCGGGGGCGAGCAAACCACCGTGCTCGTGGTGGAGCTCGCGGCTGTCCAGCGCGCTAGGTCCCGGCGGCGCCCGGCGTGGCGGTGCCGAGCATCATGAGCAGGTTGCCTCCTGGCAGCGTCGGGACAGCTCCCGGTTTTGGAGTGCGCTCGCCTCCCGCCGTCGTGACGGTCGCACGGCCTGCGGCCGAGCGCACGGCGTCCAGCTTGGCGGCTGCCTCCCGCAGGCCCGCCCACTGATCCGCAGCGTCGAGCGCGGCCGGGTCGGGGAGCCCCATGGCGAGCACGGCAGCGATGGGAAGGGATGCGCTACGCACCGACGGGACGCCGGCGAGCGCCGAAGCGCCGATCCATGCGGCGGCGTGCGGGACCGCGCCTGCCGCCGCCGGGAGCGGGACGACACGCCGCTCCGTCGCCAGAGCGTCCGCCAGGCCGCTCAGGCACGGCCACAGCAGGGCCTCAGCCGCGCCGGCGTCCCATGCGCCTGACCATGCCGCACCGACAGCGGCTCGCTGGGACGGGGCAGAGCACGACAGCACCACGGCCTGACGCGCCGCCGCCCCGGCCTGGGCGTCCTGCCGCCTGAGCGCTGCCTTGAGGTCGCCCACCGCCTCTGCCAGCGCCGCTGCTAGGGCTGCGGCCTCCTCATCGAGGCCCGAGGCGGCCGCGAGGGGCTCAGGCCGCGAGGCGAGCACGGCCCCCGAGGCCGCGTCGGGCCCCCTGAGGCTGAACTCGTGCGTGAAGGCCGGGAGGCCGAGTGACGACGCCGAGAGCACGGGCCGTGATGCGGGCAGGCGCCGCTCCGAGGGGCGCCCCGAGGCCGAGGCGGCCGCGCCGTCCGCCTCGCCGCCGTCGTGCGGGCGCGCAGGGGCCTCGGAGACGGCGTCGCCACGCCCCTCTGCCACGGGCACGCCATCGCACACGGTGCACGCTGTGAGCGACACGTGGAGTCGCTCCTCGCCGTCGCGCCAGGCCTCGACGTGGAGGGCCGTGCCACCGGTCCGGCCCTCCGAGGCCAGGCACGCGCGGGCCCAGTGCAGCACGAGGATCCTGCTATCCGCGCGATCGGCGATCCGGGCCGTCGGCTGGGCTCGCTCCAGCAGGCACGCGGCCGCGGGCAGCACGGCGGCGCCGCGGTGCAGCAGGCAAACTGCCTTGGCAACGCAGCCGAGCGCCGCGTGCGGCGCCCTTGCCCAGTCCACGAGGGCTACGAGCTGCTCGGGAGTGCGGCGCGGCATGCACCTGCGACAAAACGGCAGAATGCGCAGCCTCAATGGCCACTGCCGCGGCTACATACCCGCCACTCACTGCCCTCCTCGCACGCTCACCTGATGATCGCTACCTCCGTTGCCTCGTGCGCAGCGTCGGCGAGCTCGGGCGAGGCAGCCGGGACGTCGGAGCTCAGCAGGGAGTGCCAGCGAGGCTGCGAAACGGCCGGGCCGGGTCAGCTGGGATCGCCCGGGCCGCTGTCGATACGCCTTCGCGCGCTGTGCACAGAACGCGACTGCTGCCGCCAGGCCACGGCTCAGCTGGGCATTCTGGCGTGCTTACCGGTGCGAACGCGATGACCGACGGCAGATCAGAGTCCCCAATCCCGCATGTCCATTCGTCGCGGGCGGGAACAATGATGAGGGTTTTCATTGCCACGGGGTGTGGCCCCAGTAGCCCACCACGCGGTGCTGGCGACCAGGCAGAGCTCTCGGGTCGGTCAAATATCTGCACGACGATGCAAGAGGACGAAAACGCTGCTGGGCTAGTGACGCTCGGTCCGGGGGCACACCCTGTCCAGGAGGCGGAACCGTGAGAGGCGGCCAGGCTGCTCTGCATGCGGCACCGCTCGCACAGCTGGTTCACGGGGACTTGCCGCCCGCGCTGCTCCGTTCCCTTCGCCGCGGACGCCGAACGAGCGGCGCTGGTTGCCCGCCGACGGCATCCACCGTAACGCCCCCCCGTTCCCGATGCTACCCGCAGCCGCCCCTGTGTGCGTGCGAAAGCGGAGCCCCTTCCCAGAGGACGAGTCGAATGGCGTGAGCCTTGTTTTGGACGCAGCCCGACACCCGACGCCAGGCCTGCCGCCCGGCGACCCCGGCCCTCGACAGCGGATCTGGCATGTGCCAAATACCTGCGCGTGCCGATTGAGCTCGGGAGGGTAGTGCCCGGGGCCGTCCCCCTCGCGGCGGGGGGCTCAGATCAAGAAGCCCCTGGAATTTGCCTGCTCGCCAGCTCCCACCGCTGCGCGACGGCTAGGCTGAGGTGCCGCCGTCCATGCCGTTCTCATGGTCCGTCAGCCTGCCGTCGCAGAATTTTTGAAGCCGTCGAGGGTGCCATCGCCCACGGAAACTTCGCCGCGCTGCGGAACGTGTACGGCCCGGAGTCGACCGTCTTCCACAGCACGGACCACACCGTGCACGTGGTCGATACGGGGTCTGAGCCTGGCAGCGTGGTGGGGCCCGATGCCATCATGGAGCGCGCGAAGGAGCTGTTCGAGGGCAAGACGGTGCATTTCAAGCTCCAGCAAATCTACAGCCAGTCTGCGCCGGGAGGTGAGGACGGGCCCGCGGGCCTGCTGTGCCCGCCAGGCCCCGAGCGCGGGGCCACGGCGGCAGGCCGACCCCTTCGCGGGCACCCTCGGGGCGGGCTCGGACTGCCATACGAGCCGGCCTGCCGCCTGCTGCCCGCCTCTGCCCGCCTTGCTCAGGCTGCCTTTGCCCGGGCGCGGCCCGCCGCCACCCTGCCCCGCCCCCTCGTCCCGCCGCCGCAGGCTGCCACCTCCTCGTCGGCTCTGGCCGCCTCTTCCTCGACGCCACCGAGGCGCCCTTCACCCACACCTTCCTCCTCATGCCCTCCAACACCGACGCGTCGGCCTTTTACGTGCGCAACGAGATGCTCTCCGTCACGGCAGAGCCCGTTGACGTCGCCACGCGCCTCCCCGTGACGGCCAAGGCGGGCTTCAAGCCCCGCCGCCTCGCCGTCGCCACGCCCGCCAGCGCCGCCGACGAGAAGAAGGAGGATGAGGGGGACCTCGACGACGCCGAGTCCAGCGCCGCCGCCACCGACGCCCTCCTCGCCGCCTCCTCCACCGCCCACCTCGCCACCGGTGATTCGGAGTCGCTCTCCCCCGCCGCCGTGCCCTCGGCGCGCCTCCCCGCCGCCGTGCACCCCCGCACCAGCCACGCCCTCCACTGGGGTGAGGACGATATCACGGGGTCTGACGCCGCCGCCGGCGCCTCCCCCGCCGCCCCTTCCGCCGCCTCCCTCCCCGCCCCCTCGGCCGTCGTGGCCCCGGAGCCGGCCTCCCTGCCGTCACCCCGCACCGACTCCGCAGACCCCAAGCGCCGCGTCGTCGGCACCCGCGGCCCTCGCTCCGGCCGCGTCGGCTCCCGCGGCCGCGCCGCCCCCACCGCTGCCCCCACCTCCCCCGCCGCATCCCCAGTCGCCCGCCCCGCCGCGCAGCCCCGGTCCTCCCCCGTGGGAGCCAGGGGCAGGGCCCCACGCGCCGCCCCCGCCGCCGCCTCCTCCCCCGCCTCCCCCCGTACCGGCGGCGGCCTTCCCATCCTCCGTGTCTCCATGGCCGACGGCGCCTCCCTCCCCACCGAGGCAGCGCTGGCTGCGGCCCTCTCCCGCTTCGGCCGCCTCGACGGCAAGCAGCCCATCATCCGCCGCCCCGACGGTTTCACCGCCCGCTTCGCAACCCACGAGGCGGTCAGCGCGGCTGCTGCCGCCGGCTCCATCGTCGTGAGCGGGGCCAAGGCCAGCCTCTCCGACGCGCCAATCGGCCGAAGCGCCGGCAAGACCCGCGGTCCTGCCCGCGGCAGCCGTGGCCGCGCCAGCGCTGAGTGACCGAGCGCTGCGACGTGCCGTGCGGCGAAGCCGACGCTTTTGCAATCGCCGGGGCACCCACACACCCAGGCTCGACACGCAAACGACGGCCCGCCGACGCACCCCCGCCCCGCTCACGCCGTCGCGGCCGCCCCCATCATGCCTCCCAG
>Ga0136560_1000234_pt1 | contig 25960 bp, 13 predicted proteins | sample AntRauMeHopE1497_FD_104925 | JGI IMG/M metagenome (GOLD analysis project Ga0136560, IMG submission 104925) | Saline lake microbial communities from Rauer Islands, Antarctica - Metagenome Hop E1 #497 | ecosystem: Environmental > Aquatic > Non-marine Saline and Alkaline > Saline | place... | reverse complement strand
GGGCTCGCGGCGGCCGACGGGGCGGGGGTGCTGGCCGCGGCGGCGGGGGATGACGCGGGCGTGCCGGCGGGGCTGTCCGCCTTGTCCTTCTTGGCCTTCTTGTCCTTCTTGGATTTCTTGTCCTTCTTGGACTTCTTGTCCTTCTTGTCCTTCTTGTCCGAGCCGGCGGCGCGCCTGCCGCCAGCGACGCCGCCGCGGTGCTGGCGCGAGGGCATCTTCTCCGAGGCGTCGAGGGGCGTGGTGATGTCCACCATGCCCAGCGCGTCCGTGTCCTTGGGGCTGTCGGGCTCCGAGTCGTCGTCGCCGCCCTCGGGCATGTCCTCGAAGCCGCCGACGAGGCCGCGGCCGCGGACCACGGGGCGGTGCGCCCTGGGCATCGCCGACAGGCCGGGGAGGTCGTCGAACCCCTCCAGGGGGGGCGCGTCGGCCCGGGACAGACCCGCGATGACGTCGTCCGCGGCGGCAGAGCTGCTCGAGGCGCTGGCTCCGCCGCCGAGGTAGAAGGTGCCCTGCCCGCGAGCCTTGCGCCCGCCCTTGCGCCCGCTCCCCGACGCGGCCGCCGCGCGGCTGTCCGAGGCCGCAGAGGCAGCCGCCCCGGTTGCGGCAAGGTCGGACCACAGGCTGTCGTCGTCGTCGCCCCCGGTAAAGGCGCGGGCCGCCTTGCGGCCGCCGCCGCCCGCGAGGGCCTCGTCCCCGTCCGCCTCGGCGCCGAGCACCACGCCCATGCTGTCCTCGAAGGAGGGGAGGGTCATGTGGGCGCCCGCGCCGGTGCCCGCCGCGGTGGCGGCGCGCACGGCCTCGGCCTCGTCAAAGGGGGTCTTCTCGGCGTCGTTGATCCACGCCTCGAGGTCGAGGCCGTCGGGGACGGGGACGCGCTTCTGGGCCTTGGGGTTGACGGGGCGGAGGACCTCGGAGACGAGGGCCCCGAGCACGGCGGCGAGGCCGTCGGCCGAGGCGGCGCACTCGGGGGCCTCGGCGGCGGCGCGGATGGCGGCCTCGGCCTCCTTCTTGGCCTTGGCGGCGGCGGCGGCCTCGTCGTCGTCGGCGAGGCCGAAGAGCTCGTCGTCGTCGGGGCCGTCCGCCTCCTTGCTCTCCTCGTGCGTCTTGGCCAGGACGACCGACACTCCGATGCGGCGGAGGAGGGCCTGCGCCGTGGCGGCGCGCTCCTGCACCTCGACGAGCGGGGAGGCGGCGAAGGGCGTGAGCTTGGCGCCCACCTGCTCGGCGAGGCCGATGATGTGGGCCGCCGCGGCCTCGTCTTCGGCCTCCGCCGCTACCTTGGCGGCGGCGCCGAGGACCTTCATTGCCGCCTGGACGTAGACCTGCTGGACGTGGCTGGGGAGGAGGCCGGCGCCGGGCTGGAGGAGGGCGTCGAGGGTGGGGCCGAACATGCCGGGGTCGATGCACTCCGCGAACTCGCCGCTGATCCACGCGGCGGCGTAGAGGACGCGGCCCATGTCCTCGTGCGCGCCCTGGGCGACGGTGGGGTCGGCGAGGAGGGGCAGCATGGAGCTGACGGAGAAGGGGCGGACCTCCTCGACGCGGACCGAGGCGTCGACCAGGCGCTCCGCGATCTCCGTCCCGTGGCCCGAGTCCTGGACGTGGGAGAGGCGGACGAGGACGGTGACGAACCAGGCAAAGTCGGTGAGGTAGGCGTACATGTCGCGGGAGCACATGAAGAGCACCTTGCCGACGAGCTCCTGGCGGTAGTGCCCCTCGGCGCTGTCCACGAGGGAGAGGAGGCGGCGGACGATGTCCGGCAGGTTCCGGCGGGTGACCATGCCGGTGAGGAGCTCGAGGGCGCGGATGCGGATGGTGACGTCCTCGTCCTCGAGGCAGGCGAGGACGAGGTCGCGGTGCTCCGCGACGACGCGGGGGTGGGAGAGCATGAGCTGGGAGAGGCCGACGAGGCCGAGGTACTTGAGGTTGTGGTCGGGGTCGCGGACGAACTCGCGGAGCTTGTCGGTGCACATGGCCACGATCTCGGGGACGTTCTTGGCGTCGGAGCCGTCGGCGCGGCGGGTGTACTGGAGGGCCTGGGTGCAGGTGTGGATGCACTCGTACTGGAGGGACTTGGCCGGGGTGCGCTCCACGATGGCGCGGAGCGGGTCGAGGAGCTTGCGGGCGAGGCGCGGCTCCTCGGAGACGAGGGCGCCCATGAGCTTGGCGATCTTGATGAGCATCCAGTTGTTGGTGGTGCTGGTCATGATGGTGAAGAGCTGGGGGGCGAGCTGCAGGTAGTTCTTGGGCTTCTTCCGGGCCAGCTCGCAGACCACGTTGACGGCGCACGACACCACGGACTGGTTGTCGTCCGAGAGGCGCTTCTTGAGGGACTCAAAGGTCAGGCGCAGGCCCTGGGGGTACTGCTGGTACAGGCGGAACAGGACCAGGGTGGCCTTCTTGCGCAGGTACGGCCGCGGGCTGGAGAGCATCGTGGTCACGTCGCCAAGCAGGTCCTTGGCAAGCTCGGGCGTGGCGATGGTCGCCAGCGTGTTGATGGCAAGCCCCTGCGCGAAGAGCGCCGACGAAGACATCTCGCGCTTGAGCATGGCTGTGAGCAGGAGAACGACCTCCGTGTCCTTGCTGAACGACTGGGACGCCATGAGGGCGGCGGTGCGCTTGTACCCGAAGCGGTCCTGCGAGGATAAGTGCCAGGGCGACGTGCCGCCGGGTTGTGGCAGGCGGCGCGCCCGCACGGCCTGGCTGGCGCGACATCACGCCCAGGCACTGCCGGCAAGGCGAATACGAGCGCGCGCTCACCTGGGACATGACCTCCACGACGTGGAAGGCGGCCCACGAGATGTCGTACCCGAGCATGTGCAGCTGCGGGGCGGGAACAACGGGACGCCAAGGCACGTGGTGATCGTACGGTTCGCGCTTGGGGTGAACCGCGGGCGCAGGGCCGGCGGCGCGGGCGGATGGGGGCTGGAGCGCTGGCCAAGCCACCCCCGTGCCGGCCGAGCCGCCAGAGCGCGCAGCAGCCCGACATCCCGAACCCCGCCCCCTCCCTCACGGTCACGACAGCAATCAGCGCTCGCACTCGCCCAGCGGCGTGGGGCCGCCGCCCGGGGCCGGCGTTGCGGCAGCGGGAGGCTTCAACAAGGAAATCCGGGCGCGAGAGGCGTCCCGGGCTCCACAGGCGCGCAAGCGCCGCGCCCATCTTTACGGGCCAGGCACACCGCCCCAGCACGCGGCTGCCAATGGGTGCGAGCTCACGTAGGTCAGCTTGGAGATGGCGTTCTTCTTGAGGAGGAGATCGCGCCCCTTGAGCTCATCCTTGCACTCGGCGACGCACGCCTGGATGTACTCGTGGGGGTCGTCCTTGACGGCGCGGATCCCCTTGACCATGTCCTGCATGGTCTTCGAGAAGAGGCTCTTCGCCGCCGCGACGGCCATGGCGGCGCCCGGGAATGGACAGGCGTGCGAGCTGGGCAGCATTGCCCGTCTTGGTCGATCGTCGATCATCGCTCGCGCCTGATCTTGCCGCCCCCGCACTCGCGTTGCGCCGGAACCCGCCATGTCTGGGAGCATCGCGTCCAAGAGCAGCAGCAAGAAGATCGATGACACCAAGGAGGGTGGCTGCGCCGCTCTCGGCAAGGCCATGTACGCCATCTTCGTGGCTCCCCTGGCCTACTGCTTCACCCGCACCGTGATCGGTGAGCCTACCCCGCCACGCCCTCGCGCGGTGTCGTGCACGTATTCGGGCGCCTGAACTGGCACCGAACCCGCCCGGCGGGTCCGCGGCGGGCGGATGCGCAACTGCCAGAGCCATCCGCTCGTTGCGCGCGCGTGCCCGGCTGCTCGACCGCGGCCGAGGCGGCTGGGCCTGACGAGGCACCCGCTGGCCGATGGCGCTCGTGGTGCCTGTCTTGGTGGGCCGCAACCGGTGGCGGGCGGGCCGGAACCTGAGGCGCGGGGGAGCGGCCACTGGTCCGCTCCCGGCTGGCCAAGTCTCGGGACGTCGCCAACAGCCCGGCAGCCCGCCGCCGCCAGGCCATGCTCCCGCGGCCCGTGGCCCAGCTGGGGTTGCGCTCTGCTGCACTGCCCGACTCGCCCGGTAGGCCGGCGCCGTCGACGTGGCCGCCAGCGCACGCGCCTGCTTTCTGCGATTGTTCTGCTCACCTGACACAATCTCCGCGAGCTTCCGCCCCTTTCCTTGCGCTCTCGCAGGCAAGTCCATCGTCGGCGACGCTTTCGGCGCGACGTTCAACTTCATCGTCGCTTACGCCCTCTTCTTCGGTGTCGGCGTGGTCACGTTTGACAAGTACGGCTACGACGACAACACCGTGCCCGCAGACAACGGCTCGTACGCCAGCGGCCCCTTCGGCCCCGGCTCCTTCATCATCACGACCATCCTCTTCATCCTCGCCAACGTGATCTGGATCTCCAAGATGGTGTACAACTTCTCCAACAACGCCATCTATTTCCGCGCCGAGCGTGCCGCCGCCAAGCAGGCCGCCCAGGACCGCAGGGCCCGCGAGCAGGCTGCCCTCCACGCCGAGAGGATGGAGTCCGCAAAGGCCCGGGCTACCGCCACGGCGTGAGCTTGGCGTCGTCCCCCTTCCCCTGCCGGCCCGGATGGGTGCGCCTCCGCAGTCGCGGCCGGTCGATGTGACAACGCATCGGGCGTGTCGCACCGAGTGGCCGAGCCGGAGCTCGCTTCCTCTGCCTGCGGACCGGAAGGGGGGATCGGCCGTGTTCCCGCCGGCCAGCTGCACCGACCCCGACACTGTATTCGAGCTCTTGCTGACGCCAGCCCCCTCAAGCAGAGCCGTGCTACCGCGCAGGCGCCAAGCACTGGCACACGCACCCGCCGAGCCATCACACGTTGCCCGTCGAGCGGGCACCGAACAACCATCGCCACGGGGTCGCGTGACCAGGCGCGGCCCGAGGCTGTGGACCGCACGAGCACCGCTAGCTGGCGCCTCCCTGAGCGGGCGCGGACCGAGGATGTGGGTCGCACTCGCGCTTGTGGGCGTCGAGATCCAACGATGTTAACGCACGCAGGCACACAGACAGAACTTCGAACTCGGGCCGCCACCGGCGGCACCGGATCGTCTTACCGGATCAGAATCGAGGGGAGAGCAAGGGCGGGCGGGCGCACGGCGGCGAGGCCGCCCGGCCTCGCGGTGCCGGCCTCACCAGCCCATCCCCATCCACGAGGCCACGCCCTTGGCGATGCCTCCCAGGACGCCCTCGTCCGCCGACGACTCGCCGAGCTTCTCCTGCTCCCGCCTCTGCCTGGCCAGCCTCTCCTCCACCGTCTCCCTCCCGCGGCGCTCCGCGACGGCGCCGTCGCCGAAGAAGTCGTCCTCCTCGTCCTCGTCGAGGTACATGAGGGCGGACGACGACGGCACCGAGGGGGACCCGTCGTGAGCGCCCCCGCCCGCGGCGTCGCGCTCCTGCTGCAGCTGCACCTCGCGCACGCCGTTCACGGCCGCCAGGAGGCCGGGCCGCACGTCTTCCGCGGAGGCACACCGCACGAACACCACCGCGCGGAACGAGGCCGTGTCGATGGACACCGAGGTCACGCCCGGGACGAGGAGCAGCGCGTGGGTGTACGCGTCCACCACCTGCTTGGCGCCGGGAGCGCCCGGGAGCGGAAGCAGGCCCGTCATGTCGACAGTCACCGTGCGCATCTTGGGGCGCGTGGCCGTGGCGCTCGCGGCGGCGAACATGGACCTCGAGGCCTTGGGTGCCGAGGCCTGCGCCGCCTTGAAAGTCGGCGGGCCGCCGGCCTTCGCAGCAGGGTGGGGTGCGATGCTGTCAAGGATGTCAGCCGCCTTGGACTGCATCCTGGGCTCGGAATCGTCGGCGGCGATGCGCTCCAGAGCGGCCCGGAGGCCGTCGCAAGCCTTGACCTTATCCGGGCAGGTCGGGTGCTTGGACAGCAGCCTCAGCGCCTCGAGCGCGCACTCCCTGTAGCGGGGCGCGGACTTTTCGTTCTTGATCTCGTTGCCGATGCCGTTGAGCATGCCTGCGAGGGCGGGGGAATCGGCCGGCGAGGGTCACGGTGGCTCGCGACCAGCAACCGAGCGCCCCTCTGCGACGCGCTTGCCACCCGCCTCACCCTTTGCTAAGACCGCCTCGTGGCACGAAGGGTCGCGAACCAGGACGAGAAGTCTCTCCACAAAATGAGCAGCCATTTGGTTCTTCGGGGCTCTTCCCTGACGACCGGTGCTGCAGCGGAAACGGCGAGCTCGCGCCTGGCTTCGGCAGAGCTTCGGTGCGGCAGAGCCTGGCGACGAGGCCGAAAATGCTGGAACACCGTTTACCATGGCGTCCGCCGGTACTGCTTTCGATGACGCGGAGCTCTTCGTCGACGAGAGTGCCGTGGACATCACCAAGTTCAAGCTCCCCGAGATCTCCTTCCTGAAGGAGGCCCTGCCTTCGAACGAGGAGGAGGAGGAGGCGACGAACAGCTCGTGAGCCACGCACGCCGCGGCAACCTGCTGCAAGGGCGGGCCGGTCCGTGCGCTTAAAAGCATTGTGTCGATTTGGTGTGTTTGGGCCGCGCTTCCGGGCGATTGCGGCCCGAAGCCGCCCCGCGCGGCGAAAAACGGGAAGCCTGCGGGAGGCCTGCGGCACCAGCGCCTGGCTCAGCCGCGCTGCCACCCCTGCCGGTGCGCGCGACGGATGGTGCTGCTAGACGTTTGTTCGTGGCGCAGGATCTGCAAGCTCTTCCGCTTCGCGGACGGGCAGTGGAAGGAGCGCGGGACCGGCGAGGTCAAGATCCTCAAGCACAAGTCCACGGGCATCCACCGCGTGATCATGCGCGAGGGCGGCACCAAGTACGTGCGCGCTAACCACCTCGTGGACCCGAGCAACGGGCTGCTCATCCCGGACGGCGACGACACCGGGAAGCGCTTCCGGTTCCAGGCCATGGACTTTGCCGACGACACCCCCGTGGCGCAGGTCTTCCTGATCTTCTTCCGCTCGGCTGAGTTCGCCAACGAGTTCAAGGCGGCGCATGACGCCGCGCGCAGGGGCAACCTCGTCGCCCTCTCGGCCGCCGCCACCGCCGGCGCCTCGGCCGGTGCGTCGGCCTCTGCCGCCCCCGCGCCCGCCGCCGCGGCTGACGCCGACACATCGGGCACCGTCCCCGACGTGGACGACATCTCCGAGGCGTGGGGCGAGTCCGACGACGACGCGAAGCGCATCGACTCCCTCACCGCCGCCTTCACGGAGGCCTTCGGCTCCGAGCCCGACTTCTTCGTGCACGCCCCCGGGCGCGTCAACGTCATCGGGGAGCACGTGGACTACCACCTGTTCTCCGTCCTCCCCTTCGCCCTCCGCCAGGACATCGTCTTCGCCGTCTCCTCCTCGGACGACGCCGCCTCGGGCGTGCAGCTGCGCAACACCAACGACAAGTTCGCCGCCATCACCGTCCCCGCCGACCCCGCCGCGGGCATGGAGGGCGACAAGGGCGCGTGGCACCGCTACTTCCTCGCCGGCTTCAAGGCAGCCTTCGCCTCCATGCCCGAGGGCACCGCGCCCCGCGGCCTCCGCGTCCTCGTCGACGGCCGCGTGCCCCCCGGCGGCGGTGTCTCCTCCAGCTCGGCCATGAGCGTCGGCTCCTGCCTCGCCACCGTCCGCGCCCACGGCGCTACAATCACCCGCTCCGCCCTCGCCACCGCGGCGCAGAAGGCCGAGGCCGAGGCCGTCGGCACCATGAGCGGCGGCATGGACCAGGCCATCTGCGCCATGGGCAACCGCGGCGAGGCCGTGCGCGTCGACTTCGCCCCCCTCAAGGCCACGCCCGTCTCCCTCCCCGCCGAGGCCGCATTCGTCGTGGCCAACAGCCTCGTGGAGTCGGCCAAGGCCGTCAACCCGGAGGAGCGCTACAACATGCGCGTCACCGAGGGCCTCTTCGGCGTCAAGCTCGTCGCCAAGAAGGCCGGCGTCGACGCGTGGAAGGCCGTCAACGACGCCCGCTCCCTCGTCGGCGCCCTCGGCCTCGACGGGCCCGGCGCCCTCGCCGCCGCGGTGGAGGAGCACCTCGCCGAGGGCGGGTACACCCTGGCTGAGCTCGAGGCCGCCTTTGGCGAGGACGCCGCATCGGTCATGGCCGAGTGTGACCGCAAGGCCAAGGTCCTCGAGGTCACCGCCGCCGTCCCCGACGCCAAGTACGAGCTCCGCAAGCGCCTCCGCCACGTGGCCACCGAGGCGCAGCGCGTTCTCGACTTCGAGGCCGCCTGCGCCGGCGAGCACACCGCCGACAGCATGCCCGCCCTCGGCCGCCTCATGGACGACAGCCACGCGTCGTGCCGCGACGACTACGAGTGCTCCTGCGACGAGCTCGACGCCCTCGTGGCCGTGGCCAAGGAGGCGGGCGCCCTCGGGGCCCGCCTCACCGGCGCCGGCTGGGGCGGCTGCATCGTCGCCCTCGTCCCCAAGGGCAAGGAGGATGACGTCATCGCCGCCATGGACGCCAAGTACTACGCCGCCAAGGAGGGGCAGGACACCAAGGCGGCCCGCTTCGCCAGCACCCCCGCGGCCGGCGCGGCCATCTTCACCCCCGCGGGGGAGCTCTGAGCGGCGTGTGACCGAGCGCGCACCGCGAGCCCCGCGCGCCACGCAAGCCCTTGACCGACCCGCGCGGCTGCGCGCTCGCGCACACACCCTACCTCCGCTCACAACACGGCCCGGCGCGCATCACGCCTTGGCCTTCCCGCCGCCCTCCCGTCGGGCCTTGGCCGCCGCCCGCCCGCTCCCCGCCGCCAGCGGCCCCCGCACCACCGCCGCCTGGCCCCGCTTCCTCGGAGGCGTCCGCCCCGCCGCCGGCTTGGACCGCCGCGGCGCCGGCACCGCCTCCTCCGCCAGCGACAGCGGCACCTGCGACGCCCCCAGCGGCCCGCTCCCCGGCCCCATCCCCCTCGTCATCGCCTGGATACGCTGCCGCCGCGCCGCCTCCCTCGCCGCCCGGAGCTCCCCCTCCCGCCGCCTGTCGGCGTCCGCGATGGCCCGCGTCGCCGCCTGCAGAGCCGCGCGGTAGTCGCCCGGATCGGCCCCGGCCTCCTCCACGGCCTCGTCCACGCCCCCGCCGACGGGTGCCGCCACCCCCGAGACCGTATCCCTCGGCGCGGCATCCCGCCCCGCCGCCCCGGCCGCTGCCCCCTCCTCCGCCGCGCCGGCGCCCGGCCCGCCGGTCCTCGCCTCGCCGCCGCCCTCCGCTCCCGCCTCCCCCTCCCGCCCCGTCGGCGCCGCTGCAGCGGGCACGGGCATCCACCTCGCGCTCGGGACCGCCGACGGCCGCGTAACCGCCACGAGCGCCGCGCGCCCCTGCCCGGCGACGCCCCCCGCCTCCCCGTCGGCAGAGCCAGCGAGGCGGGACGACGCCACCGGGATGAGCTCTGCCGCCATCCCCGGGACCGAGGCCGCACCGGGCGCCGCCGACGCGGCGGCGATGGCGTCGGGCGAGCCCTGCTCCCGGCAGTCGATGACCAGCCTCGGCCCCGGGTCGCCCCCGAGAGACACGCCACGGATCAGCCCCGATGCCTCCACCAGCACATGCTCCACGCCGAGCGCCCGCCCCGCCCTCCCCCGCGCCGAGTCCGCGAGCCGGCGCACCCCCGCGTCGCTCAGGCAGTTGCCCCGCATGTCCCACAGCCGGCACCCGCTAGCCACGTGGAGCCGGAGGCGCGCGGCGCCGAAGGACAGGTCCCCCGCCTCGGGGTCCAGCAGAGCCGCGAGAGCCAGCGCGCCGGCGTCCGTGACCCCGTTCCCCCGGAGGTCCACGCAGCGCGGTCCCCACCCGAGGTTGGACTCGGCGCCGGCGCCCAGGGCCTCCGACGGGGCCTGCGCCGCCGTGCGGAGGGGCAGGGGGAGCTCCGACAGCATCACGCAGACGGCGGCGGCGCCGTCGTCGCCGAGCGCGAGGCCCGACAGGTCGAGGAGCGAGACGCGGCCCGAGGCCAGGGCCGCCGCACCGGGCTCCACGCCGAAGAGAGACACGAGGAGCGACGCGTGGCCGGCGGGCCCGGCGAGGACGTGCGACGGCGGGGAGCGCGCCGTCGCGACGGGCAGCGCGAGCGCCGGGCAGGCCACCGACGCGACGAGGCGGGCGAGGCAGGCCCGCTGGCCGAAGGACGCGCGGTCGTGCCGCGCCGCCCGCAGCGCCCGCCCCGCGTCCAGCGTGCCCCCCAGGATCGCTCGCCCGTCGCCGGCGGCCCCGGAGTCCCCCGCGAGCCGGCCCGAGCGAGGGGACCCCGCGGCGCCCTCCCCGCCCTTGCCCTCCTTCCCGCTCTCCTCCCCGCCCTTGCCCTCCTCGCCTCCCGAGGCGGCAACGGCGGCGTCCGTGACGGCGCCGGCGACGCCGCCGCGCCTCGCCCCGGCCTTGGCGGCCGCCGGCGACGCTGCCGCACCGCGCCTCACGGCCCTCCCTGCAGAGCCCGCCTGCCTGACGATGCCCTCGTCCGCCGCGGCGGCCGACGCGGCGTCCCTCGCCGCCTTGGCCTCGGCTTCGGCCCTCGCCGCCCTCCTCTGCGCCTCTGCCGCCTCCGCCTCGGCCCTCGCCGCCGCCCGCTCCACCACCGCCCTCGCCTCCTGCTCCGCGCGAAACCGCCGCTCCGCCGCCTCGGCCCGCGCCCCCTCCCTCGCCAGCTCCATCCGCAGCCCGAACGCCTCTTCCTGCGACCGCACCAGCGCCGCCTCCGCCTCCGCCCCGGCCCTCGCGAGCCGCGCTTGCCCCTGCCCCGTCGCGGCGCTTGCCGAGCGCAGCCGGCGCACCTCCGCCTCCGCCGCCACCGCCCGCTCTCGGGCGCCGGTCACCTCGGCGCCCAGCGCTGCCGCCCTCGACTCCAGCTCCGCCTCCCTGGCAGCCGACGCGCCGCTCCCCTGCAGCGCGCGCTGCTCCGTCTGCAGCAGCCGCTGCCGCGCCGCCCTCGCCGCGCCCACCGCGGCCTCGGCGCGGTCCGCGGCGGCGCGCTCCGAGTCCTGCGCCGCCTGCAAACGCTCAAGGAGCGCGTAGTGACGCTCGCGACGCAGACGGAGCTCCTCCGACGCCGCCTCGTCACGCCTCCCGGCCCCGTCCCCGCCGCCGGGGCCGTCGCCCTCGGAAGGCCTCGTCACGTGCACGTGCGCCGTCCGCGCGAGCTCGCGGGCGGCCTCGGCGTGCGCCTCCGCCTCAGCTCGCCCGCGCTGCGCCATCGCCACATCGCCGCGCAGCGCCGCAACAGACGCCGTCGCAGCCGCTGCGCGCGTGATCGCGCGGTCCAGCCGCGCCCTGGCGTCGGCGGCGTCCGCGTCCGACTCCTTGGCCCTTGCCGTTGCAGCGTCCGCCCGCGCCTCCGCCGCCCGAAGCAGGCGGAGCAGCTGCATGTTCTGCACAGTGGTAGTGTCTGCCGACTGCTCCTTGCCCCGGAGCTCCTCCATCGCGGTGTCGGAGCTCGCCTGGCGGCGCTCGGCGCGCGTGGCATCCCGCCTCGCGACGGCCGCGTCCTTCTGCGACGCCAGACTCGCGGCCTGGAGCTCGTCCAGCCGGGACTCCATCGAGTCCACGGCGTCGCGCAGCGCGCGGTTCTCCGCGGTGAGCTCGGCCGCCCGGGCGTTCGCGACCTCGAGCGATTCGTGGGCCGCCCTGACCGCCGTGCTCCGCGCGTGCATGCTCGCAGACAGCTCGTCCATGCCAGCGCGGGCAGGCGCGGAGCCGTGCAGGGGCCTGCGGCGCCGCAAGCGGTCGAGTGTGCCGGGGGAGTCGAGGGGCGAGTGGCAGAACGCGGGCCCGGCGCCCGGGGGGGAGCGAACCCAAGCGGCCAGGAACACGAAGGATGACGGCGCGCGCGCCGTCGCATAGTCGTTACACAAACACGAAGGCGCGCCCGGGATGCCGGCGCGCACCCCGCCAACGGGGGCGCCGGCCCAGGGGGCGACGCCGCCGCCGGCTCACACCTCGACGCTGCCTTGCCTGCTGTCCGTGGACGCGCGGTAGTGCCTCTCCGCGAGCTGCGCGCCGTGCTGCGTGACGTCGGCGGCGTAGTGCCAGATGGCCGCGGAGATGAGCTCGGGCGTGGACGGCCGGGGGCCGCGCCTGCCGCTCCCGGCGCCGCCGCCGTCCGTGGTGGCGTTGGACTCGGACCCGCCCGCCGCGGCGGCCGCCCCCGCGGGGTCGAGCCCCCGCGCGGCGTCGTCGTCGTCCCAGTGGCGGTGCTCCGAGTGCTGGAGGAACTCGCCGAGCGACTCCTGCGGGTTCGTGGTGGCCGAGGCGGAGCGGGCGCCGTGGCCGTGACCGTGGCCCAGGCCGGGTGGGGGGGGCGCGCCGGCCACGGAACGGACCCGGGAGGAGCGGACGCCGGGGGGCGAGCGGGCCGGGCCGCCAAAGGCGCCCTGGCCCGGGGGCCGCGACAGGCTCTGCCCGCGCTGCCGCCCCGCCCAGGGCCTCGACCCGTCGCCGGCGAGGATCCCCGAGGGGCAGCCGCCCGCGATGTCGTGCGCGCCCGACGGCTCGCTTCCCGCCGACCCCGCCTCCCAGCCGTCGGCGTCGTCGTCAAAGTCTCTCAGTAGGCCCGTCTCGTCGGCCATGGCGTTGAGCTTGGCCTTGTCGCTCTTGCGGCGGCACTCGAGGAGGGCAGCCATGAGGGCGAAGCTTGCCCCGGCGAGCGAGATGAAGCAGAAGAGCCACTCGACGCAGGCGTACTCGCCCTCGCACGCGGGGGGCTGCAGGCTCGCGACGATGGCGGGGACGGTGGCGAGTCCCGAGTTCTGCACCGCGCCGGCGACGCCGTACGCCATCCCAAAGGCCTCCCTGGGCGCCACGAAGGCGATCTCGGGCCAGACGGCGGCGGCCAGGGTTGAGAAGCCGACGCCGATGGCGCCGAGGAGGACGCCGATGGGGAGGACGTCGAAGGCGATGAGGACGTGGGCGCCGGCGACGAGGATGGAGCCGCAGCACACGAAGAGCGTCCTCGTGCCCGCCTTGTCGACGACCCAGCCCATTCCCAGCGCCAGGACGGCCGAGACGGCGTACATGATGCCCACAACGGCGTTGACGGCCTGCTGCTTGGCCGGGTGGCCGGGCGTGGACCATCGGGCGGCGATGAGCTGGGAGGAGATGTTGTTGAACGAGCTAACGGGCGGGAAGCAGCAGAGCACCATGCCGCAGCAGAGCCAGAAGGGGAGGCCGAGCTTGAATATGTCGGTGCACCGGGTGCGGGGCCGCTGCTTGCGGACCTTGAGGAAGGCGGCCCACTGCTTGGGGGGCAGGGAGGCCTTGGTCGCGGTCTCGTGGGTGTAGTCCAGGTACGTCACCGCGAAGGCGGACATCACCGACATGCAGCACAGGCCGAACCCGGTCCAGTACGCGTCCACGCACGACACGAAGAGCGCGGAGATGTTGTCGTTGATCGTCGAGCCGAGGCGGCCGAAGGCGAGCACCACGCCCATCGCCAGCGCCAGCTCCCGGCCCATGAACCACTCCGCCACTAGGATGCGCTGCGCCACGCACAGCGACTCGGTGCCGATGCCAAAGAACGCGCGCGACACCCACATTCCCGGCCACAGCTTGTACGACGCCGAGATCGTGAAGCCGAGCTGCCCGAGCGAAGCCAGGGCCGTCGTGGCCACCACCATCTTCCGGAACCCGATAAGATCCACTAGAAACCCGCCCACCAGCGGCATCACCGTGTTCGGGAGGCTGTACAACGTGTAGAGCAAGTTAAACTTCAGGTTGAACTCGGCTGCCGTCGTGTTCTGCGCCGCCGTGCTCGACTCGTTCAGGAGCTGGGGCACGTCGAACAGCTCTTTCATCTGCACGGTCGGGGGGTTGTGGGGAACAGCCGGGGCACGCGGGTGGCGGCCGCGTGAAGGCGGCGAACCGTGGCGCGCGTAGTGGCCTTCAGCCTGCCGGCGCGAGCCCGGGCACGCGGCTCGTCGTCCCAGCCGCTCACCGTCTGCTGCGTCCCCGCGGGATTGTCAAACACATAGTAGGGCCCAAAGATGGCCAGGGTCGCGAGCACAAGCACGATCCAGCGCTTCGGGTTGGATGGCTTGTCGATGGCGGCGGCGACGAGCTCGGCGTCCGCGAGCTCCTGCTCCGTCGCCTTGGCGTCCTCATCGTCGGCTGCATCAACGCCGAAGTCGTCGGGCTTGCCGAGGATCACATCACCCTCGGCATCCTCGTACAGGGAGGCGCTGGGCGTCAAGGCCTCAAGCTCAAGGCCACTCTGCTCGTGCTCCATGCCGACGCGCCGGCCGTTCGGCGCGGAAGGACTGGCTTGCTTCTGTGGTGTTGTTTGCTGCGCAGCTGGAAGGGGCGAGTGTGCTGCTCCGCCGCCAACGTGCACTGCAACAAGGTTCAACTGGCGTGAGACGGCCCTGCTCGGACGTGGTGTGACCTGGCCTCCAGTCCCGCGGCGAGTCACTGTCCCCGGCCCAGCAAAGGCCCACACCGCACGAGCTGCTACCCCGGGCGACCATCGCGGAGGCTGGGCCGGCGCTGCGGCCAGCACAGCAGCAGCGTGGGACGCCAACGAGCACAACTCGTCGCATCGCTCCGGTGCCAGGCTGAGCCGCACGGCTGCCAGGGAAAAGCGTCGCGCCAAATCACCAGTGCCCGTGACATCTACCAGCCCGGGCGCACAGCACGTGCATCCGCGCCCGAGGTGCCGTCGCCAAGAGGAGCAAGCTGCTCCTCCACCACTCCCGGGGCACCGAAGCTCTTCCTTTGCTGCGAGGGCGAGCCAAGGGTGCATGCACTGCTGTATCAGCCTGCCGCAGCGCGCGCGGGCGCCGTGCTCGAGCATCGCTTGAGCCGACTGCCGCGGCATGCCGCCCCACGCCTCACCGCGCCCGCTCCGCACGCTTGGCGGCTGCATCGCCTTCCGTAGGGACATGCTGCCGCCGGGCACGCGAGGCGCGCCGCGTGGTCACGGTGCTGCGAAGCTTGGTCGCTCGACCCGCGGCCCGCCACTCTCCTCGTCAGGTTCGCGCAAAAGCCGCAACACTGGCTGCCACCCCGGCGGACCATGGCCACGTGCATCCAGCTCGCATAAGAACACCCCCACGGATACCGTGGGACCTGTTTGGGGCGGCCTTGAAGGCTCTGCCTCCGTTGCTCGCACGGCTTCGGATCTCACTCGCCCATCCGTCGAGGCGCGGGCGAGCTGCCGCAGCGCACGCAGAATGAGAGCCTGCGGAATGTCGATCGCAGCAATGTTTGCCGTGGTGTGTTGCCAAGGCGCGGCCCCCGCAGCTGGTGCACTATCAAGAAGGCTGTCCGACGTCCCTTGTCCACAGAACAAGGACACCCGGATTATGCTGCTCCGCGGCACGTCATGGTGGCTCTCGCTGCCAGACTCATCGGGAATGCTGGCCCCCATTGAGCTGGGGAAATGCTACGAGTGGGACGATCAGATCGAACTGGCAACGGCGCCGTCGAGCGTCCGGCTCAGAGCCGCGAGCTTCCGGATCGCCAAGTGTTCCCGAGTGACTGTCGATCGGGCGCCCTGGATGCAGGCCGTCTCCATTGACGTGGTTGGATGGCGGTCTTTGGAGAGTTGCATGGGAGGCAAGGACGATCCATACACCGGCAAAGACAAGAAGCTGATCACCGCATCAACCGCCTTCTCCGATGCCGGCGACGTCGCCGCCTTCAACCTCGACAACGACAGTGACGAACCGTCAAGCTTTGCCTCGCTGTCGGCCCGCCTCGGCCGTGACGGCCCGCTGGGAGTGGCGGACTGGTGCGCGGGCGACGCTGGCACTGGTCCTGCATCGAACGGCAGCGTCGTTTCGCGGGTCGGCCCACGGTTCGGTGCGGGAAGGTCTATGGTCCCTGGCCGCCTGCAGCTCCCCGACGGATCCCAGTGCCGCTTCGGCACCGTCACCAGTGCGTCGTGCCCACCCGGTGTCTTCGACTGTCTTGAGGCTGAGACCTCCGTCTTTCCGTGCTACAACTCAGCCAATGTCACGGCGCGGTACGGGGGCCGCGTCAGCCGCCCCGGGTATGCCGCGCCGTCCTTCCCCCTCCAGCCCGCTTCGGTGCTGTCTGAGCTTGAGCTGACACGGATGGGCTGTGATGGAGCCAAGTCGCGCCGCAACATCAGCGCAGTCATCGCCCTGGGTGACAGCACCATCTCAGCCAGGCGCATGGGTGCGACCAGCAGGCTTCTCCTCGGTCCAGAGATTCGGCCCGAGCCCGGCATTCCGGACAGCACGTACACGGTGATGCTCGTCCTTCTCTCTGCGTTTGCGATCTTGTCGGCGATGACCGTGCTGGCCAACGCACGGGGGCAATGCTTTCTCCTGCCGCTCTCTCGCATGCCCTACGCGGACATCCAGGACGATCCATCATCGTTCGATATCCGGAGTAGGTCCGGCATCACCCGCACGACAGTAGTGAAACGCAGTTCCGGCCAAGTCGTGGACTCGTGGGACAACCACTGGACCGCTCACAAACTCATCTTTGACGGCCAGAGCTACAATTGGCACTCCGACACGATCGACGACACGCGGATCCTGCGGACGCCATCGGGCCAGCGCTTGCCCATGGTTTTCGTCGAGCGGCGCTGGAAAAACCCTTGCTTGGATCGCTTCGTCACGTACGCCGCGTGCATCATCGCTGCCTTGTGCCTTTACACTGCCGCAAGCGGCGAAGATGTGCCGATGGCAATCATGGTGATCAGCGTGGCGGTATTACTGGTCGTCTTCCCTCCGTGGCCGTGCGTCTGTACGGCTTATCGCGGGTGGCGGCACCGCCGGGCGCAGCGGGCCGCCAGCCCGCCGGCCGCGGGCGCGGAGCAATCCACCTCCAACCCCATCAACAGTGTGTAAACGGGGGGCAAGCGCGTCTCAGGCACGGGTGAAAGGCCCTCACATTGGCCCTGGCCCGGGGGCGCTGGCCACCGCGTGACATCCCCCCCCCTCCCCCCTTGCCACACCCACATGGTTGCGCTTGCGTGCCTTGGCGCGACACCCGACATGGAGGCAGCCCTGGCGGGCCGGTGCGCCGATTCTCGCGCAAGCTCAGCTTATGAGCTCTGCCGGCATGCCCTCGCCGTCGGGCAGCAGTCAGGAGGGAAGATAACTGAAACCACGGCACGTTTGAGCCCGATGCGCGTCGGGCTCGCTCATGCCACTATTATGACACCAAGAGCATTGGTCGATACTGGTTTTCACACAAACGCAAAGGCTCGTACAGTTCCTTTGGTCTGCCTCGCCGTCACCCCTCACGGCGCCCGTTCGTCCTCCTTCCACTTCGCCATGTGACCTTCTTAGCCGAAGAAAGGAGTACGCCGCCATCACCCCCACGGCTCGGAGGCCTCGTGGCGGCCAGTGGCGCTTCTCTCCAGATGTCGTGTGCGGGTAGCGCCGAGGTGGCATCCCCCCTGGAGCTACGCACGTGCCATGCATACGGCCGCACCGGCCGTCAGGCCCGTGCGCTCCGGCAGACCTGGGACCCCCAGTCCGCCGAGGAGAGCCGAAAGCCCGACTCCAGGGGAGACAGCTACGCAGGGCACGGGGCTCCCGACGACGCGCCCAGGCGCAGTCATTGTCACGAACGCAGACATGCTTGGCCATCAAGGCGACACGCCATGCAGGCCGCGGAGTCACGGCGCACGGCTGGGTCGCTCCTGCGGGTGCCCGCCACTGGTGGTGTCACTGGGTTCGCACGCTGCCCCGGTGGAGACGGCATTCACCGCGACGGGTCTTCATGACACGCAATCGTACCACACTAGTGCACGTCCTCGCTCCCTTGGGGCCTGTTTGGAGCGGCGGTGAAGGCTCTGCTTCCCTTGTCCGGCCGGCCTGGCTTCTCCGCACGTTCGACCACCCAGATTGGTGGCGCAGGGACACCACCCGGCGCCATGGCATCAGCAGACGCGAGCGCGGCGGCAGCGCTGCCCGAGGCTCCCACATTCCACGGCCGGCACGAAGGAGCCGTCGTGAAGGTCGTGGAATCCCGGCCTCGCGCCGAAGCAGGCGCTTCCAAGGCCGTGGCGGCCAAGCCAGACTGGCAGCAGGTGTCGGATGACCCTCTGGTCCAGGCAGCGATGCGGGCGCTGCCTTCCAACTACGAGTTTGAGGTCCCGAAGATCATCGCTCGCGTCCGGCGCACCGGAGCCCGTGTCGTGGCGCTGCAGTTCCCCGAGGGACTGCTTGCCTTCTCGTTGGTGATCTCTGACATCGTGGAGCGGTTTACAGGCGCCGAGATGCTCGTGCTGGCGGACGTTGTCTACGGCGCGTGCTGCGTGGACGACCTGTCCGCCGAGGCCCTGGGTGCCGACCTCCTGGTGCACTTTGGGCACAGCTGTCTGGTTCCGGTCTCTGCCACGCGGGTGCCGTGCATGTACGTTTTCGTCGAGATCACGTTCGACCCGTCCCACCTGATCGACACGGTCCGCTCTGCCCTTGACCCGGCCGACCACGTGGCCATCCTGGGCACGATCCAGTTCGCCCCCGCCGTGGCAGCGGCACGGGAGGCCCTCGAGGGCCACTTCTCCAAGGTCTGGGTGCCCCAGGAGAAGCCCCTCAGCCCCGGCGAGGTGCTGGGGTGCACCTCCCCGCGCCTCCCCGCCGACGTCACCACGCTCGTCTTCGTGGCGGACGGCCGCTTCCACCTCGAGTCCGCGATGATCCAGAACCCGCACGTGCGCGCCCTTCGCTACGACCCGTACGGCAAGATCATGACCGACGAGGGGTACGACACCGCCACCATGACCGCCGCCCGCGCCAAGGCCATCGACAGGGCAAGGTCCGCCAAGCGCTGGGGCATCGTCGTCGGCACTTTGGGCAGGCAGGGGAACCCCAGGGTGGTCGACCGGCTCCGGGCGGCCCTGGCGGAGCGCGGTCACGCCGTCACCGTGGTTCTCCTCAGCGAGGTGTTCCCGGCCAAGCTCGCGCTCATGAAGGACGTCGAGGCGTGGGTGCAGGTGTGCTGCCCGCGGCTGTCGGTGGACTGGGGCGCTGCGTTCGACGGCGAGGACTACCTCCCGGACCCAGCCGCGGCGGCGGCCGGGGACGCCAAGGCGGCGGCGCCAGCGTCCGCGGAGGCCGGCGGGCCGAGGCGCCGCCCCGCCCCGCTCCTGGCTCCGTACGAGGCGTTCGTGGCCATGGGGGAGGCGGAGTGGCTCCCGGGGGGCACGTATCCGATGGATTTCTACAGCGCGGGGGGCGGGAAGTGGACCAACTACTACCAGACGGAGGAGGAGGTGGAGGCGCAGAGGGAGGCGAGGGAGCGCGCGAGGGCCGAGCGCAAGGCGCGCCGGAAGCAGCTGGCGGCAGAGCGCCGGGCAAAGACCGAGGCCGCGGCCGTGGTTGCCGCCGTCGCCTGAGCGGCGGGGCCTGGACCGACGACAGACGGGGGTGGCCGGTCAGCCGCGCCTTCCCTTGCGCGCGTGTGCCGTGTGTGCCGGTGCCTGCTTGCCACAAAGCCCGTGTTGCGACAGCGCGTCGCCGCGTCAGAGCCTGACGGCGACAACGCATCGCCACGCTTGCCGCACCATTGCCTCGCCGCGTCACCTCCTGGCGCTCCCCCTCGCCGACAGCGGCGGCAGGGCCACCACCGCCCCGTCGTCCGCCTTGCCCTCCAGGTCGGCGTCCGCGAGGGACGCGCCGGCCAGCGACAGCGCCCGCCTCGCGTCGCCCACCGCCGACGTCACGACGGGGTCCGACCTCACGCCCAGGGCCCGCTCGCCCTCGTCCGCCGGCGCGAGCGCTCGGAGCGCCACGCCCACGGCCGGGTCGTCCCTCGCCACGGCACGGAGGCGGGCGAGGTGCGTGTGGGCCTCGGCGAGGGCGTGGCCCTCGGCCGCGGCGGCCGCGAGGCTCGCGCGCGGGGTAGGGGCGGGCCCCCGGGCCGAGGCGGCGCCCGCCCGCCGCGCCGAGCCCGGGGCCGCGCCGTCGAGAGCGAGCCTTCCGGCGGGGCGGTGTGGCGGCCTCGCGCTGCTCGGAGCGGCGGAGGAGGCCGAGGCCGAGGCCGGCTGCGCCTTCTTGGCGAACCCTCGCCGGGCCATGGTGCGGCCCGTGCCGCGGACGTCCTTGCGGGTCTTGGGCGCGCCGACGTCCGTGGACCTGCCGGAGCGCACGGCGGCGGCCTGCGCCTCGAGCTGGCGCACCTCCCGCCTGAGGGCGTTGACCTCCTTGGTCAGCACGGTGGCCTCCTTGTTGAGGCGCTCCAGGTCGGACTTGTGCCTCTGGGCGTCCTTGGCGAGCTTGACCCGCACCGAGTCCATCGACTGCTCCAGGTGGAGCACCCGCCGGCCGTGCTCCGACGTTACCGCGTCGGCGTCCTCCCCCGCCGCGATCTGCCCCATGCTCTCGTCCTCGTGCACGAACTGTCGGTAGAGCCGCGTGGCGGCGGCCTTGGCGGCCTTGGGGTCGTCCGCCGACGATGCCGCGGCGTGGAGCGCTCGGTGCATCGTCGTCAGTCGCTCCCCCGCGGCGGCGTGCTCCGCCTCCACCGTGCCGACGTCGGCCTGGAGGCCGGACCGCTTGAGCCTGAGCTCGCCGATCATGAGGTCCAGCGCCGCGTTGCTCTTGTGGTACTGCAGCAGCTCCAGCTCCATCTCCTTCGTCTGCTCCCGCATGTCCTTGATCTCCCTCTGCCGCGGGGCGATCTGCCTCTGGAGCTCCTGGATCTTGTAGTTGAGCACGAACTTGAACTTCTCTAGCTCCTGATTCTTCTTCCGCAGGTCGTAGATTCGCGCGTCCTTCTCCTCCAGAGTCTCGTCCCGCTCCAGTATCTCCTTCCGGTGGCCCTCCAGGTCCTTCCGGAGGCTCGCGATGGTCTCCTGCAGCACCTGCTCCGCCTGCGCCAGGGCCTCGATCTTCGCGCGCTGCTGCGTCTTGGTCGCCGTCAGCGTGTCCCGCGTGTTCCGGCTGACGGACATCTGGAACATGAGCTGCGTCGACTCCTTCTGCTGCCGCGCCAGCTTCTCCGCGTACCGCAGCTTGAGCGAGTCCAGCTCCTTGTCCGCCTGCGCCTCGATCCGCGCCATCTGCCTCCCGATCTCCCCCTCCAGCCGGCCCCGCTCCGCCTCGAGCTCCTCCGCCCGCCGCTGCTCCGCCGCGATCTCCGCCGTGGTGCGGTCGAGGAGGTCCCCCTCCTCCACCTCCTGCTCCCGCTCCAGCCGCTCCTTCTCGTCCCGCCACGCCGCGTCCCGCTCCAGCCGCTTCCGGTCCAGGTCGTCGTACCGCTCGATCTCCGCCTGGATCTTGGCCTTGTAGCTGGACTCCAGGTCCGACAGCTCCTGCTGCTGCGCCACCTCCATGGCCCGCATCTGGGCGTCGAACTTGTCCTCCATCGCCCCCTTCTCCTCCCGCATCGCCAGCAGCTTGCCCCGCTCCGCCTCCACCTCCTCCTGGTACGTCTCTTCGATCTCCCGCATCGCCTCCTCGTTCTTCATGTCCTTGTACGTCTCATTGTAGCGGTTCTGCGCCTGGACCTCGGCCACCGACGACTCCAGCTTGCCCCGCTGGTCCCGGGACCCCTGCAGCGCCGAGCGGGTCACCAGCAGCTCCTCCGCCCACGGCATCAGGCCCGCCGTCACGTTGATGTCCGACCGCGGCAGGGCCCCGCGCGAGCCGCCGAGGGAGATGGTCGCACCGAGGACCACGGACGAGCCCAGCGCGCCGCCGTCGTCGCCGGCGCCGCCGGACACGCCGGCGCCCCCCAGGCCCGACGAGGCCGCGGCCCCGGCGCCAGCCATGGCAGAAGGCCCGCCGGGGCGCGCCCCGGACACGGCGAGGACAGAGCGGCGGCCGGGCGCCGCCGCGGAGGCCGAGGCCGAGGCCCCGCCGTCCCCGCCCGTGGGCGCCGTGACGGCCGCGCCGGCGACGGCCGCGGATCGGAGGACGTCCCCCTCGGCGCCGTCCTTCATGGCGTCGTGGTCCCAGGTGAGGACGAGGGAGCCGTCGTCGCTACCGGTGACGACGAGGCGGGCGTCGGGGGTGACGCACATGGCGGTGATGGGGCCGCTGTGGCACACGACGTCCTGCACCAGGGACGGGGTGACCTCCCCCGAGGCGTAGGGCCCCGAGAGGGAGCGAATGGAGCCCTTCTGCTCCGGCATGGAGGTGGCGACGACGAAGGACTCGCCGCCCGCCACGGCCGACACGTGGCGGTGCCCGACCGACCCGAGCCTGAAGGAGGAGCGGACCGACCCGCTGCCCTCGGCAGAGGGGAAGGAGAGGGCGAGGACGGGGTGCTCTGCCGGGCTCCGCGTGTTGCGCCCCACAGCGAAGACGAGAGAGCCGGTGGCGTCGGGCCCGCACATGGCCGCGGAGAGGGATGTGACCACGCGGTCCCGAAGGGTGATCTTGTTGTGCTCGCGTCGCCCGGCGCCGCGCACGGCCCAGCGTCGCACGGTGGAGTCGGCCGACGCGGTCACGAGGAACTGGTCGTCGGGGGACCACGCGAGGGCGGTGACCGAGTCCGTGTGCCCCTGCAGCTTTGCCACGGCGGCGGCGGTGTAGGCGGAGTAGACGGAGACGTTGGCGCCGCTGGCGGCGGCGAAGAGGGCGCCGCCGTTGGAGAATGCGACGGCGCCGCAGCGGCGGATGGGGACGTCCTTGACGGGCCGGATGTCCTCCATGAGGAGGTTCATGAGCTGCAGGCCGCTCTCGAAGCCCACAGCGAGGTGCAGGCCGGACGGGTGCATGGCCAGGCTGTAGATGGACTCGGAGAAGCGCTTGACGAGCTCCACCTCGGGGTGCCGGTCGGCGTGGGGGGCCCCCGCTGGGCTCTTGAGGTGCGACCACACGCGGATGGTGCGGTCGGCGCCGGCGCTGACGAAGAGGGGCTTACGCACGCAGGTGGCGAGGGCGACGACGGAGCGGTCGCCCGAGGGGGCGGCGCCGTGGAAGGGGGCGAGCATGGGCGCGAAGACGACGTCGTCGGGCTTGTGGAGCTCGAAATTGGCGAGGCGGAAGAGGTAGGACTGCCCAGAGGTGAGGACGAGGGCGGCCTCGTCCTCCGAGACGCTGACGTCGATGGCCAGGAACCGTGACGGGTCCCCCGGCACGACGAACTCGGCGGCGAGCTTGTAGAACTGCCGGGCGTCGTCGGACTGCTGGTAGACGAGGAGCCTGCCGCCGTCGGCGCCGGCGAGGAAGCCCTTGGAGAAGGGCGCGAGGGCGTCGATGGGGCGGCCGTCGGCGGGCGACGTGTCGAGCACGCGCTTGAAGTCCGTGTGCTCGAACAGCAGCAGCTCCCCCTCGTCGGTGGAGGCCACGAAGCGGTTGCTCGCCAGCCAGGCGTGCGCGAGGAAGCGCTTGGGCTCCTGCTTGAGGGACAGCGACAGCGCCCGGAGGCCGTCGTCCATGAATCGGTACATCTTCATCATCCCCAGCCCCGACAGCAGCAGCACGCTGGGCTCGTCCGGGTGCATCGAGGCCGTCAGCACCGGCTTCCCCGTGGCGCCCTGCGAGCGGGCCTTGGCGAGCACGCGCGCTCCGCCCTTTTCCAGCGACACGTACGCCACCACAAAGTCCGGCTCCGCGCCCTGCACCGCCAGGAAGCGCCCGTCCGACGAGAAGGACATCCACGCCACGCGATCGCTGCCCAGGTCGAGCGCCGGGGCGCCCAGCGTCCGCCGCTTGCGCTTGCTCGACTTGGCGTCCCACGCCATCACCGTCACCACGGGCTTCTTGCCGGGGAAGGACTCGGCGAACGCGGTGAGCTTCTTCGCAGGGCAGCAGGCGAGCGCGTCGATGGAAGCGGCGCCCGGCGTCCCCGGCGTGATCTCCTGCTGCTTGGAGCCGCTGTCCACGTCAAGGCGGACCAGCGCGTGGCCGCAGACGAACACGAGGCTGGTGTCGTCCACATAGCTCACGGCACCACGCACGTCGTGCTTAATCCCGAAGACGTACCTGCGGGGGGCGCGCGGCGGAGGGCGAGGGGCGCGGACGCTCGCTGCCGGTTGGCCGCTTCGCTGCGCGAGGCGTCGGCCGCAGGGACTCCCCCCCCAAAGCTGTCGCCGCTACGAATGCGCACCATGCGCCTTTGGGCCGGGGCAGCGCCCTCGTGGGACGCTGCCGAGCGCAGGGGGCAGCAAGCGGCCGGCACAACTGCTTTCGGCAACGGCCTCGGGGCGGCCGCGGCGCCCCGCGGAGGAACCCGCGGCTCCACCCCCGCCAGCACATGGGAGCCGTTACCATCGACATGTGCCTTGGAGCGGGGGGAGGGGGCGCGCTCCCTGCTCGAGACATGCTGGGGCGGGACTCCAAGCGCCGGCCATGCCGGGGCGGCGCACCGCGCCCTCAGGACCCTCGCAAGCACGGGTGGATCGGTCACCATTCGCTCACCCGGGGCGGAGGTCCATTCCTGCCGCGCGCCTGCGCGCCACGGCGAGTGTGACGGGCGTTGCGAGCCTGCGGCGCGCTCTGCGTGCTCCACATCCGTGCTTCGGGCACCACGCATCGCGCACCGATGCAATCACATCGCGCCGAGCGCCTGAAGCGTGCTGGCGGCGTCGCGCACGAGCGCCATCGCGGCGGCGGCCTCGGCGTCCGATGCCGTCCCGGTCAGCCGCGCCGTGGCCCGGCGGAGGGTCGCGGACACAGCATCGCGCGCCATGGCGACCGCCGCGGCCACCTCTGCCGAGCGCGGGGCGGGCGGCGAGGCGGAGGCCTCCTCGGCGGCGCTCTGCCCGGCGACCGAGGCCGGGGGCAGGGGCTTGAGCGACGCGGCGTCGACGTCCTCCGGCCCCGCGGGGGCGGCAGCGATGGGCAGGACGGGGGGCGCGATCGCCGCGGGCGCGGCCGGGGCCTCACCGGCGGCGGGGGCGGCGGCGGCGGGGACGCCGGCCCGTCCGGCGGCGTAGGCTCGGAGCTGCTCCTGGGACATGCCTGCCCAGTCGGCGGGGGCAGGGAGCAGCCGGGTGCGGCCGAGGGGCCGTGCCACGGAGCCGGGGGCGGCGACAACGCCGGTGGAGGAGGCGGAGGCGGCGGGCTGGGCGGGCGCGGCCGAGGCGGCGGCGCGGGCCGCGCTGCGCTGGCGTGCCACGGCGCGGGCCTGTCGGATGGCCGCGACGGCGGCGTCCACCCCCGCCCCGCCGTCGTCCTCGTCGTCGTCCTCCTCCTCCTTCCGCTCCAGAGTCGCCCCGTGGCCGCCCAGCGCCCGCCGCATGAGCTCGTCGGTGTCCACCCGGGCCATGCCGCTCGCCGCCTCGGCGGTCTCCAGGTGCCTGGCCGCGGGCCCGGCTCGCGCGTCGAGGCTGGTTCCGTGCTCCGCCGCGGCGAAGGCGGCGGCGGCGTCGTCCTCGGAGATCCCGGCGTCAGCCACGCGCGGAGCGGCCCGCGAGGACGAGGACGAGGACGCCGAGGCGGCCGAGGCGGCCCCCACCGCCGCCGCCCCGCGGCCCGACGGCGCGGCAGGCACCGGGCCGTCGTGCCCGGGGCACTCCCCCCGCTCCGCCATCACGCACACGGTGCTGCTGCCGTCCCTGCTGCGCATCAGCGGCGTCCCGCACGACGAGCACCCCTCGGACAGCATGGCCCAGCCCGTCAGCAGCCGCGCCCCCATGAGCGACGACGCCAGGTCCGAGCGACGCCTCCGGTCGTCCCGCGACGACGCGCTCTCGGCTTCAGACGACGGCGCCTCGAACCCGGACGTGCCGGCCGCCTCCTCGACAGCGACCGCCTCTCCCTCCTCCTCAGCCCCGGCAGCGGCCTCGTCCGCTTCCTCGCGCTCGCCCGCTGCCGCATCAGACGCCGAGGCCGCCGCAGCCGACCCGTCGTCGGCAGCCTCGCTGCCGGTGCCCGATGCCGACTCCATCGAGTGAAGCGGGGAGTCCTCGTCCATCTGCATCACCTCGAACCGAAGGCTGTCCTTGCTCCGGAACGTCGCCCCGCACGGCGGGCAGCGAAGCTCCGTGCGGTCAGACGGGTTCGAAAACAAAGGGTTCTGCGGGAGCAACAGGGCCAGGCCGAGTGCCGCGCGCGAGGTTGGCCGGGACCCGCGGGGAGGGGGGGGGGGAGCTGGGGGGCGGCAGCCCAAGGACTGGCCGGCTCGCCTGGACCCGGC
>Ga0136560_1000232_pt1 | contig 25999 bp, 26 predicted proteins | sample AntRauMeHopE1497_FD_104925 | JGI IMG/M metagenome (GOLD analysis project Ga0136560, IMG submission 104925) | Saline lake microbial communities from Rauer Islands, Antarctica - Metagenome Hop E1 #497 | ecosystem: Environmental > Aquatic > Non-marine Saline and Alkaline > Saline | place... | reverse complement strand
ATGCTAACAATGACCTCATCCCTGACTTTTGTTGTTGCGGCATTGTCCAGATATACATTTTTCATTGTTGGTACGGGTTTTTTTGATAATTACCAAATCGATGATATTACGCTTTATCATAGGGTTTTATGGGCATTTACATCACCTGCCTGCCGGAGGCAGGGTTGGCATTGCAAGCGAATTAAATTAATGTCCACTAGCTTGAACATCTAAATGGGCAGGTTATGGCTAACAAAAATAATTCAAATAAAGTTAAATTACTTCTAAATGCTTTTAAACCTCCCGCCCCGTATCCAATATTTCCACTAAATTTGATGTATGAAAAAAATTTTTGTCCTTATATTTTTTAGTACTTTCCTTTCTTGTGATGATGGGGATCTACAAATAGAAACGGTAGATTTTGACAGTATTAAGACACCTGACACATGTAGTGGGGCATCCACCACGGGTACCAATGTCCTGTTTAAAATAAAACAGGACGAAGCGCTCATTTTAGAACTACCGGCCGGACTCCTTAAAAACCAGGTTACTACCGCCGATATAGAAAGTCCGATTTCTGCAACGACCAAACTAACCTATCGCATTTTTACCGATAATGTTACAAAAAATTATTTCTGTAATGCAGTGCCTCCATTAACGCCTATGGTAGCCGAAGAGGTAATCGCAGCAGGCGGAGATATTCTAATAACCACAACAACAAAGGATGCCATCACTTTCGATCACGACATACGTTTAAACGAAATTTCTTTCGTCACGTCGGATGGCAGCAGAATAACGGATTTACAGATTTCAAAATTTGGCTCCGTATCTACCAAACTATAATCAGCGGTCAGACATTCTGAAAAATATAAACTTCCGTTGCACCCAGACCATATTTTTGGTAATCGGCATCGTAGTGTTTTACATTATCGTATTTATTGAATAGATACCCGAGCTCTCCCTTAAGCACACCCTCGCCTACCCCATGTATGAAAACAACCTTTTGAATACGTTTGGACATGGCGAACTCCAATTGCCTTTTTGCTGTTTCCAGCTGTAGGTTCAGCATTTCATAATTCCCCAAGCCTTTTGAATTTTTTATAAGTTGATTGATATGTAGGTCTACTTCCATTTGTGGAATATTCCGCTCTTTAGGTTTCAAGGGAGTCGATTTTCGCTTTTTAGGGAGCTCTTTTTCCTTTTTTACCGCTGCAATTTCAGCATTACTTACTTGAATGCCACCACTAATGAGCACCAATTCATTTGACTCAAAGACCATAGGGAAGCCGTCATCACAATGTACCGTAATAGCGCTACCGCTAATTTCTGCCACCGTGCCTCGTATCACATCGTCTATGGCCTCCACTTTATCCCCAACTTTAAAAACAGCCATAATTTTATTTTGATTCACCAAAAATAGTAGTAATTTTCGTTTTTGAATAGATAACCTGTATGAACACACTCACTTCCCTTTATTTTTTGGATATAGAAAACTATATGCTTCCCTGTTTTACAAAGCAAATCTGGGGTTTTGATTGTCCCGGATGTGGCCTGCAACGTGCTTTTGTTTTTTTGTTTACGGGAGAATTTGGTGCGGCCTTTGAAATATATCCCGCCATTTATCCTATGATATTGCTTTTAGGGTATGTCATAGTGGACAAATTGTTTTCCTTAAAATTTTCTAGCGTTATTACCATAACGTTGACCCTATTCACCGTAGGTACCCTTATAACCAACTACATATTAAAATTTATCTAATAAACCATTAAATTATGGAACAACAAAAATTACCCAATGTTACAATTATTTTAGTCCTTGGTATCGCATCAATACTCCTTTGCTGGTGTTATGGTATTTTGGGCATCATATTAAGTATAGTGGCACTCATACTTGCTATGAATACGGCTAAAATATATAAGGAAAATCCAGAAGACTACACAAACTACTCGACCTTAAAAACGGCCAAAATTGTTGCGATCATTGGTCTGGTCATAAATGTGCTGTTTATTCTTTTTATCGTTTGGATGATCGTTACCATTGGATGGGACGTAGTAATGTCACAAGATCAAGAATTGATCCAAGAACGCATGAACGACTTGTTAAACCAATAAAGAAAAATGAACCAACCTCTACCAGGGGCCAGTAATGCCCTAACCTTCGGTATTTTATCCATAGTGCTGACCCTGTTTTGTTGTGGTCCTTTTGGAGCTATCTTTAGTTTTCTAGGCTTGAGCAATGCCAAAAAAGCGGAAAGACTCTATGAAATGGACAGTGCCAATTACAGCGGATTTGAAAACGTAAAAACTGGCAAGATACTTTGCTACATTGGATTGGGCTTAGCCGTACTAATGTTGATATTAAGCATTATTTATTTTGCCACCATTGGGGCTATTATATTCTCCGCAGTTTCCGAAGGAGGTTTTCACTAGTCAACTATCCGGAAAAATCGAAAAAATCCCGTTTCAATTAGTTGAAATGGGATTTTTTATATTCAAATTTTCTCAATACTTCTATTCAAACTCTTGCAAGGTCTGCTTGATAATACGTACACAATCCAACAGTTCTTCTCTGGTCATCACCAAAGGCGGTGCAAAACGTATGATATTACCATGGGTAGGTTTTGCCAATAGTCCATTTTCCTTTAAGGCCATACAGATGTCCCATGCGGTGGAACTGTCCTGCGTATCGTTGATAAGAATTGCATTTAAGAGCCCTTTCCCCCGAACACCGGAGACCAAGTCGCAATTGGGAATAAAAGCATTCAGTTCCGCTCTAAAAAGTTCACCAAGTCGATCTGCGTTCTCTGCAAGCCCCTCTTCCTTAACCACCTCCAAGGCCGCCATGGCCACCGCTGCTGCAATGGGGTTTCCACCAAAGGTACTGCCGTGGTTTCCGGGGCGTATAACACCCATGATGTCATCGTTTGCCAAAACCGCGGAAACCGGATAGGCACCGCCGGACAAGGCCTTACCTAAAATAAGGATATCGGGTTTGGTCTCGGGAGTTCCGCTGCAATGCTTCTCCGGACAGGAACAATTACCACACGTAGCCAATAATCGGCCTGTTCTGGCAATTCCGGTCTGTACTTCATCGGCCATAAACAGCACATTATATGCCTCACAGAGCGCTTTTGCCTTGCTCAAATATCCTTTGGATGGAACATAAACTCCCGCTTCACCTTGAATTGGCTCCACCAAGAAGCCGGCTATATTTTTATCCTTCTTTAAAGCCTCTTCCAAGGCGGTAAGATTATCGTATTCTATTTTAATGAATCCCTCTGTAAACGGGCCAAAATGTTGGCGTGCGACAGTATCGTTGGAAAAGGAAATAATGGTAGTGGTACGGCCATGGAAGTTATTTTCACAAACCAAAATCTGGGCCTGATTTTCTGGAATTCCCTTTTTTTCATAGGCCCATTTGCGGCATATTTTCAATGCGGTCTCTACGGCCTCTGCGCCTGTGTTCATGGGCAGCAGCTTATCAAAATGAAAGGTTTCCGTGGCGTATTTTTCATACCTTCCCAGCATATCGTTGTAAAAGGCCCGTGAGGTCAACGAAAGTGTTTTGGCTTGGTTGACCATAGCATCCACTATCTTAGGATGGCAATGTCCTTGATTAACGGCGGAATAGGCCGATAAAAAATCATAATATTTTTTTCCTTCTACGTCCCAAACATGGACACCTTCTCCCCTGCTTAAAACGACAGGTAATGGGTGGTAGTTGTGGGCTCCGTGTTTTTCTTCCAATGCGATCGCATCTTCTGAAGTGATGTTTTCTAAAACTGACATGTTAAAAATTACGTTGCGAGACTCTTTTGCAAAATGACGATTGTTTTTTATGCCTCTTTTTGTGCCTTACTTCGTTAAAATTTTAAACCCTAGCTGCGGCTATGTCTAAAACTTACTCCCGTACCACATCAAAAATTAACTTTAAAAAAATGCAACCAAACATTTCAAAACCATCTCTGATAAAACTTTAGCAATTCCTGCTATACCTTTTTCCTTTCGAAGCGACGAAAATTCAGCGTAGGAGAGAAATCATCCTGTAGAACTGTAAAATTACTAAAAATTTCAGTGCCTAAAAACATATAACGCACTGCATCCTATTTTCTTTATTCAAGAACTAAGAATCTGTGATGAAATAGGTACTTTATTTCAAAAAAGGCACTTATTTCTTAATCGTTTCCAAAGTATCAGAAATTAAAAAGCGTGCAATTTCCTTAAATAATTGTAATTCCGTTTAAAGTTATCCCGATTAAAACAAAGCAATTCCTATTTTTGCCGCATGCGCAAAGTTAATAAAAACCCGGTCTTTGAGAATGTCACCGTTATAGATGCCGGGGCAAAAGGAAAGACCATTGGCAAAGCACCGGACGGCAGGGTCATTTTCCTGACCAATACCGTTCCGGGCGATGTGGTGGATGTACAGACCACCAAAAAAAGAAAATCTTATTTTGAGGGTATTGCTACGCAGTTTCATTCCCTGTCGGATAAACGCACCAAGCCGGAATGTGAACATTTTGGCGTCTGTGGCGGATGCAAATGGCAGGATATGGGCTATGAGCACCAATTGTTCTACAAGCAGAAAGAAGTGGAGAACAATCTGCGTCGCATTGGACATCTGGACCTCCCGGAAATTACGCCGATCAAAGGTTGCCAAAAACAATATTTCTACAGGAATAAAATGGAGTTCTCCTTTTCGGACAGTCGGTGGTTGACCTTGGCGGAAATACGATCCGACACCCAAATAAAAGATAAAAACGCCCTAGGCTTCCATATTCCAGGGATGTGGGACAAAATTTTGGATATACAAAAATGTCATTTACAGGAAGATCCCTCCAATGCCATCCGCTTGGAGACCAAGGACTTTGCCATTAAAAATAACATTACCTTTTTTAATCCCAGAAACCAGTACGGCATGCTCCGAACGCTCATGATACGCACCTCGTCTATTGGAGAAATAATGGTGCTTGTCCAGTTTTTTGAAAATGAGGAGGCCAAAAGGGTGTTGTTGATGGAACATTTAAAAAATACCTTTCCGGAAATCACGTCATTATTGTACGTCATCAATTCAAAACAGAACGATACTATCTACGATCAGGAGATTATCCGCTATGCGGGCCGCGACCATATTTTTGAGGAGATGGAAGGCCTTACCTTTAAGATCAACGCCAAATCCTTTTATCAGACCAATTCCGCCCAGGCCTACGAACTCTATAAAATTACTCGGGATTTTGCCGGATTAACCGGTGCCGAGTTGGTGTACGACTTGTACACGGGTACTGGCACCATTGCGCAATTTGTGGCCAAAAATGCGAAGAAGGTAATTGGGATAGAATCGGTTCCGGAAGCTATCCTTGATGCGAAATCCAACGCAAAAAACAACGGGATAACCAATGTGGATTTCTTTGTTGGTGACATGAAAAATGTGTTCAACCAACAATTTATTTCGCAACATGGTGTTCCGGACGTTATTATCACCGATCCCCCAAGGGACGGAATGCATAAAGACGTTGTGCAGCAAATACTGAATATCGCACCGCAAAAAGTAGTCTATGTAAGCTGCAATAGCGCTACACAGGCCAGAGATCTGGAACTCATGAAATCACTTTATAATGTAACCAAGGTACAGCCAGTGGATATGTTTCCGCAAACACATCATGTAGAAAATGTTGTACTTTTAGCGAAGAAATCTTAAAGATTGATGACCGTAAAGAGGGCCAAAAGATAACTTGTCATCCATCAATAAAAAACATAACTATACCTTAGAAAAATTCGTAATGAAAAAGTTTAGGTCTGGTATTTTAGTCTTTCTTTATATCCTAGGCGCTGCTTCCTGTGAAAAGGATGACATCTGCGTGGAAGGCAACACACCGCTGATGGTCATCGAGTTTTTTGATATCGATAATCCAGATACTCCAAAAAATGTGACCACTTTGAGAGTGGTAGGCCAAGGGCAAACCGTTACGGTCAATACAGTTGCGGACAGGGCGGGTTTGAACAAGATTACCGTTCCCTTAAAAACAGTGGGCGATACTACCAGTTTTCTATTCATTTCAAATTCTGCCGATAATGAGGATGGTTTTGAAATTGGGAATATTGATACCGTTACCTTTAATTACGCGAGGTTGGAGGAATTTAAATCGCGCGCCTGTGGGTTTATCGTAAATTACGAAGAGCTAGCCGGAAGTTTCCAAACCGATACCGAAAACTGGATACAGGACATTGAAATCATCCGGTCACAAATTAGTAACGCAGACTCCACCCATGTTAAGATATTACATTAGTTTCCTTGTACTGCTGCGTGTGGCTTTTGGGTTTGCCCAAGACCAACCTATAGCTACGCAACCTATAGATACACAACCTAAGGATACCGTGATCTATAAGCAATCCTACGGTATTAGGGTAGGTCTGGACCTTAGTAGAATACTAATTTCCTCTTTGGACGATAATTACACCGGATTGGAACTCGTTGCGGATTACAGGCTTACGGAAGACCTGTACATAGCCGCAGAACTGGGTACCGAGAATAAAACGCAACAGGAGGACCTATACAATTTCAACACTTCGGGAAGTTACCTCAAGGCTGGGGTGGACAGGAACACGTACGCCAACTGGTACGGGGAGCAAAATCTTATTTTTTATGGGGGTCGTCTAGGGTTCAGTACGTTCAGCAATACCTTGAACAACTATCAGATATTTGACACCAACCGGTATTGGAACCCGGAAGGCTTTGCAACGGCATCCGAAACCCCAGAAGAATTTAACGGGCTTACGGCTGCATGGATAGAGGCCGTTTTGGGCACTAAAGTAGAATTGTTTCCAAATGTCTACTTAGGTGCAAGCGTGCGGCTAGGATTTCTTTTTACCGATGCAGAGGATGGCCGCTTCCCCATCTTATTTGTGCCGGGGTTTAATAAAGTGACCTGGGGAAGTAAATTTGGGCTAGGATACAATTACTCCATTTCCTATTTCTTGCCCTTGTACAAAAAGGATAAAAAAGTAAAAAAAATAGAGGTGGAAACAGCGGAGTAGCTACAAATGGCAAGCATTATATTTCTTTGGATGCCTTCATGAAAATCCATTTCATCATCAATTTTTCCTTACCGGCGTCGCGTACCACTGCAAATTTGGGCGCCGATAAACTGGCCAAAACCGCCGCACCAAGTGCTATATATAAACGGGGTATGTCCATAAAATAAGCTATTCCAAACCTGGCTACCAAAAACAATACGGCAAATCCTATAAAATTAAATAACAGTGCTTTGTGCTTCAACTTCATCTTTATACTTCTTTATTATATTTAGCTTTTTTGCTTCCTTCGTACATCACATATTTCACCAAGCGCGACTCCAAATGGCTATTGAATACCTTTATTTTTCGAGAAGGCCTTAGCCCCACAAACTTCAAGGCTTCTAGGTTGGATGTAATCAACCAAGCGTTGGTGCCCGGATAATTCTGTTTTAAGGTATCGCCTATTTGCGCATAAAAATTTTCCATATCAATATCCAATCGCTCCCCGTACGGCGGATTAAAACAGATGTGCAACGGCCCTTCCGTTTCCTTTTGGGTTTTAAAAAAATCCTCCCTGGTCACCGTAATATATTCGGATAAATTGGCATTTTCAATATTGTCCAGTGCCTTTCTAACTGCCGATGGGGCTTTATCAAATCCTGTGATCTTATGATGGAACTCCCGCGTCCTCCTTAAACTGGAGTCTACGATCTTCTCATACAGTTCGGAATCAAAATCGTGCCATTTCTCAAAGGCGAAACCTTTACGGTTGATGTTTGCGGGAATATTACAGGCGATCATGGCGGCCTCTGTCAAAAAGGTACCACTACCGCACATGGGGTCTAAAAAATTGCACTGTCCGTCCCAGCCGCTCAGCAATAGCAGCCCTGCCGCAAGGACTTCATTGATAGGTGCGATATTGGTTGCCGTACGATAGCCTCTATGGTGTAAGGAACTTCCAGAACTGTCCAAGGATACATTGCAGGTGCTATCGTGAATATGGATATTGATGCGCATATCCGGATGTTTTACATCCACATCGGGCCTTTTACCATGGGTCTCCCTGAATTTATCTACAATGGCATCCTTTGTTTTTTGGGATACATAGAGCGAATGTGTAAAGTTCTCGGAGTTCACCGTCGCATCTATGGCAAAGGTCTCGTCTACGGTAAGGTAGTCGCTCCAATCCATACGATATATTTTACGGTAGAGGTCTTTTTCGTCCCGCACCGGAAAGGAATGGATGGGCTTAATGATCTTAATTGCCGTTCTTAGGCATAGATTGGCCTTGTACATAAAACCGGTGTCGCCTTCAAAAGCAACGTTCCTTGTACCTTCCATTACGTTACTTGCACCTAGGTTTCGCAGTTCCTTTGCCAGTAGTTCCTCAAAGCCAAAAAGCGTTTTGGCCACCATTTTGAAATTATTCCCCATATCCCCTTTTTAACATACCGCAAAAATACGCTAATTTTGACGCAGAAGTAGTTAGATGACCACTTCGGTTCAAAAAGCTTAACCAACACATACATGAACTACATTCTCCCTATTCTTGGGGTACTTTTAAGTTTTGCTTTTGTTTACATCACCAAACCTAAAAAAAAGGAACATTTTAAGTTACTCCTTGCCTTCAGTGGCGCGTTCTTATTGGCGCTAACCCTTTTTGAACTCCTGCCACAAGTGTATACGGCATCCAACGGCAAAACTATGGGCGTGTACATTATGTCCGGGATTCTATTGCAGATATTTTTGGAGTTCTTTTCAAAAGGTGCGGAACACGGCCATGTGCACCTATCCGATGACAATGCGGATTTTCCGTGGCTGCTGTTCGCCAGTCTTTCGATCCATTCCCTGTTGGAAGGCATCCCCATTCACGGCAACCACACTATTTTGTACGGTATTCTTATCCATAAGATACCTATTGCCATCATTCTAAGTATCTTTTTACTGGGTTCCAAACTAAAACCGGTGTACTCCGTGCTCTTTATTGTCTTATTCTCCATAATGACGCCTTTAGGTACTTTTTTAGCGGCCAAAACACCGATAATTTCAACCTATGCCATGCCCTTGAACGCACTGGTCATTGGCGTATTTCTTCATATTTCGACCGTAATCCTTTTTGAGAGTTCGGAGGGCCATAAATTTAACCTTCGAAAACTAACGGTTATTATGCTGGGAATCATCATCGCCTATTTTTTATAAATGTTCGGCAAAGAGGAATCACGCAAACTACGGGAGGAATTTTGGATGGCCTTCGGGAAGTCCTATCCAAGAAAATGGACGCTTTACAACACCAAAGTAAAGGGACTTGTATTCCGATTTCATTTTGATTTGAAAAAGACCATGGTTTCGATGGATGTAGAACATTCCGATTTAGAAGTGCGCATGGCACTTTGGGAGAAAATAACCGCCTTAAAATCGATAATCAAGGAAGAATTCCTACCTGATGCCCTTTTTGAAGATTGCTTTATTCTGGAAAACACCAAGGAAATCTCAAGGATGTATGTTTCCAAGGAACAGGTCTCCCTACACAACCAAAATACATGGCAGGAGACCATGGTGTTCTTGAGTGCAAGCATGAATGCGCTTGAAAGCTTCTTTACTACGTATAGGGATTATTTAGATGGCTAGTTCGGAAGGCTTTGGGTATGGCACGGCCTAAGTAATTGTTATGAAATTATTTGACCGTTCTATGCTTTTTTCCTATCCATGTGCCATGGAAGAAGAGAACAAGAAAATGGAGTACAAAATAATCTCGGGAAAAAGTACAGGGAGTGGGGTGAAAAAGGAAGCCCGGTAGCGGTGAACCCCTATGATTTCCAGACGGCCGCGGAAGGCGTTGCCAACCCCCATGACATCTACGACATGGCCAGCGAGACGGGCTTGATCAATGTGGACATTATTACCAAGGATACGGCGGAGTTCGCCGTACAGGGCATAAGGAAGCGATCACTCGAGCACTTTATCAGGTCAGGATATCCTTCACCACATGCCCGTGTACATCCGTTAAACGATGTCTTCTACCCTGATGCTTAAATGTTAGCCGTTCATGATCATACCCTAACAAATGAAGAAGCGTAGCCTGAAAATCGTGCACGTGCACCGGATTACTTATTATGTTGTATCCGAATTCATCGGTCTGTCCATAACTAAGGCCTTTTTTTACACCCGCACCTGCCAACCAAATAGTAAAACACCTGGGATGGTGATCTCTTCCATAACTTGTCTTTGTAAGTTGGCCCTGGGAATAGTTGGTCCTACCGAACTCACCGCCCCAAACGATAAGCGTGTCCTCCAAGAGGCCCCGTTGTTTTAGATCTTTAACCAATGCGGCCGAAGGCTGGTCGGTATCCTTACATTGGCCCCGTATCTCTTTAGGAAGGTTTCCATGTTGATCCCACCCGCGATGGTATAACTGGACAAAATTCACATCTTTTTCAACCAATCGTCTTGCCAACAAACAGTTGGCCGCATAGGTACCCGGAATTCTTGAATCGGGCCCGTACATCTCGTATATGTGATCGGGTTCTTTGGTTACATCCATAACCTCCGGTACCGAGGTCTGCATTCGATATGCCATTTCGTATTGGGCAATACGGCTTTGTATTTCGGCATCCTGTTCTTCCTGATACCTCATTTCCTGTAGCTTCTTATAGTAATCCAAGGAAGATCTGCGCGAATAATCGGTTAGACCCTTTGGGTTGTTCAAAAATAGAACGGGGTCTTTGCCCGACCGAAATTGAACCCCTTGATGCAGCGATGGCAGAAATCCACTGCCCCATAACCGTGAATTCAAAGGCTGTGGTGCAGGGTTGCCACTACCATCGGAAAGTAGGACACAGAATTCAGGGAGGTTTTTATTGGAACTGCCCAGACCATAACTCAACCATGACCCTATACAGGGTTTGCCCGGCTGCTGGGAACCCGTTTGAAAAAATGTGATAGCGGGATCATGATTTATGGCATCGGTGTTCATACTCTTTATAAAGCATAGGTCGTCTACTATTTTAGAGGTATAGGGCATGAGTTCACTTACCCAAGCCTGACTCTCGCCGTACCGATCAAAACTAAATTGTGCGCCCGCCAAAGGAAATGATCTTTGACCGGCCGTCATGCCAGTGATGCGTTGTCCCTGTCGTATGGAATCCGGCAGTTCCTCACCGTTCATTTTTTCAAGTAAGGGCTTATAATCCCACAGGTCATGCTGTGAGGGACCGCCACTTTGAAAAAGATATATTACCCTTTTAGCTTTTGGTGCAAAGTGGGGAATCTGTGGAATTCCTGAATTTATGTCGGGTCTGATGCCATTCCCGACCTGACCCAATGCCTGTATGGGATTGGTAAGGGAAGCCAAGGCAAGGCCTCCGATACCAAAACCGGCCTTCGTTAGAAAGTGCCGTCTATTGATCTCGAGCCCGTGCTTTACTTCGGGTCGGTCGTGAAATTTATTTAAATCCGAAAACTTCATGTGTTCTTTATCTATCTTTTCATAATGGTCTCATCAAAACTCATAATCGTATTGCAAACTACGGTCATAGCGGATACTTCCGCCAGCGGCCTATCCGTTTTTAACGGAGACTGGCCTACGGCGAGCAATTGTTTTGCATTGTCGGGCGTCTTCTCAAAATGATTCTTTTGCTCTAGGTAATGTTGTTTCAAAAGTTGAATCACTTTTATGTCCGGAGAAATACCTGTTAACAAGCGGTATGCCAAGATCAACTGTTCATCGATATCCGTTTTGTTTTGAAGTACTCTTTCCGCCAATACACGGGCCGCTTCCACAAACTGGGGATCATTGAGCAATGACAAGGCCTGTAAAGGCGTATTTGTTTCCGATCTGCCCACAACGCAGAAATCACGCGAGGGTGCATCAAAAACTGCCATCGTGGGCGGTGGGGAAGCTCTCCGCCAAAAGGTATACAATGATCTTCTATACAGATTCTCACCCTGATCTTGTCGGTAGGTATCTAAAAGTACCGAATTTCCGGTAATCTCTTCCCAGAGGCCTTCCGGTTGGTACGGTTTTACGCTGGCACCGCCAATATCATCCACCAACAAACCGCTTGATGCGAGTGCCAAATCACGGATGAACTCCCCCTGTAATCGATGACTTGGGCCACGGGCCAATATTTCGTTCTGCGGGTCTGACTTTCGCTGCGCGTCGGAGACGCGGGATGATTGCCGATAGGTTGAGGACAATACTATGGTTTTCACCATTTTCTGTAGATCCCATCCGGATTCCACAAAAGAGTACGCCAAATAATCCAACAGTTCCGGGTGATGTGGCAAAGCACCTTGGCTCCCGAAATCTTCCAGTGTTTTCACTATTCCCTGTCCAAAAAAGAGTTTCCAGTACCGATTTATGGTTACGCGTGCCGTCAACGGATTTCTTTTGTCCACCAACCATTTCGCGAGTCCTAGCCTATCGGGAGAAAATTCATCGGTAAACTGAAAAATATCCGCAGGGGTCCCAGGAAAAACCTCCTCTAGGGGCAAATCGTATGCGCCCCGATCTAGAATGTACGTAGGCCTTGGTTTCTCAAGATCGCCCATGACCATAACGGTTGGAACGGTATCTAAAATTCCATTTTTCTCCTTTCTCAAGGATTTGATCTTATCCCTTACTATTTGTTGTTCTTCATTTGACGTTAAAAGGTAATGCTCGCGCAAAACATCTTTTGGAAGGTTCTTGGGAAGCGTTTCGGTACCATCGAACAAGGCAAAAACTTCAGCCTCGCTTAGCATCCTTTTATATATTTTAAGATCGTCCATACGACCAAAACCATCCACCTCTACTTGGTAGTCCTGTTTACCTCCTATGCTAACCGACCCGTTTGGCCTCTTGATCGTTCTGGTAAGTTCATCTAAAAGTACTTTCTTTTTCGATTTTCTGCCGTTTCTATAGATTTGAATACCTTCTGCGCTTCCAGACCCGTCATACACAAATGTGAGATGTACCCACTCCTCTTTCTGCAAGGGGGTAACCTCGCGTACCGAAATCATATCAGCAGGCAAACTATGTATCAGACGAATGGTAGGATAACCATCCAAGACCGCAATCTCATAGCCCTTATAATTATCGTTTTTTCCTCCAATATGCATAAGCACGGGCATATAGTTGTTTTCGTGCTGCGAGTTGATCCAAAAACTAAAGGAAAAACTGTCCGACCGGTCAAAGTTCAACTGCGGGGCATTCACACCTAAAAAGTCGAAGCTATTGAATTTAAATCCTTTGCCCGTCTTACCTTTTACGGAGGCATACTCCCCATGAACGGTATATTGTTTTTCAGGTTTGGCGTCATCCCGAACATTATCCCTGTTGCTATTTTCAAAGGAAATATCGACCAATACAGCTTTGTCCAGATCAAGTTTGACAGAACTATATTCCGCTACATCCACTGATTTTTCCGAAGGGGGCCTTAGCTGTTGTAGACTATCTATTTGAATATCGATGTAGGCTACAACATCATCAACCTCTTGTGTGGTCAACAATATTTGTGGGCCCGAGTTACCATCGTTGGGAGTCATGCCCAGTTCATTTACGCTATTGAAAAAACTGAAAAATTGAAAATATTCCTTTTGCGATATTTGGTCGTACTTATGATCGTGACATTTGGCACATTGCATGGTCAAGCCTAAAAAAGCGGTACCCACAGTCTCTGCCCGATCGGCCGCATATTCGAATAAAAATTCCTCAAGCACGATACCTCCCTCGGCATTGAGCTTTTGATTTCTTAAAAATGCCGTTGCCAATTTTTGCTCCCGGGTCGCATCGGGAAATTTATCGCCCGCTACTTGCCACGTAATAAAATCATCGTAAGGCATGTTGTTGTTAAATGCATCTATTACCCAATCTCGCCAAGGCCACATGGTTCTGGCGCCATCGGTAGAATAGCCATGAGAATCTGCATACCGGGCAACATCAAGCCATTCGGTTGCCATTCGTTCACCGTAATGCGAAGAAGTCAAGAGACGATCGACCACCTTTTCATACGCTCCCTTACTTTTATCGGCGACAAAATCATCGATATCGTCTATGGTCGGGGGCAACCCGGTTAAGTCCAGCGTTACCCGTCGCAACCAGATTTCCCTATCCGCTTCACTATTTGGCTTTAAACCTTTGTTCTCCAAACTTTTAAGTACAAAGATATCGATGGGATTCTGCACCCAATCGCTATTTTTAACCGATGGAAGCTCGGGCATTTTCAAGTCCGCATACGACCAGTGTGCTTTGTATTCGGCTCCTTGATCGATCCATTTCGCCATCAAGGCGATTTCATATGCGGTCAAGGACAGATTGAACTCGGGCGGAGGCATTCGAAATTCCGGGTCTTCCGATATCATTCTTTGGTAGGCACCGCTCTTACTGACATTGCCGGCAACAAAGGCGTGACCGCCGGATTCGAGTACTTTTTTTAAGGCGCCCTCGTGAATATCCAATCTTAAATTCGCCTTTACGGCATTCTTATCAGGACCGTGGCACGCATAACATTTATCCGAGAGTATGGGTTTTATATGGTAGTTGAAGTCGACTTTTTCGGGCAGCGCTGCCGCATATTCTTCATAAGTACTTTCATTACAAGCGCACGCCATCAAAACGATTATAACAAGACCTAACCATAGCTTTACGCGCTCCATACATATATCAAACGTCATCACAACTTGATTCCTGTTCATAATTTGATTTTTATTGCCTCTAAGATACATAAATGTGGTAATTTTTATATGACGCTATCTAAGAAGCATTTGAAATTATTGAGGCAAAACATAGGAATCATGAGCATGTCGAAAACCTTTTATATCAATTTGGACATGATAGTAAGGAGTTTAAAACTTCTCCCACGGATTTATATTATCCAAAAATTAAATGACGAAAATATCTTACCTAAGGTCTATGGGAAAAAAAAAGAGTTAAAAACCCGGGCTTTCATTTGGCAGGAGTATATCAATCTATCAACCCAAAAAACCTTGGCATCCAAAGGGATAATTCAGGAATATAGGTAAGCAATAGCAAAACAAGCACCATGACCCCCAGCAGAGGTAGGAGCGGCCTTATGACCTTGGTCACGGGAACTTTGGCCACCCCGCTGCCCACAAAAAGAAGGGTGCCTACAGGCGGTGTACAGACCCCTATACAAAGATTTAGCACGATAATCATTCCAAATTGTACCGGATGCATGCCCAAAACCATGGCAACAGGTAGAAAAATAGGGGTAAATATGAGCACCGCGGGTGTCATGTCCATAAAAGTGCCGACAATGAGTAAAATAAGATTTATCACTAGAAAAATGAGGATGGGATTGCTCACGTTGTCCAATAAAGAAGAGGTTAACATCTGCGGAATACCCTCAAAGGAGAACAGCCAGGACATGGCCATTGAAGTAGCGATAAGAAACATAACGATGGCAGTTGTTCGGGCGCTCTTGAGCAAGATCGGCCGAATGTCGGCTGCCTTTAATTTCCTGTTCATAACTCCCAATAGTGCGGCATACACCACGGCTATGGCCGCTGCCTCCGTAGCCGTAAATATTCCGGCCACAATACCCCCTACCACGATGACCAGCAAGGTCAAACTTAGGAAAGCGTTCTTGAAATCGATAAGAAGTTTACGCAAACTGGCACGCGGTGCACTCGGGAGGCCCTTACGCTTTGCATAGATATAGACCATGACCATCAGGGCAAGCCCCACCAATATCCCGGGAATGTACCCTGCAATGAACAAGGCCGCCACCGAGGCCGTACCGCCACTTGCCAAGGCAAAGATGATAAGCACGTTACTGGGCGGAATCAAAAGTCCGGTCGTTGATGCGCTTATATTTACCGCTGCGCTAAACTCTCTAGGATAGCCCTCTTTTTCCATTTTCTCCGTTAGCGTGCTACCAATGGCCGAGGCCGCGGCAATGGCCGAACCTGAAATGGCACCAAAAAGCATGGCAGAAATGATGTTCACAAAGGCCAGTCCTCCGGGAAGGCTTCCAATGAGGGACTTGGCAAAATCGATTAAGCGGGTGGCAATGCCCCCTTTGTTCATAAGCTCTCCCGCCAAAATAAAAAAGGGTATGGCCAAAAGGGCAAAATTATCAATGCCCGTGGTCATTCGCTGCGCCACTGTGGTCACGGAGGGCAAAAAAACAATATTCAGAATTAGGGTAATGGTGGTGGAAATTCCTATGGAATAAGCTACCGGAACACCATAGGCCAGCATTCCAAAAAATGATACGAAAAGGACAATAATACTGATGGTTTCAATACTCATTTATTGAAAATTTAGTTTTTTTATGTTATAGATCGAAAAGAAAATAATGATGAGACCAGAAACGGGAACTATCGCATAGACATAACCCAAAGGAATTTGGAGCGCCGATGACATTTGCCCTAAGCTAAGCGTGGTGAATACCAAATTACCGCCTCCGATGACCATTACCACCAAGGCAAAAAGTGCCATGAACACCTGGATCACCTTTTGTCTTGCATGTCTTTTGTTGGTGGGCAACTTGGCCAAAAGGAAATCCATGGAAAGGTGGCCTTCTTTTGAGCCGTTGATATAGGCCGCTCCCAGCACCGTTAACCAGATCAATGCAAAGCGCGCCAGCTCCTCTGTAAAGGAGCTGGACTTGCCCACCACGTATCTTGATACTACCTGCCAGACCACATCGATTACCAGCAGCCCAAATATAAACACCAACAGGGACTCTATCGCCTTATTGAGAATAGTATAGATTTTTTCCATTAATACGCTTTTATCTTTTTGATCAGCGGGCCCATCTCGGGGTCTTGCTGCAATTGTTGTAATAGGGCATTTGATTTTTCGACAAACGGTTGTTTATCGGGATAGATAAAATTCACATTGGCCTCTTTTAGAAGTTCCATGTACTCTGCCACGGTTTGTTTCCAATATTTTTTTTGAGTTGCCACACTCTCATTGGCAGCTTCCTGCAGCCATTGCTTTTCCTCCTCGCCCAATTGATCCCAAAATTTAGTGCCTACAACCACCACATCGGGCACCATGGTATGTTCGTCAAAGGTATAGTTCTTGCAAACCTCATAGTGGTTGGAGGTTACAAAGGACGGAATGTTGTTCTCCGCCCCATCCACCACATTTTGCTGTAAGGCCGTATAGAGTTCCCCATAGGCCATTGGCGTTGCAGACCCACCAAGCGTATTCACCATATTGACCGACATTTGATCGTTCATGACCCGAATTTTTAGGCCATCTAAATCATCTGGCGTACGAACGGGCTTTTCCTTGGTATAAAAACTACGGCTACCGGCATCATAAAAACAAAGCCCGCGCAATAGGTATTCACTTCCTCCTTCCAACAACTGCCTGCCCAGGTCGCCTTCCAGCACATTGAAAAGATGTTCTCGGTCCTTAAACAGATACGGAATATTGGTCACCTGATACTCTGGAGCGAAATTGGACATAGAGGCAGCACTTACCTTGGTCATGGCCACGCTCCCTATTTGGAGCAGCTCCAATACCTCTCTTTCCGATCCCAACTGCCCGTCCGGAAAAATCTTTATTTGCAGTGTTCCCCCGGATTTTTCCGTCAACCGCTGCTGCATATCCAATATCCCCATGTGCACGGGATGCGTGATGGGTAGCGAGTGCGCAAAATAGAGGATTTTTTTGTCTTGGATTTGATTGCAGGATATCAACAAACAAAAAGAAACAAAAAAAATAAATCTGATATTCATAACTATGAATTGTTTGAGAATTAAACTTTGAGTCCCGCTCTAACACCCCTTTCCAATCCCGTCAACTGTGCCAGACCCAAGGCCCTGCCAATCAAGGAATAGCCCGAATAAAAATCGTTTTGCCGTTTTTTGTCATCCAACAATACATGGCCATGATCGGGTCGCATGGGAATAGCTACTATTTCAGCCCCGTTTTCATTTCTCCGCACCTGCTCCCTTACCAAAGCCTTCATGACTTTTTCCATCGGTACCGATCCATTTAGATGGTCCGCTTCATAAAAGCTCCCGTCCGCTTGTCGGGCTACATTCCTTAAATGGATAAAATGTATCCGATGGCCAAAATCCTCGATTATTTTTACCAGATCATTGTTTGCCGAAGCCCCCAAAGATCCTGAACAAAAAGTGAGTCCGTTGCTTGGGGAGGGACAGCACTCCAACAAAAATTCGATTTCCTCATAATTGGAAACAATCCGTGGTACCCCAAAAACCGAAAATGGCGGATCATCGGGATGGATGGCCATCCGCACCCCTATTTTTTCCGCTTCGGGAATAACGGCCTTTAGGAAGTAGGCCAAATTCTCCTGTAGTTTTTCTTTGTCGATTTTTAATACGGTAGCGTGATTTTTTTTGAAATCATCCAAGGCGATCAACGCCCGTGAACCGGGCATTCCTGCCAAAATCGACGCTTCCAATTTTTTTCTTTCGATAGTGGAGAGGCCGTCAAAATAATCGCTTGCTTCGCGATAGTGTTCATTGGTATAGGATGCTTTGGCATTTTCACGTTTTAAGATAAAAAGGTCAAATGCCGCCGCAGCAATGGGACTATAGCGCAATGCGGAAGGGCCGGTGGGTAAGATATAATCCAAATCTGTACGCGTCCAATCGATGAGCTGCATAAAATTGTAGCAGACGGTAAAGATTCCGTTTTCTGCTAGATTTTTTAGGGTCTGAACGTAGTTCTCGATATGGGCGTCCCTTTCGGGGAGTCCGTATTTTATAGACGTATGAATATTGACACTCTCCACCACCGACCATTCCAGTCCGTATGATTCTATTTCCTTTTTAAGCGAGGCTATGGTCTCCAGGGGCCAAACTTCGCCAACGGGAATTTCCTGACATGCGGCAACAATTCCTTCCGCACCGATTTGTTTGATCTCGTCTAGGCCGACGCCAAAAGAAGGCCCGAACCATCGAAATGTTTTCTTTAGATATTTCATCATCTATACTCCTGAAAATGAACTGAATCCACCATCGACATCAAAAATACTTCCGGTCACAAAACTGGAAGCGTCGCTAAGCAAATAATGCACCGTTCCGTTGAGTTCCGATATATCGCCAAAACGTCCCATTGGGGTGTTTTTGATGATGCTGTTCGCCCTGTCCGTAAAGGAACCATCTTCATTGGTCAATAATTTTCGGTTTTGGTTTCCGATAAAAAAACCCGGAGCAATCGCGTTGACCCTAATCTTATCGCCATGTTTTGATGCCAGTTCTTGCGCCATCCACTTGGTAAAAATATCGATTCCCGCTTTGGCCATAGAATAGCCTAAAACCCTTGAAATGCTTTGTTTTGCTGCCATTGAAGAAATATTCACAATGGTTCCGTGACCTTGTTTCACCATTAACTTGCTGAGTACGATACTGGGCAGCACCGTCCCGAACAAATTGATATCGACCACTTCACGCGTGTCGTTGAGCGAAATATCATGTATGGTTTCATTAGGTTTTAAGGTCGCACCGGGAAGATTGCCTCCTGCCAAGTTTATCAACCCGTCAAGACGGTCGAACTCGTTTTCAATACGGTCTTTTAACTGGTGTAGTGCTTCTTCGTTCAAGACATCGACCTTAAAAATATAGGCACTATGTTCCGAGAGGGCGTTCAATTCTTTTTGTTTCGCCTGTAACTTGTCAAGCGTCCTCCCCAACAAAAGTACTTTGGCACCATTTTCCACCAGATACTTCGAAATGGAACCACCAAGGGCGCCTGTTCCCCCAGAAATGGCATAATATTTATCTTTTAAGGATAGTGATTCGCTCATTTAGTCTTGTTTTGCCATCTGATATGCAGCTATGGTCGTATAATATTTAGTAATCATATTGGGAATTTCCCAATCCGGAAGTTTTCCATCCTCCAAATATCTTAAATAATTTTCGGTAACCTGTGCGAAATGTGCTTCATGCCCAATTTTGAATTCATCGGGAATATTGATTTTCCATATTCCATCCGCCATCTTTTCCACCGTGGTACCGGGAAATTCTTTGGCAATTTCCTTCGCTACGGCCGTATTCAAGATAGTTGAAAAATCTTCGCCCCCCTTCGATTCGATATAAAGTACGGGTTTGAAATTCTCTTCGGCGCCCTGTTTTATGATCAAATTACTCTTTGTGCCGCGCATAATGCTGTAATGTGTATCGCCCGTTCCTTCCGGTGCTTCATAATTCCATAGGACGGAAACCTTGGCATGTTTCCCTTTAATTGTATAGTTCATTTCCCCATTGGAAAAGGTGTGCAGCTTGCCATCCACCAAGTCCTTTTGCAAATAATCGGGATAGGTCTCTTGCTTGGTCACTTTGGTAAACTCTTCCAAGGTCAATACCGTAGCCCAGCGTTTTGCATTGAGCATTTCTATATCGGTGGAGTCGATGATTTGACCGGGAAAGGCCTCCCATTGCACCAGGTCTACCAGATGCGTGGTTACATCCACAATACCGTCCCCTTCTTCGTTCACATCAAAAAACCAGGCAGGGCGGACTAAAGGCGAGCCCGAAACATTTTTGAAGAAATGATGTACGCTTTCCTTACTGATGGCGGGTTCTTCAATACTACCCTCCACAAGTTCCCCGAACACTGCTGGCAAGGTGGAAAACAATTTCTGCATCATGGTGGTGGACTCAAAACGCTCGGTCATGATATCATAGATCAAAACACCGTTTTTGTCCGCAATTTCAAAGGCCTGCTTTAATTTTTCAAATCCATCCGCAGTGATGACCAAGGGCTTATCGGCATAGACATGTAGACCGGCCTTGACCGCTTCCAAAATATAATCTATTTTTTTGGAGTTCTTTCCGGCTACTACCATGACATTGCCGGGTTTATCGGCAATCATTTTGTTCAAGTAGTCATCGGTAAAGTTTTTTTCAATTTTCCATTGCGTCGGTGCCTCCTCCCGTGTATTATAGGATTCAATTTTACTTAAAAAATCCTGAGCCTCCGGGCCTTCTGGCGCATAGAGATATATGGTGGAATCTACCTGAGGGTACATCGTTTTTTGGACGAGCGCCGCGTGAAAATGGCCGGGGTCCAAGGTCATAAGCTTCACTTTTTCAGGTGTTTCCTTCATTTCTGTTTTTTCTTCGGACTTTTCTTCCCCGCAGGACAAAAATAGAAGAAGTAATGCGATTGTTATGCTATATTTCATTTACAATTTGATGTTAAGATATATTGTTGTCCGGTACAGAAGCTAGACCGTCCCGAACCCTCGGGACTGCAAGAACCAAGACGCAAGACTAAAGATAATACTACTTGATAATCAGTATTTTAGTAGGCCAAAATAAAAATAGGTTTTTGATTTTGTTATATTTTTCCGATTGCCCGAAAATAAGCCCTCATTTTTCCTAAATGATAGAATCACTTTATTCAGCAGGGTTTTAAAGATTGTCAAAAATTTTAACCGGACAACAATGGTTAAGATTTGTCGTGATTCTTTTTAACACAGCACTTTTAACATTCCCCCTTCGGGGGCTTAGGGGCTTTTTAGGATGCTTTTACATAATCCGTCCCATAAGGTTTGCGCTGCTCACGGTGCAACATGGCATTGGCGGCGTCATCGTTTACGAACATTTCCTTTTCGTTGTCCCATTCCAATTTTCTGTCGAACTGCATGGCGATGTCGCTGATCAAACAGGTTACACAGGCCTTGTGCCCCTTCTCGATGGAAGAAATCGGCTGTTTTCTAGACTTGATACAATCCAACCAATTGCCATGCTGATCATCTATTTTCTCCAAATGAATTTCATTGGCACCAATAACCGATTCCAATATCTTAGGGTCGGAGGCATTTAAGGCCTTGGCGCTCTTTTCTTGGTCTACCGGATCTGATGCCGATGCTTGGTAAGATCCACGGGAGACAAAAATCCAGCCATCTTCGCCAATATATTGTATCCCGTTGGTATAACCACCACTGGTATAAACGGTCATTCCGTTTTCGTATTGGTGCTTTACAAAGAAATCGCCATGTACGTTCCATAGTCCAGATTTTGGGAATTCCGCCAGTGCCTCCACAGAAACAGGCCCGGTAAGCTCCGTGTTCATTCCCCATGCGGCCGAATCATAATGGTGCTGGCCCCAACCCGTGATCATACCTGCGCCATAACTTCTAAGACGCAACCAGCCCGGTCTACTAAGGTCATCCTGAGGATGTACCCCGATTTCGGTATAGGGCACTTCTGGTGTAGAACCGAGCCACATATCAAAATTCAAATTACTTGGAATGGGCATTGTAGGTGCTGCGGGACCGGCAGGGTCTCCCGGAAGTCCTATTTTTACCGTGTGCACCCTACCGATGCGGCCGTTTCTGACCAGTTCTGCGGCAACCCTGAACTGTGGCATGGCCCGCTGTTGGGTACCCACTTGCAGAATCACGTTCTGTTGTTGTACCACCGCCCGTAGCTGCTGCCCTTCCTTTACGGTTAGGGAAGTAGGTTTTTGCAGATAAATATCCTTGCCGGCAAGTGCGGCTTCCATGGCCGGTTGGGCATGCCAGTGGTCTGGCGTACTTATCATAACGGCATCGATATCTTTATTTAAGAGCATTTCGCGGTAATCCCCATAAATTTTGGTATCCATGTACTTGGCCTTTCCCGTTTTCTCCTGATAGGCCTTATCGACAAAAAGCTTGGCCTTTTCGGCGCGAATGGAATCCACATCGCAGACCGACATTATTCTTGCCGATTCATAATTCAAGGTGTCCGCAATATCGTGGCTCAAGGCTATTCGTCCGCAGCCAATTTGCCCGATGTTGATTTTGTTACTGGGTGCATCCTTGCCCAAAACGTGGGCCGGCACTATGGATGGAAAACCTACCATGGCCGCGGTGCCCAAAGCTGTTCTGTTTATGAATTTTCGTCTTTGCATATCTGATGTATTAAGTTTTTAATTTGAAATGATTTCAACTTCTGGCCTATTGGCATACAGCTGCCAATAGGCCTCGGCTTCCTCGGCGGTCAATTCGCCGTCAAAGACTACCAGCCGGTAATTTAAGAAATATGCTGTATTCGGTGCAATTTTCCATTCCTCATATCGGATAGGACAAAATTGAAAAAACAGATCTCCCCTACCCCCATTGGCATCCATGGGCCAAACACGCATGGGTTCGGGATGCATTCTATTTTCGGGATGGCTCATGAACAAGATGCCATTGGTACCGGTACGGTCGGATGATGCACCGCTTACCAACGCCCAGCGCGCGTTAGAGCCGTCCGCCGTAGCCCTATCTTTTCCTTCTGAGGTAAGTACCGAACAATTATCGGCCTTCCATCGTTCCGTAAAACGCAGGCCAAGTCCACCCCCATATCGATAAGCTTCAAAGAGGATGCCATTTTTCAAAGGGGAGTTGAACCTGGTTTCATAATCCAGCATGTAACGGTCCTCACGGCCTAAATTCCACAAAGTGACTTCCAAATCTTCGTTTAGCGCGACTTGTGGAGCTGCAGGAGTTTTTAAATCGATGTGCTCTTGGGCGGCGGTAAAGGAAGCGAACACTTCACCGGAAGATGTCTCCTTAAATTCCTTGAACAGTACCGTTCCCATGCCCTGGCCCAAATTCCAAAAATCGACCAATGTCGTATCTACGCGCGTATGCGTCCACGGGCCCCACAAACCATAATGATGGTAGTGGTCGGGTGGTTGAATGCGTGTTAACGTATCGCCTTTAGGTGTAATAATAGGGTGTATGTAACCCGATTTTTTATATAAGGAATCGACATCTTTAGGTGGATAGGACATTTCATAGCGGTAGCTGACCAAGGGATTATTTCCCGATACCAATTGAAGGTCGCCACTTTTTTTGATGGCCTTCAAAATTGGGTCTGCCTTTCCCTCATTTCCCACGTTCTTTTCTAGGTGATACGCAGTTCCCTTTTCTGCATTGTGCACGAACCAAATTTTACCATTCTGCAATTGAAACGGAACGGAAGAATCACCGTTCTGAACTAGGATAATATCCTGAGGGTCTTGATCACCTAGAAATGTAACATCTAGGGATACGGGACCCGATAGTAAAAAACCGTCGTCTTCCTGTACCGTAAAACTGAATTTTTCTTTCTTAACACATGATACTGCAAGCATCAATAGACAAAAAACAAAGATAAATCTCATACGTACAGGTTTAAACGACGGAATTCTAATTTAAAAAACTAACTCAAACTAACAAACTCATTTTTACCCCTCCGGCTCCGGAATGGAGGTCAAAGGTGGGATGTTATTTTCTGCACCGGGATATCCCTGGTTCTGGTTTATGACCCCTTGGGTGTTGGCGTTGATGGCCCCAGCCGGAACCGGCCAAAGCACATGATATGGACTCATGGTAAACGCAACACCAAAGACGGTTCTCAAACCAGGAACATTATAAAAATCGGTTACTTCCATGATACGGTCGTACCAGAAATTATCCTGCGAGAAATTATCTAGACTGTATGACTTTCCATTGTAGGCAGACCTTCCCGTTTTGGCAAAGATATAGGCAATACGGGTAAGTTCGGTCTTACGATTTTCTTCATAATATAGTTCACGGGCACGTTCGTCCAAAATATAATCAATATCCACATCACTAACATCAACGGGGTCGGCATTGGCCCTTTGGCGGATTACATTGATATCGGCTGCCGCCAAGGTATTGTTATTGTTCCAGAAATGGGCTTCGGCCCTTAGAAGATAGGTTTCGGCCAAACGATAAATGTACCAGTCTCCATGGCCGCCTCTAGGCTTTACTGCTGTTGGGTCTGGCACAAAAAACTTGTATTGGGGAAAACCGTACCAATTTCTAATAGTATCGGCGCACAGTGCAGTTCCATCAGGTAAGTATAGTTCTAGATTTTGTCCAAAAAACGGATTACCGGAGGCTTCTAAGCTCGGAGCGTTATAGACTAAATCCTCCATGTCCAGCCAATTGCCCAATTTATGTCGCTCATCGGTATTGGCATTTCTCCAGATATCCTTAGTACTGTATCTTGTTCCCCGGTTACGACCTATGCCCCTACCGATTAAATTTACTTGATCTATAGAAATATTGGGTTCGTCGGACATGCCGTTCTGGCCATCCGGCGTATTGATAAATCGCCACCAAAGGGGTGTTGCTTGTCTCATTATACTGGTACCATTGCCAAAATCATTGGCCGCCCCTATATCCCTGAATTCCAAACGGTCCACTCCCGCAAGAATGACCTCGGTATTGCTGGGTAAACTCTTATTTTCTACCTGATGCAAGTCCCAGGTAACGTCTTTTGTAGCATCTCCCGCAGTACTTCCGAACCTATTGGTCATCAGTGCATAATTACTGCCATCAATCAATTGGGAGGCGGATTGTACGGCGGCCCCAAAATCCCCTGCCGCCAAATTTACCTTGGTCAGAAGATGCAGTACCACGCCTCTATTCACCTCTCCCCCATTGGAGGTTTCGTTTACCATAGGTACCGCCATATTTAACTCGGCCTGTATAAAATCCAATATAACCTCTCGCTGCGTACTAACAAAATTAAGTCGTGGGGAGGTAACTTCCTCCAGCACCAAAGGAACATCACCAAATTGATGGATAAGCCTGTAATAGGCGTATGCCCTATGGAACATGGCCCTGCCCAAAATATCATTGCGCTGTGCCTCGTTATCAAATTCCGCATCGTCCAACCTGTCTATCACGGTATTGGCAAATTTGATATTCTCATAAAACGCTTCCCAGAACCAACCTATCCGGTTGGTATTTCCACTATTTAAATTGGCGTCCGGCAGGATCTGAAGATTTAAATCTTGCGCGGGACCCGCTTTATCCGTTGTTCCTTCTATAGCTACCTCTGAAAAAACATTCTCCGTAATCATAGGCGCACCGTCCCCATAATACTCGGACCGTATATTGTACAGGGCGGTAGATAAAACACTATTTAAACCGGCTGGCGTGTTTAAGGCGTTATCGGGCGTGAAGAAAGACTGCGGTTCCGCATCTAGAAAATCTTCTGCACAAGAGGTGAGCAATATGCCCAGCATGGCCAAGGAACCAATAATAATTCTGCAATGTCTATTAACTGCTTTTTTCATTGTTTTT
>Ga0136560_1000230_pt1 | contig 26129 bp, 30 predicted proteins | sample AntRauMeHopE1497_FD_104925 | JGI IMG/M metagenome (GOLD analysis project Ga0136560, IMG submission 104925) | Saline lake microbial communities from Rauer Islands, Antarctica - Metagenome Hop E1 #497 | ecosystem: Environmental > Aquatic > Non-marine Saline and Alkaline > Saline | place... | reverse complement strand
GCCACAGTGTTCTAGGGATTGTTACGGCAATGCAGCGCAGAATCAGTGCAGAATCGTACCTATATGCATTTGCTCATCCGTCTTTTCATCCAGTCCAGTATCGGATTCTGCTAGCAAATGGATCATATCCGGAGAGTTGCGACCAACCGTGGTCGTTCGATCCTTGGTTGCGACCGCAATAATGTCATCACATCTGGATCACATGAAATAGTTTGTAATCATTAGGCACACATCCCAACCTTTTAGCTATAGCCACTATTTGAATATCGGGTGGATTCACGTTCATTATAACTGTGGTACCTGTAAAAGAGGGGGCTTCAAGAAGATACGCCCGAGGTGGTGCGCTGATTTGTAATGAGCCTAAGCAGCCGTGATGGCGTAGCTCTTCTAATCTCTGCAAAAACTGGTCTCCCGATCGATGTTAGTTTACGCTCTGATGTCGAAGGTGTTTTCAGAGCCGATCGACGTCGAAGTCTGGTTCATCTTGTATCGAGCGCATCCACTCTAGCGGTCATCGCCATAATGCCATGGATTTTCGTGGCCGTGTGGAGGCTATTAAATGATTCATACTTCTCCATTGCTAGCAATGGTGCTGGTATGTACCTTCTTGGCACACTCGTTGCGTTGGGGCTTGTGCATGGTGGATACTTTTTGCTTCTGTGGTACTTGGCGAGGTACTCCAGTCTGGATTCTATCGCGTTGTTAGGATTGCACTCGTATCTTCACGTGGTCATAGTATCATCAGTGTATGGAACTATTGTACTTGGTTCGGGCCTCTATAGAACTGATGAATATTTACGCGTGCAGCAAGGCCTGCGAGCGCAGCTTGATGCTGAGACGTACAAGGAGTTGGTTGACGCTACCGACCCAATTGTGCAGTTTTCCCATTTCCCCATGAGTACGGTGGTCCTCTTTATCACCGGACTGATCTCAACTCTATTAAATACGGTTCCACCGCTGAGACTACCCCCTGTTGAAGCAACGTACTCCCATCTGGTCTCAATTCTGTGCTGGACTGCATTAGCAGCAATACACAGCTGGTGGCATGCAGGCGTATTCGGTGGCAATGTGCACCCTGTATGGATCTGCGTATGGGTGTTCTACGCATTTGTTGGGCTTGTTGGTGTCCGTATGAACTCTATACACGATACAATTCGATGGACTACGCTTCATTTGCAGCAGATGCGAGACAAGCGCGCTGGAGATGGAAGCACTATGAGAATTGTTTTGGTGGAGCCGAGCAGCTGCTGTGATGCCGCGGTTGGGTGTATTACCGGGGTATCTGGGGACTTCATTGCCTGGAATCCTAGTACAGCCCCCTAGAGCTCGAGGACTGCTCCCTCAGGTACAAAGTATGTCCTCTCATCCTCAATGTCGAGACCACTGCCACCTGGTGGTGCTCGTGGTGGGAAGCGAGCACGCGCAGCATCAGGGAATTGGAACCTGAGGCAGAATGCCCGAGTGCTTCCTGCGCAAGCTCCTGTCGTGGCTTCCTAGTGGTCTACGCAAGGGCCGACTCCAAGCGATGCCCATGCCGGTAATACATCCATTGCGTCGGATAATAGTAAGAGCAAGGCCGTCACCCCTGACCGCAACCGAGGCCGAGGCCAAGACCGAGGCCGAGGCACTGCCCCCGACAGCCACACTAACAGCATCTATCGGACGGCATCAAAAATGACGACTGGTGGGTCAGACCGGAACTAGCAGAGCAGGCAACTACCCACCGCAGCGGCACTGTCGGCATCCAACCATCGATACCAGCGGCCGCCTGAGGTGCAGAGTAGCGTGCACTCTAGGGCTGCTGGTGACAAGAGACCGGCGCTAAGCATGTCCGATCCTGATCCTGATCTTGAGACTGGTTTGCTGGGCACAGGACGCGTCAAAGGTATAGACAAGGACGGAAAACCACTCCCATAGAATGATGACCTGGAGGATGCACAAGGTGGCAGCAACCGCGCGTTGAAATTGTCTCCGAGATTGTGCGACTAGATTAGGCCAAGCAGTTCTTAGCTTCAAAAGTTCAAGCTGTGGAAGCACGACAACGAGGACATGACCAGGCTGGCCATATTTGTCGGGGACTTGGAGTCGCATCTGTTCAATCTGCCACTTGTAGGTTTGCTTCAGCCTGGTAGCGAGCAAGGGAGATACGCAGCGCACGGAAGACAGATCACGAGAGAGAGCGTCACATTCTAGGACCCCCGAGACATTGACGAAGGGCACTCTCTCTTCTCCTACCTTGAAACAGCGAGGGCAGCTGGCAGCCTCACACAAGGGTCGCATCGTCACACGCAAAGCGAGGGTAAGCTTTAGTCAACTCGATAGCACTCCACGTTTCGCTCGGCATCGGTCTCTTAGCACGGAAATGACCACCCACTTCGCAAAGACAACGGCTTGCGCCACTCACCCTTTGTGTCGGTGCCAGCTCGCGACGACCAAAGTGGGACAGAACTGGCGTTTCGGACAGTAGGGCTTGGCCTAGTAGCTGCTCTAGGAGACATATTCGGGGGGACATCAGCAGGTACGGCACGGGTGACCACGAGTGAGCTTGCACCCTACAGCATACAAGTGCATCGAGTGCGGAGCTACTTTAGCAATGGCAAGTATGGCTTAATCCCCGATGGACCAGAGGCCGGCAGTAGCAGTATCAAATCCCCCAGCACAGCCGTGGTTCGGCTGCGATAGGGCAGCACTGGATCAGCAGCTGGGCCTATCAGCATGTAGCGGTAGCTCAGCAACGGGGTGACCTCGACCAAGCAAGGTGGTACTGGTCCATAGTAGCACAGCGCTACAGACTATGGCGACGAAACTGACTAGTGGACTGCGGGAAGTGCTACGCCTGAGAAACCAGCAGAAGACAAGAATCTACCCGTGTGGTTTGAGCGGCTCTCGTGCGGGTACCTGAGTAAGTATGCTAGGTCTCAATTTGACGGTGCACACCCCATGAAAAGTCGGGTTGGGATTATGCTGGCGAACCAGACATTACTCGATACGGCGCAACTGGTCAGTAACTTGAGCCATCCAGCGTTCGGCACTGTGATCTCTGTCGATTCCGGGAGACGGCACTCGAGGGTTGGCACCGTAGTAGAGCTATGCGGAGGGGTTCAGCTATCTAGAGTTCTCTAGCCGGGGGTGGTGAGTCTATCCCCCCTCCGACGGCACACCCTCACTGATGGAATGTCATTCAGCTTGGACAGGAAAAACCGCCTTCGTGTGCTGCATCAGGTTGCGTCTGGTCTGGCACATTTGCACTCGTTCGAACCTCCACTAGTGCACGGCTGCTTAACGACAGATTCAGTGCACCTGTAGAAAGATGGAGCTGTCACTATCGTTGACTTGCATATCGTCGCCCTTCGTCTCAGAATGCAAGGCGCACTGCAACGCCTTGGACTATAGCTTGAGCATTGCACGCAACGGAATCACGACCCAGTAGGCAATATTCGATCGCACAGTACTGCCAGCGAGTGGTAGATTGGGGGTTTGGATATGTCCCTTATCGAATGCCCGCAGTTTGTGCAGAGCTACCTTCCTGCAGGCGAAGCTGGTCTGACAGAGAGGGTAGCAAGTGCGTTATATGGAAGCTAGATAGGTAGTTTGTCTACACCTGCTGCTGCTTTAGACCGATCCTTCGGTAGTAGCTGGACAGCCGACAAACCCATTAGATCCAAGACGAATAGCCAGAAGAGCGAATGGGTCATTGCGGTTGGACCGCAGGCAAAGTCATCTGGCTCTACTAGACGACTCCCCGTCAGCAAGCCAGAAGCCGATCTAGATCCGGACAAATGTGTTGGGGTTGGTACTGCTGTCATAGCAAACGAGCCAATGAAAGTACAAGCTGAAGATGGAATAGCTGACGCTGGGGGCAAGCGATCGAGGCTAAGCAACCTATTTGAAGTGGTTCAACAAGTTGACACGGGACACTAGCTGCCGATCCACTTGTTCGACCTCCCACTCCCTGCCCAGGTAAATTCTTCGCTGCAGGTCCTTGAAAAGACGCTGATGAAATCATCGATTGAGTACAGCGAATCTGGCGCCTCTAGTTCGGAGACACTGTGTGGTAGCAGCGGGGCTACGAAGATTCATTCTGCTCGTATGTTCGGCGCTTGCCAACTTGCTCTGTTGGCGAAGAGGTCTACTCGTCAGCAATGCCTAGCGCCAGAAGTCCTCGCTGCGGCTGAACACGCATGTGGAAAATCTCAGGATCCAGAGAAGGATACAAGTCCGCCAGTATCGGATCGGATGCATCAATTCGACACGGAACGAGATGTGTTCGGTTTTGGAACCATCATGGTAGAGGTGGCACTTGAATGCACTATGGAACACCTACATACTGAAGTGAAGCGATTCCAGGGCAACTGTTCGCCCAGTGAAGCATTAGAGGTATACAGCAGGCGCCACCCGCATCAGGGTATATCACCTGCGTATATTCAGCTGGCTTCTGATTGTCTGGCAACGAACCCACTTGATCGGCCTCGTGCTGCCGACCTTGTGGCTCGGCTGCATGCGATGAGCGGAGATTTAAGGACGGTCACGCGGCAGGACCTCGGAACGGCGGGGGCTGAGGGCGAGCCCTTTTTCTCCATAAATGATCAACGTTCGAGTTTGCGCAATCAGGGATACGTGGAGCCCTCCATGTCGAGGTTTGACACGTCCACGATGGAAAGGTCAGATACAGGCCCAACTATGGCCCAGAATAGTTCTCGCGGTCGCAGCCCCACTAAAGGCAAGCATCCGCATCTCACTCGGTCAGGAACTGCTGGACCTACGTTGAGAGGATCGAGGCCGAGACAGTTCCTTTCAGCCGTCGTTGAGAAGCAAGAAGAGGACTCAATTGCTTCATAGCCCAAGCGAAGGGCTCCAGACAAGCAGAGCCCCAAAAACGGGAAGCGAGACCTAGTGCAATAGCAGCCCAATTCAAGAATATAGGTTGCGAGCTGGAAATCCGGTGCTAGCGCTACAAGTGGGCGAGAGAGTTTTCGCCGTAGAGTTAGCAGTTCTGCCCTGCTGGCCCGCAAACCAGATCCAGGCCCCATGGGTAGACTACGGCAGGTCAAGAACGGCAGCAGCGGCCGATTACCTTCTTTGCTGCGATCAGCAGCAGACTCGCAGAGTCGTCCTCACGATCTAGACAAATTTGTTGAGAAGGTGGAGAATGAGCTGGCTCTGATGCGTTGTCATGTGCTGCAGGGCAGTGATTTCAAGACAAGCAAGCAGATTGGAGCTGGTTCGTTTGCCACGGTATTCCGAGGACAGCTGGGTTCTCTTTCTGTTGCGATCAAGAGCTTCCGTCCTGCGCCACACGGTAGAGGCGGCTCGAATCAGCTTCAGCAGCTCACGAAGCGCATATCGAACGCACTCTCGGAGCATGGAATTGTTTGGAGGCTGTCTCATCCTAACATTGTTAGAGCCTATGGGTGGTGCATAGAAGGAAATAACGTCTCTGTTCTCTGGCAGCTATGTGAAGTCGGAACTCTGAAACAAGCACTTGTGAAGCATCAAAAGTACTTTGAGAAGCTAAGGGAGACGTCTACTCCTAGGGAGATCACAATCGGCACAGCACCTGCATCTGCATCTGCACCTGCATCTGGATCTGCATCATCTGACCGAAGAGTCAAGGTTGCAGATTCGGTTGGGCGACGGGTAGTTGGCGATCTGTATGCATCGATGGGTAGGGGGTCTGCCATTCCATGGCTTACGCTGAGGACAAGAATCAAACTCTTGCACGATGTTGCCCTAGCGATCGAACACATGCACAGAGCAGGTGTGATTCACAGAGATATCAAGCCGAACAATATTTTTTTGACTAGGCAGGGGTCCGGTGCAATTAGTGCTGTGCTTGGTGATTTTGGGGACGCCGTGTTCCTGCCTCCAAGCGGCCTCGCCTAGGGTTTGAAAGGTACGATCGGCTACTGCGCCCCTGAGGTATTTGGGCTCAAACGCTACGGCAAGAGCGTGGACGTGTATTCATTTGGAGCAACTATCGCTGCAATGATGAGTTGTGCGGCACCGTTTATGTATGACACTAGAGTCGTGCAGGCGTATTTTGCCATTCTGACCAAGAAAGAGCGAACAGGCTCCTAGGTGAACCTCGAGCCTGACCCCACCAGGCATGCAGGGCAGATGTATCGTGACAACGAGGGCATGCGCCTAGTAAACAGCGTGAGCAAGCGAGATGTTGCCATGGAGGACATCTCTAAGCATCGATTCAATTGGTCCCATATCGTAAGGATGGTAGCAAGTGCAACGCCGTTGTAGTACTGGATCGAGCGAAGCGTGAGGAGAGGCAAAATCACTCCTCAGTTCAAGGCCATTGATCCGTTGTATGGGGAAGATGAAGGCGATACCAGTTCTATCCCTGGAGCGCACGTATGGCCTGGCTTGCTGTACGGATCTGGGCATAATATTTAGCCTTCGGCCACTGTTGCAGCTCGGGCAGATGCTTCGAGCGATTCGGGGAGGAGAACCGTTATTCGGCGATTACGCCGACTTGCCAAAAACTGCATGTAGAATAATCCGAAGGATCGACCGTCCGCAGGGACTGTTGTCAAGTCCCTCAAGAATATCTTACGATCGTTTATTCCAACCCAAGAGAAGCTGCGCCAACAGGACCAGGCTGGAAACGACGTGCTACAAAGCTTTGCCAGCCGGGCAGTGTCAGGTGCAGGCGCGAGCGGCTTGTAGCTTGGTGACGTTGCAGGTCACAGCAACGTTGCTGCTGCATTATCGCAGCTAGGCTCTCAAGGTGCGTCAGGCATACGTGAGAGGGCATCATTATCTGATGGACGGACCAGCATGACCAGGGGAAAATCGCAGTCAATGCCATAGGGTCTATTGTCTTCTGGGGAGATCCCTGCCATCGAAAAGCCAGCTATGACACCAGAAATCACGTCGCAGATGATGTACTGCACTGGAACAGGAGCAAGTCTCGCTACTGTGGGCCTGTTTCACGTCCGAGCTTTGTTGGAGGGGAAATATGGCCACATCACTCGTTGCCCTGGTGAGATCGTGTCTTTTAGCATGCTTGTCAGCCGCATGATACTGGCCTCATTGGGTCCAGACACCAAGGATGGACAACAGGCGATTATGAGTCGTAGCTCTGCCCTTGTTGTTGAGGCCGAACATAACGTGGATGCAGCAGTGCGCCCTTACCTAGTCACTTCAAAGATGCGCCGTCGATGGGCACCCATGGGGATCGATACAGCTGCACTTGGAAGCTACTCAAAGTAGACGAAATCAGGCAGCATGCTCGATGTATCTAGTGCTGCACTCGCTGAGCTGGCTTGGAACTTGAGAGCAATCAAGATAGAGAAGGAGAAGAATGCCTCTCACGGCCCTTCCATAGGCGGACATTCGTCACCATATGCAACACTAGGCGGAGCCAGATCATCTATGGCTTCGATCAAGGTCAAGGCCAAAGCGTTTGCGAATGATGCGACTGCTGTGATGTCAGGAACAGTTCTTCCAATGGATCTGTAGTTACTGCATCCAAGCGTGAGTGCTTTCGTCCAATTTGGTGGTAGCATCCCAATCGAGATATCAAGGAGTTTTGGCCCGGAAGGTGCTTCTTTCTGGAACCCAAAGGGCATACCCGCAGACGATCGAATGAGGAGCATCCAATGGGGCGTGGTTTTAGACTTTATGCTTAGATTCACACAATCGATGCAGCTCACGAAAGAAGATTACTGGGTAGCAACCGCACTCCTGCTGCAGTGCATCTCTGTACGACTGTATCGATACCTTACGCCGACCAGATGGCAACGAACCGTGATAGCAGCCTTACTGATTGCACACAAGATTGTCGACCCGAAGCGTCCGACGTCAGTGGATGGAATTTGGCCCGCCTTGATCGGTGTGCAGCTTCCTTTGAACTGGACGCTAGTCCGGTCTCCCATCTGGGAGGTTTGCTCGGATGACGCTATTCGATCGAGAATCAAGCGAATGATGAAACTACCCGAAAGCGAACGGACAAACTCATCCGACAATGCTACAAGCGCTACCTCACTTCCACGGGCTACAGGTGGAGCAGCTACTGGCTCGACAAGCGGAGACAGAGCTGGCAAAGGAGGTGGTACTGCATCCGCCGGTGTTGAACATGAGCCTCTAGGCGATCCTGCCGATAGAGCAAGCATGGCCATCAAAGTGTTGCAGCAGGCTCGGGAGAACAGCTGTTCGACTTTGTTTGCCCCGGATATGATCGAAACGGGGGGCTATACCAACCTGATGCAAGTGTTTGCGCACGCACTTTCATGGGGCATCCAGCAAGATGCTGCCAAGATCGCTGCAGTTCCAGAGTTTTTCAAGAGAATCTTGCAAGCCGATGCCGAAGAGCTAGACGATGAATTGAAATCTGGGCTAACCATTGCCCCAGCTGAGCACGCAGACGCTCAGTTCCTGAGTGAATACCCCGCTAATCTCGCAAAGCAGCAGCAAAAATTCATAAGGTACCGTGAATAGAAGCAGAAGGAATCGACGGACAAATCTGCTACCGGTGCTAGCCACACAGGATCCATGCTGTATGGCAGCATTGGAGACAGCATTTTCGAAGCTGACGAGAACGAATCATCTGATGAGGATGCAAAGAACAGCTCTGATCCTTTCAACTCTGGAGCCTCGGATGTCTTCGGGCGAGGCAGCGGCCCGCTAGAGGATCTTGGCGATGGCGACGAAATGATGACTTTGCGACGCACTCTTGACGGTAGAGTTGCCGTGCACAGCGGTTCGAGGCACCATCCTGCCTTGCAACACTCCAGTGGCAGCGATGTGGCGATTTCATCCGAGAATGGTATCATATCAGATGCAGAAACAGACAGCAAGGGCGCCAGAGAGTCTCCTCGCAAGGAAAGGATGAATAGCGCGGAGAGCTTTGACAATGCAAACCGGGCAATTGGCTATGCAACCCCACAGCGGGTTGATCGCGGAGACCCGTTGACTCCGTTGCGCATGGACAGCTACCAGACACCCATGAGCTCTCCTGGTACCTCCGACGGACCAAGTACCGGCATGCGAGGACGGCTACCAAGCACCCATGGGAGGGCGAATCTCCACGGGGCTATGAATCGCGGCCCTGCCCAGGCCCTCCAGACTGTGCCAGAGAAGCAGATGAGGGTGCAGGGTAGTCACAGAGGCCGCTTTCCCGGTTCGGGTTCGGGACCCCGCCAGCCACGCGGATCGCTCGATTTTGAGAACAGCGCAGAAGCTCCTTGGATGCGCAGCCCAGGGCAAGTAAACGGACAGGAGAGACGGCTGATGCCGAAGCCCAGCGGCGGTGTGTTTGACGTCACCAAGACCGGGGCTACGACTAGCCTTGAGCCTGACGTGGGCATGCATGGGGCATTCGTTGGCCTTGGTGGCATCACGAGAGAAGTGGAGGTCGATGATGGGGATGAGGACGACGACGGCGAGGCCGATGCTCGAGCAAGCCGATAGCACACGGATGAAGCGACAGCGACCAGTGGCGACTCCGCTGACAGCAATATGGACCGCGCCGCGAGAGAGGTTTTCGATTGATTGAACACTGAGCGCGCGCGATGATGTCAATATGAATCATGTCCCTTGCATCAAGTATGTAAACTTCCAATCAAGCTGAACTCCCTAGACCGATCCTCCGGCGTTACTGCCCTAGCTCTTGCAAGAACGGGTTTACGTGCGTGTGCTCATCTCCACCATCTCGCGAAGCAGGCACTGCCACCACATCAGCATTAGTATCACGGCCAGCGCCAGAGTCCACCCTACCTTTTTTATAAGCCCCTCTTATTGCGTCAACGCTTTCAATTTCCACGGAGGCAGCTGTCGACCTCGCGTTGCCTTCGTGTAGCACTTCTTCGCCGGCCGTTTGCACTAGCCCTCTCAATCGAGCGCTTTCTTCCTGTCGGATGAAGTCCCAAAGCGAGCTTAGTGTGCGCGCACCCTGCGACGATGCGTTCTCTAGGATGGCTAGTCTAGCGGACTGCTGCGATGCCCGGTGCGCTACCCCTTCGCGAGTGGGCTACGAAGCCAATGCGCTGTGGGATGGATGCCAAGCTGGTGCCTCTGCGCGAGTGGCCGCATACGAATGTGATAAGGGCATAGGAGGCAAATGTGGCGGATAGTAGGTCGGGGTTTCCGCGAAGTTTGTCTCTATCTCGACGAGTTCTGCAGCTGCAGAAGGTCTACTCGAAATGCTAGATCCAGTTGCTTTGATCACCGGTGCTCCCGTGATGTGTCTAGGCGCATCCCTTGTTGCGCTGGCTAAAATTCGAGCCTATGCCTGTCGCTAAACTGCACGGCTATGCTTATCACCAGCAAGCACTGCCCCGGATGATGTTTTGTACGTGTCCTCCCCAGTCCAATGAAGAGAAAACCGTTGGATTGCATCTTCCATGTCTTTCGATGACCTCGGACCGCACGGCTGCAGACAAGAAGAATTAAATTTGGTACTCTTCGTAAGTTGCGGGGCTCTATACGCGAGTATTAATGGTGCGCTAGGAAAAGTACTGAGTAACTTACCATTGCGCTCTGCAGAACCAACCGAATGTCCTCCCCTTGCGACCATGCCCGTCCCTAGACCTCAGCTCGCCCTCGAGACTTGCGCCCAATAGAAATCAGATCTGCTTTGCGACAAAGTACTGCAAATTGTCCGGATGTGTCTTCTTCATGTGAGCAAACTGTACAACTAGAAGTCGGAGACGCTCACATCGTTCTATATAGTCCACACAAAAATCCAGTGCTCCTCGCTCAACTCTCTCGATTCCGAAAGACTCCAGTACATGGAGCGCGGCTAAGCGGAGAAGGCCTCTGTGGTCTTCATCCGTAGCAGCCATCGATTCGATGCTGTGCGAACTTTCCGACGCATGTGGCGCTGCGCATTTGATGATCCGGAATATGTATAAACGGAACATCCTCAGGGAAGTTGCTCTCATTCTATTAAATGTCGGCTGCAGATGGCGTTAAATAGCTTGACACAAACCCGCTCTCGAAACGTAGATTTCGATTTATGACGTTCGCTGAGAGGGTTAAGAGAATCGACATTGATGTGTCTCGGCGCTCCTCCAGACTTGGTTTCGAGGAGAAAGCAGTTCCGTCCATTGGTGATAGCGGTAGCTTTTTCCACGACGAATTGATATCACTCTCTCAAGTCAATATATCAGAACCATATCGGTCTTATTGTTCGCGCGTTGAGCCGCTCTGCAGAACCTTAGCTCAGGTTCTGCATCACAGATCTGCTCTAGTTCAAGAATCACTACAAACGCTTGGTGACTCTGATGCACAACTCGCGTGGCCGTCAGTTTTGCGGCTGATCGCCGTCTTGGCTAGAGATATTCGGGAAGATTTTGTGGATTTTGTGCAGCCACTCATCGAAGTATTGGCGATTAGGGTTGACCCACGAGATGTAAGGTAGTGGTCCCCAAAGTTCACTTGCGCGCCAAACCGTTTGTCGCGATAATATTTAACAGTTTTCATCCATTTCATGTATCGCAGCCAGAAATTGCCGGCGAAGCATTCAGATCTTTGTCATTTGTGTTCAAATTCTTGGGTAAAGCTTTGATTGATCGAGCAGATTCAATGTGGCCGTCCTTCCGCACTCTCTTGTCTAGCAAACGAGAGTACGTGAGAGAATTCGCCGCATAGTCGTTAGGATATTTGCTCCGTAAGATGAGCGAGAGCAGGGCAATTGAGTTGCTTCAATCATGGATCGGAGGAGAGAGCATCCCCAGTCAAGGTGGTGCCATGCTCTACGACAAAGGCTCGGCAGGCTCGGCGTCTACTTCTGCAGATGAAACCAAAGAAATTGCACTGAAAGAGACGCAGAGAGCTGATGTTAAAGATGATGAGGTCGAAGAAGCCCGTGCCGTTCGCTCGGGCCTGTCTCACGTCGTCCTCGAGGTAGTGCGAAGTGTGCGACACCAACTGACATCAAAGGGACCTCGCCTCCTCGGCGCCTTATTGTAGTGGCTGGAGGACCTTGCGTCTGGTAAAGCAAGCTGCAATTGTTTGTCTGGTAACGAACCTTCTATCTCTTTACCGGAAGCCTAGCCAAACCAGCTTGTGACGGCAGCTCTAGCATCGCAAGTCGTGCTACAGGGGATGGGGCGGGTCAGGCTTTACCTGCGGGGGGAGCACCTGGTGAGCACGATTGGTATGCTCTGCAAGTGCGCAGAGAGGGCTGCATCAGCCCTTGCTGCGACGAGCAAGGGCTCTACCAGCATAGGTGCGTAGCATGTAGCACTTGGATTGCGATTACATTGTGCTCGTATGCTAACAGCGGTTCGATAGTGCAGTGAGGAGAAGAGCGGGAGGAGTAGGAAATAGTATCGCGATGCTCTCGTCTTAGTTGGAGAAACCATTGGTGCGGTTGCGAAATCTGTTCGCTCAAGTGGCGACAGCTTTTTGGTTGCCTCGTGGATCCGCTTGCTCGAAGCCACAGCACCTGCATTGGCAGGCGTTTCAGGTTCCGTCGAGACCCGGGATGCTGCGCGGCGAGCCCGAGCTGCAATTGATGTCGCAGCTAGATCTAACCCCTACGAGTACGTAGATACAGATGATTCCCAATCTGACAGCGAGTCGGGCCCTGAGACAGGAGGCGAACCCCGCAGTAGTCGAGGCAGCGGTGGCGGTTCTGCTGAGGATGCCATTGACAGTGATAGTGAAATTAGCGAAGACGATGAGGAAACGCTTGCAATCCAGGCATTGTCGGCCCGGTTATCGGCAGACAAGTCCAGCTCTCAAGTCTCAATGGCCTCGCTGCTGGGAGATGCTACATCGATGCGAGAGGCCGCAGCAGCAGGTGGTAACCTGGCTGCTGATCTCGCACAGGAGGCCAAGCGCTTCTGCAAGCGACTGAGATATGGTTCCATGCTAACAAAATTGCTGAGGTGCCTTTGGAAACTAACCGATGCACATGCATCAATGGGCCTTGTGGCAGGTAGCAAGCCTGATAGGAACACGACCTGGGCCATGGGATTGTCCACTTCGGACGCATTGGCAGCCACCGCTCCTAAGCCCCCGCAGCTGCCTGCAGAGGCCTTAGCTGCACTTAAGACTGAGATGATTCCTGCATCAAATACCGGTCGTGCCATTGAGCATTCACTGGGAATCGCTGGCATCCTCCAATCGAGGGCTGTTGACGTGGCTAGATGCTGCGCCGCTACGTGCAACCTCGTATCTGTTGGTGTTCATTCACGGGCGCACTCAACTAGGAAGCGGTTGTACCTGTTTGCGGTATTCTCTGCCTTCGAAAAAGTGGCGGAAAGTTTGCGAGGCGGCACTGCTGCCTGGACCCTATAGATTCTAGCTAGCTGCTAGCTTCACATGTACGCCACGGTCTCTGGGTTTGTGGTTCCTTCCCTCGATCAGCTCGTCGTCGCTGACAGCCGAACGTCAGCAACGTCAAGAGGACGCATGCACATTCCGGCGCTCGGATTGCTAACCCATTCAGGGGTATTGCGTTTGGGGTACAGGCTCTCCGATTTGGAGTCGCTGAAGTCGCAGCTCCCGTCTGGAAACACGTGGGGAGCAGTATCCGCGATCTGGCAAATTGCCGAACTGGTGAGCTCTAGCGAGCAATTGACATGCGACGAGAGGCTCCATTCGTCGCTTGGTGCAGAATTTAAAAGTGTCGTTGAAGCACTAATTCCGAGGCTGGAAGCCTAGACAGCGGCTCCTTCCACCATCCAGCGGTCCACCCCCTGGGCTGATGCTATCGATGCCCATGCGTCCATAATGCTCTTCAGGTTAGCGGCATTCGGTCATTTGTTTGCAGCAGTTTTGTAGAGTTGTAAAACCGTAGGTGGTGTACCCCTTCGTGCGGATGCCAGAGCCGTGCATATCGCTCGATTGGATCGCTGCCTTCAGGTGCTCAGAGAACTCATTCGCGTCGTTGGCCTGATTGCCGGGGGTTTCGCTTTCGCAAGCAGATGCAATTTTTGCGACGTACTTGCAGAAAATTCGTTGGCCAAGGATAATTCAGCGGTGCTAGAAACGGCTTGCTTCTCGGTACTCCATGCTGCAGCAAGAACCGCTGTGCAAGCCCGGTCTATTCGCGAGGATCTCATGGAGGCCTCCTCGGACGCTCTAGTAGAAGAGAAGAAGACCGGGGCCACAGTTCAGCGGGCAACTACCTCTATAGAAGATATTCTTGGGCAGGATAAGCTAGAACACCTCGTAGGTGCTCACGGTACATCGATGGCTCGATTGCTGGGGAGCCCTGAGCGCGGCATCCGGCTATGTATGCTGCAGCTGCTGAGTTCCTTTGAACAACCTCCCGCCGTTATGAGCGAAATGCAGGATGATGAAGATTCGGATGAGGCTGAAACTGAAAGTTCTCGATGCGAAGCATTGGCTTTGTGTGCCTCCATCGAGCGTGTCGCTCCCAGCATCGTAACTGAGCGAGGCATGTCGAACACGGCACGTCACGTGGAACGTCTACTACTTCTCGAGAGAGTCCCCAAGTGCATCTATCCGCTAGTGTTGGAGTACGTAGTATCCGGGTTGCAATTTATTAGATACTCTCCTGTTAATGAGGTAGCTGCGAAGATCACTATAAACGTGTGCCGGAAGTTCCAGCTGAGCACATGGCCAGCCATGTCTCGGCTCCTACGCCTACTTCATACGTGCAGGTCGGTTTCGGGTAGGACGCCACCAAGTTTGATGCCAGACACTACTGGGGATCCCAAGATATTCCAGGCCTCTGCTGAAGTGCTATCCCAGGTCTTATTGAAGCACGGCACGATGCCGTTCGCTGCAACGGACCCAGCTCTTTTCGGATTGGATTCGAGTGCCGACGCCTCCGCGAAAAGAGCCGTAGCCTCTTCTTCCACTGCCGATAAAATGAGAGGTGAGGCATCCGTAGCCGGGGTCGAGGCTGCTCAGGTAGCTGCTATTGGTGTAGGTGACCACAGACTGGCCCAAGACACGGTCTTGTAGGTCCTCGGGTCACTTGCCGGGGCTCCGCCCTTGGCCAGAAAGTACGCCGATTGCGTCGTTGCACTCCTGTTTAGCCATTGCTCGACGCATTACTACGATCACCGAACGCGTGTAGATCCAGATTCGGCGCTTCTGAACATTCCAGCGCTGGTCAGGCAACTGCAGTCCGTGCAGCCCACGGGAGCCGAGGTTGCACAGGACAAGAGAACTCACGGAGAGGCAGCCGCAGAATTCGCAAAATTCGCAGACACTCTTTCGCCCGGCTGGTAGGCGATGATCCAGAGCAGGCCCCCTATTGAAAAGCGACATGCGACTACAAGGCTGGCCAGCATGCTAGCGGTGGTCACCTAGATTGGCGAGAGGCTGCCAAGCGCGCTGCAACGAAGCGTTGAAGCGCTTTGCACCCGGTTGCTAATTAAGGGGGAAGGTGGGGTTGCTGCCGCGGCTCTTGAAACCCTGTGCTCGATGGGATTGCCTCACATCGTTAGGTGCAAGGAACTCCTAGAATCTCTGCTCGATGCCAAGAAGTGGCGAAGGGCGATGGCCGGGGCAGACGTAGAGCCAAGTGGCGAGAGTCTTCCGGAAGACACACGGCGCCGCTCCGTCCCCGCTATTGCTCGCATTGCGGTCGGCCATCTGCTGCAGTATAAACGTGGCGGTGCTGCCAGAGAGAGGCCGGAAGCCCGGCGTGCGACAGTTCTGCAGTTCTTTGCCAAGCTCGACTCTGCCGAGCTGTTGCCTGCCCTACAGATTCTATTTCGACGGTACTTCAAATCGGATGCTTTCCAGAGCATGTACCCATGCATGGACGGAGATTTGGATGAGTGGGTGGCGCAAACAGGAGATGTGTATGCGCCCTCGTTCGACTCCGTGCAGCTCCAACTGGATACGGGAAGCGAGACACCGGCGCAACTCGTAGGGTCGTTGGATATCGTTCGAGACATGCTTCGCATCATGGGTACTACCACGGAGAGATACCTTCCAATGCTGTTTGCTTTCGTCTTGATGACGCTGAAAGATAGCGATGAAGCCACATAGTCGTCTGCTGAATCTGCAGGGTCTTCCAAAAGCAAACAGCCGGCAAGCGGAAGCGCCCGAGGACAAATATCGTAGCGCGCCTACCTTTGCCTCGCCGAGCTGTTTAAACAGTATCAGTGGACAGATTTGTCGGAATACGTGCCTGTGATGGCGAGCTCAGTTGCAGGTGCCATCTCCTCGCTGCCTTGGAGTTGCCTCAGTGCCGAGAAGAGCCCGGCGGTGCTCTCGTTGCTGGCCTCGATTGGATCTGGGTCGAGGCACCGAGTGCATCTGGTAGACATGAAAGGATCCATTCAATTCCTTATTGACTCGGTGTCGGCAGGACTGCCTGGCTCCAAGTATGTGCTTCGAGGCGACAGCGTCTCGAACGGCGTTAAGCCTGTTGTGATCGGAGATATACTTTCTGTGGTGCATGATCTGTTGCTGCCAGAAGCCAAGTTCATCGGGCACTTGGTAGGCGATGCTCCTGATGTGAAATAGGTGGACATGGCAGCATTCCTAGACGGAGACTAGCAAGATTCTGCTGCTGGCAAGGGAGACACATGGATGCTGTCCAAGGATGAGTTCGTCCTGCTGCCTCACTATTTTAGTTTGCTGGAGGCACTCCGCTGCCGGTGGTCGGCTCGGCGGGGCTATGATGGTCACAATGATGAAGTGGCAGCCACTGAGCGGCTTCAAGGGTGGACTGGCGTGTATCCGAATGCATCTACAGTGCGCTCAATGCGAAAACGCGCAGCAGGTGGGTTGGCCGCTCACGTATCTAATGAGTTCTCCATCGTCTCGATGGTAGCATCTTGCTGCGTTGCAATCAAAACTAACGACGACGCATCATCAGGTGGGACCTCGCTAAAGGACTTGAGACAAATCGCATTCCCAGACGACAAGTCACAAGACCTTGCTACGGTGGCTGCTGACAGACTGTTTGCTCTCATGCTTCCGTACGTCGACCTGCAGGCTCACACGACTCCTACCCGGTATCGGTAGCGGTCATTGCTTCCCAGAAGTGATGATGACCCCATCGGGCCAGATGATCGGCGTGTGGCATCGTTTGGTATGCTTCAGAAACTTGCATCTATCTCTAGCCCTTCCGTTGCTGCGAGTGGGCTTCGTGCAGTCATCCTGACACTCGCGGCAGGCCCGAATGAATCCAGGTCCTCGTCCCGAGAGCACTGCCTGGGGCTGATGCGAGCTATCTGCGAGACTGCTCTGCCCCCATCACGGGCGAGCAGAATGAGCAAGCTGTTCAGCACCGCTGATTCCGGATCAACCTCTCAACAAGTGCAAATGCATCTAGGAGACGATGAGATGTCTCAGCTATCTAGGGGCATTGAAGGCCTGGAATTGTCAAATGCTGAGTCCATTATTGTTGCGTGGGAGGGCGAAGTGTAGAAGCGGCAGTCCGTGGAAGCGGTGGACTTAGCAATGGTGGCATCGACGACGAGCTACTATTTGGGCGATGAAAACTTCGCCGTACGCACCAGGAGCCAGACGGTATTGCTCCGCCTCGCCAAGCTTTTGGGGACCTTGGATGCTGGTACGCTCTCGGAAAAGGGTACATTTCGCATCGAGCCGCCGTTTGCAACTATCGTGGGCGAACAACGACCTGGTCTTCTACTAGGTGCTAGCGTGATGGCTTACTGCCTGCTCCCGGCGATGCGACATGTTGCCAACGTTGCTCCAGGCCACGTGCTTCGGGAGGCTATTGACGCGAATGTCACAGTTCTCGGCGGATATTTCGCAACTTTGCCCGATGCGGCATCCAGAGAAGACTTGCGTGTTACAGACGAGCTACCACCTGCATTTGAACTTATTGATGGAACCTCCACTGGGGATGGTGCGTCCATCTCTGTGTCTCTCGGCGATTTGCTGTATCATGGGCTGTTGAATCTGCAAAGTGCCGAGACCGTGGATGGTAGCCAAGAGACCGACCCCCAGCCGTCAAATTTACTGGTTGGCGTATGCAGCCTGAACGGGATGGACAGTAGCGTTGCCATGGAGCAATTAGCAGAGGCCTTGAATGACGATAGTGCCGAATGCATGACGAAAATGCAAAAAGCGCGAGTGGTCAGGCATTTCGTGGTGCCAGTTGCAATCTAGCTGGCACAGCGCACTGGGTCTGCTGGAGCGGTCCGCGGTGCAGGAAAGGTTCGGCAGCTGGCTCTCTCTGCCTTATACTATGCAATTGGTGCTGTTCTCCCGTGGGAGTAGTACGGGTGGCTCCTAAGGCTACTACTGCGGAACATGCAGGCTGGCAGCTTCGGTTCGATGCAGCGGTGCATCTGTGCCATCCTGGACGCTTTCCACTTCAACACCGGTGCTAAAGCAGCGCAATTAGCACTGGTAGGACATGAAGGAGGCGCTAATGCATCCGTAGCAGCAGCGGAGCACATTTCAAGCGTCTGGCTTGAAGACGCCGAGCGGCGAGTGAGCGCAGCTATAGACGGCGGAATGCCGGAACCGGATGCATCTGTTGTGCTAGTTACTTTGGAAGAAGACATTCTTCCTGCATTGCAGAGACTGCTTGCGAACCGCGAGGGAATGGTTAACGTGGAGGTCGCAGTTGCGTGTGCTAAGCTCGTTAAGCTGCTTCCGCCTGCGGTCCTGAACAAGTGGCTGTGGGGTCTACTCACGAAGGTGTCGCTGGCCATGAAGAACCGCATCCAGCAGGCCCGCAATTCATCCCGTGCCGCTATGGTTAGAATCGCCACGACAATTGGGACTGAGTACCTTCCATCTGTGATTCGCGCCCTCCGGCAGACCCTGCGGGATGGATACATGGTTCATGTGCTTGGGCACGTCGTATACGACGTCCTCCTAGCGCTGCACGGAGATCTGAAGGAGGCTGTGTCTGCTTCCAGGGATGGGGCCGCTGGGGACGGCGGTTCGGCAAGTATGAGAGATGGAGATGCCGACGACGTCGAGATTGAGAGGGGGAGTGATATGACACCCCTTGTGAGGGCGCTACCAGACCTGCTTGAAGTCGTCATCGAGGACGTATTAGGCAAGGTAGCGATGGCCAAGGATCCAGAGTGCGGATATGTGCCCAAGTACCCTATGGCTGAATCTAGGAGCTGCAGGGGCTTCCTTACATTTGAGCTGGTTGCTGGCTGCATCCCGTTCCTACCCCATCCAGCAGTATATCAGCTGATAGCGCCCCTATTGGCCAGTTTGGCAGATGGCGGGGTTACTGACCAGAAGACGTTGGCAGCAGTCGTCAGGCTGTTCTCCTCCATGATCAGTGGGCTGACTGCGAACACGAGCGTGGATGGAGATGCCCTGAATCAGTTCTGTATTGGGCTTTTGCAAGATAACCTCTTTGTCGACGGCATCGTGGCAAGGGATGGGAACTAGCTGCAGGGAGACATCGCTACGGTTCGTTTCTCTGACCTGCTCGACGTGTCGAGGAGGCAAGGATAGTCAGCTACTCTGCGGTGGAGGCTATAGCGCATGAATTCACAGCCTTTGTGGAGCGCTACGGATCCTTACATGCTGATTCGAGCGATACAGTCAAGAGCGGCTGGGTCAGGTGTTGCAGATACCAAAGCTGATGGGGTCGGAGCCCCGGGTCAACGATCCTCTGTGCCCTTGGGTGGTGCCTCCAAGAGCCGTAACACCGTTGCTGCTGATGTGGCAGCCGTGCTGTTACCTACTTCCAGACCAGAAGGGACGTTTTAGATCGCTGCAGAGCCTCGCATGACTGGAATCGGACGGTATATCAAGGCTACGGAGAAGCTTACGGCGGCTGACCGCGCTCGCAAGCCAATCCATGGCGCATCCACGTCATCGCTGGATGGCAAGTCCGCTGAAGTCCTCGTGTGGTTTGCGATGGCTCTTGTTATGTCGGGGGCGCGGAAGAGCAAGATTTCGATGCATGCAAAAGGCTCCGGGACCGTCTCGAAGGAACTCGCAGACTATGCTATGCGGTCTCTTCTCGTGCTTAGATCGGACCGCGCTCTGGCTGCCGGCCTTCAACTCATCACGATGATGCTGCAGCGTGCCCCACGGCTCCTCGCCTCATCTGGCAAACACGTGCAACAGACACTGTTGCTGCATCTGTCTCGAGTAGTTCGACCCGTGACCGGCTCCAGCGGTGTCGATGCATCCACTGGAGCAAGGGGGCAGGTGTCGCAGCAAACTGTGAAGGCTGTCACTGCCATGCTGCGGTACCTGAGCACTGTCAAAGTGACGGCTGATGAACTCAAAGCAATTGTACTAGTGCTGGATGCAGACCTGGAAGTCCCAGAAAGGCAGAACTCAACATTCGCTCTGCTCCGCGCGGTCTTGCATCGCCGCTTGGTAGCCCCTGAGCTGTACGACCTAATGGACAGGGTCGCAAAGTTCATGATTCGGTCAACCAAGGTTGGCGCCCGAGCTCAGTCGGCTCATGTCTTCCTGACGTTCTTGATGCACTTTCCCCTGAGCGAAGAGCGGCTTGCAGACCACCTCAGGTTTTTCCTACGGAACTTAGAGTACGATAAGCCTGGCGGTCGACTGGCCGCGTTGGATGTTGTCGCTGCCGCGATCGACCAGCTCCCCGTGGCTGTCCTCGATAAGCATGCCGAGCTTCTTTTCTTGCCACTTGCCGCCCGTATCGTGAACGATATCGAAGAGAAATGTCGAGCGGCGGCCGGACTCGCTGTTTCGCGCCTCATCGCGCGAGTTCCGGCGAGGCGAGCTCAGGCCTTCGGAAAGATGATTGCAGCTTGGACCAGGTCAAAGCAAGCCTCGCCGAATCGCCGGCTAGGATTTCATCTTGCAGGGATCATGATCGAAGTTAGGGCTTCAGCCTACAACTCCTCGGCGTCAGAACGGGTCGGAAAATCTATCGTTTCTGAGATTCGGCGCGCCCTGTCGTCTGCAGCTGTTAGCAGCTCCAGTGGCAACAGTACGCACGTGCACGTGGTTGAGACCGCCGTTTCGAGCGAGTTTGAAGCTGACGCTAAGGCCCTTCATCGCATGGCTCAGCTGGTGGAGTCCGGGAGTGAAAAGGCTTCGATACAGGACAATGGAGCTGCTGCAGGTAGTGGTAAAGTAACGGAACGCGAGCGTCTGCGCGCCCTACTGATGGAAGCCATGGATAGCGATGGATTCATCAGGGCTACGCCTGGGCTCGATATCCCTGCCGACATCGACGTTGACTTGATCGAGGAAGTTCAGGCGAAGAAGGAGCGTGAGGCCAAGCTGCTTCCAATCGAGCTTTCCATGGGCGACGACGATGATAACGAGGAAGCGACTGGGAGTAAAGCCAGTCAGTGGGCGACCTCACTGGAATTTGATTCGGTAGCCGGTGGAGAATCCGGTCAAGGCGGGGGGGTATCAGCCGCTGCCATGGACTGGCAACCTGTGTATTACGCGTGCATTGCAATAGAGAAAATGGCTAGGTCCAGCATGCCGGCATTCCAAGAGGCCATGCTCAGTCTTGAGCTGCCTGGCAGAGGGTCCTCCGCTGCGACCGAGGCGGAGGGCTCGCGCGATGATGATGACAGGGCTGTTGTTGCCATGGAAGTCCTGGCAGAACTACTGCGATTCCCGCATGTATGGGTGCGCTAGGTTGCCACTCGACTGACCGGGGCCTTCATTGTGCTTGCTGATCTACCGGCCATGTTGGGCGAGCTTCGGGACTCGAATACATGTACCAGTGCAGCCGCCGAATCTCCGGCTGCTGCTGCGCTCACTGATGCAGGTGCATGTGGCCGGCTGGCTTACGGGCTGCTGGCCCAGCTCTATTGGCTGGGGACCTCGCGGGAACACGCAGGTGCTGTGCTTCAGGTTGTGCTGGCACTCTCTGTCCTCCATTACGAAGTGGCTGCTGCTGAGCTGCGCGGATCGAGTGCCCGAGCAGCATCAGCTGGCGTGCCTGTGTCGGTGGCTGGCTTGCTTCCCGAGACAGTGGCCAGACGTGTGCTCAAACTCCAGACAAAGGCGTCATTGCCTGTCCGGAGCTGTTTGCTGGATTTTTTCGTGGGTCTGTCCCAGGCCGTTGGGGTCGGCTTCAGCTCGTTCGAGGACGTCGCTGCGGAGGCACTAGCGAAAGCCATGGGCCTCGGTGGGCAGCCTCCTAGCCCACCACCTACTGCATCCATGCTTGAATCGAGAGGCATCTCTGGGGTGGCCTTGGACGAAGCGAATGCGATGGAGTAGGAGGAGAAGCGATGCGGGGGGCGCGAGTCACTTGTCGCCAGCCTCGCCCAGCATGCCGGCGAGGTGCAGAAGGTGCTCGAAGAGTCACTACCGACGGGTCGAATGGCAGAATTGCTGCAGGGAGCCTCGGCTCGGAGGGCAGATGCTCGCGCAGAGAAACGATCTAGGCGATCGCTGGCGTCCTTGATGGACCCGGTGGCAGCTGCTAAAGGGAAGCGGACCAAGTAGGAGGCGGGTCGGAGGAAGAAAAAGAGGGAGCTGGATGAGCGCCGGGATGCCGAGGGGCGCTCAAGGAAGCGCCAGCGTGCTGGGGGCAGCTCACTCGCAGGAGCGGGAAAAGCGGGCTCTTGAGCTATCGTTGACATGGTCCTCGATCAATGAGACCCCTTGGAATCGAAAAAGCCGACCCCGAACCAACCCGAATTATTGCGGAGGATAGAAGCATGACCCAATCAGAGAACGGGTTGTACTGCATACCATAAAAATTTACGAAATTGATATATCATCACTTGAACAGCTTGATGGCCGACACGTCCTTCTCTGCGTCCTGACGCATGACCTTGCCAACGGACATCTCGAAATCTTCTTGTGTCACGTGGATGCGCCTCTCGCGAAGAGCATACATGCCTGCCTCGGTACATACGGCCTTGCATTCGGCTCCAGATGCTCCGGACATCTTGTCGGCGATCTTCTTGAGGTTGATCCCTCGCATGAGGTTCATCTTGCGGGAATGGATCCCCAAGATGTGCAGTCTGCTTGCATCGTTCGGGTGGGGAAACTCTACCTTTCGGTCTATGCGGCCTGGTCGCAAGAGCGCAGGATCCAGGATATCGATCCGGTTGGTTGCCATGATGACTTTGATGTTCTGCTTGGGCTCGAAGCCGTCCAGCTGATTGAGAAGCTCCAGCATCGTCCTCTGCACCTCGCTGTCCCCGCCCTTGGAGCCTTCGGCACGTTTGCCTCCGATTGAGTCCACCTCATCCATGAAAATGATAGACGGGGCATGCTCTCGAGCCATGACGAAAAGTTCCCGCACCATTCTTGATCCCTCACCGATGTATTTCTGCACAAGCTCTGACCCGCTCACTCGGATGAACGTGCATTCCGTGTGGTGTGCGACCGCTCGAGCGAGCAGCGTTTTGCCTGTCCCGGGAGGCCCGTACATGAGAATTCCTTTCGGTTGGGCAACTCCAAGTGCTTCGAACAGCTCAGGGTGTTTAATTGGAAGCTCGATGACTTCCTTCATCTCCTGAATCTGCTTGTCCAATCCTCCAACCATGTCATATGTTGCATCAGGAACATTCTCCACTCGCATGAGGCTAACCAGCGGGTCCACCTTTGTCGGGAGAATCTTATGTAGCTCATAACTATCAGAACGCAAAGCAACTCTAGCACCTGCAACGCACTACGAAATCTTGATCTCTTTATCGAGCCCAACCACGTATTTGCCTTCCCCACCCATCTTTACCAATACCTTGTCTTTACCCATCGGTTTAACGACCTCACCAACAGAGGACCCGTGCTAGTATAGCATCGTAAGCTCCTCTCGAATATCCCTGACTGCGAAGTGTGCCACGGGGCAATCTCAAACGCTAGCACGAATGACAACAAGGGGTGCAAGTTCGTCCTTAGCAGGCCCCTGACGGACAGCCCTATGGGCGAATATAGTGGTAAATAGTTGCACGCGTACCAATCGTGCAAGTACAATCTCACCTTTCTTGTTCAGCTCGTTCCGCTGAGCTTCCAAACGACGCAAGTTCTGGGTTCGCTCACGAATCTTGATCTCCGTCTCATCAAGTTTCGCCTAAAAATACGGTCGCAGGCCATCACTATGGCTCGTAGTGTCTCCTTTGGCAGCTATGCTTGCAACCGCCGCCATAGTAAAGGAGGCAGATGCAGAAAGGCGCGCATCGCTCGCCTACTGCCTCGGCGCCGCCAAGACAAAGAAACGTTTGCGGAACTATCGATAACCGGAAATAGACTTCAGCGGGCAAAATGATGTCAAGGTCCTTCCGTCCGTTGGTAATTCCCATATTTTCGATTGCAAGGAACTGCAGAACTGTCCGATTGTATCGATACAGCGTCTGCTCGGTGTGTGCGTTCAGATGGAGGGGGAGAATACTGCCCCAAGTCCAGGTGGCATCCTAGACCTGGGCCAGCTTCGACACCATTTTATGAAGGCTAAAAGTGAAAATAACAGACTAAGAGGAAAAGTGAGCCGTTTGTTCTCTATAAACGGGATTGGTCACAGTTGTAGACAAGCCATGTCTTGTCTGACACCGAAATTGCCTCTTGAGTCAACCCTTGAATCATGCAGATTTCATACTCATCGTCGGACTCGGCTTCCAATCGCAATGAAGAGGGTGAGACGCATCAAAACTTGCTTAGATGCTGCCTAGTGGCACGGTGATATTGTTCAGCCCATAAAGTGGAGCTTGCATTTCGGAGTACTGATGCTACCGCAGATACTAACGAGGATCGCTCAGCAGTTCGCGCCTCAACACGCGCCAACATTGCCGCGAATTTTGAGAACACGGAAACAGATCTAGAGCACACTTCGCCTTCTCGTACGGCACCCACCCTAAGAGACACATTGGCAAGGTCTGCTGGCCGCTCCCAGTCTCCAAGCTCGTCCTCAACGGAAGGTGAAAGCTCCTCTGCTCTGTCGCATGCGCCAGGCTCGGGCAGCAGCCCCCCGTCAGGGGCTGGGGCCAACGATTCTAACGCATTGAATGGCCCACCGAATAATGGGTCGATCGCTTCATCAGAGTGGAGCCGGGACCCTGACGGCTGGACGGATGAGGGCGCGGAGACAGCGGACGAAGAGGAAGAGGAGGAGGAGGGGAGCGACTCGGGGTCCCCTGAACCTGCCAAGGTGGAAACATATGAAGATGAAGATGAAGATGAAGATACCGGTGGTGTTCCATCGCACACAGGGTCTACTGGACCAGCACAGCCACCACAATCCCAATCCCAGTCCCAGTCCCAGTCCCATGAAGCGAAGGCGATGAGAGGTGCTGTTGGTGCCGGTCGGCGCCGCACAGTCAGCTCTCGCATGCCCATGCTCAGGGTGCGACCCTTGGCAGGCACGGCGATGGGGATAGGAATAGGGACAGGTGCAGAGTCCCAGTAGAGTAGTGTCCTCCCACCAGCTCTACCTACAAATGGCGCAGAAACTCCGACCTCGATGGGCGCAGAATCGGACATCAGCGAACCACCAAGAGACTACGACGACAGCGACAGCAACATCGACATCGATGTCAATGATGTCGACGATGTCGATGACAGCAAGACTGAGGCCGATATTTCCACGATCAAAGGCAGTCCGAAGCCTGACCCTGATACCACCATTGACTCCACACCTAGTGCTGCCGCCAACAGCGAGAGAGGCTCTCAGCCTGGGCTGTTGCCCCCCCCTCCTGCAGGCGAGCCACCACACCTCGGAGACACCGATGCCGCGCTGCTGGGACCAGGGCCAGGGCCTAGACAACCCAGACCAGTCGGAAGGTCGGTACGTGCGCCTACCCTAGCACGTAGGAGAGTCCGGCGGCGGGAGGACGGATCCATTGCTCTCGTGGTGTCGCCTTCCAGCTCTAGGAGAGCAGGCGAAGGAATTAGCAGTAGTAGCAGCATCAGTCACGGATACGACAGGAAACGAACACAGCTCCCTGCACCTAGCACTGCAAATCTTCCGCGTCCCACGCCCTCGTCCCATAGACCACCCATGTCCCGCAATCCACCCACCCGATCCGCGGCATCCGTCAGAGAGCCAGCTAGCCCAAGCTCTTCGGCCGGTGGCAGTGCGAGCACTGACGGCAGCGAAGTGGGTGAGTTAAGTGCTGATCTAGTGGCTTCACAGCTCGCGAAATCAGTGCTTACCGAAGCGAAGCGTGCGATCGATGCTGCTGCGATCAGCGGGGGTAGCGGAAACTAGGTTAGAAGGAATTTAGGAGGGGCTTCGAGGTTGCAGCGATAGAGTAGGGAACAACAGGGAGGGGCGAGAAGTGGCCATCGCGAGTCAGAACAGGGAGCGAAAGGGACAATCGATCGAG